>Ga0181588_10001307_pt1 | contig 22251 bp, 20 predicted proteins | sample 071ome_26_FD_148607 | JGI IMG/M metagenome (GOLD analysis project Ga0181588, IMG submission 148607) | Coastal salt marsh microbial communities from the Groves Creek Marsh, Skidaway Island, Georgia - 071409BT metaG (spades assembly) | ecosystem: Environmental > Aquatic > Marine > Intertidal zone...
CTGCGCGGTATCAGTATCCAGAATGAAGGGAATCGCCACAGGCTACCTAAGCAAGTTGAGTTCGGAAATAAGAGATGGTCTTCTCCAACCCATCTCGAAGCGCGACGGTGGGCTTCCAACCGAGAACTTTTTGCGCCTTGTCGATGTAGGGTTGTCGTTGCCGGGGATCGTCAGCGAGAAGTTCTCTGTGCTCGATAGGAGATGGGGAACCCGTCAACTCCAAAACCAGTGAGGCAAGCTCCAGCATGGTGAACTCTCCGGGGTTCCCCAAGTTCACAGGTCCTGGTTCATTGGATTGGTTCTCCATCAAAGCTATCAAGCCCCCGACCAGGTCTTCTACATAGCAGAAAGATCTCGTTTGAGACCCATCGCCATAAATGGTGATGGGTTCTCCGCGAAGCGCTTGAACAATAAAGTTGCTCATCACTCGACCGTCATCCGCTGACATCCGAGGTCCATAGGTATTGAATATGCGGGCCACCTGAATGGTGAGTGCGTGCTGACGGTGGTAGTCGAAGAAAAGTGTCTCAGCAACGATGTGATGGCCTTGGTCAAGCAATCGCTTCGAGAAGTGAGGGTCCACGAAACCTGCCCCGCCGGTAATCAAAATATTGCATGAACTCGATGCTACCGGGGTGGTGGCACCTTCGAGCTAGGTAATCCCCTCGAGGCCTTGCTCTTTCATGTTCTCTACAATCTGCTTCACGTCTTGCGCGTAGTCTTTTGTGGTGACAAGGAGTGCGTCAGGTGTGTCGACAATCACCACATCAGTCATGCCAAGAACCGTAATGATGCGATCAGATGAACCAATCACAATTCCCGTGGAGTTATTCGGATGGATCTTCGTCGAATCCCCCACCACAATCACATCTGATCCAGACCCCTCACCCCGAGCTCCCGCAAGGGAGGCAAAATCCCCCACATCCTGCCAGCCGAAGGTCCCGGGAACGACAAGAAACCTCCCCGCTTTCGCCGCCGGTTCCGCGACCGCGTAGTCAAACGCGATGGCCGGCAGGGTGTCCCAGATGTGTCTAAAATCCTCACCAGCCACCACAGAAGCAGCTACGTCTCGCAGGGGTATTCCCAATTCAGCCGCAAAGTCGTCGAAAGCTGCAACCACTGTTGACACTTTGCCTACAAAGATTCCTGCGTTCCATAAATAGTCACCTGATTCGAGGAACCGCTGCGCATCGACGTAGGAGGGTTTCTCGACAAACTCACCCACGTGATGTACACCATCTGAGGAAAAGGGGGCATCTTTCCTGATGTAGCCAAATGCACTCGATGGCTCATGGGGAGGGATGCCAATGGTTACGAGATGGCCTGACTCTGCTGCGTTAATCGCTGCCCCCAGTACCTCCCTAAATGCCGCCTCCCCGTGGATGACGTGATCAGCGGCAAAGAAACCGACAACCGCGTCGGGATTCACCAGGTTAAGTACATAGGCAGCGAGTCCCACTGCAGCGGCGGAATTCTTGGGCGATGGCTCGCTGAGAACCTGCGCCTTGGGAATTTTGGGCGCCTGTTTCACGACTGCTGCAACATGTGCATCACCCGTGACGACGTAGACATGGCGCTCATCTGCAAAGGGCACCAAGCGCTCAATCGTCTCGACGAGCAAAGACTTCCCGGTTCCCAATAGATTCAGGAGAAACTTAGGCTCTTGAGAACGTGAGAGTGGCCACAATCTCGTTCCCGATCCTCCAGCGGGAATCACGGCATAAAACTCGCTGGGTGAAGTGGCGGACATGGCACCAGGCTAGTCGCAAGCTGAGAAAGTTCCCACGAGGCACATCGTATGATGGTTTACTCAGGGCTACGAAGGAAAGGGACAGGGTCGTGGCGACTTCTGCAGGTATCTCTGGGGCCTCCGAGGCGCCATCGGTGACCATCGAGGTTCCCGCCCCTCGCAAGAAGAGCGTTATCCCGGGAGGGACGCTCTATCGCGGTCGAGAAGGCATGTGGTCCTGGGTTCTCCACCGTATTACCGGAATCGGCATCTACTTCTTCCTTCTCGTTCACATCCTGGACACAGCTCTTGTTCGGGTGAGCCCTGAGGCCTACAACGCCGTGATTGGCGCCTACCAGACTCCTCTGATGGGTGTTGCGGAGATCGGGCTGGTCGGCGCCGTTGTGTTCCACGCCTTCAATGGGCTCCGCATCATCCTTGTTGACTTCTGGAACATCGGAGCAAAGCACCATGTGGCGATGTTTTATGTGGTCCTCAGTTTGTGGGTCGTAACGATGTTGGCGTTCACGCCTCGTCACTTGATGAACGTGTTCGGGTGGTAGAGCAATGAGCGTCACTATCGAAAGCCCTCGGTCGCCCATGCGGCCCAAAAAGCGCGGAATCAACTGGGAAAAATGGGGCTGGATTTACATGCGAGCCTCCGGCATCATCCTCGTTGTCCTCATCTTCGGTCACCTCTTCGTCAACCTGATGGTCGGTGAAGGTGTCAAAGCCATTGACTTTGCGTTCGTCGCAGGAAAATTCACTGACCCCTTCTGGGTTGTGTGGGACACGGCGATGCTGTGGCTCGCTCTCATTCACGGAGCGAACGGTATGAGGACACTAGTGAATGATTACGCGACGAGGGCATCGACGAGAAAGATCTTGCATGGTGCTCTACTGGCCTCCACTGTCGCCCTTTTGGTACTAGGAACCCTCACCATTTACACCTTTGACCCGTGCCCCGCTGGTTCACCTGCCGAGCTGCTGCCCTCGTTCTGTGCGGAGGTGATGTAGAGCACATGATGGCAAGCGCGAACACCACAACTTCACAGAGCGACATCACCACCCATCACCACCAGTTCGACGTTGTCATCGTTGGAGCAGGGGGAGCTGGCATGCGGGCAGCCATCGAGGCAGGCCCTCACGCGAAGACCGCCGTCATTTCAAAGCTCTACCCCACTCGCTCTCACACGGGTGCCGCCCAAGGCGGTATGGCCGCGGCCCTGGCCAACATCGAAGAGGACAGCTGGGAGTGGCACACTTTCGACACCGTCAAGGGTGGCGACTACTTGGTGGACCAGGATGCGGCAGAAATCCTCGCAAAAGAGGCCATCGATGCTGTTATCGATTTGGAGAACATGGGGTTGCCCTTCAACCGAACTCCCGATGGCAAAATCGACCAACGCCGGTTTGGGGGCCACACGAGAGACCACGGCAAGGCGCCGGTCCGCCGTTCCTGCTACGCAGCAGATCGCACAGGGCACATGATCCTGCAGACCCTGTTTCAGAATTGTGTGAAGCTCGGCATTGAGTTTTATAACGAGTTTTATGTTCTCGACCTCATCATGGTCGATGAGCCAGGCGCGAAGGGCAAAAAGAAAGCTCAGCAGGCAGCAGGTGTCGTGGCTTACGAATTAGCTACGGGCGACCTTCACATTTTCCATGCGAAGGCGGTGGTGTTTGCCACCGGTGGGTTCGGAAAAATCTACAAAACCACCTCGAATGCCCACACCCTCACCGGTGACGGTGTGGGCATCATCTGGCGGAAGGGCATTCCGCTCGAGGACATGGAGTTTTTCCAATTCCACCCGACAGGTCTCGCGGGGCTGGGGATCCTGCTGACCGAGGGTGCACGAGGCGAAGGGGCCATTCTTCGCAACGCTTCCGGTGAGCGATTCATGGAACGTTACGCCCCGACCATTAAGGACCTCGCACCCAGGGACATCATCGCCCGCTGCATGGTTCAGGAGGTTCAAGAGGGCAGGGGTGGTGGGCCCAACAAGGACTATGTGTTCCTCGATTGCACCCACCTCGGTGCTGAGGTATTGGAGACAAAGCTTCCCGACATCACCGAGTTTGCACGGACTTATCTTGGCGTTGACCCGGTGCACGAGCCTGTTCCTGTCATGCCGACAGCCCACTACGCGATGGGTGGCATCCCTACCAACATCAAGGCTGAGGTGCTCTCGGACAACGAGACCGTAGTGAAGGGGCTCTATGCCGCCGGTGAGTGCGCGTGTGTATCAGTGCACGGCTCCAATCGGCTCGGAACAAACTCCCTTCTGGATATCAATGTCTTCGGAAAGCGCGCTGGTCGCTACTCGGTCGAATACGCCAAGAAGGCAAAGTTTGCGCCCCTACCAGAGGACCCCGCCAAAGAAGTTCGCGAGATGATCGAGCGCGCTCGGAGTGCCGATGGTTCTGAGCGTCTGGCAGCTTTGCGAAAAGAGCTGCAAGAAGAAATGGACCGCAACGCCCAGGTGTTTAGGACTGACGAGTCTCTGAGAAGCGTCGCCACGACGATTCATTCACTCCGCGAGCGCTACAAGAACATCGGTATCAACGACCGGGGCAAGCGCTTCAACACTGACCTCCTCGAAGCCATCGAACTCGGCTTCCTTCTCGATATTGCCGAGGTCGTCGTTGCTTCTGCGCTGGAGCGTAAAGAAAGCCGTGGCGGCCACATGAGGGACGATTACCCCGACCGCAATGACGACAAGTATCTCGTCCACACCATGGCGTATCTCACCGGAGATCCCACCTCACCGAACGTGGAAGACCACATAGCCATTGACTGGAAGCCCGTCGTGATTACCAACTACCCACCGATGGAAAGGAAGTACTAATGGCCACCCAGACCGCTGAATCTTCCCAAGACATCGCGGAGGTGCCCTCGTTCACCGTCACCTTCATCATTCGAAGGTTTGACCCAGAAAAAGACGCGGAGCCTTACTGGCAAGACTTTGATGTGGAGATGTATGCCTCGGACAAGGTTCTGGATGGTCTCCACAAGATTAAGTGGGACATGGATGGCTCCTTGAGCTTCCGGCGTAGCTGCGCTCACGGTATCTGTGGCTCCGACGCTATGCGCATCAACGGTCGCAACCGCCTAGCCTGCAAGACCTTGATTAAGGACCTCGATATCTCGCAGCCCATCTATGTGGAAGCCATCAAAGGCCTACCTCTCGAGAAGGACCTCATCGTCGATATGGAGCCCTTCTTCGAGTCTTACCGGCAAGTTCAGCCCTTTTTGATTGCCTCTTCGAAGCCCGACAAAGAGCGCCTGCAATCTCCCGAAGATCGTGCACGTTTCGATGACACCACAAAGTGCATTCTGTGTGCTGCATGCACGTCCAGCTGCCCCGTGTTTTGGACCGATGGCCAATACTTTGGTCCTGCCGCGATCGTGAACGCTCACCGGTTCATCTTTGACTCGCGTGATGAAGGAGCCCAGGTCCGTTTGGACGTCCTGAATGACAAAGAGGGTGTGTGGCGTTGTCGCACCACCTTCAACTGCACCGAAGCCTGCCCTCGAGGTATTGAGGTCACCAAGGCTATTGCCGAGGTCAAGCAGGCCGTCCTCCGCGGCCGTCCGTAAGTGTCACCATGCTTCGTGTAGCGAGCGTCAACGTCAATGGCGTTCGCTCTGCTTTCCGCAAAGGTATGGGGCCTTGGCTGGAATCGGCGGAAGTCGATGTTCTGGCGTTGCAAGAGGTAAGAGCAGAGCGCGCAGACCTTGAGGCGCTCCTTAGTGATGACTGGGTCATTGCTCATGATGCAGCCACCCAAAAGGGAAGGGCGGGCGTCGCAGTCGCCACCAAAGTAAGTCATCAGGACGTCCGAGTCGAGTTTGGCCCGAAATCTGTCGATACCGCGGGCCGATGGGTCGAGGTCGACATCACGACTCCTGACGGAAACCCGTTCACTATTGTGAGCTGCTACGTCCACTCCGGTGAAGTGGGGACTCCTAAACAAGACGCCAAGTATGAGTTCCTTGAGATTATGACCAAGCGCATGGCAGAGCTTGGTGCTAGCGACCGGAAAACCCTGGTTGTGGGAGACCTCAATGTGGGCCACCGCTGGCTCGATATCAGAAATTGGAAAGGCAACCTCAAGAACTCAGGGTTCCTTCCCGAAGAGCGTGCCTACTTTGATACGTGGATTGGTCACGAAGATTCTGAGGACTACAATACCGGCCGAAGCGGTCGGTTTGTCGACGTGGGTCGCAAGGTCCACGGCGAAGTAGAGGGCCCCTACAGCTGGTGGAGCTGGAGAGGTAAAGCGTTCGACAACGACACGGGCTGGAGAATTGACTACCACTTGGCTAACGCTCCGTTAGCGCCTGCGGTTCGTGACTACCGCATCGATCGAGCTCCCAGCTACGACACGAGGTGGGCAGATCATGCCCCCGTCATCGCGGACTACGACATCTAGTCCGTTACGCTAACTACCCATGACCACTCCCCGGCTGTTCTCTGGTATGCAGCCTTCAGCAGATTCCCTGCATTTTGGAAACTTGGCGGGTGCTCTCCTTCAGTGGGTTGAGATGCAAAACACCCACGACGCGGTGTTCTGTGTCGTGGATCTCCATGCCATCACCGTTCCTCAAGACCCCGCAACACTTGCGGCCACCACCCGAAAAACGGCTGCGCAATTTATAGCCTGCGGAATTGACCCCCGGAAATCGACGGTCTTTGTACAATCCCATGTTCCGGCACATTCTGAACTCGGCTGGATTCTGAACACGGTCACAAGCTTCGGTGAAGCAAGCCGGATGACCCAGTTCAAAGACAAGTCTCAGAAGCAGGGTTCCGATAACGCCACCGTAGGGCTCTTCACCTACCCCATCCTCCAAGCAGCGGACATCCTTCTCTATGACGCCACCGTGGTGCCAGTGGGCGAAGATCAGCGCCAACACATTGAATTAACCCGCAACATCGCTGAACGCTTCAACCAGCGATTCGGCGACACTTTTGTGGTGCCCGAGGTGAAAATTATAGACGCGGTGGCAAAGATTTATGATTTACAAAACCCAGAGTCAAAAATGTCCAAGTCTGGAGAATCACCCCAGGGAATTTTGTGGCTTCTCGATGAACCAAAAACTGTAGCCAAGAAAATTAAGTCTGCAATGACCGACAGTTCTAGCGAAATCGTCTTCGATATCGATCGTAAGCCCGGAGTATCCAATCTGCTCGCCATTGCTTCCATAGCGACTGGGAAAGCCGTGAAGGTTCTGGAGAAAGAATTTCAAGGCTTGGGATACGGGGACTTCAAGTCATCTGTCGCCGAAGCTGTCGTAGCTTTCCTGGAGCCAATACGGAACACAACGCACGAACTGTTGGCAGACCCTGCAGAACTGGACCGCATTCTTGCACAGGGAGCTGAGAAAGCTGAGGTGGTTGCGGAGACCATGCTCGGAAAAGTCCATAGTCGGCTTGGGCTTCTCGGAAGAACCAAACGATGACGAAACCAGTCTCAGGTCGACTGCTCGTGACGGGAGCCGCCGGATTTATCGGGTATGCCGTTACTCGACTGGCCCACAATGAAGGTTTTCAGGTTACGGCTCTCGATTCCCGCCTTGGCGGACTCTACCCCAGCGCTGAAAAGGAGTCACGGTGGGAAAGCCTTCATGGTCTTGAGGGAATAAGGTTCCTAGACGACGATCTTCGAACAATCGATTGGGAGAATCAAGATCTTGAATTTGATTATGTAATCAACCTTGCTGCCATGCCTGGTCTTCGTCTGAGCTGGGAAGACTACGAACTGTACCGAAGCTGCAACCTTGATGCCGTTGAGAGACTCGCGAGGGCCTCAATCAAATGGCCGGTCAAGAAGTTCATCCAGATTTCGACTTCCTCCGTGTATGGAAAGAACGCAGTCGGTGATGAAACACAGCCCACCAGGCCTACCTCGCCCTATGGAGTCACGAAGTTGGCCGCAGAAAACTTACTGTTTTCATATTCCGACTCTTTTCAAATTCCTCTCACGGTGCTTAGGTATTTCTCTGTATACGGCCCCGGCCAAAGGCCAGACATGGCCTATCGGAAATTCATTGAAAGCGCGTTGCTCGGGGATCCCCTGACTGTTTACGGAGACGGCACTCAGTCTCGAACGAATACGTACGTTAGCGATGTAGCGAGAGTTACGGTGAATTCTCTAGCCGCCGCCAAAGAAGGTGAAATCTATAACATTTGCGGTAATGAGGAACGATCTGTGGTTGAGGCTGTGCAGCTTATCAAGAACCTCACCGGGAGCACATCACCATTAGTTTTCGAGCCGAGAGTACGGGGTGATCAAGAACGCACGGCAGGAGACAATTCGAAAGCTAGAGATCATCTACTTTTTGAGTCCTCGCTATCTCTCGAGGAAGGATTGGCAATCCAGGTCAAGGAGACCCAAACGCGGTCGCACAAAGGGCAAAGACTATGATCATCTCGGTTTTGGGTTGTGGCTATCTGGGCGCAGTCCACGCTGCTTCCATGGCTGAGCTTGGTCACGAGGTCATCGGAGTCGATGTGGACCCTGTTCGCATCGACTCTCTCCAGAAAGGAATCACCCCCTTTCACGAGCCTGGTTTTGATGCTCTCCTGCAGAAGAACGCAGCTAGGCTCACGTTCACTACCGACATGGGAGCAGCGGCGGAGGCGACAGTGCACTTTGTTGCGGTAGGGACACCACAATCTGCTGATGGGTCAGCGGATTTGACATTCGTCAACGCTGCAATTGAGAACCTCATTCCCTACGTGACAGCAAGAGATCTTGTCGTCGGAAAGTCCACAGTGCCCGTCGGCACCGCAGAGAGGCTTTCCAAACTGGTGACACCGACCGGCGCAATTCTGATGTGGAATCCGGAGTTCCTCCGTGAAGGATCTGCGATTGAGGACACACTGGCGCCCGATCGTCTTGTCTACGGAGTTCCAGGTGATGACTCGGGTCACATGGCCACTGCACTTCTCGACGAGGTGTACGCCGGCATTCTCGCCAAAGATACACCGCGGTTGGTCATGAATTTCGCTACAGCGGAACTGGTGAAGGTCGCTGCGAACTCTTTCCTGGCAACGAAAATTTCCTTCATTAACGCCATGGCCGAGATTGCAGAGGTGACAGGGGCAAACGTCACTCAGCTCGCGGACGCGATTGGCTATGACCCAAGGATCGGTCGGCGATTCCTCAACGCTGGTATCGGCTTTGGCGGAGGGTGTCTGCCTAAGGACATCAGAGGATTTGTTGCCAGAGCCGAGGAGCTGGGGATCGGTGATGCTCTCTCCTTCCTAAAAGACGTCGACGACATAAACCTTCGACGCCGTTCACGGGTTGTGGATGTCCTCCGCGAAGAACTCGGATTCCTCAAGGGCAAGAAAGTCGCTGTCTGGGGAATCACCTTTAAGCCGGACTCCGATGACATTAGAGACTCCCCAGCACTAGATATTGCCGAATCTCTCGCGAGATCCGGAGCCGCAGTAGTTGCCGCTGACCCGGAGGGTTGGAAGCCAGCTGAAGAAAGAGTCAAGCGTGTTGGCGAGGAGGAAGCGTTCTCGATCACGCCTGATCACATAGAAGCTGCTCTGAACGCTGATGCTTTAGTAGTGGCGACAGAATGGAAGGTATTCCAGGAAGAGGATCCGGCGACCATCGGTGGTCTCATGGCAGACAAACTTGTGGTTGATGGCAGGAACTGCCTGGATTCAGAAGCGTGGAAAGCCGCTGGATTCCGCTACCGCGGAATGGGCCGGTCGTAGGAATTTAGTCGACCCAGTCGAACGTCCTGGTCACCGCTTTCTTCCACAAACGAAGCTTTTCCTCAGAGTCTACTTCCGACATCGTCGGTCTGAACCGCTTATCCTCGGCCCACTTCCCTCGCAATTCATCCAGGCCCGACCAAAAGCCCACAGCAAGTCCTGCTGCATATGCAGCACCCAGAGCTGTGGTCTCTGCAATCAGCGGTCTCACGACGGGGACGCCCAGAATGTTAGCTTGGAATTGCATCAACGTCTCGTTTTTCACCATGCCACCATCCACCTTCAATTCCGAGAGGTCTACTCCCGCATCGGCATTGACAGCATCGAGAACCTCGCGAGTTTGGAACGCCGTTGCCTCCAGCGCTGCCCGAGCTATGTGTCCTTTATTGATGAATCGCGTAAGACCCACAATGACACCCCTGGCATCCGAGCGCCAATAGGGGGCGAAGAGGCCTGAGAACGCAGGAACCAAGTAGCAACCGCCGTTATCAGGGACCGTTGCGGCAAGCGCCTCCACCTCCGCGGCATCCGAAATGATTCCCAGATTGTCTCGCAACCAATGCACTAGCGAGCCCGTGACCGCGATGGACCCCTCCAGTGCATAACGCGGGGCGTCCTCCCCCAGCTGGTAGGCAACTGTGGTGAGGAGCCCATTCTTCGACATCACGGGCGTGGCTCCAGTGTTGACGATGAGGAAATTGCCCGTTCCGTAAGTGTTCTTCGATTCGCCTTTCTCGAAGGCGGCCTGACCAAAGGTGGCAGCTTGCTGGTCACCGAGGATTCCTGCAATGGGAACTTCTCGAAGCAGGCTCGAAGAATGCGCATGACCAAAGACCTCTGAGGATGATCGAATCTCCGGCAGCAGAGACGCGGGAATGCCCCATGCGTCAAGGAGGTCCTGGTCCCAGCCACAGCTATTCAGGTCCATCAAGAGCGTCCGGGACGCATTGGTCACATCGGTGGCGTGGACACCGCCATTAACTCCGCCAGTAATGTTCCACAGCAGCCAGGTGTCGGGCGTTCCAAATGCGAGATCACCAGCTTCTGCAGCAGCTCTCGCGCCCTCGACGTTGTCGAGGATCCAGACAATCTTGCTGGCCGAGAAGTAGGTAGCAAGAGGCAATCCCGTCTTCGCTCGGGAGGCCTCACTCCCGAGCTTGTCTTCCATAGCATCGACAATGTCTTGCGTTCTGGTGTCTTGCCAGACCAGGGCGTTATGAATTGCTTCCCCGGTCATTCGATTCCACATAATCGTCGTCTCGCGCTGATTGGTAATGCCAATACCGGCGATATCGTGATGCGTGAGCTGAGCCCTGGAGAGCGCTTCTCCCATCACTTCGCAGGCATTTGTCCAGATTTCTTCCGGGGAATGCTCCACATATCCGGCCTGGGGAAAGATCTGCTCGTGTTCGCGCTGGCTGGATGCCACGATTGCTCCATCGTGCGAAAAGATGATCGCCCTGGAACTTGTTGTTCCCGAATCGAGCGCAATGATGTGGAGAGTCATTGTCGTCTCCTCATTCACTGGGGCTTCAATTTTCAGACAAAATCCGTATAGTGAAGCCTAGTAAATGTGCTCCGGGGTCAGTGAAACTCTGAGCCGGCGGTGACAGTCCGCGACCCGACTGCAAGTATTTGTTGGCGGTTGACTGGGTGAAACTCCCAGACCGACGGTTAAAGTCCGGATGGTAGGAGACGTGAACCGAGGTGGGAATTTCTCCACCCGTTTTTGTGTTGCCTTTCCCGGAGCGACCCACACAAGGGACCTGACCGGATGACCATAGCACCACCTTCACCCGCTTCCTACGAAGTGGCGATGAAACGCGCATTCGAGCTGGCACACAAAGGTCCCCGCACCGGTCCAAACCCCCAAGTGGGGTGTGTCCTGGTGGACCCCTCGAACACCATCGTCGCCGAGGGTTGGCATAAGGGCGCAGGCACCCCACACGCCGAAATCATGGCGCTTCAGAATCTCGCCCACTCAGGTCTCTCCGCCAAGGGCCTCACCGCCGTGGTGTCGCTCGAGCCCTGCGCCCACACCGGAAAGACTGGGCCATGCGCTCCAGCACTGATCGATGCCGGGGTCTCTCGCGTCGTGTTTGCGGTAGTGGATCCAGGTGCCGCGTCAAGAGGTGGAGCCAAACAGCTTCAATCCTCTGGCATCGATGTAATTCAGGGCGTCGAGGAAGCCGCCGGCACCGCACTAATCGAGCGGTGGCTTCATTCCGTCAACACCTCTCGTCCATGGGTGACACTGAAATGGGCCATGTCTCTCGATGGCCGGCTTGCTGCGGCTGATGGCACGAGCCAGTGGATCACGGGTGAGCAGACACGCGCGAAGGTTCATCGGGATCGTTCCGACCACGACGCCATCATTGTTGGCATCAACACCGTTCTTGTCGATAATCCCAGGCTGACCGCCAGGAACCCAGAGGGTGAGCTTTACCCTCATCAACCCCTGGCGATTGTGATGGGGCGACGCGAGGTGCCGCAGGATGCCCTGATCCGCGAACACCCTGGCGGGTTCGAGCACGTGCACGACCACGATGTTTCTGGTCTTCTCACATCACTCGGTGAACGAGACATCCGCAGTGTCTATGTCGAGGGAGGGGCGACGCTGGCCAGCGCCTTTCTTGCTCAGGGCGTGGTGGATGAACTGCACATCACCATGGGTCCCCTGTTTCTCGGAGGACCCAACCTCTCCGTGACTGATCTGGGGGTGTCGAGCATGAGAGACGCCCACCGACTCACCATTACTGACGTTCAGCGCTTCGGAGACGACATCGTCGTCACTGCCAGGCCACACGAAGAAGGGAGCCTCTGATGTTTACTGGGCTCATTGAAGAAATCGGAACCATTACTGCTCTCACTCCAAGCGGTGATGGAGCGGTTGTTGAAATCTCTGCCTCCATGGTGCTAATTGATGTATCCCACGGAGACTCGATTGCTATCAGCGGAGTCTGCCTCACAGTCGTTGACCACACTGAGTCGTCGTTTAGGGCAGATGTCATGAAGGAAACCTTGCTGAATTCAGCAGCTAGTGTGTGGGCACCTGGAGTTGCCGTCAATCTTGAACGTGCCGCGCGGGTCGGAGATCGCCTCGGCGGACACATTGTCCAGGGTCATGTCGATGCGACGACGACCGTGCTGGCGGTGACCCCGGGTGATCAGTGGAGTGTGCTGCGCTTTTCTCTGAACGCGAGCATCGCTCCTCTGGTTGCCCACAAAGGGTCGATCACTTTGGATGGCGTGTCCTTGACGGTGTCTGCGACTGACAGAGAATGGGCAGAAGTTTCGCTCATCCCGGAAACCCTCGCTGCGACGACGCTCGGGGGTGCTTCGGTGGGGGACCTGATGAGCGTCGAGACCGATATTGTGGCCCGTCACGTTCTGCGACTCCGGGAATTTGAGTCTGAGAGGGGGTCCTCATGAGCATTGGCACCATTCACGAGGCTCTCGAGCACCTTCGGCTCGGGCGGCCCATCATTGTTGTTGATGACGAGGCTAGAGAGAACGAGGGCGACCTCGTTCTCAGCGCCCAACTTGCCACTCCCGAATGGGTGGGATTCACCATTCGGCATTCGTCTGGGTACCTCTGTGCTCCTATGCCAGCGGAGAGGGCTATCGCGCTCAATCTGCCACCGATGGTGGAAGACAATGAGGACCCACGCAAGACCGCCTATACGGTGAGCGTTGACGCAGCAACTGGCATCACCACGGGCATTAGCGCTTCGGATAGGACACGGACGCTCAGGGTCCTTGCCGATCCAGGTTCCACCGCCTCCTCGCTCATTCGACCAGGGCACATCGTTCCTTTGAAAGCAGCTCCCGGCGGGGTCAAGGAGCGCCCGGGTCATACTGAGGCCGCGGTCGAACTTATGCAAATGGCAGGACTTGAGCCCGTTGCTGTCATTGGAGAGGTCGTTGGTGATGACGGTGAACTACTACGTTTACCGGATCTACTGGAGATGGGTGAACGAGAGCGCATCCCGGTTGTCACCATTGCGCAGCTGATGAAAGACATGGACGACAACCCCGATGGCATCGATATCCGAGTGCCTCGTCATCGTTCGGTGGCCGACCAACGCGTCATTTTTGAAGTGGAGACTCGTGTTCCGACCGAGCATGGAACCTTTGATCTTCGCGCGTATCGGGATCGTGCCACGGGGGCTGATCACATCGCCATCGTGTCGGGGGAACCCAGTGATGGCATGCTCGTGCGTCTTCACTCCGAGTGCCTCACCGGCGAAGCGATGGGCTCTCTGAAGTGTGAGTGCGGCCCGCAACTTCAGGCAGCCATGGAACGGATCAATGAGGAAGGCGGGATTGTCATATACCTTCGCGGGCATGAAGGTCGAGGGATTGGGTTAGTCAACAAACTTCGCGCCTACCGACTCCAAGAGTTGGGCCTTGACACTTTGGATGCGAACCTCGCTCTAGGACTACCTGCTGATGCAAGGGACTACGGCGCAGCCGCCGCCATCCTTGCCGATATGGGCGTGAAGTCTGTCCGGCTCCTCTCTAACAATCCAGAAAAACGCCGGCAACTCGAACAACACGATATTACGGTCGCCTCTCTCGAACCCTTGGTTGTGGGCGTTGGCGAAGTTAACGCCGCCTACCTCGAAGCAAAACGCGACCGCATGGGTCATCACCTTCCCGGTGAACTAGCAACCGGCGCCATCACCCTCCCGAAAGAAGGACTCGCACCATGAGCGGACACGGAGCACCCTCCATCAACCTGGCCGGCGCAGAAGGACTCAAAGTCACCATAGTCGCTGGAATGTGGCACGAGACGATCGCCGAAGCGCTCGTCGCTGGTGCCACACGTGTCCTCTCGCAAGCAGGTGTCACGAGCACCCTTATCCGGGTTCCAGGCTCATTTGAGCTTCCCGTTGTCGCTAAGGCAGCTCTGGAGAGCGGTGCAGACGCTGTGGTAGCACTGGGAGTCATCATCAGAGGCGGGACCCCCCATTTTGAGTACGTCTCCTCTGCGGCAACAACCGGCCTCACCGATGTTGCTCTCCAGACTGGCAAGCCAGTCGGTTTTGGTGTCTTGACCCTAGATGACGAAAAGCAGGGCCTGGATCGCGCAGGGTTGCCTGATTCCTCGGAGGACAAGGGCGCGGAGGCAGCTGAAGCGGCACTTCACACCGCTCTGCTCTTGAAGAGCCTCCCGTAGTGTGACGGGGACTCTCGAGCAATGACGTGATGGAGCGTTAACCTCCCAGCGAACATCCCCTCGAAACCTGACCTCGTGAGGGACACTCTTTAGTGAGCGAGGGGACGACGCGGATGAGTATGGGTTTCACATCACGGCGACGAGGCGTGAACTACCGAGACACCGACGATGGCTCTCCCAGGGCTACTTTCCGTCAGCTCCTACCTTTCCTTCTCGAGCACAGAAAAGTCTTGACCCTCGTCATCCTCTTGAGCACTGCCGGAGCCTTCACCAACTTGGCTCAACCACTTGTAGTCAGTCAGGTGATAACTGTCGTGGAAGCAGCTGAGCCCCTGGGTAAGCTGGTCTGGATCCTGGTCGCGCTGGTCCTCGTATCTTCCGGTCTGTCCGGTTTTCGCCACTATCTCCTTCAGCGGACAGGCGAGGGGGTTATTCTTTCCTCCCGCAAAGCTCTGGTCCGACGTATGCTCAATCTTCCGATATCCGAATTTGACCAACGTCGAACAGGTGATCTGGTATCTCGTGTTGGGAGTGACACCACACTCCTCCGAGCGGTTCTTACTCAAGGACTAGTCGAAGCTGTGGGTGGTGCACTGACTTTTGTCGGAGCAGTCGTCGCCATGATCTACCTTGATGCTTTTCTCTTCCTTCTGACGGCACTAGTCGTTGGTATTGCGGTGACTGCCGTGGTCACGCTGTCTCGACGGATTCGGGTCGCCAGCCGCAAAGCTCAGGACAAAGTAGGAGATCTGACCTCCAGCGTGGAGCGTGCGATTAGTGCTGTTCGCACCGTTCGCGCCGCCAACGCAACGGAGCGTGAGATTCGAAGCGTGGACAAGGATGCCGAAGGTGCGTGGAAGTTAGGCCTGGATGTCGCGAAGATTTCCGCTCTCGTTGTTCCGGTCTCCGGCATTGCTCTCCAGGTCGCATTCCTTGTGGTCTTGGGGGTAGGAGGCTTCAGAGTCGCCAATGGTTCCCTCCCTGTTGCCGACCTAGTGGCCTTCATCCTGTTCTTGTTCATGATGATCATGCCTCTGGGTCAAGCATTTGGAGCGATATCCTCAGTCAACCAGGCGCTGGGAGCTTTGGGGCGAATCCAGGAAATCATCACGTTGCCCACTGAAACCGCATCCGACGTTGTCAGCGAAGAAATCCCTTCCCCGCCGGCAGGTGTTTTCGCAATCGAGTTCGACCAGGTATCGTTTCGCTACCCCGAGGCTAGTCATAAGACAGAGGCCGAGAAAGTTCTGGCAGAGACCCTGGGCACCCACGACCTAGAGTCCTTGGCCACAGGTGAGATATCGTTGCCGGCTCATCGCGGGATTGTTCTCGATAGCGTGTCTTTTCAGATACCGCTGGGGAGCAACACCGCCATTGTGGGTCCTAGCGGCGCCGGCAAGAGCACTGTGCTCTCTTTACTCGAGCGCTTTTATGATCCACAGGCAGGAGCTATTCGGGTCCTAGGGCAGGACATCACAGGAGTATCCAGGAATTCGGTGCGGTCTCTCTTTGGCTACGTCGAACAAGACGCTCCCGTACTAGCGGGAACCATTCGAGACAACCTCCTGATTGGGTCTCCACATGCCACAGAGAAGAATCTCTTGGAAGTGCTAGATGAGGTCAATCTGACAGGAATTCTGGACCGAGACCCACTCGGCCTCGATGCTCAGGTGGGAGAGGGTGGTGTCCTTCTGTCTGGTGGCGAGCGACAGCGACTGGCCATCGCTCGAGCGCTCCTTCAAGAACCGCCAATTCTATTGCTCGATGAATCGACATCCTCACTCGATGGGCCTAACGAGTTACTCATGAAGACAGCTATTGACAAGGTGTCACGAAACAGGACGCTAATCGTTATTGCTCACCGTCTTGCCACCGTGGTGGACAGTGACCAGATTATTGTCATGCACGATGGCGCTGTCGAGGCAATCGGGACTCATGCCGATCTCTTGGAGGCTTCACCTCTCTACAGAGACCTCGCAATGCACCAACTTCTCATCTGACCAGGGTTGATTCCCTAACCAAAGGTAACGCCCGCTGCAGTCATTTCAGTCCTTGCACTGCTTTCCGTCTCCGGTGACACGGCGGCGACAAAATCATCGAGAACCCTTACCTCAAAACCCGCCTTCTTCGCGTCCAGGGCGCTCGCTCGCACACAATGGTCTGTAGCGATTCCTACCACGTCAATGTCGGTCACTCCATATTCGCTGAGGATTTCGACAACGGTGTCTCCGTTGTCGAGCGTGCCCTCAAACATGGAATAAGAAGGCATACCCTGACCTTTTTTGACGTGAAACGTTTGAGAGGGTAATGCCAAGTCCGTGTGATACTCAGCACCACTGGTTCCGGCAACACAGTGCACGGGCCAGGTGCTGACAAAATTGGGCTGAGCGCCGTCAGGAGCAAAATGGCCGCCGTTGTCGTTGTGACCATCGTGCCAATCTCTCGAAGCAATGATTACGTCATAGTCAGAGGCATTCCGAGAGAGATACACGCTAATGCCTCGGGCGACAGCACTCCCCCCAGCGACCCCTAACGAGCCGCCCTCGCAAAAATCGTTTTGCACATCGACCACCAACAAGGCTCGGGCCATAGACAACCACCTCCAGCTCTTGGTACTAAAAGTCTGCCAGGTTTGAGCCACAACGATAGACCTCGACGACCAGATCCTCGAGCAGTTGCCGTGCCCCATCGTCGACATTGCCCGTAGCGAAGAAAGCAAACACCAGATCGTCACCTTCCTCTGTAGTGACTAACCCCGCAAGCGACCTAGTGCCCTGAATGCTCCCCGTTTTCGCAGCGACTTTAGAGCGAACGACCGCATTGTCGCCGGTGAACCGATCATCAAGAGATCCGTCCACTCCGGCAATAGGTAGACCGCTCATGACGTCGCTTAGGGCGCTCGAACTTTGATACACCTGCTGAAGCAGGGAGGCCACAAACTGGGGAGTCACCTGGTTCGCTGAGGACAATCCTGAGGCATCGTCCATTGTCACCAGTGTTTTGTTCAGCTCTAGGTAGTCGAGAGGACGCAACAACGCCTCACCTACAGAATCTCCTGACCCTCCCAAACCCAGAGACAGAGATACCTGGCGCCCCAGCATCTCTGCAAGGGTGTTGTCACTTTCCTTCAACATATAGTGCACAAGTTCCGACACTGGTCTCGATGACACTGATGCCACGGAAACGGCACCAGCAGGAGTGGCCTCGTAGGAAACAGTCACAAACCCTGCCGAGTTTCCCGCTTGCCTCAACGCTGCGATGAATGCTCGCGTGGCCCGCTCTATCGGCTCATTGCTTCTTTGCCCCATGGGAGACATTGGACTGAAACGATCGCCGTCAATTTGCAGCGGTGTGATCCTCGATATGTACCCGTTTGTTCGAGCACTTGATGCCCACGCGGTGCGCCAGTTATCCTCTCCATCCCAGAGCGACACATCAACAATGAGAGTCCTGATGGAAACTTTCTCACCTTCAGGGCGAGCGCTCTCGAGGGTGGCCATGGTTTGTGCTGCGAGCTCGTCAATCTTTGCCGCACCGGCGTAAACACTGTCAGTGCTCTCTGGCGTGACACTCAGTGTCAGGTCGCCGCCTGCTTTTAGAACCAAGACTTCAGGATCATTGGTGACAAGTGTGGACGTCGAGAAAACAGTTTCCGGGCCTAGAGTCGCGATGGCTGCGACACCAGTGATGATCTTCTGAACGCTTGCTGGTGCCAGAGAACGGTCCTTGTTCCGGTGGAACAACACCTCCCCGGTGTCGGGGTCGAGAACAACTCCGGAGAATTGCCCCCATGCTGGGTCGTCCAGATTCTCCGAGACTGAACAGGTCGGAACACGAAGGGGGGCGAGGCTTGTGCGGGGTGTTACCCGGAGGCTACTGGATACCGCTTCGTCAACCGTTCGGGTCAAGGTATTTTCCATCGCCAACTCTGTGGACAAAGCGGAAGACTCAAATCCGAGACCAAAGGACGCTGCCGACCCGAGGAGAATCGCAATCCCCGTCGACAGTGTCACAACTATCTTTTTCTTCCCGCCATGAGGAGGATTCCGCGACATATACTCCAGACTACCGAGCTAAGAAGCCTGTTCCACAGAACCCAAATCACGAAGAATCGTCCCCGACCACCAGCTGACATCATGCCGACGAACCTCGTCGCGCAGCGCATTCATTCTGCGTTGTTGCTCATCAGCGGGCATCATGGTCGCCTCTGACATGGCCGCTACCAACGCCTCCTTATCGGTCGGATCGGCAAGAATCGCTTCTCTCATGTGATCGGCGGCTCCGGTGAATGGGCTGAGAATAAGCACCCCGCTGGCACCGTTGCGACATGCGACAAACTCCTTCGCGACAAGGTTCATTCCATCGCGCAGCGAACTCACGACCATAACATCAGCAGCGACAAACAGTGCCAGCAACTCTTCTCGATCGAGGTTCATCGCGGAGTACATCACAGCACTGCGACCCGAGACTGTAGGGAATGCCTCATTGATGCGAGCAACAGTTGAATCGACGGCCTGACGGAGTTTTTGGTAGGACTCAACATTTTCACGGGAAGGGCTTCCAGCCTGGACCATCACCACCTCCTCAACTGACAGGGCTTCCGTCTTGAGGAGGTATTCAAAAGCTTCCAGACGCTCGACTATGCCCTTCGTGTAGTCAATGCGATCAACGCCGAGGAAAACAGTCTTCGGGTGACCCCACTCCTTTCGCAATTCACGAGCACGCTCGACGACCTCCTGGTCTCCTGCCGCATCAGATACGGCATCAAAATCGATAGAGATGGGATAGGTCGCAATGGTGGCGCGCGGTGTTCCGATCTCCACACGCGACTGTTCAAAATTTCGAGCATCAACTTCTCTCTGAAATCCAACGATGTCAGCCTGGTTCAAACTCGCCACGATGTCGGGATGATTAGCCAAAGTGTGAAATCTTTCAGCCCGACAAAAGGGAATGTGATGAAAATAGCCAATTCGAACATTCGGCATGAGATCCCGCAATAGGCCCGGCACCAGCATCATCTGGTAATCGTGAACCCATACGATTCCGTCCTCATCAACCAAAGATGCCGTCCGCTCGGCAAACCGGCGATTCACGTCTCTATAGGCCGACCACCATTCTTTTTTCTGGTGAGCACCAACCCCCACATCGTGGAACAGTGGCCACAAAGTGCTGTTGGAATACCCTTCGTAATGAGCTTCCACAATCTCAGCTTCGAGAGCCACCGGAAACGACATTATTCCGGTGGCGTGAATCGGGTCTTCATTCGGTGAGCTGGTGCCATCCCAACCAACCCATGCAGCATTCCTTCCCTGCAGCGCGGGTGCAACAGCCGCGACGAGTCCACCAGGCGAGAGACTAGGGACTTTCGATCCTCGGTCGTTGACTGAGAAGGAAACGGGCAATCGATTAGACACCACGACCAGGGGAAAAGTCGCTGGAGTAGTTTCACTGGACACACTTCGGAGAGTAGCAGGGCCAACCCCAGCGCTCCCTTTTGCCCCTGAGGCTGGACGCCTAGGCTAGAAGCATGCGCGAGTACGTCTTTAGTGCGTCCATCCTCAGTGCCCTGACTGCAGGTATGGGGCTTCTGCGGAAAACTCTGCGGTCACCGCTGACCTGGCAGGTGTGGTTGCTGTGGGCGAGCTGGATGATTTCTCTCATCCTTGCTATTGCGGCGGTGCGCGATCGGCGACTCCGCTAGGGCTCTGCCCAGTGACTGGGGCCGGCTACGGGACTTGAACCCGTAACCTTCCGATTACAAGTCGGATGCGCTACCAATTGCGCCAAGCCGGCACACCCCGGTCCACCGAGGCACTCACAGACTAGCGGAGGCGAGTCTTACTCGCTCTCCTCCAGAGACGCCACAAAACTCGCCAAATCGCCATGAGTTTGGGGCTGATACTCCTTGCCGTTTACGAGGACAGCGGGAGTTCCGAGGACGAGCGGGATTTCAGAGTTTCGAACAGGGACGGGACCTGTGCTCATCGCGCGCGCCGTTGCCTGCGAGACCCAGTTCGCAAACGTCTCATCCTCGATACACGCCTGGATTTCCTCCAGGTTGGTCACACCAGCAGCTGCGGCCAACTGGCCCATCTGCTCGTTGGTGAGTTCATAGGACGTCGGTGGAACTGGCTGACTACGGAGCAACAAATCGTTATATGTGAAGAAGCTATCCGGGGAGAACTCCGCAACACAGGCCGCACTGTTGCCGGCACGAGTGGCATAGCGGGTACCGGCCGTTTGTGCGTCACGGAAAGACAAGATGTGATATTCGACCGTCGCAGTCCCGCTCTCCGCCCACGTGCGGAGAAGTTCACCATACACAGACTCAAATTGCGCACAGGCTGGACACGAGTAGTCGACAAAGATGTTGATGGCCGGAACCCCGTTGGCGTTTTCTTCCGACGGAACAGGGAGCTGATCAGGAAGAAGGGCAGCGGTCCGCTCGGCGATGAGACCCTCCCCAATTCTGATGCCATCGCTCTGCATATTGGCGGGGCCAGGACCTGGAGGACGCAGCGACGACATGATTAGGACCGTCACCAACGCAATCACACCCACAACACCGATGGCCAGCGACGACTGGATGATGATCTTGTTGCGCTTGGACTTTTTTGACTGGGCTTCGCGCAGCGCACGGGCCTTCTCACGTGCTTCTTGGCGCTTCTGATTCTTCGTGGGCTTCGATTCAGCAGCGTTCACGACCGGACTCACTTTCCATACACCATCCCCAGCGGGGACCATAGACATCACGTAGGGTGACAGACAATTCTTGGGACAAGCTTGGATTTGAAATCCAGCGCCCCATACTAGCCCGGAGAGCAGAACATTCCCTAGTTGCCCGCTGAACATCTCTAGCCCCTGGGAACAATAACTGCCATACTGAAAGCGCGTTTCCCACCACTGTCGGTGGAAAACGTTTCCATTCACTACGGATCGTCCGGCACGTACCTGCCGGTGAAGGAGAAAACAATGGCGTCTGTGACGTTTGATAAAGCAAGCCGCATCTACCCAGGAACCTCTGTTCCCGCTGTTGATGCTCTCGACCTCACCATCGATGACGGTGAGTTCCTCGTTCTCGTTGGCCCTTCGGGGTGCGGGAAGTCCACCTCGCTGCGCATGCTCGCGGGCTTGGAAGAAATCAATGACGGCCGAGTTCTGATTGGTGACCGTGATGTCACCGATGTGGCTCCCAAAGACAGGGACATCGCCATGGTGTTCCAGAACTATGCCCTCTACCCCCACATGACGGTGGCAGAGAACATGGGTTTCGCTCTCAAGATTGCAGGAGTGAGTAAGGATGAGCGAGCATCGCGTGTTCTCGAGGCGGCGAAGCTACTCGACCTCGAGCCCTACCTTGACCGCAAGCCCAAGGCTCTCTCCGGTGGTCAACGTCAGCGTGTCGCCATGGGTCGCGCGATCGTGCGTGAACCCCAGGTATTCCTCATGGACGAGCCACTGTCGAACCTGGATGCCAAACTCCGCGTCCAGACCAGAACTCAGATTGCCTCTCTTCAGCGCAGGCTCGGCGTCACCACCGTGTATGTAACCCACGACCAGACTGAAGCGTTGACCATGGGTGATCGCATCGCCGTATT
>Ga0181588_10001321_pt1 | contig 22140 bp, 21 predicted proteins | sample 071ome_26_FD_148607 | JGI IMG/M metagenome (GOLD analysis project Ga0181588, IMG submission 148607) | Coastal salt marsh microbial communities from the Groves Creek Marsh, Skidaway Island, Georgia - 071409BT metaG (spades assembly) | ecosystem: Environmental > Aquatic > Marine > Intertidal zone...
TCCGCTAAGATAAGCAGCGCAAACACCGGCAATGCCATCATCATCAAATCCATGGCGAAAGTGTAACCAAATGACCGCTACAATAGATCACAAAGCTGAGGAGTAAAATTTGTGGCAACCCCCTACCCGTCTCTCAACCACGGTCTCGATGAAAGCCTCATGATGCTGCGCGACTCCGTGCATGGCTTTGTACAGGCTGAGCTAGCGCCAATAGCCGCCGACGTCGACAGCACTAATGAATTTCCTCAACAGCTGTGGCGCAAGTTTGGCGATCTGGGCGTACTCGGCATGACGGTCTCCGAGGAGTATGGCGGAACAAATATGGGCTACCTTGCCCACATCATCGCCATGGAGGAAATCAGCCGGGGGTCCGCTTCGGTCGGCCTGTCTTACGGCGCACACTCCAACTTGTGCATGAATCAGATTCAGAAAAACGGCAGTGACGCTCAGAAGCAAAAGTACCTGCCCGCGCTGTGCAGCGGAGAACACATTGGCGCACTCGCCATGTCTGAACCAGGTTCGGGTTCTGATGTAGTGAGCATGAAGCTGAAAGCGGAAAAACGCGGTGACCGCTACGTTCTCAACGGCAACAAGATGTGGATCACCAACGGGCCCGATGCCAACACCTATGTTGTCTATGCCAAGACAGAACCCGATGCGGGTTCAAAAGGTATCACCGCGTTCATCATCGAGCGGGATTTTCCGGGTTTCTCCCGGGCTCAGAAGCTCGACAAGCTCGGTATGCGCGGCTCCAACACCTGTGAGCTCGTCTTTGAAGATTGCGAAGTCCCTGAGGAGAATGTGCTGGGAGAGGTCAACCGCGGTGTCGCAGTATTGATGTCGGGGCTCGATTACGAGCGTGCGGTGTTATCCGGTGGCCCCGTGGGCATCATGCAAGCGTGCCTTGATATCTGCGTACCCTACGTCCACGACCGCAAACAGTTCGGCCAGAGCATTGGCGAGTTTCAGCTCGTCCAAGGCAAGCTCGCTGATATGTACACGGTCACGGCCGCCAGCCGGTCATTTCTTTACGCCGTGGGTCGCGCCCTTGACCGCGGCGAGGACAGCCGCAAAGACGCAGCGGCTGTCATTCTGTATACCGCAGAGCAGGCGACCCAGTGCGCGCTGGATGCGATTCAGCTATTGGGAGGCAATGGGTATATCAATGAATACCCCACGGGGCGCCTGTTGCGCGACGCAAAGCTATATGAAATCGGCGCCGGCACCTCGGAAATTCGACGTATGCTGATCGGTCGCGAGCTGTTTAGCGAAACGTTGTAGCGGTAGGTGAATGGGGTGATGCTGCAGCGGCTGTTGAATAAAAAGCGCGGCGACGGTTGGCGTAGCAGCTGACACCCGAACATCACAGACAAAGCGCTCCCAGATATCGCACTTAAGGTTAACGAGCGATGCCTTGGAGTTATTGAGGGTATTGCAACTTGCCAGGGCCCGGCTTATCTCTCAGGGCCAGTCCCGGCCCCGGGCTTTTAAGCGAACCGCATAGAGAGGTCGATGGCTTTACAATCCTTGGTGATCGCTCCGATCGAAATATAGTCGACGCCGGTTTGGGCAATGGGCAATAGGGTGGTCTTGTTGATCCCCCCCGAGGCCTCCAACTTGGCGATACCGGCGGCCTGCTCGACAGCGATCGCCATATCCTCGAGAGAAAAATTGTCGAGCATGACGGTGTCGGGCTTCACCGCCAACGCCTCAGCCAACTCGGCGAGGTTTTCCACTTCGACCTCGATGGGCTTGCCCGGTGCTAAACGGCGCGCGGCGTCCACCGTCGCCCCGATAGATCCCAGCGCATTGATATGGTTTTCCTTGATCAGAAATGCGTCGTACAGACCGAGGCGATGGTTGAAGCAGCCGCCCACCGTGACGGCGTATTTCTGTGCAACCCGGAGGCCCGGCAGGGTTTTTCGAGTGTCTAGCAGCTTGACGGAGGTGGCGCTCACCAATGTGGCCAACTCCTGACAGGCCGTGGCCGTTGCAGACAGAGTTTGTAGGACATTTAACACCGACCGCTCTGCGGTCAGCAAAACCCGACTGTTGCCCTCGAGCTCCAGAATACAGTCGTTGGCGCTGACCGCTTGGCCATCGCGGGCCAACCATCGCAGCGTAACGCCACCGCCCAACTGGCGGAAAATTTCCTCCACCCACATAGCGCCACACACCACCGCGGGTTCGCGCGCAACGATATGAGCGTGACTCGTGCTATCTACAGGGATCAACTGAGCCGTGACATCGCCGCCGCGAACGTCTTCAGCCAACATCGCCGTCACATTGTCAAAAACGGCCGCTTCCAGCATTGCAGCGTCTATCACGATCCTCTCGCCTCGGCAGTCAAAATAAAATGATCTTACCGGCCATCATGTTCGAGTCTGTGGACGGAGTGCAACCCAGTCTCTGTACTGGGGTGTTGGCTAGCTGCGACGGCTATTTGCGGAAACGCTTCCAGGTGCCGCCGTACTGATAGGTATCGGGGCGATCCCCCTTTAACTGAGAGACGCATCGATTGCACAGGAACCGCCAATTCTGAAGCCGGTTGGCCCGACAACGATAAAGGGTGGGAGTCTCGGCCGTGCACCCCTCGCACAATTTGGATCGCTCTCGCACAGTGACGCTCTTGCAAAAGCGCGGCATTTTAGCCGAACTATCGTCAAGGTGGAGGGTCAATTAGCCCCGTCAATGGGCGGGCGGTAAAGGAATGACGCCGCTATCAACAACAAGCGCCGGCGCGCTGCCCGGCCGCCCTCACCAGCCGCTTACCGATCGACCGGCCGCAGGCGAAAACGGTGCGTCTGATGACGCGCCGTGCATCCATCAAGGCCCGATTGGACGCCCTGCTGACGGCCGATCAAAGCTCCCCTGGCGGAAGTTGCTGGTGTCAAACTCCATGGCATTAACGGGCGCCGAGTGGGTACCCTCGTGCACACACACCCGCTCGATAATGCGCCACTCATCCCCCCGCTTTTCGTATTTATCGAGGTATCGCCCCACCCACAGATCGAGTACCGGGGCGGCATCCTGAAATAAATAGGTGACGTTATAAATCTCGCCAGTGGCGCTGTGCGCATCAATGAGCTCAATGGCGTGATTCAGAATGCAGTGGTTGGTGCTGCGCCAGGGCAGGTGCGCCTCCATACACATCTCGCAAAACTCCCAGGCATCACCCACGAATACACCGTGGTCATCGGTGGCGCCCTCCCAGTACGCTGATTTCATCAGTTCGACATCGAGCCGATCGACCCCGCGACAATAGCGGAGGGCCGCGTCCCGGATGCACTGCATATCGGACAGCTGCTCGGGGGTGTAGGCCATCGTCGCCCCCTAACCTAGCGGTCGCTTGGGATCACTGCCATCCCAATCGACAGAGGCAGCGGCGACCATATCAAACAGCCCTTTGATGTCGTCGGAGTACGTCAACAACTCCGTCATATGACCCAGCACCGGACTGGTATCCACATAGGCAAAACTGGCGCCACCCCCAGCGACTTGCCCTGTGGCCGCGACCTCATAACCCTGGGCCACCAGGCTCGCAATTTCACCATCGATGTCGTCGGTCCAGTAGCAGAGGTGATGAAACGCGGTTTTGCCTGGGGGCACCGTGTCGCGGTAGATATTTTTTTGCGTTCCCGTTGGCTGAATAAGCTCGATCTGCATATCCCCCGCCTGGGCCAGCGCGATCTTCATGGAGATCGGGCTGGGGCTGCCCCGGTAGGTGCTGTTTTCAAATAGTTCGGGTGTGTACTCTACAAAGAAGAAGGGACCAATACCCACCTTGACCCAGGCGTCGACGGCGGCCTCGAGGTCGTCAACCACCCACGCGCTTTGCATTGCATGCCCACTCGCAAACTGTTTCATTTAAGCCTCACTTTTTATTGTTGAAGACAAGTCATTGCCATGCCCCCTGATTCGTCGCCTTTTACCTTCCGCGATCGTGCCATTCTGATTACGGGTGCCAACCGAGGATTAGGAGCGGCACTGTGTGAGACGATCTTGCAGTACTCGCCGAAAATAATCTACGCGGGGTATCGAAGCGTTCCCGGTGCCATCACAGACGATCGCGTGCGTTGGGTTCCCTTGGACATTCAGCAGGAGGATTCGGTCGCTGATCTTGTCCGCGACATTCCTGCGCTGGATGGGGTCATCAACAATGCCGGCAACCTGATCACCACCACCGAAAATCCCTCCCAGGAACTCGATAATCTGAAGTACATGATGGACCTGCATCTATACAGCCCATTACGAATAATCGATACGCTGCTGCCGCTCCTGACACAAAGCGCCCAACCAGTCATTATCAATATGATTTCTATGGCGGCTTTTGCATCGGTTGGCAGCTGCGAGGGCTACTGCACCACGAAAGCCGCGCTGCACGCCGCCACTCAAGGCCTGAGAATCAAACACCCCGATATTCAATGCGTCGGGGTTTACCCGGGTCCCACCGCTACCGACATGACTGCCGGCAGTCCGGCGACACTGGCAGACCCGCTGGAGAGCGCTGCTAACATCGTAGCGGGGGTGGAGGCGGGACTCACTGCGATCTTTCCAGACGCAGCAGCCAAATCCGTTGAGGCCCTGATCGGCCAACCGACAGCCGCGCTGGAAGCTCACTTTGGCGGCTTGCTCGCCGAGTAAAGCCCGCGCACACTGACCGCATAATCAGTAGACTGAGCACACCGTGAACCAACGGTAGGATAGTGCCTGGGGATGTTGCATGAATGCCAAGCAACCGCTTAACCAGCAGGGCCGCGCGCCCTACAGCGGAACCATTAAAAATTTCTCTAAAGAGCGCTACATCAGCAGCGACTGGTATGCCAAAGAGTGGCGTGCTGTGTGGGCCAAAAGCTGGATTGCGGCGGTGCATGTGTCTGATTTAAAGACGCCTGGTGATTTCACCGTATTCGATCTGGGACCAGAGAGCCTGTTGCTGAGCTGCAGCGCCGAGGGGTCAGTGCAGGCTTTCTACAACGTGTGCCAACATCGCGGGGTACGCTTGGTCGATGACCACCACGGCAACACCGATAGCTTCCGTTGTCCCTATCATAGCTGGCGCTACGGCAGTGATGGCCAACTGACCTATGCCCCGCATCAAGAGGGATTTCAGGATGGACTGCCCCTAGAAACCATCTGCTTACCGAAGGTGCGCTGTGAGAGAGCGCTGGGCTTTTACTGGATTAACCTCGATGCGGAGGCCCCACCGCTCGAAACCTTCCTCAAAGACATGTTGCCGCTCATGGCGCACTATGAATTTGAAAATATGACGCTGGTGCAGGACCAGACCGTGTCTATTAATTGCAATTGGAAAGCCGTGCTGGACAACTTCAGTGAGCTTTACCACGTGCATTACCTGCATCCGCAGCACCGCCGTTTTGTCGATTGCACCGAATCGCTGAGTGAATGCTACGAAGGTGGGCACACCCGGGTTTGGGTGCCAGGCGCTAAGACCGACTCACTGTTTTCCACCCCCGAGAAGCCCACGGATTTACTCACCATGCAACTGCAGTCCCTTGGGCTCGACCCCGATGCCTTTGAGGGCAAGGTAGACGAGGTGCAGGCAGCAATTCGCGTGGCCAAGCGCGCGCTGGAGACACAGGAGCCCTACTACGGCAACTTCTCCGACGAAGAATTGACCGACGTGATTCAGACCAACATCTTTCCCAACGCGATCGTCACCTATCAACCCGAGATGCTCTGGTTTATGCGGCTAAGGCCCCATGCCACCGACCCAAACCAGTGTTACCTCGACAAGCTCTCTTTTGAGCGCTTTCCCAACAGCGAGGAGCAGCGTTTTCTAGAGGGCACCGATGACCTCAAAGAAAAACGCAACGAGCGCGCGAGCAAACTGGGTCGACCCAACTGGGAGTCCTTCGACTACTCCGATGTGATTGCCGGCAACGCCTCCATGACCGACACCATCGACCAGGACCTCTCGCTACTTGCCCATGCACAACGGGGCATGCACTCCGAGGGCTTTCAGCAGTGCTGGCTCAACGAGATCGAGTGCCGCGTGAGCCACTTTCACGAAGTGCTCGAGCGCTTGGTTACCGCAAACGACTGACAGCGGCGATGTGATGACAACCCACCAGGCCATGCTGTTTGCCCTCATTGGCGTACTGTTCATATTTCTGATCTGGGGCCGCTACCGTTACGATCTGGTGGCCTTCGGAGCGCTATTAATCGCCTATTTACTCGGGCTGATCCCCACAGAGGAGGTCTTTGCCGGTTTCGGGCACCCCGCGGTGATCATCATTGCGCTGGTTCTGATTATCAGCCGGGGCCTTTACCTCTCGGGAGCCATCGAGCTGATCGCCGGCGCGCTTCTCGATGGCACCCGACGGATTGGACAGCACATTGCGCTCATGGCCGGCGTATCCGCCGCGCTCTCGGCGCTGATGAACAATGTGGCGGCGCTGGCACTCCTTATGCCCGTCGATCTTCAGGCGGCAGAGAAAGCCGAGCGGAGCCCGGCCCTGACGCTAATGCCGCTGTCTTTTGCATCCATTCTGGGTGGCATGATCACTCTCATTGGAACACCACCGAATATTGTGATTGCGACCTTCCGGGGAGAGGCTCTGGGTACGCCTTACACCATGTTCGACTTTGCGCCGGTGGGCGTCGCAGTGGCCGCCGTGGGCATTGTGTATGTGGCGCTAATCGGCTGGCGACTCATTCCCACCGCGAGCACCGCCAACCGCACCCACTCACCGGTCGAGGATCTGGAGCGCTACCTGGCGGAACTCCGGGTACCGGCTGACGCCGAGGTAATAGGTGAGCGGCTGCGAACGCTCGACACGGCGGCAAACGAGAGCGGCGTGCAGATTCTTGGCTTGATCCGCGATGGCGAACGTCTGCCCGGCATGGCGGCACAGATGGTGTTGCGCGCTGATGACCGTATTGTGATCGAGGGAGGGCCCGACAGCATCGACGCCTTCGTCGGCGCGATGGCGCTGAGCTACACCGACTCGGATCGTCCCTCGAAGGCATTATCGGGAAACACGGTGATGCGCGAGGTTGCCGTACCCTCCACCTCCCGCCTGGTCGGCCGCTCCGAATCCACTTTACGACTGCGCTATCGCCACGGGGTTATTCTGCTGGGCATCTCCCGCAATGGCGTCAAAATTCGGGAACGCTTGCGAGAGGTACAGATTCAGGCGGGTGATCTGCTGTTGTTGCTCGGCCCGGAGGATACCCTCGACGATGTGGTGGAATGGATGGGATGTTTACCACTGGCACCCCGCGGCCTGGATGTTATTCAACGCGACAAGGCGCGCTGGGCCATCCTGCTTTTTGCCGGCGCCATCGGCCTCGCCAGCGTCGAGCTGGTGTATTTACCCATCGCGCTAGCCTGCGTGGCCCTGCTGTACATCCTTCTCGATATCGTGCCGCTTTCACAAGTCTATGAATCGATAGAGTGGCCGGTGATTATCCTCCTGGGCGCCATGATTCCGATCAGCGTGGCACTTGAGGTCAGCGGCGGCACCGAGCTGCTGGCAGACCTGTTTGTGCAGGGCACCGAGGGGTGGCCCATCATTCTGATTTTGACGGCGCTGATGGTGGTGACCATGACCCTGTCGGACGTACTCAACAATGTGGCCACCGCGCTGATCGCCGCACCCATTGCGCTGGACGTAGCGCTGCGACTGCAGGTCAATCCAGACCCGTTTCTCATGGCCGTGGCGGTGGCGGCGTCCTGTGCGTTTCTGACCCCCATTGGCCATAAAAACAATACGTTGATCATGGGCCCCGGAGGCTATGCCTTTGGCGACTACTGGCGCATGGGCCTGCCGCTCGAAATACTGGTGGTGGTCACTGCCATCCCGATGATTCTGTTGGTGTGGCCACTCAACTAACGCTGCACCACCCCTGACACCTCTCGCCAAGCACTTGGCGCGAATGGTCAATTCCTGCATCTACCTCAGGCCCATACTGGATCTGTTCGCGGGGGAGTAGCTCACTCTCTCGGAAAGCAGTCGTAGCGAATCCTCGCGAACGTTTTCATGGACGATCCCACGCCAAGGACGGCGCTTTTTAAGGGGGGTAGCAAATGAAATCCATAAACTCCGCACATTTTAGAGTTGGTCTGGGCGTGATTGTTTGGGTCATCATGATCGCGCTCAGCCAGGAATCCGTCGCAGCCTCTGGCAATGCGCCCCTTGAGGCCCCTGCAATCCATGAGCGCGCCGCCGACAAACCGCGGTAGGCGATGGGAGTTGTGTTATGCAGAGGGATAACGGCGCCATCTCGCTGATTCTTTTGGCGGTAACGCTACTGGTTAGCGTGCTGATTTTCAGCGATCGCGCTTTGTCCCATTCTCACCACACCGCGCCCGCCGTTCTCCTTGACGAAGGGCGCGCACCGCCCGACTGAGCGCCTCAACCACCCACCCACATCGTCGCCTGAGTGAACCGGGATACCGCACGGCTATTCAATCTAACGGCGGGACCCGATACACTCGCGCCTCTCTTTGAATACCGTTTTTTGAGGCCCATTGATGAGCGAGCAGAAGGCCACCAACGTGCACTGGCACGGCGGCGAAATTAATCGGCCCGAGCGCGCCCAACTGTTGGGCCATGGTGGTGCCACCTTGTGGTTTACCGGTCTCTCCGGTTCTGGCAAAAGCACCATTGCCGTGGCGCTGGAGCAGGCGTTGTATCAGCGCGGCGTTCTCGTCTATCGGCTTGATGGCGACAACATCCGCCTCGGCATCAACAAAAATCTGGGTTTCAGCGCCGAGGATCGCGCCGAAAACATCCGCCGGGTGGGCGAGGTGTCCAAGCTGTTTGTAGACGGTGGCGTGATTGTGCTGAGCAGCTTCATCAGCCCGTATCTCGCCGACCGACAAATCGTGCGCGAGCTGCATGAGGCCGACAACATGCCGTTTATTGAGGTGTTCGTTGATTGCAGCCTCGCAGCAGCCGAAGCGCGCGATCCCAAGGGGCTTTACAAGAAAGCGCGCGCGGGAGAGATCAAGAACTTTACCGGTATCGATGACCCCTACGAGGCACCCGAAGCACCCGAAGTGCATTTGCGTACCGATCAGCAAACCCTTGAGGAAGAAGTCGAAAATTTGCTGGCGCTGCTGGAGCAAAGAGGCCTAATTCCGGGCCCGGCCTGAAGGGCGGAAGCTGCAGTAGCGCAGGGAGACCAGGAATCGGGCATCCGGACCCCGCAAGCGGGGGCCCTTGGGGACTGTTCCCAGCATCGATCGTTGCGAGACAAACACACCATCATTCTTAACGAGACATAACATGGCATTGATTGCACCCCACGGCGCCAACGAACTGCGCCCCCTGATTGTTACTGATGCCCGGCGCGGCGAACTCGAGGCTGAGGCCGTGACCCTGCCCTCTGTGATGCTGAGCTCGGCCGCCGCAGCGAATGCGGTGATGATGGGTGCGGGCTATTTCACGCCGCTCGCCGGTTTCATGAATCGCGCAGACGCACTGTCGGTGGCGGAGACCATGCGCACGGCGGAGGGTCTCTTCTGGCCCGTACCCGTGGTCAATCTGGCAGAGCACTGTCCTGCGGAGATCGGGCAGCGTCTGGCACTGACCGACCCCAACCGAGAGGGCCACCCCCTGCTGGCAGTCATGACCGTCGAGGCCATTGAGACGTTAACGGATAAGGACGTTGCCACTATTCTCGATAAGGTATTCCGCACCGATGACCCGCAACACCCGGGTGTGGCGGCGTTCACCGCGCAAGGTCGTACCATGATTTCGGGCCCCATCGAAGTGCTGAACTACTCCTATTTTGAGGAGGACTTTCCCGATACCTTCCGCACCGCCATGGCGATCCGTGGCGAGATTGCCGAGCGCGGCTGGGAGCGCGTGGTGGCCTTTCAAACTAGGAACCCCATGCACCGCGCCCACGAGGAGCTGTGCCGCATGGCCATGGAAGATCTCTCGGCGGATGGGGTGCTGATTCACATGCTGCTGGGCAAGCTCAAGCCGGGTGATATACCCGCCGACGTGCGTGACGCATCGATCCGCAAGATGGTCGACCTGTATTTTCCACCCAACTCGGTAATGGTCACAGGGTATGGCTTTGACATGCTCTACGCCGGGCCCAGGGAAGCGGTGTTGCACGCCGTGTTCCGCCAAAATGCGGGTTGTACCCACCTGATTGTGGGCCGCGACCACGCGGGCGTCGGCAGCTACTACGGCGGCTTCGACGCGCAGACTATTTTTGACGAAGAAGTCCCTAAAGACGCGTTGTCACTTGAGATCTACCGCGCCGACCACACCGCTTTCAGCAAGAAGCTGGGTCGCGTTGTGATGATGCGCGACGCGCCTGACCATAGCCCCGAAGACTTTGTGCTCCTCTCGGGCACCAAAGTGCGGGAGATGTTGGGTCAGGGCATTGCACCTCCGCCCGAGTTCTCCCGCCCTGAGGTCGCTGAGATTCTGATGGCCTACTATCAGGAAATTGACGGTACCCCAGCAAGCTGAGGCGGCGGTCGATATCATGCCGCACCTTCATTTTGCCTTGAGCCAAGCCTGGCGTCTGCCTACCTGAATCTGGCCAGCCATTAGGAATTGGCAGTCGCTCGAGTCAGTGTTACATTGAGGCCATAAGAAGAAGGCATAAGAGCCAGCGGGCTAACTATTTCAATACCGCCTACTCTGATGCTCTAGTGGTTGGATGTAGCGATGCTGTCTAAAAAATACACAGGGCGCGCTTACAAATCGGCTTGCCCATGTCGCCGTTGTGCGCCTGCGCACCCGCAAATATATGTTGCTTCGCTGAGCCTGGTGGTCGATGGATAGTCAACCGGTCTGGCCCTTTCTGTTTTACCTGCTGTCGGTCTTTGCGCTGGTTCTGACCATGCTGGGCGTGGCGTGGTTGATGGGGCAGCGACGTGAAGACCCCTCCACGCTGGAGCCCTACGAGTCGGGCATTGTTCCCGCTGGCGGCTCACAAATGCCCGTCTCGGTCGAGTTTTATCTGGTGGCCATCTTTTTCGTCTTGTTTGATCTTGAGACGGTTTTCATCTTTGCCTGGGCGGTCGCATTTTACGAACTGGGATGGGCGGGCTATCTCGCTATCATGGTGTTCATCTTTGTTTTACTTATCGCTCTTATCTACGCGCTGAGAGTCGGTGCACTTGACTGGGGTCTCAAGACCCGAGTCGGCCTGGAGCAGGAGAAAAAACCATGAAGTGGAGTTTGACCGGCGCTGAGGAGGTGATTGCAACCAGTGATGACGAGCTGGTGCAGGAGCAGATTCGCCGCAACGTTTTTTTTGCGCGGCTGGAGGATCTGTTGGCCTGGGGGCGCTCCAATTCACTCTGGCCCTTTAACTTTGGGCTTTCCTGTTGCTACGTGGAAATGGCAACGTCCTTCACATCCCGGCATGACATCGCTCGATTTGGCTCCGAGGTCATACGAGCCACCCCCCGCCAGGCTGATCTGATGGTGATATCCGGCACGGTTTTCCGAAAAATGGCACCGGTCGTGAAGTACTTGTACGACCAGCTGCTTGAGCCTCGTTGGATTATTTCGATGGGTAGCTGTGCCAACTCCGGCGGGATGTATGACATCTATAGCGTGGTGCAGGGCGTCGACAAGATCATTCCAGTGGACGTCTACGTTCCGGGCTGCCCACCACGGCCCGAGGCACTGATGCAAGGCCTTACCATGCTTCAGGAGTCTGTCGCCAATGAGCGAAGGCCACTGAGCTGGGTGGTTGGAGACCAAACTGTGGTCAAACCGCAATTTCCGCCCAACCGTGATCTGTTGCAGCTAGAGCGAAACAAAGCAACCCACCTGCGTACGCCAGACGAATGCTAAGAATAAAAGTAGGGATAGCCCAACAATTCGGGGAGGCGGCTAAGCCATGAACAGTGCGGTGCCCGCTAATCGATCTATATCAGCGCAGCAACTACCCGCGTTCGTCACCGATAACGCCTTAGCCCAGCAACCCATCGCCGATAACGTGCCGACCTTTTGGCTTGCCCCGGCTCAGCTCCGGGAGGCAATGAAGTTACTCAAGCCAGAATACCCGCTATTACACGATCTTTTCGCTATCGACGAGCGAATGCGGCAAAAGCGCGAGGGGCAACCGGCCTCTGACTTCACCGTGGTGTATCACCTGATGTCTTTCCGGCTCAACGCCGACATTCGCATCAAAGTGCCCCTCATTGGCGATACCCCCGCTTGCCCCAGCATCGTTGACTTCTGGCCGGTGGCCAATTGGTACGAGCGCGAAGCCTGGGACATGTATGGGGTGGTATTCGACGGACACCCCAATTTACGCCGTATTCTTTTGCCGCCCACCTGGTCGGGGCACGCCCTGCGCAAGGAACATCCGGCGCGCGCCACCGAGATGGACCCCTACTCTATTGACCAGGATAAGCTGGACTTTGAGCAGGAGGCGCTGCGCTTTATTCCCGAAGAGTGGGGCATGGAGCGCAAGAACGACGATAGCGAGTTCATGTTCCTCAATCTGGGCCCGAACCACCCCAGCGTGCATGGGGTATTCCGCATCGCGCTGCAGCTCGACGGCGAAGTAGTGGTGGACGCAGTCCCCGACATTGGCTATCACCACCGCGGCGCAGAAAAAATGGCGGAGCGCCAAAGCTGGCACTCCTTTATTCCCTACACAGATCGGATCGACTATCTGGGCGGCGTCATGAACAACCTCGCCTACGTCCTGTCGGTTGAACAGATGGTCGGCATCACGGTGCCACCCAGAGCACAAATGATTCGGGTCATGATGGCGGAGCTCTTCCGAATTGCCAGCCACCTTGTCTTTTACGGCACCTTTGCTCAGGACGTGGGGCAAATGTCGCCCGTTTTCTACATGTTTGCTGACCGAGAGCGCCTGTTTGGGATTGTGGAGGCGATCACCGGCGGCAGAATGCATCCCGCGTGGTTCCGCATTGGTGGCGTAGCGCAGGACCTCCCCAACGGCTGGGACACTATGATTCGGGAGTTCATCGACTCCATGCCCAAACGGCTTGACGATTGGGATCGGATGGCCATGCGCAACTCCATACTCAAGCGGCGTACTCAGGGGGTTGGACGCTATACCCTCGACGAGGCGATTGAATGGGGCGTTACCGGCCCGGGTCTCCGCGCCTGCGGTCTCGATTGGGACCTCCGCAAGAGTCGACCCTACAGCGGCTATGAGCAGTTTGACTTTGAGGTACCCACAGCTGAGGGCGGCGATTGCTACGACCGTGCCGTTGTAAGGATCGAAGAAATCCGACAAAGCCTGCGCATCATCCAGCAGTGTGTCGACAACATGCCTGAGGGCCCCTACAAGAGTGAGCACCCCCTCTCTGTGCCGCCCCCTAAAGACCGTACGATGAAGGACATCGAGACCCTGATCAATCACTTCCTGTCGGTGAGCTGGGGCCCAGTGATGCCAGCGGGAGAGGGTTGCTTCCCGATCGAGGCGACAAAGGGACAGAATTCTTACCACGTCATCAGTGACGGCGGCACCATGTCCTACCGCACGAGAATTCGCACCCCGTCTTTCCCGCACCTCCAAATGATCCCACTCATGACCCGCGGCCTGATGGTGCCCGACCTGATCGCGATCATTGCGAGTATTGATTTTGTCATGGCTGATGTGGACCGGTAACTATGGGTGATGTGATTACCAATCTCAGTCCTGAAGAAATCGCCGAAATCGAGCACGAGATCGCCCTCGTCCCGCGGCGCGATGGTGCGGCGATTGATGCCATGTTAGTTGTCCAGAAGCATCGCGGCTGGGTTTCTGATGAGAGCCTAAAAGCGATTGCGAATTTACTCGAGATGTCGGCCGAGGAGCTGGAGGGCATCGCCACTTTCTACAACCTGATATTCCGCAAGCCCGTTGGAGAAAAGGTCATTCTGCTGTGTGACAGCGTGAGCTGTTGGTTACGAGGCTACGAGGATGTCAAAAAGCGCCTCTCTGAGACCCTGGGCATCGAATACGGCGAGACCACCGCTGATGGCCGATTCACCTTGCTACCCGTGCCCTGTCTCGGTGCCTGCGATCGCGCGCCGGTCATGATGGTGGGTGACGAACTGCACACGCATCTCGGAGAATCAGACCTCGCTATGTTGAACAAAGAAGGGGCAAGCCAATGACCGACAGACCCCTTACGCAGAATATTCAAGCCAGTGGTGCGCCGACATTTATGCAGGCGTACGAAGCCAACGGCGGTTACTCAGGCCTGCGCAAAGCAGTGTCGGAGATGACACCAGAGGGGTGCTTAGACGAGATCAAAAACTCGCGCCTGCGCGGTCGCGGCGGCGCGGGCTTCCCAACCGGGATGAAGTGGAGTTTTGTCCCGATGGGTGACAAAGCCGGACCCGGCCACAAGTACTTGATCGCCAACGCCGATGAAATGGAGCCGGGGACCTTCAAGGATCGACTGATTCTGGAACAAGACCCGCACCAGTTGCTTGAGGGGATGATGCTAGCGGCGTTTACCATTCAGGCCGATATCGCCTACGTGTTTCTGCGCGGTGAGTATGTGTTGGCGGCCGAGAGACTCACCCAGGCGATCGCAGAGTGTTATGCAGCGGGATATCTGGGCGAGAACATCCTGGGTAGTGGCTATTCGCTTGAACTTCGCCTGCATCGCAGCGCAGGTCGCTACATTTGTGGAGAAGAAACGGCCCTGATCAATGCCCTTGAGGGCAAGCGTGCCAACCCACGTCCCAAACCCCCCTTTCCTCAAGTATCGGGCTTGTGGGGGCGACCCAGCATCGTTAACAACGTCGAAACCTTGTGCAACATCACCCACATCATCACCCGGGGAGCGGATTGGTTCCAGACGCTGGGCCGCGGTGAAGACAGCGGCACCAAGCTCTTTGGCGCGAGCGGCAACGTGAAGAACCCGGGGGTATGGGAACTTCCCATGGGTACACCGATTCGCGAAATAATCGAGGAGCACGCCGGCGGCATGCGGGATGGCTACCAGCTGCGGGGCTTCCTGCCGGGGGGCGGCTCAACCGACTTTCTGACCGATCAGCACCTTGACCTGGCGATGGATTACGACGTGATCGGCAAGGCCGGCTCTCGAATGGGCACGGGCACAATGATTGTCCTGGATGATCGTAACTGCCCCCTGGGCATGGTGCGCAATCTCTCGCGCTTTTTTGCTCACGAGTCCTGTGGCTTCTGTACACCCTGTCGTGACGGTATTCCCTGGATTGTTCAGTTGCTGGATCAGTTTGAACAGGGACACGCCACCGAGGAGGACATTGCGCTGCTGGAAGAAAAAGCCGCCTTCATTGGCGGCATCGGTAATACCCACTGCGCGCTGGCACCCGGTGCAATGGAGCCTGTGAACAGCGCACTTAAATATTTTCGTGAGGATTTTGAACGTCATGTGACGGAAGGTGGTTGCACCTACCACAGTGCCGCGGGGAGACATTGAAATGCCGCAGATAACCATCGATGGCAAACAATACGAGGTAGAGGCTGGCGCCAATCTGTTGGAAGCAGTATTGGGACTGGGACTTGACCTACCGTATTTCTGCTGGCACCCGGCGATGGGATCCGTCGGCTCCTGCCGTCAGTGCGCGATGATGCAGTATCAAAATGCAGAAGATGAGCGCGGCCGGCTGGTGATGGCCTGCATGACCCCGGTGACCGATGACATGCACCTCTCGCTATCTGGTGAGCGTGCTACCGCGTTCCGGGCTGACGTGATCGAAGCCTTGATGGTCAATCACCCCCACGATTGTCCGGTGTGTGCCGAGGGTGGGGAGTGTCACCTGCAGGACATGACGGTCATGTCTGGCCACAAGGAACGCCGCTACGATGGCCTCAAAAATACGCACGTAAATCAGTATCTTGGGCCCCTCATTAACCACGAAATGAATCGCTGCATTGCCTGCTATCGCTGCGTGCGCTACTACCAGGACTATGCGGGCGGAACAGACCTCGCAGCACAGGGTGCCCACGACCACGTGTATTTCGGCCGCCATGAGGACGGCGTGCTGGAAAGTGAGTTTGCGGGCAACCTCGTTGAGGTCTGCCCTACCGGGGTATTCACGGACAAAAATCTTGTTCACGACTACACCCGTAAATGGGACTTGCAATCCTCCCCCTCCATCTGCGTCGGTTGCGGCGTTGGTTGCAACATCGCACCGGGCGAACGTTACGGCAGACTGAAGCGCATTCACAATCGCTACCACCAAGAGGTCAACGGATACTTTCTGTGTGATCGCGGTAGATTCGGTGGCGACTTTGTCAACCATAGTGAACGCCTGACGCGATGTGGTCAGAAGCAGCATGACGGCAGTTTTAATGCCGTTTCGCGGGCCGCGGCGCTGGCATCTCTCGCGGCGCATTGCGGGAGTGATAAGACGGTCGCTGGCATCGGCTCACCACGCGCATCGCTGGAGTCCAATTGGATGCTCCGTGAATTTGTCGGTCAGGAAAACTTCTGTGCCGGGTTTGGCGCAGAGGGCTCGGCAGTCAGGGCGATCGGATCCGCATTGGTTGATGGCGGTGTAGCCGCTGCCACGCTGCCCGAGATCGAGGCGGCCGACGCAGTCATAATTCTCGGCGAGGACGTGACCCAGACTGCGGCCCGAATCGCCCTCGCTCTGCGCCAGACCGTGCGCAATAAAGGACTCGAAATGGCCGCGCAGATCGGTGTCGCGCCGTGGCAAGACGCAGCGGTGCGCAACGTGGCGCAAAATGAGCGCAGTCCACTGATTCAACTCACCACCGCGTCGACCCGACTCAATGATGTGGCGCTGGAGTCTATTGCCCTGGCACCTGATGACATCGCCCGCTTTGGCTTCGCCCTCGCCCACCGGCTGGGAGTCGGGCCCGGTGTCACAGACCTCAGTAGCGAGGAAGACGAAAAAGTAGAGGCGATTGCTACAATCCTGAGCAATGCCAAACGACCGCTGGTGGTCAGTGGCAGCGGGTGTCAAAGCGCCTCTGTGGTGGAATCCGCTCGGGCCCTGGCCCTGGCCCTGGGTCAGCAGAACGAGAACACAAGGGTGGTTTATGCCGTTCCCGAAGCGAACAGTTTGGGCCTCACGCTACTCGACGATTCGGGACTGTGTGTTGATCAACTGCTCGAGCGGGCGGAGGCCGGTCAACTCGATACGCTGCTGATCGTCGAAAACGATCTCAGCCGGCGCGCACCCCGCGACCAGGTGGAGCGCCTGATGGCGGCAGTACCGAACGTGGTGGTGATGGATCTCCTGGAGACTGCAACCGCAGAGCACGCGTCTCTGGCATTACCGGTGGCCAGTTTTGCAGAGGCCGAGGGCACCTTGGTTAATGCTGAAGGCCGAGCCCAGAGATACTTTCCGGCCATTATCGGCTCACCCGACCAACCGGCCTCCTGGGAGTGGCTGGCCGAGGTCGCCTCTGCCTGTGACAGGCCCGCCCTTGCGGAGTTGCACAGCCTTGATGGGGTGCTGGGAGCATTGGCCGAGTCCTGCCCTCAGCTGGCGGGAGCCGTCGATGCAGCCCCCGGCGCGAACTATCGCGATCGGCTGGGGCTCAAGGTTGCTCGGCAGCCGGCCCGCTACAGTGGTAGAACGGCCATGTATGCAAATAAGACATTGCACGAGCCAAAAACCACCATCGATGAGCAATCAGGTTTGGCCTTCAGTATGGAGGGAGACAACCAATCATTACCCAGCGCGCTGCAGCCTTTTGTGTGGGAACCGGGTTGGAATTCAAATCAGTCTCTGCACAAGTTTCAGGCTGAAGTCGGTGGCGCCATGCGCGGCGGTAGCGCCGGTCTCCGGCTCATTGAACCCAATGCAGGGAAACCAGCGGAGTCAAATGCACCCGCGGCGTTTCAACCCAGCGCCGGCGCTTGGATGCTTACCGCACAGTACCGATTGTTTGGCAGTGACGAATTAAGCGCACTGTCGGCACCGGTTGAAGCGATGGTTGCCCCCGCACACGTCTACCTGTCTCCCGCGGATGCAGAACTGCTTGCGCTGGGGCCCCACGATGGTGTCGGCATTACCCGCGATCAACAAACCCTACGCTGCCGCGTTCATATCGACCAAGGCGTTCCCTCGGGCACGGTGGGGCTGACCATGGGGCTCTCGGATACTCAAGGATGGCAGGCCGGACAAGCGATTGGATTAGCGCGTATCGCCGACTTTGCGCGCCCGCCAGAAGTGTTGGCCAGTGACAGCGAGGTTGTTAATGGATGAACTGAAAATCATCGCGCTACTGCTCCTGCTGCTGGGTGGTGCAGTGGGCGGCGCCGCGGTGATGACCTGGTTTGAGCGACGCATGCTGGGGGTTTGGCAAGACCGGCTGGGGCCCAATCGTGTGGGGCCATTGGGGATTGTTTTGGTCGCAGCCGACATGCTCAAACTGCTGGGCAAACACGACTGGGTGCCGCCCTTTGCTGACCGCCCTGTATTCATTTTTGCACCCACCGCCATTGTCGTCGCCATGCTGCTGGGCTTTGCCGTTGTGCCCTATGCACCCAACGTCATGGTCATTGATCTGAACATCGGCCTGTTGTTCTTCTTGGGTATGACCTCGATCGCCGTCTACAGCGTGTTGCTGGGCGGGCTGGCCTCCCACAACAAGTATTCGCTCCTCGGCGGGCTGAGATCCGCGGCACAAATGGTCAGCTATGAGGTCTTTATGGGGCTCTCGCTGATGGGGGTGGTTATGCTGACGGGCAGCTTCTCCCTCACCCAGATTGTGGTGGCGCAGGAAGGTCTCTGGTACGCCGTGACCCAGCCCCTGGGGCTCTTTGTTTTTGTCATCGCGGGGCTCGCCGAAAGCCACCGACTGCCCTTTGATCTTCCCGAGGCCGAGCACGAGCTCACCGCGGGTTTCCACACCGAGTACGGGGGCATGAAATTTGCCATGTTCATGCTCGGAGAGTATCTGGGTTTAATACTAATCTCGTGCATGATCACCACGCTGTTTCTGGGGGGCTGGCTCGGCCCCTGGCTGCCGCCCTTACTCTGGTTCCCGATCAAGACCGTTGCCGTGATCCTGTTTTTCATTCTGTTGCGTGCAGCGATACCCCGCCCTCGATACGACCAGCTGATGTCGCTTGGGTGGAAGGTCATGCTGCCGATCACGTTGATCAATTTGGCAGTGACCGGCGCGGTGGCGCTGTGGATCCACGAGGGAGGCCTCTGATGAAACGCGTTTCTGCTGTCTGTGGGGAGAAGGACCGGTGAAAGAATTATTCACGTCACTCTGGAGCCAGTTGGAAACCATCTGGCGCGTTCTGGGTCATACCTTTGCGAAAACGGAAACCGTGCAGTATCCGGAGGAAAAACCCTATCTGGCGCCGCGCTACCGGGGACGTATTGTGCTCACCAAAGACCCCGATGGAGAGGAGCGGTGTGTCGCCTGCAATCTCTGCGCAGTCGCCTGCCCCGTGGGTTGCATCGCGCTGCAGCAGGGCGTTCGCGACGACGGGCGCTGGTACCCAGAGTTTTTCAGAATCAATTTTTCGCGTTGCATCCTTTGCGGCATGTGTGAGGAAGCCTGCCCGACTTACGCCATCCAGCTCACGCCCGACTTCGAGATGTGCGAATACGAGCGCACCAGCCTCGTTTACGAGAAAGAACACTTGATGATCGACGGCCCCGGGAAGTACCACGACTACAACTTCTATCGCGTTGCGGGACTGGAGGTCGAGGGCAAGAAAAAGGGAGAGGCAGAAAAAGAGGCGCCTCCTGTTGACGTCAAGAGCCTGATGCCATGACGCTGACGCTGTTCCTGTTCTATCTCGCTGCGGGCATCGCCCTGTTGTCCACCGTATTGGCCCTAACCCGTGCTAATGCGGCGCACGCCCTCATTTTTCTGATTGTGTCGCTATTGGCGATTGCGGTGCTGTTTTTCTTTCTCGGCGCGCCATTCGCCGCGGCGCTTGAGATCGTCATTTATGCAGGCGCCATTATGGTGTTGTTCGTGTTCGTTGTGATGATGTTGAACCTGAGCGAGGGCTCTCGTGAGCAGGAGCGCGCCATGCTGGATTTTTCCAACTGGTGGCTTCCCGGGCTGCTAACAGCGGTGCTGCTCGTGGAGTTGCTCTACGTGCTGACCGCTATTGAATCCGAGACCTCGGTGCGCGCCGTGATGCCAAAAGAGGTAGGCCTGTCGTTATTCGGGCCCTATGTACTGGGCGTTGAGCTTGCCTCCATGCTCCTGCTGGCGGGGTTGGTCGGCGCCTATCACCTCGGGCATCGCTTCCTTCAACGTGACAGAGGCAGGAGGGACTGATGGGCGCAGAGATGGTCCCCGTAGAGCACGTTCTGGTATTGGCCGGCCTACTGTTTGTCATTGGCCTTTTTGGTCTCATGTTACGCCGCAATATTATTTTTATGCTGATGGCGCTCGAGGTGATGCTCAACTCCGCCGCCCTTGCCTTTATTGCCGCGGGGGCACGCTGGGGACAGGCAGACGGCCAGGTCATTTTCATGTTCATCCTTGCCATTGCGGCGGCAGAGGTGTCGGTGGGACTGGGCTTGGTACTGCAAATGCGACGGCAACTGCAGTCTCTCGACATGAACGATGCTGTCAGGCTGAGGGGTTAATACTGTGGAAATACTGCTGACCGCTGTACCCATGCTCCCCCTCGCCAGTGCCGCGGCGTTGCTGTTGTACGGGCGCCACATGGGTCAATCTCTGGTGACGGGATTAGGCGTGGGAAGCATTGGCTTGGCCGCGCTCACCGTTCTGGCAATCGCGCTGCAGTGGCAGAACGCCACCGGACCCGTCACGGTGCTGCTATGGCAGTGGTTTTCGGTCGGCAACTTTAGCGTCGATCTGGCGCTGCGACTCGATCAACTGTCGCTCATCTGGTTGTGCACGATCACAGGCATCGGCTTCCTCATCCACCTTTACTCCAGCGAATACATGGGTAAAGACGACAACTACTCCCGGTACTTCGCCTACCTCAATCTCTTTGTCGCGGCCATGCTGCTACTGGTGCTGGGCGACAGTCTGCTCCTGCTCTTCCTCGGATGGGAGGGCGTGGGCCTGTGCAGCTACCTCTTGATTGGCTTCTGGTATGGGGACAGCGCCAATGGTGCCGCTGCGCGCAAGGCTTTTGTGGTCACCCGTGCGGGGGACGCCGCAATGGCGCTTGGCCTGTTTTTGCTAGTGGCTGAATTCAATACGCTGAATATTCAGGAAGTCATACTGGCCGCATCAACCAGTTGGAAAGCAGGCGATCCCCTGGCGACGCTGGCTTGCCTGCTCATCTTTGCCGGTGCCGTGGGCAAATCCGCGCAGTTACCGTTGCAAACCTGGCTGCCCGACGCGATGGCCGGTCCGACGCCAGTGAGCGCCTTGATTCATGCCGCGACGATGGTGACCGCGGGTATTTATTTGGTTGCCCGCTTGAATGGCCTGTTTGTACTCGCGCCCGACGTGCTCTTTGCGATCGCTGCCGTAGGAGTGGCCACGGCCCTGATGGCAGCCTGTGCGGCGCTGGCGCAGCACGATATCAAGCGCATTCTGGCCTACTCCACCATCAGTCAACTGGGCTACATGTTTCTGGCACTGGGTATTCAGGCTTGGGATGCCGGCGTGTTCCACATGATGACCCACGCCTTTTTCAAGGCGCTCCTGTTCCTCGCCGCAGGCGCAGTCATCGAATGCCTGCATCATGAACAGGACATCAGGAAAATGGGTGGGCTGCGGACACATTTACCCGTGCCGTTCTGGAGCTTTCTGATTGGCTCTGCCGCGCTGGCCGCCCTGCCAGCAACCGCCGGCTTTGCCAGTAAGGATCTAATTCTACTGCGTGCCTGGGAGGTCGCAGGTAGCGGCGTCTGGCTGTGGAGCGTGGCCGCCATCGCCGCCATGATCACGGCCCTCTATAGCTTCAAATTGGTGTTTGTCGTGTTTTTTGGCGAGCTCAAAACCGAGGCCACCCATCAGCCAGGCTGGCGCATGGCGCTGCCCCTCACGCTGCTCTGTGGACTGTCGATTGTGGGAGGTTGGATCTCGCTGCCCCTGGCCGAGGTACTGCCGCTGGCCGCAAATGATCCTGCCCACGGCACCATTGCCATTGTGTCCGCGGCCATCCCCATTGTTGGCGTCGCACTGGCCTATTTCATCTTCCTTGGAGGACAGGTCAATACCACTGGATTGACTCAGTCACCTGCGGGCCGCTGGACCGCAGAGTACTGGTTGCAGGGCTGGGGAATGGATCGA
>Ga0181588_10001322_pt1 | contig 22136 bp, 18 predicted proteins | sample 071ome_26_FD_148607 | JGI IMG/M metagenome (GOLD analysis project Ga0181588, IMG submission 148607) | Coastal salt marsh microbial communities from the Groves Creek Marsh, Skidaway Island, Georgia - 071409BT metaG (spades assembly) | ecosystem: Environmental > Aquatic > Marine > Intertidal zone...
CCGTAATCACATGCGGTTGTGGCGGGCCCCGTTTGATTATCGGGGACAAGAGGTATTCATCGGCCAGATCAGTCGGGATATCGGGGTGAAGTTTCAGAAGCAAACGCTCACCACCCACGCGATCGACCCCTTCGTGGATCATACGCGGGATAGCTTGATCGAAGATCTTGCCTATTCCCAGGGTTTGAGCGGAGTCGCGTTTATCGAGGGCTCACAAATCTCTACAGAGACAGAGACCTTTTACAATTTGACACCTGACCCCTACTTTTCTGACGGTTATCGAGCGGTGTTTTTCTTTACTGAAGAGACGACGCCGCTGACCGATATTGACCAGATAAGATGGCTCCCCGACTGGCATCCCTCGTTGCGACCACCGGAGCCAGACGTCGAGTGAATACATCTTTACCGAGAACCCAACACAGGTTGCGCGCGGCTATGTGGCGGCTCAGCGTTTTGATTGCGACATCCTTGCTCCTGGTCACCTGCGCCAGCCAGCCGGAGATCCCCTTCTCCTACACGCTCGAACCGCTGTCGTTTGAGCCCGGTAATACCTATAACGTGCGTGACGGTCGCGCGCGGTTCCGGGAAATCTTTTGCGCTGCTAATGCTGATCACGGAGAGGCGCTACCTGACTACACTTCTTGCGAGCAAGCTTTGGTGAGATTTGAGGGCGAGCCGCCTCCCACGGGCAAGCCGGTGAATCTGGGCCAAAGCTCCACCCATTTACTCGGCAAGATGGTGCCGGGATTGGCCTATTCCTGCGTCAAAGCCTGGCTTCATCATGACAATTCTGCGCCGAATCATGTCGCGACTCTGGGCTATGACACGGGATTCATACAGGTAGAGGGGATCGCGAGTTCTGAAAGCAATGCGGCACTGATCGCAGACTATGTCAAAAGCCTCGAGGCACCCTACGATGACAGGCCGCTGGTGCTTTTTGGCTACTCGAAGGGCGTGCCCGATATCTTTGCCTTTTTAGACGCTTACCCTGACCTCGCGCACCGCGTGACAGCGGTGGTTTCCTATGCGGGTGCCGTATGGGGCTCTCCACTTGCCGACGAGGCTGATGAAAAGCAACTGCGGTGGCTCACAATGATCCCCGGCGCGGAGTGCGAAAAAAAGGACTCTAAAGCGTTAGAGTCACTCAGTCCCGCGAATCGCCAGGCGTGGTTTGCTGAGCATACGCTCCCCGACCATATCCGCTATTACTCGGTGGTGTCGTTTCCCGACCCCGACAATATCTCAAGTGGTCTGCGTGGATCGCACAAAAAATTGGCTCGCCTGAAAGACGCCCGCAATGACAGTCAATTGGTGTTTTATGATCAGGTGATTCCAGGTTCTACGGTCTTGGGGTTTTTCAACGCTGACCATTGGGCAATGTCGGTACCCATCGCCCGCCAACATGAGGTCTCCCAGGCGATCTTTGCCAATCAAAATGATTTCCCCCGAGAAATCGCCTTAGAGGCCATTCTGCGCTTTATCGAGGAGGACATCGCGCAAGGCGCGAGTCCGCCGCTACACCACTGAATGTGACCGTACTGGCGGCCATAGCCGCACTTTAGTGAGCCAGGCCAGCCACTATCTTCGGCGGGTTGAGCGGTAGATCGCGGAACCTGACACCAGTGGATTGATACACTGCCTCTGCGATAGCAGGCATCGGCGGCACAATCGGTACTTCACCGACACCCTTGACGCCAAAGGGATGCAATGGATTGGGAATCTCGACAATGACCGTATCAATAAACGGCAGGTCCGATGCCACAGGAATGCGGTAATCGAGGAAGCCTGGGTTCTCCAGCACACCCTCTGCGTTGTAGAGATATTCCTCGTTCAACGCCCAACCAATGCCTTGTACGGCACCGCCTTGCATTTGACCCTCGACATAATCGGGATGAATTGCTTTACCGGCATCCTGAATCGCGGTGTATCGCGTAATCGTGGTGCGTCCGGTCTCTTTATCGACCTCAGCGTCACAAATATGGACCGCAAAACCGGGCGCAGTGCTCGTCGCCGTCAACGAACTTGAGAAAGTCAGCGGCCCGCCCATGCTCCCCGCGCGCTCGGCAAGCGCTTCGAAGGTCAACGTGTGCTCACCATAGTGGGCGGCGCCCTGACTCCACGCGACCACGCCCGGCTCGACTTCCCACTCGGAGCCAGCGCGTCTGCAGAGCTCCGCCACACAGGCCTCAGCCGCCTGAATGACCGCCTGCCCCGTGGCCAAGGTGGTACGACTGCCACCAGTGAGGTCGGTATGACCCACTGAATCAGTAGCCACCACCTGAGGGTGGATGTGGTCAAAAGGAATACCGAGTACTTCGGCCGCCATCAGCGCCATGGACGCGCGGGAGCCACCGATATCGGGGCTGCCCGTTAACACAGAAACATGCCCATCTGAACTCACATTGATCGTCGCACTGGATTGCATGCCAGCATTCACCCAGTACCCCATGGCCACACCGCGGCCCGCGCCCGAGGCCACCGCAGACTTGTAGTGCTCGTGGTTACGCGCCACCTCCAGACACTCGCGCAAACCGATCCGGTTGTAAGGCGCGCCCATCATGTTGGCGTCGCCCTCCTCAACCGCATTCATCATGCGAAACTCCAGCGGATCGATCCCCAGCTCGGCAGCCAATTCGGTGATTGCCAGCTCAACACCCAACGTGACCTGGGGAATGCTGGGGGCGCGATAAGCGTGGATTTTGGGTTTGTTGGTATACACCGAGCGCCCCGTCGAGCGGGCATTACTCAGCTTGTAACAAGCGGTCGCCATGAATGCGGGTATGCCGGCCGGGCTGCCACTGTAAGCACCCGAGTCCATCAGGCAATCAACTTCAGCCGCGACCAGCTTGCCCTCGCGGGTAGCACCCAGCTTGACGCGGGTTTGCGCACCGGGCGCGGGGCCCGTGGCCCGAAACACGTCACCGCGGTCCATCACCATCTTAACTGGCCGACCCGCCTTCTGGGCCAGCACCACGGCGAGCGGCTCGAGATAAACCGTTGTTTTGCCGCCGAAGCCGCCGCCAATTTCAGAGGCCGTCACTTTAATCTTGCCAAGATCGATGCCAGCGACGGCGGCCGTGAAATGCCGCACCGCAAAATGGCCCTGCGTGCAGCACCACAGATCGACTTGTCCAGCCGCGTCGACTCGCGCCACGCAGGCATGAGGCTCGATATATCCCTGGTGGCACATCGGCACCGAATACGTTTGCTCGAACACGACGTCAGCCGATTCAAATGCCGCATCCGGATCACCCACCGTGAGACTGATGTGCTCCGCCAGATTGGTTGGCTCCTCGGGATACCCGTCCGGGAAACGGTCGTCGTGCAAAATGGGGGCGTCAGGCGCCAGCGCCGCGTGCAGGTCTGTCACCGCGGGCAGCACCTCATACATCACCTCAATCGCCTTGGCCGCCTCGGCCGCCAGTGCGGGCGTTGTCGCCGCCACCGCCGCGACGGCCTGCGAGTGGAACAGCACCTTGCCCTGAGACATCACCATGGGCACCACGTCTTTGAGCGCCATGGCCCCCTCGCCACTACCGAGCATTTCATTTCCCGGCTTCACCAAGTCATCGCCGGTCATGACCGCCAGTACGCCTTTCATCGCCAGCGCCTTACTGCAATCAATGGATGTAATCACCGCATGGGCGTGGGGACTGCGGACCACGTGGCCGTATATCTGCCCTTGCATATTGAGGTCTGCACCATAGCGCGCGCGACCCGTAACCTTGTCGAACCCGTCGGGGCGGACCGGGCGCGAACCAATGATTTTGAATTCCTGATAGGCGTTCATGCGGCCTCCTCGCGCAGCGTTTTTGCGGCATCGAGTACCGCGCGAATAATTTTGTCATAGCCAGTACAGCGACACAGATTCCCGGCGAGCCAGTAACGCGCCTGCTCCTCAGTCGGATCAGGGTTGTGCTCCAAGAGCGCTTTGGCCGCCACGACCACCCCCGGCGTACAGATGCCGCACTGCAATCCACCATGCTCAAGCAGCTTTTGCTGCACCGGATGCAGTTTGCCGCCCTCGGCGATACCCTCGATGGTTTGCACACATTGACCTTCAACCTCAGCCGCCAGCACCAAGCAGGAGCAGACCAGCCGATCATTCACCATTACCGAGCAGGCTCCGCAGTCACCGGTATTGCAACCGATCTTGGTACCGATCAATTCCAGCTCATCGCGCAGTACCTCAGCGAGCACCTGTCCGGGCGAACAGAGAAACACCGTGTCTTCACCGTTGATGGTCGCCTGCACGGCCATTTTATTGAGCGGCTTGTTCATGGGCGCGCCTCCTGAATACGTGCCTGCGCGTTAGCGATGGCACGCGATACCAACACACCCACTACATGAGTGCGGTACTCAGCAGTGCCGCGTTTGTCTGAAATGGGCTTTGCCGCTACCCGCACGGCAGCGACAGCCGCATCGCGCGCGCTCTGCTCCAGCTTCGAGCCCACCAGCGCCTCGCCCGCCGCCGCCACCAGTAAGGCAGTCGGTGCCACGGCTCCGATGGCGACTCTGGCCGCGGTACATTCGCCGGAGTCATCAACAGTGATCGAGACCCCGGCGCCAGCGACCGCAATATCCATCTCGGTCCTTGGCGTTAATCGAAGGTAGGCATCTGACGTGCCCGCAGCTGGGCGCGGCAATATGAGTTCAACCAGTAACTCACCTGGCGCCAGCGCATTCTGGTTTGGTCCCACTACAAAATCCTCGACCGCAAGCGTGCGCTCGCCATCAGACCCAAGAATGCGGCACTGCGCGCCATTGGCAATCAGTGCCGGAATGCTGTCTGCGGCAGGGGATGCGTTACAGAGATTACCGCCCGCCGAGCAACGTCCGGTTATCTGAGTCGAACCAATCAAATTCAGGGCCTCGGCGAGACCGGGAAACAGTGATGGCACATCGGAGTTGTGCAGCACATCGAAAGCCGATGCTGCCGCGCCGATCCGAACCTTGGCGGCGTCAATTTCAATCGCCGTCAACTCAGGGATCTGCTTGAGATTCACTACGCGAGAAGGGTTGCGCGCACCGAGACGAATACCCACTAACAAGTCCGTTCCGCCGGCAAGGCAGCTGGACCCCGCGCCTGCAATTGCCGCTTGCGCCTCCGCGAGAGAGGTGGGCGAGACGTATTCCTGTACTGCCATAACGATTCCTCTAGGCGGGCGACGCCCCGCGTTGTCATTCATGTGCAGGCCAGACCTTAACTGGAATTGCCACCCTCTGACCAGCCTTCAGGCAATGCCGTGGGGGCACTCTCGGAGTGCTAGGTTTTTCGTGCCCAGAATATCACGGCATAAAACAGTGCCATCGACACGGGCAAATCGAGAAAGGTCGTCCAGGTCAGCCAAAAATCCTCTGAAAATTGATTGGCGACATAATAATTGGCACCCGCCATCGCCAACCCCATCCCGCTCATACCAATTGCAATACGGTCATGATGCAGCCTCAGCGGCATATAGCGCTCAATGCGCGCACCAAAGTACGCGCCCTGGCGAAACACGCCGTCAATCATAAAGACACTTGCGGTCAGGATACCCAACACCGTGCTTTTCATCTGGACCCAGTAGTCATCCTGCAGGAGCAGTGAAAACCCCGCCGAGATCAGCAGCATGATCGTGCCAAAAACCGCGAATCCACCCAGCAAATCGACGCGCACAAAACGCTGCACAGCGACCAAAGCCAGCCCCGCGCCGGCGCCTACCAGCGCCGCCAGCGCGAGGTCACCGGTGGCTTTACCCACGACAAAAAACAGCGCGCCGAGGACCAAGTCCGCGTAAATGGAGTATTTGTTGCGCTGCCACTTACTCTGACTTAGGGCCGCCATGTCCGCAGCGCGATTCGGCGCTGTGTCCGGCGCGGGCGCCTCACGAGACGTGATTTCAGACATCAGTGATTCCCCAAAACGCACGTCTCGCCCCGGATGGCTTTCGTAGACCTTCTGCTGCCCCTCAAGGACCGCGATACCCACGCTCCACCAGTTGAAGTAACCCACCTCGACCCGAGTGGCATCCGCCGCGTCGCCAGCTAACGTGTGAACAAACGTCGTCGTGCCGTCCATGTAGCCAAAGGACTGTTCGTCAAGACATTCGTCTCCGCAAAATAGCCGCGATACCATTTTCGTGAACGTCAGAGAAATCTCGACGACATAATCGCGATCGCGGTAAGAAAAAGGTCTTAGATAAGTCCACAAACGCATGAAAATGCCTTATTGGAATATTCGTTGCCGCGGTGCACTGCTGGACAAGCATTCAGTGCTTAGGGGTATAGTACCCACTGTGCGGAGCAGTATAGATTTTTTGAGGACCTAGACAAGAATGAGCGCGCGTTCTTCATTCATCGAGATTCGAAGCTTGATGCTGGTAACTCTACTCGGGCTCTCATCAGGTTGTGCAACCATGTCCGATGACGAGTGTCTGATAGCCAATTGGGAAGAAGTCGGGTATCACGACGCGATTGAAGGCTACCCCCCAGAGCGCGCGGCGGAGCACCAAGAAGCATGCGCAGATGTTTCAGTGCCGGTCGACTTCGAACTTTACCGGCACGGACATAGTCTGGGTCTCCCCTACTACTGCACCGAAACGACTGGCTTTGAGACCGCCGATCACGGCGGCGAATACGCTACCCAGTGCGAGCCCGATAAGTTTGGCTCCTATGCTACCGGGTATCGCTCCGGCAGAGAGGTATATGCGCTTAAACTAGAAATCAGACAACTGGATTCTTTGATCAACGAAAGAAACGATCAAACAGATGCATTGATGAGTCAGATCGGGCAGTTGCGGACCGAGGCGGATGACTCTGCGTTATCGAAAAGTGACAGGCGCGAGGCGCGAGAGCAGGCGTCGAAACTTGAAGACATCTACCGCACGCTCAATCAGGACATCGACGCCCTGTCTGCGTCACGCGATCAACTCAGTGACGAAATGCAGTTGTTGGTAAGCACTTTCTACTCGTCAATATGACCTTGCGGGCTTAAACTCAGGGGGCAATGAGTTGCAACCGCCGCGCCGCGGTCATCGCCTCCAGCCAAGCGAGAATCTCCTGCGTGTTCGCCTCGGTATGAATGATCCGGTGCGCATACACGTCAATCAGCAAGCGCTGCGCCACGGGATCACCCGGGCTCCCGTACCAGGCCCAATCCGCGATGTGGCTCGCCATAATGATATCGGTCTCCATCAGGGCGCGCGCACGCCTATCCAGTGCCCCTACCCCCCCGGCCAATGTAGTAATCGCGGCGGCTTGCTCGTCGAAAGACGCCGGGGTCCAGTGCGACGGAATGTCATCCCACCAGCCAACGTAGCGCCGCATGACCATCTTTGAGATGTCCTGCCAGCTCACATATTGCTGTTTGAGAGTCGGGTGATTGAGGAGATGATCGGGCACCTCGAGGGAGCGATAAATCAGATCTTGTCGCGTTCCCTTATTGAGCTCGGCCTTGGTCTGGTGAATGACCCACTCGAGCGCCTCGGCCAGCACTGAGAGGTTTTCCTGAATCAATCCTGGGTCGGCCAGTGCCTTCCCGTGCGCCGGTAAAAGCAGTGACGCCTCTTCAGCCGCCATTTCTCGCAGTGCCGCCGCCCACTCCTCCGGGTAGCGCTGCACCCGCTTGCCGTTGCCTGTATTAGGCAAAAACCCCTGATAGTAATCTGCGCTTGCCAGCATTTGGCGACCCGGTACCCAAACATAGAGCTGATCATCAGTCTCACCCGGTCGAGCCCGAAGCACAAAGTCTTCCCCACCAATCGTGAGCGTTAGCTCTCCTTCGAAGGTGCGCGTCGGGTAAACGAGGTCCTCACGACTCGCTGGCAAGCTGGCGATGGGCTGCCCCATGTACTTCGCCAGATTGCCGCCAAGCGCGATGTAGCGATCGAAGCGTTTAGGCAGATCCGCCTGCGCCACAATCTCGGGATTGTCGGCCATCAGCGCCCACGTGCCGTAGGCGTGATCAACGTGACCATGGGTGTAGATAATCGTATGAATCGGCGCATCGCTGACCGAGGCGATTAGCTCGCGAATCACCGGCCCCGCCGCCGCCATCCCCGCATCAACCAGCACCAGGCCTTCATCGGTTTCGAACACCACCACGTTCACCAGCGGCAGATAAATTATCCAGGTGTTGGGAGCGACCGATTCAATACGCGAGAGCTTGCGCGCGTCGGCGATACCCGCGTCGGAGGCGTTAAAGATATCGGTAGCGATCGCTGTTGAAAAAGTGCCACCGAACGCGCCACCGCGCTGAATGGCGGGCACGATCCCGGGGAACTCGATCAATAGCGACGCGCGTGCGTCGACTCGCTCACTCTGACTGGCCGCCCACAGCGCGGCGCGCCCGGCAGCGGCAGCGACGAGGTTTTGCGTCTGCTCTCTGAATGCGGACTGCTCCTGTTGTGGCAACCAGAGCGCGCCCACGACCGCGCCCGTGAGAAACAACATCGCGCCCAACAACCACTTTGTCATCGCGTGAAACCCTGATCCGACAGCAGTAGGCCGATCTAGACCCGGTCTGGGGCATGGCTGGCAAATACCAGCCACTCGGCGCCCTCTGCACCTGCGACCAGATCGTAGGACTGCCCGGCGTCACTGCAAAAAAATTCACCCGAGGCGATACTGCCGACCCCCTGCACAGACACGCTACCGGCCCTCAGGTACCAGACTGCCTCAAAATCCAGCGCAAAATTTTCCGCGCTGTCGCGCTCGCGCATCTGCACGCGAAAAATCAACGGCCCCTCGTCGAGCATGGCCCCCAACTGCGGAATGGGATCACCCGGGGCAATCAACGGCAGGTCATCACACCGTCGCCGACCCGCCACATGCTCAAACCGGGCGAGGCGCTCGGTGAGCGTTTTGGGCACCTCATAGAGGTCGGCCCAATTAAGGCCAATGTCTCCTCCCAGACTGAACAAGTGAAACTGTACCCCCTGCTCACCCGCTTCTTCCGGACCATAGGCGTGCCCGGCTTTCACCCAACGGATATCACCCGGACAAAACGCACCTTCGTCGCCAATACGCATTTCCCCCTGGGTGATCAGGTAAATCGTGTCATGGGGATGCCAGTGCTCCCCAGCGTAAAAATTCGCGGGAAAATCCGCCTCAATCAAAAACGGTTCGCGGCTGCGCAGAATGCGCGTTGGCGTTGTCGGGCGCCCATGAGGGTCATGGAAACTCTCCCAGGGCAAATCGTCGGGTTTGATATGTTGTGCGTCAGCCATGCGTCATGGATCTCTCATGCAGTTGTGTAGTGAATCCGGTTTCGCTGTCGGCGGCCCGTTAGCCAGATGACGAGCGCGCCCCCGCGGCTTCGATTGACCGTCTGTAAAAATCTTCAAGATACGCCAACAGCGTGTCACCAATGATTTCGACGAGCAAGCCCGCCGGATCCTGAAAATATCCCTGGGGATCGCCCCGCTCCCCCAACACCCGCTCATAGCCTTGCGCTTCAAAAGCGTGGCAAGTCGCTTCGGAGTCTGGACTGTAGAAACAAAGATGGTGCTGGGTGATCTCGCCCGAGAGCACCCATGGCGTATCGGGCACGGCTTCGATCAGCTCGAAGTTGGCATGACCATTACTGGCATGGGCGATCCGTAATGGCAGACGCACGACTTTCCCAAAGAGGGTCAGGGGCCAATCCTCCCGATCCCCGCCAATCCATCGCAGGTCGAGCGCCCGTGACAGCCGCGCCTTTGCCGCCTCGATATCTCGGCACACCAGCCCGGTATGCACGAGCTGCAGCCCTCTCATCGCCGCGTCCACAGACATATCGCACCACCTCCCGCCAAATCCTTCGATCACGCTACCATAATATCCATTCGCCGAAGATCGGGTGATCCGATCGCTGGCGAGACTGCCTTTGATGCCTCATCATCGAATATGTAGAGGTCAATGCAGCATGAATGGAGCGCGAGAGATGAGCGAACGGTTGGTGGCGTTGGCTTCGGGCGTGCATGACGGCAATCCACCCGTCGTGTCACCCGCGGATATGGTGCGCATCGCTGCAGATGCGGGTTTCAACAGCGTCGGGCTGTGGGTCGCACCGGGTGAGAACTGGCAGGCCGGCACCACAGGCGCGGTAAACCAGGCCCTGCGCGAAACGGGTATCGTTGTGCTAGATGTGGAAGTCATCTGGCTACAACCCGGCAATCGCCCGGATCCGAAACACCATGAAATCATTGCCATCGGCGGCGAGATCGGCGCGCGCAATTGTTTGATCGTCAGCTCTGAACCCAACCGCGATCGGACCAAGCATCTGTTTGCCGACCTCTGCGAGCATGCGGATCGTGCCGGCATGCGCGCGTGTCTAGAGTATATGGCGATTACCGAGGTGAAGACGCTCGACGACGCACTGGATGTGGTCACCAGCGTTGACCACCCCGCCGGCGGCATACTGGTTGACCCCTTTCATCATGAGCGCGTCGGTCACAGTCCGGAGAGAATTAGCGAGATCCCGACGCAATGGCTCAGCTACGCGCAGCTGTGCGACATGCCCGAGCGCGGCGTTATCGAGGATGCCGAGGCTTACTTCACCGACGCCATCGACGGCCGACTGGCCCCCGGCGAGGGTGCCGTGCCAGTCGCGGAAATGGCCCGACTGCTGCCTGAGGATCTGCCGATCAGTCTGGAGATCCGCTCCCGCTACTACCGCGAGATGTACCCGGACCCACTTGAGCGCGCGCAGGCGATTCGCACAAAGACCCAGCAATTTTTTACAGCGCATGGGCTCTGATATTTGCGCCATGCCCCTCAGCGCGACATCGGTTGCCAAGACCTTTCTGTTCTTCAGGTCAGGGTCCGAAAAACCACCCGGCGGCCATGGCAAGATAGCGCTTGTCGCGCCCGCCTGATCGAGCCCACAATCGAGGATCTACGGACCGGCGCTCTCGTGACGGCCAACGTTTTAGCCATTTAGGGAAAGATCATCAAAAATGGGTCAATCTGAACACCCCGCAGCATCCAACCCTCCGGTCGATCTGAGCGCTTGCCACCCCAGTCACCGTATTCTCTTCGAGCCCATGCCCATCGGACCGGTGGTCGCGCCGAACCGGTTTTATCAAGTACCTCACGCGAGCGGCATGACAGAGGCGAATCCGCGCGTCCGCGCCGCTTTTCGGGAAACCAAAGCCGAAGGCGGCTGGGGTGTCGTCAGTACCGGCGCCGTATCGATCCACCCGAGCTCGGATGACTCTCCTCTGCCCTTTGCGCGGCTTTGGAATGACGCCGATATCGCCTCGCATGCCATGACGACCGAAGCGATTCATCGTCATGGCAGTCTCGCCGCCGTAGAGCTTTGGCACGGTGGCGCCGTGGTCATGAACCGCACCTCTCGTTTACCCCCGCTATCACCTTCGGGAATCCCCTGGGCCGCAACCCACATCGGCTTCATGGGTCAGCAACGACCAAAAATCATGCAGGCCTCGGATATCGATGATGTGTTGCGCTGGCAGCGTCTGGCGACCCGACGCGCGCTCGACGCCGGCTTCGATATCCTCTACGTGTACGCGGGGATGGGATACCTCGGCTACGAGTTCCTTTTGCCTGAATACAATCAGCGTAATGACGGGTATGGCGGGTCGCTTGAAAATCGCACGCGATTTGTCCGTGAAATGCTCGAGGTCACGCGTGACGAGGCTGGGAGCCGCGCGGCTGTGGCGCTGCGGATCAGCCTCGAAGAGCTCAGAGGAAAGTCCTCGGAACACTACCCCAGTGAAGCGCACGGGGTTGTCAGTTTGTTGTCGGATGTGCCGGACCTGTGGGACGTCAAAATGGATTCCAGCCCCACCGATTGCGGTGCCTCTCGCTTCCGACCAGAGGGTGCGCATGAGCCTATCATCGACTTTGTCAAAACTGTCACCACAAAACCCGTGGTCGGCGTGGGCCGATTTACCTCACCCGATACGATGGTGTCGCAAATACGCCGGGGTGTCCTTGATCTGATCGGCGGCGCCCGCGCGAGCATCGCGGATCCCTTCTTGCCGAACAAAATTCGCACCGGTCGCAGTGACGAAATCCGTGAGTGCATCGGCTGCAATATTTGTATTGCCAGTTGGCACGATGGTGTCCCGGTACGATGCACCCAAAACGCCACCGCCGGCGAAGAGTGGCGACGCGGCTGGCACCCGGAACGTTTTGCGCAAACGCCGAGCACGCGCTCTCTTCTCGTCATCGGCGGCGGCCCGGCGGGCCTTGAGGTGGCGTTGGTTGCCGCCCGGCAGGGTTTTGATGTGACCGTCGCTGAGCAACGCGACGACTGGGGCGGCCGCGTATTATTGGAGAGCGCATTACCCGGGCTCGCCACTTGGCGACGCGTACGGGACTACCGTGTCTGGGCATTATCGCAAATGGGTAACGTGGCGATGTTCACCAACAGTCAGCTCGATGCAGAGGCCGCACTGGGCTTTGGTGCGAATCACATCGCGCTAGCGACCGGCGCTCGATGGACCAAGCGCCGTTATTCGCCACTGGAAATCCCGGTCGAATCCATGGATCAACCAGGCGTATTTACGCCAGATGATGTCTTCGCCAATCGCGTCGAGGGTGAGCGTCTATTGGTGTTCGATTTCGACAATTATTACCTCGGCGGGGTCATCGCCGAGGCACTCAGCCAGCAAGGCAAAAGCGTGACTTATGCCACCCCCGCCGGACATGCCTCCGCCTGGACCTTTATGACCAACGAGCTCCCTTACGTCTACCGCGCGCTGGCCACGGCTGACATCGCCATTCATACCAGCACTTATCTGACGGATTTCTCCGGTGCACGCGCACAGTTGAAAAACCTGTTCAATCAGGTGCCCATGGAGATCGAGGTGGACGGGATTGTGATCGTGGGGCATCGCGAGCCCAATCACCTGCTTTACGACACCCTGAACTCAGCGCGCGCAGGAGTCGACGGACCGACGGTGGACCTTGTTGGCGATGCGCTCGCGCCGGGTGCGATTGTGCATGCGGTTCATAGCGGGCATAGTTATGCACGCGGCCTCGTCGAGGGGGACAACGGATATCTGCGCGACGAAGCCATCGTCTCGTCGGCCCCCCAACCGGCATTCCCAGTGGCGCACCGCGTGTCACTCACAGACTGAAACAATGCTCGAGACGCTCGAAAAAACATTGCCGCGCGCCAGCTACGTGGATCACGACGTATTTATCCGGGAGTATGGGGCGATCTTCGAGGCCGGGTGGGTGTGCATTGGCCGAGAGAACACGCTGCCCGCACCGGGAGACTATCTTGCCCTACGCTTGCAGCAACAATCCCTGCTGGTTGTGCGCGACGAAACGGGCGATGTATCCGCATTTTTTAACGTATGCCGTCATCGTGGCACCGAGCTGGTACCTTTGGAGGACCCCGGGCCGGCAGCGGGCCATTTTTCGCGTCGCATTGTCTGCCCCTACCACGCCTGGAGTTACTCGCTCGACGGTGCTCTCCGTGGCACGCCGCACCTGGCCATTGACACGTCAGGGGTCGGGCTGCATCCGCTGACGAGTGCTGTTTGGGGGGGCTTTATTTTTGTCTGCCTGCAACCCGAGCCAGCGCAGTCAATTGAGGACTCGCTCGGCGCGGGGATGGAGCGCCTCAAGCGATACCCGCTCGCTGATTTGAATACCGGCGCAACACTGACTTACGACGTAAAGGCCAACTGGAAAGTCATTCTCGAGAACTACAACGAGTGTTATCACTGCGGCCCAGTGCACCCGGAGCTATGCGCGATAGTTCCCGCGTTCAAACAGGCGGGAGGCAGTGGCCTTGATTGGGAGGATGGCGTGCCCCACCGCGAGGGTGCCAACACCTTCACCGCGTCGGGCACGACCTCGCGCGCGCCTTTTCCGGGGCTCAGCGACATCGAGAAAACTCACCATAAGGGCGAGCTCTTCTACCCGAATTTAATGCTCAGCCTGTCGATGGATCACGTTGCCGCGTTTTATATCTGGCCGCTGGCGGCTGATCACACGCGCATCCAGTGCGACTTTTTGTTTCATCCGCAAGCCATGACTGAGGCCAACTTTGACCCAGGCGACGCGGTGAGTTTCTGGGATCTGGTCAATCGTCAGGACTGGGCTATCTGCGAAAGCGTTCAGCGCGGCATGCAGACCCGCGTGTTCGAGCACGGCTATTACGCACCTATGGAAGACTACAGCCTGGACATTCGCCGCTACGTTCGCGAGAGGCTCGGCGAGGAGTGACAGATTCTGGCCTGCGTCCTTCGCGTAGCTCGCGGACCCGAGGCTTCGTCTTGAGCTTTAGTGAGCGCCCCGCCCACGACCCGCAGGCGCACCTGACTACGGCGCATTACGACTGCTTGAGTTTGAACATCTCCCACGGCGCCGAGGCTGCCTCATGCGGATAGCGATCCCGACCCGCTGGCGTCTTTTCAGTGTGCTGTTCCTGCTGAGCTTTCTCTCCTATCTCATGCGCCAGAATATTCATGTCGCAGGGGAGTTCATGATGCCCGAGCTGGGCATCAGCGAGCTGCAGATGGGTTGGATATACGCCGCATTTATCTGGGGCTATGCGGTCTGCCAGCTCCCTGGGGGCGTGTTTGGCAAACGCTTCGGTCCGCGCGCCGCGTTGACCATTGCCGGTGCGGTCTGGATCCTGACCACCGCGTTAACGGGCTGGCTACCGGGTCACGTCTTCACCACCGGCGCCGGCATCATCGGCTCGCTCCTCGTCGTGCGGTTTCTGGTGGGGGTTGCCCACGCACCGATTTATCCGATTCAGGCATCGGTGGTCGAGCGGTGGTTCCCAGTTGGTCATTGGGCACTGCCCAATGCGGTAGGTAGCACTGGTCTCTCTCTGGGCGCAGCGGCCACACAGCCGCTGGTCGCCTTAGTGATGGTGTATTGGGGCTGGCGCGCCTCGTTTTATCTGTTTATACCGCTCGCCGTCGGTCTGTTTTGGCTGTGGTGGTGGTACGCCACCGATGATCCTGCCGAGCACCCGTCGATGCTGCCAGATGAGCTTGAGCATATTCAGAGCAACCGAGCGGCGCTGACACCAGATGTCGGATTCAGCGCATGGCGGCAACTGATCCGCAACCGCGACACACTGCTGTTGACCTGCGCTTACTTTGCCGAGAACTGCATCTTCTATCTGTTCTTTACCTGGTTCTTTCACTATCTGGTGACCGAACTCGGTTTCAGTATTCTCGAGACGGGTTTTCTCGCATCACTCCCCTGGCTCTGCGGCGCTGTTATGGCCTCTGTCGGTGGGTATACCTGTGATGCATTGTGCGCGCGGCTTGGCCCCCGGCTGGGCTGCCGCATTCCCGCGATTACGGGACTCCTTGCCGCCGGTGTGTTTCTCAATGCAGGTTTAGGCGCGAGCTCACCCTATACGGCGGTCATACTCCTGTCGCTGTGCTTCGCCAGCACGCAGCTAACCGAGGGGGCTTACTGGTCAGCGCAGACCTATATCGCCGGACCCTACACCGCACCGGCATGTGGTGTCATGAATACCGGCGGCAATCTGGCCGGGATTGTGGTGGCGCCCCTGATGCCTTTCCTGGCAAGTCATATTGGCTGGGTCAGCGCGCTTTCTACGGGGACTGTTATGGCCGTCGTTGGCGCTGTGCTGTGGTGCTTTATTCGACCCGACAAGCCGTTCGCACCGCAAACCACGCGCTAGGGCCGCGTAACCCCCGGGCCCACTCAGAAAGGTCGACCGTCACTGCAGCATAGGGCTCTCTGCTACGCGGCGCTTCGCCGAAGTAGCGATAACCAGCTGGCGATCAGTACCAGACCGCCAAATGGCGTGACCATGGCGAACCCGGTAATGCCGGATAACACCACCGCGTAAAGCGAAAATGAAAACAGCACAATACCCACGGTAAATCCGAGCAATGATAGCCGCCACTTCGGCGATTCCTGACGCTCCGGTTGCAGTGCCAACACCAAAATCACAATTGCATGGAATAGGTGATACTGTGACGCGGTCTCCCAGACCGCCAAGCGCTCGGACGTAACGGCGCCCTCCAGCGCGTGAGCCCCAAAGGCGCCCGCAACGACGCCAGACGCACCAAGAAGACTGGCCGCAATCAGTCCTGCATTCATATCTAAGCCCATCCAGTCGCTCGTACAGCGTAATCTATTCAGCGCTACTAACGCCCGCCTAGAGCACATCCGCAAAACCCGTAGCGCAGCCCCATACCAAGCCACAACCCGCTGCTGACTGTCTATGAAAAGCGGCCCCTTTCGGTGTAATCCACGGACAAAAACGCCGGCATTGGCCGGCGTTGGAGCATATTTGAGACGTCAGGCTATGCCGGCCGACGACGCCAGACAGCAACGCCCCCAAAGAGGGACACCAGCCCACTCAGCAAAACCCAAAGCCCTTGACCAAGCGCCGGTACCGGAACATATGGTGGAATCACCAGCGCGGCGAGAATCTGCGCGCCAAACGGATCAAACACCTCACCCATGTCAGCATCCATATCGAACAGACTGTCATCCTCGATAACCAATGCAATCTTAATTCCTGTGTCGGTAGCTTCTACATTACCCAATTCAGATAGGGTTGGCGTATCGACCAAATCCTTGAATACGCCCAGAAAATCCTCCACCGGCACATCCAGATACAAATCAAGTTCCACCGGCGCCGTCGGCGCAGTAGCGCCTAGAGATTCACTGTCTGCCGGGCAAACTTCGGGGCGAGTTGCGGCTTGTAACACCCGACCCGACTCGTCCTTACACCATGTTGCCGAGAATGAATATAAACCACCACTCATTTGCTCCTCGGACAGATACGTCGCATCAGAACGACTAAGTGACCGGAAGTTGTGCAAACGCCACCCGTTATCCGGATTTGAGTTTACCAACCTGACAGTCCCTGCGTTGGGGTGTACCACGGCCGAATACTGGCCCTTGTCCGGCGTATACAGTATCGGGTCATCGCCGTTGAGTGAGGGACTCGAGGGAGCGGTTGCCTGAACAAGACCGACCGTATCCTCAATGCAATCACCGTCGGTGTCCACCGCCATCTTAAGCATAATACTGTCACCAGAGACTGCCGCGCGCAGCTCTGGTTGCGGTAGCGAAATGCCCTTAACAAATGCCTCCTGACCCGCCAAAGAAATAACATCTCCCTCGGCGATGACCTTTTCGACAACACCGTCGCGGTACATAAATACACCGTGACGATTGTATCCGTAGCCATCAAGAATACCGTTAATCTCACAGCTCGTTGCGTTCGTGTCAGGAAGATCTCTTGTCTGCGCGTTGAAGAACACTGAACCAGTGTCAGTAACCGCTACCGCCGCACCAAATTCAACGAACGTGAAACCCTCCACGCCCGACGGCCCGGCCGCTGCCGCATCGTCCTCGGCGCCGAAAACAATCGCCGCTCCCTTGGTGCGTGCAATCTCGGTCATCACGCCGTTCTCAATGACCATAATCGCGTGACAAACACTCCAGCTATCTATGCCATCGTAAAGGGTGTAGTCAGTACCGCCAGAGCCGCTGAAGTCTAGTAGCGACCGCCGGCAAGGGTAGTCATCGCCCAGGATAGTCTCCAGCATGCTTGCCTCTGACGAAGCGTCATACGGTGAGTACGGATTGGCGTTGACCCCACCACTGCTGCCGACATAGGGCGTTTCAAGCCTCACTCTTGCACCAATCACACCGCCACCTTCGCTGAAGTGCTTGGGCACGCCAGCGATAAGAGAAAAGCCTGCGGGGCTGACGTCGCCGTTACTGAACACCGTCGAGACCCCCCCCGCCTTGGTCCACTTGTTCAATTCCAGCGGCCACTTGTACACGAAGCCGGTGTCTGCCGTACCACCGAGTTGGGTAATTACATCTGTTGGTAAGGAAAAAACAACGGTGTCTCCGCTCGCCGCATCCGCCTCGTCGGTCATTACCATTGACTCATAGATTTTCTTGACACTAACCATCAGGCCCAACTCGCCCGCGGCCGCAGCGGCGGTGACCGCATCGGCCGAAGAGCCGGATATTAAGCCGGATGAAACCCACATCGACCAATCACCTGCGCCCGGAGCACTCGAGGTGACTGTAAGTGAGCATCGTGCGTCTCGAGCACAGTTTGTTGAATAGTAATTGGCGTTGGTAGTCGTATTGATAATGCTGACGCCGTCAGGATACCAAGTCCCGGGCCTTGCCGCTCCCGCGCCCGTCGGCACATTCCCGGTCGGCAAGCCAGAAGACCACCCCGTCACAAAAATTCTGCGGTTTGCAGCGTAGTTTACGTCATCATCATTCGAATCGTGATAAGAGCGATAAATCACCCCGCCGTCACTGGTAACCTGCGCATTGCTAAAGTGTTTCAGGTCACCGCGCGTGTTGGCAGCCACACTAATTGCCCCAGCCGGATCAACGTGCAGAAGCATCTGATGCCAATATCCTTGCTGCAAATCAGACAAATGCAAATCGTCGGCGCCAAAAACCAGCTTCTCCGGCGCTGCTTGCGCGCCTGCCGACAGGACCACTGACCCGTCTTCCCCCACCATCCTGGCAGAGTGGGTAATGGCGCTGGCGCGCCTGAGCCGATACGTCACCTCACCGCTTTGTGCGGCGGGGTGGTCTGGTTCAAGCGCGAGGACGACCGTCTCGCTCTCCTCGGCAGACCTCGGCATGGTGACTGCTCGCACTATGGTCTCCGGGCCAGCCTCCCCGACTTTGCCGCGGGCAATCGCCCGCACGCCGGAGGCGTTATGGCCAGACGAGACAATGGGAGTTCCGTTATACACAAAGAAGTTAAAGTCGCTCACGTCCACGTCACAGCCATCCAAGCTGCATACGGTCCGCATTTCCCACGCGTTGTTCATTACGGTGCTGATCTGCCCGCTCACCGAGTGATCCCAATCATTTTTAACCCAAGTCACATTTCGACTTCCGGTGCATTGGTTCTCGGCGGTGCGGCTCGGATCTATCAAGTATTGGGGCAATCGCACCCCCAAATTGTCTCCAGGGGAAATAGTCTGCCCATCTAACAACTCGTAGTGGACCGTGACATATCTAGACTGATTCGAGTTGGTGTTGGACCAATCACCAGGAGCAACCACGAAGCGCGTTATTCGGGCGCGTGTGCTTGGGTGGGCAAGCGAAGTCGCCGCGTCCTCACAAGGGTTTATATTTCCGCGTGCCTCGGCATCGCCCCAATCCGGAGGCCCACAATGCCCCAAAGCATCGGTGAGCGTTGCACCAAAGACGTAGTGCCCGCTATTGCCCACATAGGGCCATGGTTGTATGCCCTCTCCGCAAATCGCAGTATCGGCCCCCAGCTGGGCGCCTGCGGCCGCCACCAGGGTCGGCGTCTGCCCGGGAGACGACACGAATAGGCCCACCTGCGAAGGGATTGCAGCTGCGTGCCACCATTCAGTCACTTTCTCAATCACACTGGAAAATTCCGACGCTGAAGCAGTGACCTGCACCGCTGCCTCCCCTCTCGCGTTGATGTGAGGATTGGATCCCACTCCCGTCACGATCTCATCGCCAATCACGTCGCCAAACTGAAGCAAGATGCGCTCCATAAGCCCGTCTTGCGGCGTTTTCTCCCTGACCTTCACAATGGGCTGGCCGTCTCTCTTGGCTGAAACCCAAAGCGACACGCCGCCGGGCTGCAGGACATAAGAGCCTCGATCGTTGCCACAATAATATTGATCGGCGTCTTCTAGTTCCTGGTTGTCGCAGGTAAATGCTGCGGCATGAGACGAGCACAATACCGCAACAGCCAGCAACAGGTTGCGGAAACAGCTGGCGGAACAAAACGCTTCAATAACACGCAATTTAGTCATGGATCATATCCTCCCCCCGAGGGGTCAATTGACTCGGCAGTCCGCTGCACAGGCGAACGTCCACTGGCAAAGTTTACACTAGGCTTTTGGTGCCAACACCTCAATTTTGCACTGCAGGGCGTTAGCTAGGAGCGACGGCCTGATCCAACACAGCCAACTCTCAGCAGTGAGCTTAGACTTTGGCAACGCGGCCCCACATCGCGTATTAGCGTCGTTCACCACCATTTCTCCTGCCCCTCAGCGGTACTAGTGCCCCACGACGAGAGCCTCTCTCGCGCTTGTGCCTCCTGGAGCGGCAACCCGGCCGCGTCAACAAGCACCACAATGGGGCCGAAGTGATTGTGAATTTTCCCACCGGAAACCGTGACACCCGACTCCGGCGCCCAGATGGCAGCGGTGTTGGATGCTTCTAATTGATCCTCGTCACGCATCAACCGATCCCGACGCTTCGCTTCCTTGTCCTTACCCTCTAGGCTCCCTAAATGATGTAAATGGGGCTCAACGATCTGGATATTGGTTGCGGTGTCTGCGACGACGATCCCGGAGCCTACACCCCCGAAGATATGGGGGCTCTCAACCACTGAGCCGTCAACCCGATCAACAAACCGCATGCCAGCATCGCAAAACTGTGGCGTAATGGTAATTCCCTGGAACATCCAGTGGCTCCTGCCGACCGTCAACACGGCGGATTCGCAGATTTCTCCCTCGGGGACACCGGTGAGCAGCGCATTAGAGTTGAACACGATGGTGATTGGGTTGTCCGGAGTGCCATCTTGCGAGGCACTCCCGATCGCAAACGGTCCCTGATAATCGCCGCCTATAACAATCAGACGGTCACCCGGCTTGAGCCGCTCCAGTGCGAACTGTAGGCCCGACCAGGGCGCCTCGGCAGTGCCGTCGCCCTCACTCACACGCCCTGCGGGTATGACATACTTGTCATCGGGCTGACCGAGCGGCTCCGATAGCACGGGACCCGCAAGCTCATCGTCAGGCACTATCGTCCTGAACACATCCAGCTCTATCTCGCCGGAAGTGGTCACGCCATCGACAAATTTAAAGCGCTCTGGAGCAGGGTCTGGCAACGGGCTAGCCGCCCCCGCTATCAAGGTGTTTAAACGGGCTGACGCCTCATTATACCTGGCCTCCTGTAGCAACCCTGCGGCCCCAACCACCGTCAGTACTGCACCAAACATGATTGCGGCAGCTGCTGCAAATCTCCTCATGCTCACCATCCCTATACGGCCATGGCCGATCTCTCTGCCCGCGAACTCTGTTAATTTCGCAACCAGAGTCGCTGAACAGCACATCCTATCGCCGAGTCGGGTTAACGACCCGCCACCGAATTCGCCGCTAACGATCTAATCTAGATAGCGGCTTACCCATGCCTCGGGAAAACGCCCCACCGCGAGGTCAAGCACACATTGACTGGCGCCGATCATAAACTGATCGGCCTCTCGCGTCTCAAGCCCATATGCCAAAAGATTCCAATGATGCGCCGAGTTACCCCTGCCACGCTGCGGACGGGCCGCGTACCGGTGGCCGCCCTCGTAGCGAAAAACAATGCCGTCGCGTGCGGGCGGATCGACAAGATGGAGCTGGCTCTGCCATTGACGATCAAATTGATCACCTCTGGCCGGCATGCCTCTCCAGTCGATAGCGCCGCTCCCGTCGCTCCCGAAAAGTTCTGCGAACTGTTCAGAGACCCAACCAGCACCCTCAACCGAGCCGAGTAATGGGTGAATCCCGAAATCATCCGTTATTACCCACATTTCGTCAGCAGACATCCACGCGCATTGCTGTCTGCCATCTGAAACAAACATCCCTAGCCAGTCATCTTCAACATAAACAGAGATAAAGTCTGCAGCGGGGGACATCGCGGGCGAACGCACCGATCTGTAAAAAAAAAGTCTGGCACCCAATTCAGGTAGCTCAACTTCGCTGGCGAGAAGCTGATAAGCAGGGAAATGATCTTCAAGATTCTGGCTCAACATCCGCGATGGGCCGGCATCAAAGATCAAAACTGGACCGGCACTCTCTACTGTTGGGCGGTAGGGGCTCTCGCCCTTCTCAAAACTTTTGACGTCGGCACGAGCTTCGCTAAATTCGCGCACGGCCGCTTTAAAGCCCTTCCCCCTCTCTTCAGTGCTGGCGACGCGATCACTGCGAGCCGGCGCGACTACCTCAACTGTAGCGGGGGTAACAGGGCGCTTGGACGGCTCCGCCTCCCTGTCTAGAAAGCCAACGTAATTGGCCAACGCCGCCAGCCCGATCAACAGCATGGAGGCGACACCCAGTAAGGTCGTCTTTCGTCGCATCGCTTATCATTTCCTTTCTCTGATCAAGACGTGAATGCCAACCCTTCAGAACACCGCAACACCGGAGAGAGCGGCTTTCTTCGTC
>Ga0181588_10001323_pt1 | contig 22123 bp, 12 predicted proteins | sample 071ome_26_FD_148607 | JGI IMG/M metagenome (GOLD analysis project Ga0181588, IMG submission 148607) | Coastal salt marsh microbial communities from the Groves Creek Marsh, Skidaway Island, Georgia - 071409BT metaG (spades assembly) | ecosystem: Environmental > Aquatic > Marine > Intertidal zone...
AAGTTCGCGTTGCTCGAAGCCTCGCAAATCGCGCAAAGGAGACGAGTAGAACTCTGGCGAGCGAAACTTTTCCGGAGTGTTGCTCGCGATGCGTTGCATGACTTTTTCGTACTCTTCTTGTTCTTTTCGCTCGATGCGTTCAGCTCGATGCACGCGATAGGCGCGTTGGATGGTCGCTGCCGCGTCGTGAATCTTCAACATTTCAATGGAGCGTTGCAGCAACTGTCGAGAATTGGTGGCTTTCTTTCTCGCCTGCACACCTCGGAACGAGGTTTGGATGCGCAAAGCGGCGTCGTTTTGCTTCGAAGCTTGGGAGCGAATAGCCGTTCGAGAAACTCCTTTACTCGTGCCACTGCTATCAACGCTATCATTAGTGTTCGCGTTATTGTTGTTGTCATTGTTATTGTTTCTACTGGCGTTGGCATCCCCGTCAGTGCTTCCATTTCCGCGATCTCCTCCAGCGGTGACTCCTTTTCCTTCGCCGCTCTTCTTTCCGCTCTCCGGCGTGCGAAACTCTAGCTTCGGATAGACGCTGTTGTAATGCACTTCCGCCCAAAAGCTCAACCATAAATTCCTCTCGCCAAACTTTTCGGACCAGGAGGAGTTCTTTCCGTCGTCCGGAGGTGACGCATCGCCGCTTTTGTTGTTCCAAGACGACGTTCGAGTCGGCGTGATTTCCAAGACGCCGTTATCTAAATACGAAGTGACTACGGTAATCTGCGCGCCATATAGATCCGCGGCGGCTTGTAACGTGACGTGATCACCCCACGTGCCATCCGAGGCCATATCGTCGCAATAATTCGAATACGCCGTTTGCATCATAAAAAACGAGGACTTGGCTTCCTCGGTCGAGGATTGTTGCGAGCTCGCAGACGAAGGCGCGTTTTTGCTCCCGCCTTTGCTATTACTATTTCTACTACCGCTCATCTCTCCCTGCGCATCCCCCTCGTTCGCCGCGACGACGTACGCCGCGTACCTCGACGCGTGTTTCCTCAACTGCCCAACCACGTTCTTCCTCACCTCTTCGTAAAACTCCGGCGTCCGAAACAACTGGTCGCTCAGCGCTCGAAACTGACAATTCCCGTCCCCGGAAACTACTTTCTCTCTCAACCCATACGCGTCTAATCTCTGCAGCAACACGTCGTGATCTCTCTCCACTTTCTCGCTATCCTCTCTGCTCAGCTGCAACGCGATACGCAAATCCTCGTCCTGGTTCCTCCTCGGCGTTATCGGCACCGATATTTGCCTCTTCGCTCTCCTACCTTTGCCGTTCACCGGCGCGTTCGAAACCTTCTCCCGCACCACGCCGTCCAACTTCCGCGACCAACTCTCTATCCGTTCCTGACCGACCCGTCGTTTCCATCGCTCTAATATCACCTCGTACGATTCGTTCTCGCCGTTGTTGTTGTTATAATTAATGTTGTTATTGTTGTTTTTTCTACCAGCACCATCGTCTCTATTTGCATCTATTCGTTCACTTTCGTCGAGCGAACGCGCGAGTAAGTAATCGCTGTCCTCTTCGATTTTCCGTCTTCGATCCTCGTCTTCTAAATCGTCCTCGAAGAGCATTTTGGCGATTAAAAAATCGCTCATCTCCTCCTCCGTTTTTGCATTCGCAGCGGTACTTGTTGTTGTTGTTGTCGATGCGCTCGCCGCGCGCGTCTCTCCGCTCCACGCGCGGATGAGTTCTAAGCGCGAGGAAGAAGAAGGTGAAGAAGAAGAAGAAGAAGAAGAAGAGATTTTCGTCGAAGCGTTTGAATTAATATTACTATTATTCTTAATCGATGCCGCGTTCTTCCTCTCCTTCAACGAATTCAAAGTCGATGCAATCGGATCTTTCTCCTCTTTTCCTCTCTTCCTCTTCGCTTTATTCGAGCCGATCTCTCCTCTTTTCTCCTCCTCCTGAAGCGGCGGCGGCGCTTTAGAGACGCAGCACCCCATGACGAGGAGATCCAGGAGAGCGATCTGACTTGATTTAGTTGATAAAGTGTGTTGTGTATATGGAAAATTTGTTTCTAAATTACAACTGTGTCTCTCTCTTTTTTTCAAAGTCTCTCAGGGGGTGGTAACAAAAAAATACTCTCAGAACGCGTCTCGGCACGCGTCTTCTTCCGCGACGGTGACGACGACATCAGGCGACGACGAGGAGGAAGAGATGAGTTTCAAGTTCTCTACGTGCCGGACGGAGAAAATGACGCCTCCTTTGCCGCCGACGAGCCAGCAGTCTGGGCAGAGCGCGACGTCGCGCAGCGTGAACTGGACGTAGGAGGTACCGGGGGCGACTTGTTGTTGTTCTTCTTCTTCTTGAACGAACGCGAATTTGAGGAGGTCGGCGCATTCGCGCGAGTCGGTGATTGGACCGGCGCGCGAGCGGACGCCAAGGAAGGCGCAGTCGAAGAGAAACTCGGAGGAAGGCGCGCGCCGAGTAGACGCTCGGTCGTTTGTTCCTTCCGGGAGGACGGTGAAATCGAACGGGACGCGGAAGGTGACGCCGGCGAGGCAGACGGTTCCGAGCGCGCCGAAGTTTACGACGGTGCCGGAGACGGTGAGTTGACGTCCGTCGCTTGATGGGGAGGTTCCTTTGGTGGATGCTCTAAAGTTTGCGCGAATATCGAGCGCCTCGAGCGTTTGCGACGATTCGCGAGGACAGGCGGCGACGTCGGTGCTCGAACATTTCGAGGTAGGAGGAGAAGGGGCGCCGATGGTGGTGGTGGTGGTGGTGGTAGCGGTAGTGGTAGCGGTAGGAGTAGATGTGACCCCTGGCGGTTGTTGAGATATCACTCCTTCTGTCGGTTGAGAAGTAGTAGTTGGAACGTCCACGGGAACCGTCGGACGAATCGTCCCGAATCCACTCGGCGGCGGAGAGGCGACGACAGATTCCTCACCTACCGGTGAAGGCGTCTCTGAAGGAACGATAGTCTCATCGACGTTGTCGAACAGAGGAGGAGGAGTTACTGATGCATCGATTGCTTTTACTGTAATTGTCGACGCTGGTATATCCGTCGGCTTCCCCGGCTCGAGCGTAAAATATTTCGCAGTATCGGTAACTTCCTCTTCGGATGACGGTACTTCCGATGCATCCTGTTTTGTGACGAGAAATCCGGAGGTCCACGGCACACCCTCGCCGCGATCCCACGCAGAAATTTTAGATGGAGATGCCGTAGAATTAAACCCACCTTCCATGGACCTTTTCAACCAGCACGAATGGAATGCGAAATCTACGCAATCCCCTACGCAGTACACCCATATGTCGCAGTTTTCCGTCTCGGCGCACGCATCGCAGCACGCCGCCGCTGAAGAAAGAATGTTCTTGTTACCATCGTTGAGTAAAATGCCCTTGAAGTTGGTGTTGGCTTGAGCGTTACACGCGTATCGATTCGGGAGCCTACGGACACTCGGCACAGACGCTTCTTCTTCGGACGCCTCGATTTCTTCTTCTTCCGGAGTAGTAATCGCCGAAGTTTCTGATGCCACCAATTCGACAGCTGGAACGAGAGCACCTTTGGGAGCTGAGCACTCCAGCCTCTCTGCTATAGTCGGCCCAACAAAATCGAACGTATACGAAGAACTACCGATGTCATCATCTACAACATCTTCCGAAATGATTTCGTTGTTTGGAAAGACGCTGAAGAGAATATCGTCGTCGACATACAAAGGTTTCAGATAACATCCTTCGCATAATGTGACGCCAAAGTCGACTTCAACTAACACAACATACGCCGGGGGGATACTATCACCCCCACTTCCTTCTTGTTGCGAGTTGGTACCTTCTGATCCACTATCGCCGCCGCCGGATAAGCTCACAGGCGCGCTCAATGACGCATAGAATTGAACATTTTCGCATCGAGGATTAGAAAGCTGTACAATCTCGTCGCCTCGCTCGTTGTACGATACTATTTTATAACCATAGCATGTGAATTTGAGTTCTCGGGACGGATCGTTGATTCTTCTCCACGCCCCGTACGCGCCTTCGCCAAGATTCTCGCGAAGCCATGGCGAGAGCGCGATTAGCGTCAGAGCGTTCTTCAAACTCACCGCGCTGTCTTTATTCGAATTTCGTATGTCACCGGCGAACGCGTACGATTCGTATTGCTCGGTAAAACTATTACCTCCGTTTGTTGACGAAGAGATTGCACCACGGTCGTCTTTCCAGTAAATGCTACTTTCGATAACGTTTAAAGCCTCTTCTGAGCAGAGCGTCGTCGACGGAGGGCCTTGACTCACGTTCACCGTGCTGGAAGGAAAGAGAGCATCGCTACCCGCTCCGGAGTTTCCAGCCGCAAACTGATTGTTGGCGCCTCCTGGCATTCGTCCAGCCATTTGGTTGGACGGGTTGATCACTCGAGGCGATTGAAAGAACGGGACGCCTCCAAAGAATTGTAGCAAATTTCTTCTTCTGCGTCTTTGTTGCTCCGTCGCGGCTTCTTCAAAATCGTCAAGATCGCAAAATGGACGTCGAATGAAAGGTTCGGAAACGGCTAAAGCGTTGGAGTCATCACCATCGCCGTGTGAGACTTCGAACAAGGCACCGTCAGATTCTCTACCCGTTAACGCACACTCTCTGCACATTTTCACGTCCGATATGGTAAATTGCACGCCGAACGAAGTTGTTTCGCTCCTCGTTCGCGCGCAAAGATCCTCGTCGGAATACCTACGACCAAAACCATCGATGATTTGAAGACCTAAGCACGTTCCAACGCCAGGTGTTAACGGATCTACGAACGATGACTCGTCGTAGAAACTACTCGTGGACTCCGTTTCTACTTCGCCGCCTCTTGGGACGTAATAAATCGGAATTTTAATCTCCGGCACGAGGATTGTTTCCTTGTTGGTATCGTCGGCGACGGTGAGTGCACCTACGACGGAGTATTTTTTCGACAGCGTAGGACTTTCAAGCGCAATCGCGAGGAAATTCTTCACGCTTCGTGCGTCTGAACATATGCCACCATCTTCTGCTTTGGGAATGATGACTCCAGATCTCTTTACTACGCCTCGACGAATATCTATAGGGGTTGTTGTTATCGTCGTCGTCGTCGGCGGCGTTTCTTCCACCGCGAGGGTTTCATTTGCGATGAGAATTGCAGACGTACGAACGAGTGGAAATAGCATTGATTCGTTGAAATATTCCACGCGTATGATTTTTGCAACCGTACCGTCTGGTAAAGTCACTTCGTCACCTTCAACTTCAATGCCTTCCGGAGACTCGAACGTTCTCAAGAAAAGTTTTCCGCTGGACGCCACCGTGAGCGCGGATTCAGACGCGCCAATCGTAGTGCTCGTTGCGCTAGAGAACAATCCAGCTTCGAAATCAGCTGTGCCGTCACCTATGCGCACAAACTGCGTTGTTGAATCTAGAAAAAAAGTCCCGGGTGCATCACTCAGATCAGCGAGAACTCGATATGTGCTTGAAGTATTCCATGTGGTGTATTCGAAAGATATTTGTCCATCCGCGGCGTCTCGAAGTACGGTAACGCCTTGATTTTTCAAACGCGGTGGCGACACGATAACTAAACTTGCCTCGCGACCTGTTTCGCCGCCAATAATATCAAGTTCGGAAATGAGCATGCCGCCGTTTGAGAGCATGAGTCCTCGAATCATCGTATTCGGGTCTTCGCTGTAGAACATTCGCGCCGAAATGTACACCAACGGAGAGTAATCTAACTCATTCTTTTGAGCGTAAAATGTCTCCACGTCAACAAGTTCTCGAGAGTCTACGGTGAGTGGTTCTTCCACCGTTTGTGTGAATTCAGCCGCAGGGCATGCACGGCCGTACGTTGGTACGAAACCACACGCCGATGGCGCTTCAGAAAGTACCGCGGCGTGAATTTTCGAGACGATATCTCCATCTGAGCCACTCGCGTTGATAGGAGAATCCGCCGTGAGAAGAAGAGATACGAAACCGTCGCAGAAGCACTTCGCATTTTCGACGACGCGGAGTCGCCTACAACACATTTGCCAGTCGAGGTCCTGAAAGAATATTTCTGAAGCACCGGCAAGATTCGGCACGCACGAATCTTCAGCGGCTCGCACGGCGGCGTAACACGTCGAAGCAGAAGGAATAGCCACCGATACGTTCGTTTGAAACGACGACAACGACGACGGTATCCACCATGCCGTGGAGTTTGTGAATGCCTCGAAATTGAAACCAACTCCAAAGCCACCAATTGTTGAACCACCTTCAACCAAGAATATATTCTGAAAATCACTCGGCTTCGTGGCGCTGTACTTTTCGGAGACCCACGATTCGGCGTCTTCGATGATCCTCCAATCAAATCTAGCGTCGATATCGCTCTCGACGAAACCTTCGAGCGTTTCAGATAAATCGTTAACGCAAACGCCTTCGTTGTCGTTTGGAATCTCGTTCATCGAAAAACCGCAAGCTTCTGGTGCAATCTTGGATAGAGACAAGTAGAGGTTGGTCGACAGCAACTGCTCAGCGAACGGTGGACAAATACACCCGCGGGTCCAGAGCGAATACAAAACACCGCAGCACGCCGTGACATCGTAAGTGGTTGTGTCGATATCGTTATCTTCTACAGCTCCATCGCTTACAACGACTCTTGCGCACGTTTGTTCGATGGCGTCTGTATAATTCAAACAGTTTCGATAGTTTGCCCTATCGAAGAACTCTCTGAACATTACATCGCGAATTTGATTCCCGCGTTGATCGATGGCGGATAATCCTCCACTGAGTTGCTCTAAAACGCCTTTTTCGATTACTTCAACTCCAGATATTTCGTCCTCGCCAACCAATAAAGGAACACCGACGGCAACTGGAATCAAACGAGTTTCGTTGATAAACCTTGTGACGTTTCGAACCGTCTCGGTGACCGGAACGCCAATGCGCTCACGAATTTCCGGACATTGCTCGGAGATGTCGAATCCACATCCCAAAGGCGTAAAGCCAACCAGCTTGCGCAAGAATGATTTCGCTCCTGCCGTTTCCTCGAAGAGCTCTTTACCTTTTCGTTCGTCTATGACGGCATCACAAAGGCAATTCGAGCGGTTCAGAGCGATCGCCGCGTCGCAACACGGGGCGATATCTGCAATCACCGGCGTGATGCTGTCGCTCGAGGTGACTTTGCGGCATATGTAACGAGTCGCTTGCACGGTTTCACCGCACGTCAAGTCTTCTTTCAATCGACCAGAGTCTTCATCGATGACACGTTTCCACGCGTTCGATCTATCGCGCACGTCCCGTTCAGCAGGAAGTCTCAAGAACGCCGAAAGCGCGTCGCGATCTTCGCAAATTTCATCGCCGTACTTGATTCGGAACCCGCAAGCGAGCGGAACAAAGTCAGCGAGCTTTTCGACAAACGTGTCGTCGCGCTTTGCAAACGTATCGAGCACTTCGTCGTCACAGAAACACGAAGCACTATCCATATCTGAAACCGCCAAACAGCATCCCGGGAAACTGGCTGGATTCGGATTCTCGTTTCCAACGTCGCACAGCTGATCGACTCGGTTGACCCGTCTTCTGCACGCAACGAGAATATCAGCAGCATCAGAAGTTGGGACGAGCGCAATGACTCTCACAAATCTAGTCTCAGTGACTTCGCACCCGTTCGAATCGACGATTCGATATGATACCGGGTAAATACCTGGAGTTGACGTGTCGACGGATGAGTTGTCGATATCAATCTGCGAGGTGATATCGCCATCTTCTTCGTCGAACGCAGTCGCACCTTGTTCAACGTATACGCCAGAAACCAATATTTCATTTTGTGTCGCAGCAGAACCACCAAGAACTGTCAGTGATGGACACACATTCGGCGGTGGAGGAGAGGGAAAAGGAGGTGGCGGTGATGGACTCGGCGGCGGAGGGAATGGACTTGGCGGTGGTGGTGATGGATTTGGTGGAGGCGGGAATGGACTTGGCGGCGGCGGCGATGGTTCTGCTGGAACCGGAGGTGGCGGTAGAGGTGCTTCCGGAGGCGGAGGAAATGGTGGCGGTGGTGAAGGTGGCGGCGGTGAAGGCGAAACCGGAATCGGAGGAGGAGGTGGTGACGGAGATACCGGGAGCGGAGGTGGAGGAGGTGAGGGTGAAACTGGTGGAGGAGGAAATGGTGGTGGTGATGGTGCAGTCGGAGGAGATTGCGGTGGAAGAGTTGGGGGAGACGGAGGTGGAGACTCTTCGTAATCGTCCGGAAATTCGTCGAGTGGTGTTGGCGGTGGAGATAGCGGCGGTGGTGCAAGTGGAGGAGGACTCGGCGGCGGCGGCAACGGAGAAGAAGGAGAAGGTGGAGGCGAAGCCACAACAACAACTTCCACGGGAGCTTTCGGTGAGAGCGGTGGTGGAGGTTGCGGACTCGAGGGAGGTGGTGGCACGATCACTTCGACTGGCGCTTGCGGTGATAACGGAAGCGGAGGTGGTAGATGAGGAGGAGGAGGAGGAGGAGGAGGAGGTGGTGGTGATGGTGGTGACGCTTCAACAATCTCAACCGCGGGCGATTGCGGCAACGGCGGTGGAGGTGAGGGAATGGATGGAGCAGTCGGAGGCAGAGGCGGAGGCGGTGAAATTTCAACCACGATCGGCGGCTTTTCTTCGACGCACTCCTCTACCGTTGTGCGGATGCGTAAATCCGTTCCACACAAGAACGGCCCGACTAATCGAATCGTCTCGATTTTAGACGGCCCCAAAATATTTTGAACGTCCCCGTCGCAAAAGCACCGATCGTTGTTTGCCGTCTGTATCAGACTACAGCAAGTCTGCGATATTGTGCTTTGCTGACCATTTTCCACAAACAGAGCGCTACAATCCGTATTTATTGACTCGATGAGAAGAACACACGGCGAGCGAGGAATCGGTGGAGGAGCGAACGGCGGAGGAGGAGAAGGCTGCTGTGGTGCCAACGGAGACAGAGGAGTCGGGGGGAACGGCAATGGCGGAGGAGATGCGGGAGCAAAAGGTGGTGGACTGGGACTGAGTGGTGGAGGAGGATTTGGAATAGGTGGCGGTGGTTGCGGAGACAAAGGAGGTGCCATCGGTGGTGGAGGATCCGGCATCGGCGGCGGTGGATTGGGAGCCGCGGTTTGAAGCAGTGGCGGTGAAGCGACGACTAAAACCGGTGAAGGTGGTGGTGGTGGTGGTGGTGGTGGCGAGGGAAATGTAGGAGGAGGCGACGCGACCACCAATGGAGGCGGTGGCATTGGATTTAGAGGTGGGGAAAATGGTGTTGGTGGAGGTGGTGGAGACTCAACCGAAACAACTGCGAACGGTGCGCGCGGCGGCGGCGGCGACGGCTGCGACACAGAAGGAGGCGGGGGAGAAATTTCAACAGTAATCACTTCCTTCACGGGAACACACTTCTCTCCAATCAAAAGTGGACCGGTCAAATCGCAAACGGCTTCAGCAACCAACAGCGCATCTTCTCGGTCGCCAAGTTCTGCTAAAGCGTCGCTTTCGCAGAAGCAGCGATCCGCGTTTGAAGCTTCCATTAACTGGCAGCACTTAGTCGTGTCGCCAGATCTGGCCTCTGGTTCCGCAAGCAAAGGAGTGCACGCATCTCTCAACGCGTTCGTTTTGGAAACGCAAGATTTTGGAATCTCAAAGGGTCCGATCGGTTTAGGAGAAACACGCCCAGACGTCCACGGAACGCCCTCGCCGCGTTCCCAAGCTGGGAATTCTTCAGAGATTAAAAATTCAGCGGGAGCTTTCTTAAGCCAACATTCGCCGAAACCGTAATCGAAATAGGCGTTGGAGCAACCGTTTTCGTTTTCGCAAAAAACGTAAACGTTACAATCAGATCTTTTTTTGCACTCGATGCAGCACGATTCAGCGGAATCTACGATCAAATTAGTGCCAACGTTGAGAGGATCGCCTTTGAAATTCGCGCGTTGCTCAATCTCGCAGCTCGCGCTGGTCGGTTCGGGCAACTCGCCAACATCAATGCGAGAGGTGACAACGCCAGAAGTCCAGTTGACGTTAGGACCTCTGGCGTATGCGGCAGGAGATTCTAAAGATGCCTCTGCTATGTTCAAAGGAAACGTTTTCAAAGTGCACGTGCGATAGGAGTACTCGTCGCAACCGCCTTCCGAATCGCAAAATACCCAAATCTCGCAGTTTGCGTTGGCTAAACATGCCGCGCAACACGCCCCAGCATTTACCGCAAGGTCTACCGTCACGTTTGCAATGACATCGCCGATATAATTGGCGTTCATCTCTGCGTTGCATGGTGGGAACTTCACGTCGCTCGTATCTCTCGCGATCGGTTCGACGATTTTATCGAGCAAAATTCCAGATGTGTATGTGACTTCTTCGCCTCGAGATCCCGGAATCCCGGTGTCGGCGCTCGCAGAAATTATCGCTTGGTCCAAGACCTTCAAAGTACACTGCGAATACGATGACACGTACTCATTCAAACCACATCCGCCAGCATCGTCTGTGCAATACGTCCAAACGTTACAGTTTGGATTTTCTTGGCACGCCACGCAGCAAGCGTCTGCTGAAGAGGCGAGGAAGACACCTTCGGTAATATCCTCGCCGTTGTAGTTTGCTTTATCTTCGGCGTTGCACGCACGAATCGGAGGTGCGAGTTCCACGTCGCCACTGCAGTACAGCGAAGAAGATGGAAAAGACAAAGAAGGAGAAGATGGAGATACTTCTTCAGTTGTCGTTCCAGTCGTCGTCGTCGTCGTCGCCATCGTCGTCGTCGTCGTGGTCTCATACCTAGCCCAGACGTTGTCGATACCGCCGACGATGAAGCAACCGGGACATAACTTGACGTTCTCGTTAAAGAGAACTCGAAGCTTTGTCCCGTCGAGCGAGACTTCAAATCTCGCGTCTTCGCACGAAAAGTTTGTGATTTGTTCTCGCATATCGAGCATTTCTGGAGGCGTCGCGATTGATAAACCTTCGCATGTAATTGACGTGGCGGTAGTTGACACGTCTTCGCCTTCAAGTAAATCAATTTCGAGCACTAAATCAGTGAGATCCAAAGTGAGACACGTTCTCTGACCGAGAACTCCAGATAGTGCCAACGATGAAGCGTCACCAGTAGTCGTCAATCGTCGCGGCTTTACCGTCGTAAACGCAACGTCTACGAGTGACGGACATGCGTTCAAATCCAAACCGACGTTTGGGTTCCACCCGAACACCATATTCGGACTCACCACCGCAACCGACGAAGAGAGCGTATTCATCGCTTCAACGTCACAAACGGGCGCTCGTAGCGTCATCGACGATTCGATTTTCTTACTCTCGACGTGCTTAAAAGAAAAAAGAAAGTTTGAGTACCCGCCGACGAGAAACTCGCCGGGGAGCAAAACGACGTTTGCGCCGAAAGTAACTCTCGGTCCAACGTCGTCCATCGTGAGCGATATCTCTTCGCATGATACATCGTTCCTGCCTTCGTCAGACGACAAAGAGGAGGCAGAAGAGAAACGTTTCGGAAGAATTTGCCCACCCCAACACGCGAAGACGAACTCCTCTTTTGGTCTCGGTTCGTACGTCGTCTCGCCGGAAACGTCATCCTCCACTGCGACCGCTCTCGACCACTCAAAAGGCAACGTAACTCCAGCCAACGATACTGGATCGTTCACGTTTGCTCCACTCGTTCTCGTCACGACGATCGAAACGTACGTCTCTCTCGCCGCGTCCACGACGTTCCCGGCAATGGCACCGAGTCGCAACACCTCTTCCGAAGGCGACGACGACCACGTGTGCACGCTAAACGCGAGGTTTCCATTGGCGAGATCGGCGCACGCGCTCGCATCCTCGCCAACATTCGGATCCTGTTTTATGGTTTATGAAACAAGCAAAAAGAAGGTTAGTCATTCATTTCGATGTGTAAACCGCGGTTTTGGAAATTCCAAGAGAAAAAACATTTTGATACGAACGTGTGGGTTGTTAACAACAAAAAGAAAGAGCGAGATGAGAAGAGAAAACGCTCATCGAAACGCGCTCTCTTTTCTTGCGCGTACCTGCAACGCCCTCCTCGGCGCGAACCAGTTGTTGCTCATCCCACCAACGTCCGCCTCGGGCACGTCTTTCGCGCTCACGTCCCCGAACGGCGCGTCGAAACCGTTCACCTCTCCTTCTTTCTCCTCTCCTCTTCGATACAAAAACTTTTTTGTATCTTCCTCCTCCTCCTCTTCCTTCCCAAAGCGCTCGTCGACAAGGACGCGACCACCCGTCGCGCCCGAAACCACCCGCGATGCGAACAAAACCATCGCGATCGCGCAAACCATCGCGAATCGCGACGGTTTCGCACCAACCGCGTTTCTCCGACCGCGCGAAAACGACGACATTTTTCTTCCTTCTTCTTTCCGCGTATTCAAAAAAATACACTTTTCAAAAGAAGAAGAGGAAGAAACAGCGAAAGAAAAAAAGTTCCAACAACAGCGCGAGAACGAGAACAACAACAACAACAATTCGAGGACCCCCACGCGCGAATCCAACGCGAGTATCTCCGCGAGAATTTCGCGCGGTGGTTTGTTCGGTATTTGAGTATTACTGCGTGTGTTATTTTACGCTTATTATTAGTATTATTTTTTTTTTCTGAGGAGTTTTCGCTCGCTCGCTCGCGCGTCACTTTTTTCAAGTACGCGTAGAGTAAAAATAAAATGGAAAACCGAGGGTCTGCTACTTCCGCATCTTCTCTGCTGACCTCGTTCGCGTGCGCCTGCCTCGGCGCGTTCGCGACGATCAAAATCACCCAAAGATTTTTTAGGAAAGAGAAAGAGTTCCCGCTTCTCGCGTGGGGGACGAGCAAAAATAACGGCGCGAAATTGAACGAATCTTCGGTTCGATTTCAACAAACGAGAGACCGATTCGACGACGTGATGGAAAACGAAAGACGCGAAGGAGGAGGTCAGGCTGGTTCTTCTTCTTCTACTACTACTACTAGAACTACTACCGCACGAAAAGATTTAGAAGCCATTGCGGGGTTTGAAGCGGCGGCGGCGTACGCGGCGACGAGGATTGCCGAAGGCGCCGTTCCGGAAGATTGCATCTTAGAACTGTACGGCATCTATAAGCAAGCGACGAAAGGCGATTGCGACGTGAAGGTGAGACCGACTCGGTTGGACGTGAAAAAGTACGCGAAGTTTACCGAGTGGATGAAGCATAAAGGTATGACGAAAGTGGACGCGTGTAGGATGTACGTGCAGGTTTTGGAGAGTCGATTGGACGATTTGGAGTTGTTGCCGAGTCCGAAGAAGAGCGACGGTAGTGCAAGTAAAAGCGGAGGAGGTGCGTTTGGGAGGAGTCAATCGACGATGAGACGATTAAAAGGCGAAGATGGGGAAATAGATGAGGAAGAGGAGACGAGTTTGATTAAAGCCGCGAAAGAGGGTGATTTTGATAAGTTGCTGAAATGTTTGCGAGCCGGAGCGGATGCAAATCAACGGGACGCGAAGGGGCGAACACCCCTAATGTTTGCCGCCGATACCGGCGACGTGGCGATCGCGATTCAGCTCATGCAATTGGATGCAGATATAGGGGCAGCAGATGAGAAAGGAAAAACAGCGTTGCATTACGCGGCGATTTGCGAGCAAGTAGACGTGGCAGAAGTTTTGCTGGAAGCAGGGGCGGACCCAGAGGTGAGGGACGCGAACGGTACGTCGGCGAGCGATTTGGGCGTGTACGAGTTAGTGAAAAAGAAAGCGAACGGCGAGTTAGCATCGTTAGACAATAATAGTAATAATAATTCAGAGGGAGATAAAGAAGCGAGCGAGGAAGAAGATGAGGATTTTGACTTGGAGGAAATAGAGCGCCAGGCTTTGGAGAAGATGGCGGCGGAAAGCATCGCTTAAACGCGCTCACAACTTCCGAAACAAAAAAATGTGCTGTGTGTATAGAACCTAAAATTCACTACGTGTACTTTTACTAAATGACTTGCTATTGCTATGTAACTAACTAGATTTTCTTTCTGTCGTCGTCCCCGCTGTCGTTGTCGATGCTACTGTTGACTTACTGCTGAGAATTGCGGACGATTTTGCCGCTTTCGAGGAACGCCAAAACGCCCACGCGAGCTTGCCTCTCGTGAAGAATAATTGCGCGGGTAATAGCATCACCATGACGTTGTCGTATCCGCGATCTTTCACTGTTCGTGCCCACTCTTTGGTTCGATAACCTAACCCTTTCTTTCTCGCGCTGCTGATTTCCAACTCTCGTTCGGCGTCGTTCTTCATCCGTTCGCGTTTCTCGAGGCCATTCTTCGCGCTTCGAGCGATGATGCGATATCGATTCACCGGCGATCCGAGTTGTTCGTTGACGTATCGAAGTAAATTGTTCGCCTTGAGCACCATGAGCAAATCTCTAGGAAGCGACTCGAATAGTTTACTCTGGTCTTCCAATTTCACTTTGAGTACCGTTCTGAAAATCTCGCGTTTGTCGCTCATGGATAAACTATCATTGTTCGTTTCTTTCTCTCGAGTCGTCGTCGGCTCGGTCGAGGCTCGCTTATTCTCCGTCACGACAACTTCATCGGCACGAGAAGAAGAAGAAGAAGGTGAAGAAGAATCTGCTTTCTTGAACCGGTCTTCAATCACTCTGGCTGGCGCTAAAGCCAAGATAATCCCGAAAAACTTGTGCATTTCTGGATTAATACCTAACTTTTCCACGGCGTTTCGCATCTCGTTTTCGTCGTTTCGAATCAACGCCAACCACACTTGGCACCACGTTTCCCTCGTCGGTTCGTCTAATCGTCTCACGACGCCGTGATCCAATATCGTCACTTTTCCGTTCTTATCGACTAACAAATTTCCCGGATGAGGATCGCCGTGTGCAAATCCGTGTTCAAACGTCAACGTCGCGAACGCTTCCTGAATCGTCTTGGCGACTTTATACGCGTCCACTTTATTTTCTCGCATTTTCTCCACGTTATCGACTCTCGTTCCGTCCGCGAACTCCATCGTCAACACTCGTTTCGTGCTCAAACTATCGTGTATTTTTGGGACCGTCACTTCCTCCTCCTTAAAACCGCACTCCTCTTTCAATAATCTCCCCATATCTTTACAATTCTTTGCCTCTAATCGAAAATCTAACTCCTCCGTCATGTGCCTGCGCGTCTCCTTCGCCAGCCACGCGAAGCGTAAACCTGGAATCAAGTACCCCAAAACAGCGTAATACGTTTCAATCGTCGCCAGATCGACCCACAAAAACCTCGCCACAGGTCTTTGCTGTATCTTAACCGCCACGTCTTCCCCCATTTTCGTCTTTGCTTTATACACCTGCGCCAAACTCGCGCTCGCAATCGGTTTCTCGTCAAACTCTAAAAACACGTCTCTCGGCTTCAAACCGTCAAACTCTTCGCTAAACGTCTTCTCGTCTTCCTCGAACGGCCTCGAACTCGCGTCATCCATCAAAACCCGCAAAATCTGCCGAAACGGCAGCGGCGCCACCGGCTGCACGCACAGATGCTGCCCGGCTTTCACGTAAATGCCTCCGTTTTCTCTCGCCAAGTCTCGCAAGCGCACCGCGACGTCGCTCCACAGCTCCTGCCTCGATTCGCGCTGCAACTCTTCCAATAACGACGACGATTGTGTCATTGCAGGAGAAGAAGAAGATGATGAAGAAGAAGAAGAAGAAGAAGAAGAAGAAGAAGAAGAATCCAACTCGCTCTTGATCTTATTCACCCTCGCCACGTGCCTTCGATAATCGAAATACACAGGCACCAAGTGTTTCGTCGCCATCACCCTCCGAACCGCGTGGACGCTATCGTCGTCCGAATAATGATACGCCAAAGTGGCGCACGACGTCGTGGCGGCAACCGCGGCGGCGGCGAGAGAAGGAGAAGATGATCGTCCAACCAGTCGACGCAGCAGTCTCTGAGAAGAAGAAGACATGATAGCGTTTTGTGTTAGTGTAAGTGTGTCTCTCTCACTCTCTTTCCCAATAATCAGAAAAATCCGATGCTCGCGATTTGTGTGGATCCAAAACGCCGCAGAAGAGAGAGAGAGAGAGAGAAAATCGGAGAAAAACAACCGCTCTTCTCTCTCTCTCTCGCGCGCGCTTCTTCTCCCTCTTCTTTTCGAGACGTTCTCTCTTCTCTTTTCGTCTTTTTTAATAGCGCGGCGCAGGGGCAGAGTGCTCTCCAAAACGTCCTTTTTTTCCCGGGAAAAAAAAAGGTTTAGGGTTTATCATAAACCCTAAACAAAAACGTGTTCGTTACTTCTTATAAGAGAGAGAGAGAGAGAGAAAAAGAGAGAGAGAGAGCTGCGCGCGCGCACGTTTTACCGCGTTGGATGACGATGACGACGACGTCGGCGGCGACGAGAACGAACGCGCTGTTCGCGCTGATGGCGAGAAGGAGGAAAGGGTGTCTTTCTTCTTCTTCTTCTTCTTCTTCTCTTCTTCGCCCAGCTTCTTTTTTTACATCTTCTTCTTCTTCTTCTTCTTCTTCTTCTTCTTCTTCTTCGTCGTCGTCCTCTTCTTCTTCTTCTTCTTCCAGCGACGAGAAGAGCGAGACGAAGAAAAAAGCAGCGCTCTTGTCGTTCCACCCGCTCTCGTTTTCCGGAGCGAAGTTATGCGCGAACGCGTCCATGCTTTCTTATTGGAATTGCGGTGCAAAAGGTTTCTTGGATAAAGATATCACGAAGAATACGAAGGAGTTCTTCGACGTCGGTCGATTTGGATTTGAGTTCGTCATCACGGACGAGCCGGAGAAGTTGAGACAAAAAGCGCTCTCGCTGTGCGTCGTGGAGGAGAAAGAGCGCGAGAGGAGGACGTGGTTGGATTTCGACGCGACCGGCGGCGAAGGCGGCGAGGACTTTGAGGACGGGAAACAACAACCGGAGAGCCGAACGCTGATTGTTTCACTGAAAGAACCGAACTGGATATTGGTGGTTTTTAGAGGCACGACGCCGAATCCGACGCGAGGGTTCTTTCGCGAGAGTAAGATTAACGGGAAAGCCGGGCAAGTCGTATGGAAGGATTGTCCGGATAAAAGTAAGCGGGTGAAAGTACACGCCGGGTACGCGAACGCGTACGGAATCGTGCGAGAGAGAGTGGAGAGTGACGTTTTGGAGAGAGTGAAGAGGAAGATTGAAGAGGAGGAAGAGGAGAGAAAAGGCACGACTTCTTCTTCGCTATCACTGCCCAGAGTTGTAATCACTGGCCATTCGTTAGGAGGAGCCATGGCTACGTTATGCGCGGCGAGGTTAGGGAATAACGCGGAGCTTAAAAAGTTGGGCGCGAAGGTATCGCTCGTTACGTTCGGGCAACCGAGGGTCGGGGACTCAAATTTCAAAGCGCTTTTTGACAAAAAAAGAGAGAAAGATGATGACGCGACTGGTAGTAACACTAATAATAATTGCATGGACGGGTATTTAAGAGTAGTCAACGAACAAGACGTGTTTGCTCGCGTGCCGCCGAAATCTGGAATTTGGATACCCGAGGACGTGTTGGAAACCTCTTTATCCTCCTCCATCGACGCAAATCAGTGGACGTTTCAATACGAACACGCTGGTGATTGCGTGTGGTACCGCGACGACGGACGGATTTTGTTTCGAGAAGAACCAAAAGGCGTGTCGCTGAGAACGGTGAATCCCGTCTCAATCGCGTTGGACCATTCAAAGTATGCCAAACTGTTCGACGACGAAGGCACCAAGAAGAATTTCCCGCGAGCGGTATGTTTTCATCCCGAGAGAACAGATCCGAAAACTATCTGCGTCAATTGTCCAGATCCAAAGAATGACTTTCGAAGAAGACAAAGCGGCGACAGCAGCAGCAGCTCCTAGAAACGTATGTAGCGATTAGATAGCTTTATTTTAGAATTAGTTGTAAAAGCATGATTTTTTATATTAAATGCGCGCTCTGCTCTGCTGTGTACAAATGTGTTCTTTACAATGTCTATCTAAAAAAATGTCAACTCCCACCGTAATCACTTTAAAAGGAGTCCATGGATTCTTGTTTCGCTCGGCTTTCCGCTTTCAACTTTTCGCTCGCCACTCGCGTTCGAATGTCGAAATCGTCGCTTTGCTCGTCGTACGACGACGACACTTTTCGAATCAAATTTGCCGGATCCTTCTCTTCATCGTCCCTGCTGCCACCGACGCTACTGCTCCCTCTGCTGCTATCTTCACCACTCGTTCTGCTATTACCACTACTAATTAAGAACGATTCCGAGGCAATCTTTGCTTGATTCAACGCCCTCTTCAAGGTTTCCTCGTTCGCCGTTTGTCCTTTGCTCGCCGCTTCCAGTCTTAGATTCGTCAAATCTTCGATGACGTCCGTGATGGCGTCTTGCCATTTAAACAAGTTCTCATCGAAAGACTGCTGCATCAAGTTTATCCCCCCGAGCTGCGGTCGCCCTCCGGAACCATCCATCCCGTTACTCCCGATGCCGATCAAACTCTTCTCCAAAATCTCCGCTAAACTATCCTTCATCGATTCTCCCAACGCGTTCAAATCGAACGATTCTAAACTATTCGCGTCCCCTACGAGAGGTTTACCCCACTGCTCGATGTTCTTCAACAGTAACCTCAACTCTTTACCGAGTTCTTGCCATTCCAGAGACGCTTGCTCGCCTTCGTTAAACGCGCGCATAGCGTCTTTTTCCATCAATTTCGTCGTTTCATGCATCGCCAATTCCGTCGCAATCATCGCTTTTTCCATCGCTTTCGCCGCCGGGTACAACACCGCAGAGAGCGACAAAAAACCGAACCCGATGGCGATTGCAATCGGTACGTTCGATGGTTGACTTTGTTCTTGCGTTGACTTCGTCTTCGCGCGAGGAGAAGACACCAAAGAAAGCGATGAATACGCGTTGTTATTCGCAAAATTCTTCGAAGAAGAAGAAGAAGAAGGTGGAGATAAGACGCGAATCGACGGCAACTCTTCCGCGCTCGCGGTGGTGCTTTTTTTGCGCTCGAGAAGAGAACGACAACAACGACGGCGACACTCGCGGCGGCGCCGAAGGGAACGCTCGAGGAAAGTTGTTTTGGTCGTCGTCGTCGTAAAGGACGGCAGTAAAGCCGACGTCGACGCGCTTTTGATGAGCATTATTTTTTCAAGAGGCCAGACGACGAGAGAAAAATGAAGAAAAATGGAACTCGTGTGATGCCGCTTTATCATCGCGCGCGCGAATACCGCGTCGTCGTTACAATCTTTACTATACTTTACGCGTCGTCTCCGACAATCGCCAAAGCTCGGTCGCGGTCGACTATTTTCGTTCTACTTTTGCTGCTGCTGCTTTTCGATGTTTTTTCGGCTGAGTTGGTTACGTTTTCTTCTTTTTCTTCTTCTTCTTCTTCTTCTCCGCGTTCGACGGCGTCGAGCTTGAACCATTTCGAGGCGGTGACGAGGAGCTTTTTTTTGTCGTTATTTTCGTCGTTTTGGAAGAGGAAGTTGTTGTTGTTTTTGCCGCCGTTGGCGTCGTCGTCGCTGTCACTAACGATAGCAGAGGCTGGTTTGAGGAGACCGGCGAGAACGTCTTGTTCGATCGCTCCGACGGTTTCTTCGGCGCATTGGACGTTGGTGGCGATGACGCCCGAGGCGCCTCGCTTCGCCCAGCCGCAGACGTAAAGGCGACCGCCTTTGGTCGCGGACGCGGAGGAGGGATCTTCTTCGTTGTACTGAACGCGTCCTAAACCGTCGTGCGAGATGGTACCGTTGTCGTCCGAGGGGACTAATTTTGGGTCGAGTTTATCGCCGACGTATCCAACCGAGCGTATGAGAATGTCGCACGGTAGAATCGTTTCGTCTTTCGCCGCGTCGTCGGAAAGCGTCGCTTTTCGATTCCCGCTCGGGCCTTGGAGAATGTTTTTGCGAATTTTCACGAAACCTAACGACGACGACGCGTCTTCTTCGGGGAGCAAACCCGTCGGCGAGTGTAAGAAGATTACGCGCAATATCTTCTTCTTCTTCTTCTCCGTACCTTCTGCCGATATCACATTTTCCGCCGCCGCGTCCTTCGCCTTTTCTAAAACCTCGAACGCTCTTCGTCTCGGCCTCGACGCGTTCATCTCCTCGATATCTTCCTCGGTTACTTCTAAATCGTCAATTTGGACGTCTAAATCCGGTAAACCGAGCACTTCTCTCAACTCTTTCGGAGAAAACTTCGCTTGAGCGACGCTCCGCCGACCGACGATGGTCACCGAATTCACCTCCGCCTTTTCTAAAGCCTCCAACGCGTGCGTCGCGATGTCCGTCTCTCTCAACTCTTCCGTCGAGCGCAACAAAATCCTCGCGCAATCCAAAGCCACGTTCCCGACGCCGACGATGACAACATTCGATCCATTTTTTCTATTCTGTAATCTATCTACGATATCTTCGTGCATTTCTCTATTGCTCCTCGGCGCGGCGGACGGCAAGCCGTTGAACCAATTCACAAACTGCCGAGCGCCGTACACCCCTCGCAACGCGTCTTCATTTTCAATCCGCAATTTCCGATCGTTATCCGCCGCGCCGTGCGCGAGCACGACGCCAGAGTACCGATCGAGCAATTCTCTCGTGGATACGCGCAAAATATTACTCCTCTTCTCCTCTTCTCCGTCTCCGCCGACTCTCACGTTTGCGAACAACCGAACGCGCGCGTCTCGCAACAAAGCGTCAAACTTGTTGGTAACATTCTTCGTCGCCGCGTGATCCGGAGCGACGCCGTACCGGACGAGACCGTACGGGAAACACTCTTTCTCGTACACGTCCACGCGAACGTCCGCGTTATTCTTCTTCGTGTTACTAGTACCGTTACCGTCGATCGCGGCGTTCGCGTTCGTATTCTTCTTCCTCGCATTATTCAGTTGGAGCAATTTATCCACCGCGTACATACCCGCGGGACCAGAACCGACCACGGCAAACGAATAAAGAGGCGTTGTTTTGGTGGCATCGTCGTCATCCGCAGAAGAAGAAAAAGAACGACGAGACGCTCGATGTCGCCCTCTCGCTCTTCTCGCCGAAGACCGCCGTCGTCTTTTTCCCTCTTCTTCTTCTCTTCCGTCGTCGTCGTTTCGGGGAAAAAATGTCGTCGTCGATGCGCTTCTTCCGTCTTCTCGAGAGAAACGCGGCGCAAACGACGACGACGACGACGACGACGTCTCTCCGAAAAAGAAAAGTCGACGACAAAAGATACGCGCGTTTTTTAGACTACGGTGTTTCATGTCGACACGCGTTCAGTAGAGTGCGTTTGTTTTCTGTTCCATTTCTTTTCTTTTGGGGGGTCGACGTTTTTTTTGTAAAAAACGGCTTTTTTTTAAAAAAAGAGAAAAAAAAAAACTGGTGTCATTTGATCACACACACACACTTACACATTTGCTTTATACATATACACACACACACACGCATCGATTCGAGAGAGAGAAAAAATTAGCCACAAATGATGATGACTTTGAAAGGGCGAGCGAAGCGTCGAGGTGGACGACGGGACGGTGGAGACGCGTTCTTCGCGAGCGCGACGACGACGTCGCGGTTTGGACATCTTCTTCTTCTTTTTTTATGTTTGACGGTGAAGACGATTTTTTGTTCCTCGGAAACACGAACGACCCTAGCGGAGAAGGATGACGCGACGAGGATGGTCGTCGGGGAAGGACGCTCGAGACGGGAGAGGTTGGCGGAGGAGGCAGAGCTGGTGGCGAGATTGGCGAGGGTTTTGGTGGAGGAAGAGAGAGCGCTGGAGGAGGAGGATAAGGAGAGCGTGGCGATGCCGAGAGGCGAAGGTGGTGTTGCATCTTCTTCTTCTTCTTCTTCGAGAAAGAAGACGAAAACGTTCGCGGTGCTGGACAAGGCAGAAAAGCAACCGCAATCTACGAAAAATCCGGACGCGAAGTTTCTGTACGATCTCGCGAAAGCGTTCGTTCGAACGGCGAGGCAACATTTACCGAAAGAAGTCGCCGAGTCGGACGATTACGCCATGCAGGCGAGATATCAAGCGTCTCGATGCGCTCGATCGGCGGACGCGACGTTGTCTTTGGATTGGTTTTTTGAGTTTATGGACGAGCTCGTCGCGAAAGAGGAGATGGGACGCGGCGGTGGTGGGAACCATTACAATTCAAGAATGTATAAAGGGGGCAATGTGTATCGTCCGGAGATGTACGCGACGAGCACCGCAAACGGAGAAGAAAGCGCCATGATGCCGGTGGAAGATTTATTCTTACTTCGCGCCCGCTCGTATTACTATGCTAACAAAATACAAGCGCACGAATCGCGCGCCGCGCTTTCACCATTCTGTGGTTCGATCGTTGG
>Ga0181588_10001335_pt1 | contig 22005 bp, 8 predicted proteins | sample 071ome_26_FD_148607 | JGI IMG/M metagenome (GOLD analysis project Ga0181588, IMG submission 148607) | Coastal salt marsh microbial communities from the Groves Creek Marsh, Skidaway Island, Georgia - 071409BT metaG (spades assembly) | ecosystem: Environmental > Aquatic > Marine > Intertidal zone...
GATATGGACAACATGTTCAAACGTGCTTCCTCTTTCAACCAAGACATCGGTAACTGGAACGTTGCGAGCGCGAAGCAGATGGACAGCGTGTTCCACTCCGCCACGTCCTTCAACCAGCCCATCGGTAACTGGGACGTGAGCAACGTTTATTCGTTCGGGCTCACGTTCAAGGACGCCACATCTTTTAACCAGCCCATCGGTAATTGGGACATGTCCAGCGCCACTTACACGTCTGGCATGTTCGAAGGCGCCACGAGTTTCAATCAACCCATTGGTGACTGGGACGTGAGGAACCTGGAACAATGCGGAGCCATGTTCGAAGGCGCCACGAGTTTCAACCAACCCATCGGTAACTGGAACACCGCGAGCATGACTACAATGATTGCTATGTTCAAAGACGCTACGAGTTTTAACCAACCCATCGGTAACTGGGACGTGAGTAATGTGGAATCGATACCGTTAGTGTTTGCTGGGGCTTCCTCCTTCAACCAAGACATTGGTGATTGGGACGTGCGCAAAGTAAAGTGGATGGCAGGCATGTTCAAGGGTGCCAAGGCGTATGATCACGATGGAATCCTCAAGTGGAACACGGACTATATAACTGAATGGATTCGAACAACCACCAGCGGCTTCGACGATCTCGAGCAATACGTTTCAAACATGTTCATGGATGCCGACGCATGGCTCGCGAGTCATCAACGCGTCGCTTCTGGGGTATTCAACGCAGACCATGGCGACTTAGACTACGATATCGATTACACCTCCTGGAGTGACTATGGTAGCGCAGAACATCGCGATTGGGGCGTACCCGATTCGCAGCACGATTTGTCCACGTTCGGACCTCCGAGTTTTTGGGTTCGAATTTCTTCTCAAAATGCCTCCTCGTCGATCGGTGCATCCGGATCCGACGGTGCATCCGGATCTGACTTCCCAGAGTGGGGCATCGCCCTCGCTGGCGTCGCCCTGGCCATTTCCACCGTCACCTCCATCTTTTTCTTGATTCAAAAGCTCTGCTGCTCGGGACCCAAGTACTACCCGAGTTTGACGTACGCGATGCAACAACAACCGCAACCGCAACGCGTCGTCGTCGTCGCCAATCAAGTGTGAGGGCGAGCCGCTCCACTCTCCCTACCGTTTGACAAAGAGGGGGGAGCGAAACAATCAAACAGCAGCACAAAAAAGATCAAAAGTGCAGAAGAGACGGACAGCGCGTGGAAGGGGTGAACGAGCCCGACGGTCGGGCGGCCTTGTGGCGCTTCACGATGCCCTTTGAGTCTGAAAAGACACCGAAGAGCAAATTTAGGACGATTATTACGTGATTTAATGAAAACACCCGCCGTCGTGAATGTAGTGTATAAAAGGGACTCTTTTAGAAGTACAAAAATCGAGGCAGGCAAGTCGAGCAGGGTTTTACAATCCAACGTCGGGACCGTTGGAGAGACACCGTGACACGAGACGTGACAATCTTCTACTTATTACACACTGGTCTCTTTGTCGCTGCGCACGTCGTTGTTGTCGTCAGCAAGCAATAGCTTGTTCGCAAGTTCGCACACTTCGTTGAGCTGACCACCATTCCACACGTCCTCCACGCTCACAGCGAGCGGTGCGTTCAACATACCAGCCAAAGCGTTACACTTTCCATCAATCCACCTTAACGCCATGGTCTTCGTCTCCTCGTCGAGTGGCCACGCTGATTTCAACGCCGTCGCGACTTCCGCAGGCGTCGCGTTTGCGCCCAAGTGTACAGGAGGAACGTGAAACACGTCCTCAATTTCACTCGCATTCAACACACCGAGTGCGAGCGCTTTGTCCTTGGCGTCGTCCTCGTCGTCCTTGGCGCGGTTGATGGACTCACCGCCTCCATCCATCGCATGTATGGATATCTTGGTGAGATCCCTTACGCGTTCGATGAGTTCAAGCGCCGGTCGCACGCATTCCTGACATCTATCGCGCAACCGCTCAATCTCGTCTTCATGGCGAGCCACCTGTCGCATGAAACGTTGCGCCGTCTGTTTCTCTGTAGATAGCCTAGTCGCCTTGATCTCTTCTCGTAGACGCACGACCTCTGAGGCGTCGCTTTCTTGCACGTTAGGCGTGGCGACGGCGAGAAGCTGCGCCTTCAGCGACGCCACCTGTGCTTTGAGCGATACCACTTCCTGCTCTAATTCGCCGGCCCAGCTGCTTTGCACGCGTTTCGTCAATTCGGCGATTTTCGCCTCGGACGCCTTTGCAAACTCGAGTAGCTTGGCTCGTTCGCGTTCGTGCTCCGTCTTCAGGCGCTCCATCAAATCGCGGTATCGCTTACACCGCTCGACGTGTCGACGTCTCTCGGCATCATCTGGCTTGGTATGCTCCAGCCATTCCATTTCTTTCTGTTTGAGCTCGACGAGCTCAGATTCCATGTTGAGCAAACGCGCCGTCATTACCTCTGCGTACGCCTGCAGCGTCGTCACGTCGTGCTCAAGCATCGCGCTCGCCGCTTCGTACTGCTCGCGCTGCTCGTTGAATTTGAACTCGACCTGTGCTTGTAGATTGACGAGCACTTGTTCATCGAGACCGTCGAGCGAGAATGACGCGGACACGTGCGACGACTGGCGGCGTTTCAGCTCTGACAGCTCTGCACGTAGTTGCTCAACCTCCGCGAGTGCGGCTTCTGTGTCTCTCCGAGCTGCAGCGGCGACGACGGCGGCTACTCGGTTGTCATCGAGCGCATCCCTGACAATGGCTTCAGACGTTGCGATCTCTACTGGAGCCGCATCATTTCGTGGTATCACGAGCTTTTGCTCGCCCTGCAGTGCAGCAGCGCATTCGCGCGTGAGTTCCTCAATTTTGCGATCCTTGGCGTCGAGTGTTTCCTCGTACTTTGCGCACACCTCAGTCATAGACGCTTCCGTTTCGTCAATCTTTGCGACGTATTCAGCTTCGCGGGTTTCTCTCCGAGACAACTCAACCGACGCGTCAGCAATCGTCTTCGCTTGCTCTTCTATAAGAGCGTGCAGGCGTTGTACTTGGTCCTCCACGCGAGGTTGCTCGCACGACATGTTGCGCAAGCGTTCGCGAAGGTTGGAGATTTCAACCTGTGCTTCCTCCATGCCTTGTTTAAGCTCCATGGCACGATCGCGTTCTTCAAAAGCTTTCTTCTGAGCCGTATCGCGAGCGATAGACATTGCTTGAAGAGCCTTTGCCGCAGCCTCTCTAGCGCCGACAATTTCTAGCGCAGTCGCTTCCAACTCATCTATTCTTGCTTGTTGCATCCGGATTCGTTCGTCACGCTGGAATGAGTCGTCATCAGTCTCTGTATCGGCAGAGCCTACCCCACCCCGAATCATTAAGGTGTGCAATAGTTGCGTGCAGCGAGCGTTGGATGATCTAACTCTGTCTTCCATCATTGCCAGCGTCTTGGCGCTCAACGACGCGTATGACTCCTTTGTCGCTTCTAGTACGGCGCAGACGTGATCCAACGCAGTCTTTGTCGAATCAGCTCGATGTTCACTCTTTTGAGCGCTACGCAAGGCGGCTTCAAATGCAACCTCGAACTTTGACGCGCGTGTTTCCATATGAACGATCGTTTTCTGTGCCTCCATGAGCACGCCAACGATACCTGAGTCTCGGTCTGACCCCTTTATCGACAGAGCGTCCAAAACGTCTTGTCTAAACTTTTCAGACGAGGCGAGGAAGCAAGCCGCATCGCTCGAGATGCTTTCGCGTACACTGTCGCTGAGCGCGGCGACGTGTTGCCCAACGAAATCGCCAAAACGCTTGACTTGCATCTCGAGACTGCGCTCGAGTGATTTTGATTTCAGCTCCGCCTCCAACTTTGCGTTATCCGCTTCATGGAGTCGGCACAGCAAGTCCATTTCCGCATCCATGTAGCGAGCGCACGCATCCGATTTCCAGTCAAGCTGATCTAACAGCAAGCTCTCGCGCGACTGGGTCGTTCGCAGCATGTTCTCAAACGCATCCGCCCGTTCAGCTTCTGTTTTACATTCTTGACGCAGCTGGCGAACCTCACTCGCAAGAAGCTCCCGATCGTTTGCTACGGTGGAATGTTCGCGTTGAAGAGCGTACAGCGTCTCGCGCAGAGCGCGCAATTCTGCGAATTTCTCATCAGTCGACAATCGTTCGCTTTCTATAGCCACGACGGTGTCTCGTAGAGCGGTGAGCTCGAGTTCATTGTCTCTGAGAGTGGTAGAGAAGTACTCGCGTTCCCGGGCCAACGTTTCAGACATTGATGAAGCGTTCTCCGTCATCGATTTACTAATCGCGACTTGTTCACGCAAAAGGTTTTCCAAGCGTAATAAATCGCCAACTTGCGTGCTATTGGTCTTTGTCAGCTCTTTCACGGTATTCTTCAATGATGCGACTTTTGCCTTCAATCCGTCGTAACGCGCGGTATCGCGCACTTCCTCTCGGCTCGTACTCGCCGAGATTCGCAGTACGTCGACATCAGCTGTCGAGAAAACGCCCGCCGGCTCGTTGTCGCGCAAGGCGAGAGCAGCCAACGCTTCGTTCAGCGCGACACGTGTCTCCGCTAGACGCGCTCGCAACAGCGGACGCGACAATTCGTCGCCATCAGAATCGTCTGTCTCTTTCTTCTCATCGCCCGCGAGATCTTGCAACTCAGCCTCCAACGCGACTGCGCGCGCGCGCCAACGACGCGCCTCATCATTTGCGACTTGCTGAGTTGTCAGCAACATGCTTTCTCTCTCCGAGTTGAATGCTTCTTCAGAAGCAAGAAACTCTTCTTTCCGGTCCTCTCGACTTGTCAAAAACCGGTCCAGCGCTTCTGTGAGCTTTTTTGCATGTCTTTCACTCGCCAAAGCGAACGATTTTGCCTCTTCATGCGATTTCGTCAATCGCTCAACATGTCCGTCTTGTTCGCGTAGCTGTCGCTTGAGGCTAATCACTTGAGCCCGCTCTTTCTCCAACTCTCGGTCGAAATGAGCTCGCCGGTACCGGTCATGCCCATGTTCGTCTCGAAAAGCGTTGATGTGCGTCGAAGAAAACGGCGGTCGTTGCAACTTGTAAGATGTAGCGTGCGTTTGAAAAGCATTTTCATCGCCATCGCCAACGCCGTCCCATCGTCGCCCGCTCCGCTTCGCATCGGCGAGCTCTGCTCTGAGGGAAGATATGATGACATCCTTCTCTTGCAAAGCCCTGAGTGCACGGGCGGAGGTACTTTCGAGACGAGCGCGTAGATCTTGCTCGTTCAGCGTCGATAATGACGGGACGTTACTCATGCGTGCAACGCGTCGACGGGGAGCAACGGCCGCTCTGCGACCCCTATCTACAAGAAGCGAGATGGACGCTCGAGTGTGGTGCCGTCGTCGCGCGGCAAGCTCTGCGACACCGACGCCCCGCGCGTCTCGAAGTGCCGAAAACGCCTTTTCCTAAACGACGTGCGCAGCGACAAAGAGACCAGTGTGTAATAAGTAGAAGATTGTTGTGTAGCTAAGCACTAAAACGTTTTGAATTACAACAGCAACGGAGCGTGCGCGCCAAACGACTTGAAACGTAACTTGATGATGTCTTGCTCGGGATCAAATTTGTACCTATCGATCCGAGCTTGCGCTTTCCGTCTCGCTTCTTCCCGTTTGGCGCGCTTTTCTGCCCGCAGAGCCTGGCGCTGCTCACGAGCCTCTAACGCAGCCTTTCTCTTCTCGACGGCAGCCTTGATTTCTTCTGGCGTCAAGCGCCGAGCTTTGCCATCTTCATCTGTGACAGTCTTTTTCTTCTTGTACGCCACACTGCCTTTTTTCTTGATCGAGGTGGCCTTTACGGTTTTTTTTGCGGCAGCTTTGCCCATTTTCGCCGTAACCCCGCTCGTGGCATGTTTAACTCCGCTGTACATTCTCGTCAAAAATCCAGCTGCAGGCTCTTCTTCAGAATCTGATTCATCTTGCTGCGCTTGCGTATCGACCAAGAAACCCAACCAAATCAATATTCGCTCGATGAGCGTGTATTCAACAAACTCAGTGTGTACGTCGTCGTCAGAGTCGCTTGATTCGTCAGAGAAAAAGTCAGGGTCGCCGTCGTCATCAATCAAAGCATCGGGATCTGAGTCAGATGCGTAATCTTCTGGATACATCTTGCTGTTGATGGCGACGGCATTTTCTTTCTGTGGTTGTTTCTCCTTCGGAGTTTCTGTACTAGTCTTTGGCGATTTTGGAGCCATTGAGCTCGATCTTTCTCCGGCCCGCTTCGCCGTGGTGATATGGTCTGATTCGTGTATCTGAGCGGAGAACTTTGATCCCGTCTTCAAACTCAGTTTTTTTATCAACGTCAAGTCATCTACAGGCGGGTCGTTATCCTGGGTCTGCTCTTCAATGGGTTCAGGAAAGTGCACGACTTTATCTTGCGCGTTGGGCTGCGAATCCTTGGCTGGAACTTCTTTGTTGTCGCTCGCCTCAACCGTGGTTGGAGCCTCTCTTTTAGCGTTCGCTTCCACCTTTGCCTTCTTTCCCTTTGCCTTCACCTTTTCGTCTTTCACTGAAGAGTCCGAGTCAGAGTCCTCGAACGCCCCCGGAAGACTCTCAGGGAGAGGATCGCTCTCATCTTCAGAGGGATCGAGCTCTTTGAAGATTGTGAGGTACTTTGTGCGATACATAAACTTGTTCGTGCCAATCTGAATAACTTGACCTGGAAGAGCATTGTTGGTTGGAATCTCTGGCATCATGAATCCCTCGAGAATGAGTTTCATCCAACTGCCGTCTTGGCGCGCAAGTTCTGCGGTGGCGGCTTCCTCTTCTTTTCTGCGCCGCTCTTCCTCTTGCGCTGCCACTTGCTCGGGATCGAGACCAAGTTTTTTCGCGTTCTTTGATCGCTCAGCGCTTTCTTGCTGCTCGACAGCTTGGTCTATATTGTCAAGAACTCTCTGAAACCAGTTGGACGTCTTCGGCGGCGCTGGCGCTGGAATCTCTTCTTTGGCAATTTGATGATCATTGGCGGCATCCCTCTGCTCGGTCTCATCTTTCGCCTTTTCGTCTTGTGCGGGATGATCTTTTGCGCTCAGAAGGTCTTGTATCAACGTATCGAGATTCGGTCGAGCGTGAACTTTGACGCCATACTTTCCAATCGGTCGAACGACATCGGAACCGCTGAACAGCGTGTACCCTTGGAAACTACCGAGCTGACTCATGTAAGCGGGAACGCCCTGCGCAGTGACCGTGCGTTCGAGAAACGAAAACATCAACTCTCTGCGTTTCATCGCCCATATGTGCCGACGATAAATTTCTTCTGTCAATCGGATTATGTCGCCGTGTGAAGAATTCATCGCGTCGAGATCCATGCCAGTATCTGACGTCGACTCGAAATTGTACATTTGTATGAATCCAACGATGCCGTGTCCTTTGCTGATGCGTTTACAACCTTGCTGTCCCAAAGCAGCCATCTTGAGCACATTCTGCATTTGGAGCTGTGAGTACAAGTGAGGGTCCTCATCAATCCTGAACTCGTCGGAGAAACGTTCAATCTTCGCCAGTCGATAAAACGACTGGCTTCGGTCGTTCGTCACGATGAGATAATTATTCCTCGTTTCAAATATTTGGTAACCGTGAGCCTCTCGCAACTTTGAAAGACGCTCTTTGGACCGCTCAATGTGTGGATTTGGCACGAGTATCGGTGGTCCGCCGCGCCTACTCAAATTCTTTGAAACTTCCGTCAAGTCCCACTCTTCGTCGTACTCGTCGGCGCGTAGCTGGCGAGCTGGATGCGTTGTCTTACGTCGCGCATCTATTTGCATTTGTTTCGCTCGCTGCTTCTCCTCTTTTGCCTTTTCCTCGAGGTACACTAAACGCATTCTTCGCGTCGCCTCTTCAACTTGACTTTCGCTGTGAGAAGTACCAAATACACCCGTTTTCGCCGCAGCGAAAGGCATGTGTACTTGGCAATAAGCAGCATACGTCCTATCTCTCTCTCCATCGCCCAACTTTGTCATCGCGACTTCGTTGCACGTACAGACTGGTAGTGGTGACAAACCATTCGTCTTTGCGTACATGGACGTTCTCGTCAGGATGTCTGCGTGATGCATTTGGCCAAATGATACAGCTTGGGAGTGGGTGACTGCTCGAGAAACCGCATCGTGTAACTCCTCATTCTCAAGCGTACCGCCGTCACCCGTCTGAATCACATATTTTACTTTGGATTGCTGTTCTCGAAGCTTTTCAGTGAGTTGCAAGGCGGCTTTGAGTTCGCCTTTGATGCACCTGTATCGAGCCTTGCTTTTTGGACTCATGGGTGGTGTCAAATCCGCCCCCGTGACGTGTCTATCGTCGTCACTACTAGTGCTTCCATCTTCGTCGCCCTCACCGTCGTCGTCCCCACCGGAACCTGCGCCGTCGCCTTTTTTAACTTTATCGCGCTTCTTTTTCCGCTTTTTAATTCCCAACTCCTCATCCGAGTCAGTCCCAGTGTAGTACTCGATGTCTGACTCGTCGTAGTGTCTGATTTGTTCTTGACGCATCAAAGTTCGTCCAGCTAGAAGATTCGGCCTGGGTTCGCTTTCGCTCCCCGAGCCAGAACTCGTAGCTGAAGACGACGAAGAAGAGGATGAAGACGACGAAGAAGAAGAGGTTGAAGAGGAAGAACGCGTAGAAATTCTGTCGCTCTCGGAAGATTCCGACCAGTGGAGAGCTCCACGCGAGACAGCGTATTTTTCATTCTTCGCCCAGTCCGAAACCGTCACCGCCGCCTTCAAATTTGTCGTATAACTGCTCTCCGAACTCAAATCGCTGTCCAGTCCGTAGCGCCTCGAGTCCGAAGCGGCAGCGCCTCGACGAGGAAACAAACCGTTCCCTGGTTTAAGCTCAGACTGATCGCGCCAACGCTCTTGCACGGCGGCCGCACTCGTGATATCGTTCTCATATTCAAAATCCGAGTCGTCTTCTTGCGCCCCGCGTCTCCAGTTGCGCGTATTCGCCTCGACGTACTGCTTTTTGCGATCGGTCCACAAGTGCTGGTGATGGTGTTGGTGGCGACTTTCAAGAGTCGTTGTCTCCGTCGTCCGAACCCCGTTCGCCGCATCCTTCGTCGTCACCGCGGTTGTCGTTTTCTCTATATTCGTCGTCGTGTCCACTCGACTCACCCCGTCCAGCCCGCTCTCATCCTTTGTCGCCGTCGTCGTCGCCATTCTCGTCGTCCCATCCTTGGCAACGTGTGAGCCGAGCTCTCCTGCGTCCTCCTCCACGCTCGCTGGCGCCATCGAAAGAGGAAGATCGAGGACGAAAGGCCGGCGACGACGACGGAACGATCAAATCCTCGATCCTGTCCGTCGTCGACTGGGGTCGAGCGGTGCGGTTTCGAACACGGCCCAGCAAAGTCCAGCAAAGTCAGTCGGTCCAGCAATCGGCAAATCAATCCAAAAAAAACAGTCAGTCAGTCAGTCAGTCAGTCAGTCAGTCAGTCAGTCGGTCGGTGCCTGCTGCTGTTGAGTGGTGGTGACGCCAGTCGACGACGGTGCGCGACGCCAGTCGACGTTGACGACGAAGACTGGCGCGTGAAGGAAGACAGACTGGCGCGTGAAGGGTGTTGAGTTGATACGTCCGAGGCGGGTCGTTCAGTCGCGTCGGAACGGGTGAGAGGCGTGGAGGCGTGCCATTTCGCAACACCATTCGCGTTCGCGTTCAGACGGACGACGATAATGTTCAGCCAGAGAGATCCGAGCTGGAGGAGTGTGGTACCGGGAAGAGAAAACGATGAGACTGGACGAACGGCGGACGATGAACCGGATGAGGTGACGCGAGCGTTGGCCCGTCAGGGACTGGGAATGCGCGAAGGCGGATCGAGCGACGACGACGACGCGTACGTCACAGACGTGGAGGAAGACGAGGACGAGGACGACGGAGTTCGAAGGGCGGGCGACGCTAGTGAATCCGATGGTAACGATACAGATGAGTTTGAAGACGCGGAGGAATCTTTAGTGGGGCGAAAGGAGAGAGTGGCATCGGGAGAAGCTGCCATTACTACGAGTTTACTGTCAAACGCCGAAAAACGCTCAATCGTCAACGCGAGCTCTAGGAGAAGTCGAGGAACAATCGCGACGAGCTCGCGCAGAAGTCGACGACACGGCGGTTCAGTGAATAAGGCACAGTCGTCCAAGGAAGCGCTTCGTAGAAAAGCGGAGAGGCGCGCGTACAAACCGGTGACGTTTAATCTTTTGATGCGGTTGTTTGGTTTGTACGTGTCATTCATGGCCATGGTGTTTTTATTCGTCATACTCACTTCAGTCGGGGCGTACATTAATCCAGTGGACGAGATCCTCGAGCTCAATACTCTGGAAAATTTGGTGTGGTTTGTCATATCCTTGGCGAGTTTCGTAGCGATTCCGTCTTGTTTAGCGCACGTCACGGGCTACTTGACATGGCCTCCGGTGTGGATGGAACAGTTCCCCGATCGCGGGAAGATTTTAGAGGAGCTGGGTGGAAAACTCTACTTTAGATTTCACGTCACGCGTGACGCCAAACCCCTCGCGGTGAAGCGTGCCGTCGATGTGGCGGTAGAAATCTTACAGAGAGTGATCCCCTCAACCTTGTGGGAGATTGAGGTTGTGACGATGAAGGAATTGGGCATCTCGACGCCCTCTGTTAGCGAACTTGTCGTTCCCATTGAAATGAACTATCAAGTCTCTGGTAGCGCTGGCTTGTTGAATTTCGCCACGCAGGCGAGCACGGCTACCTGGGGGGATTGGGTTGTACACATGGGACCTGACGCCCTTCTCAACGTGCGAGCTGTGGATGCTGTGTTGGCGCATTGCGCTCGCGAAACCCGCTTGGCGGCGTTGTCAGGACGCGGTGAAACCCACGTGCGGCGCCTCGCACAGGGTGCTGTCCTCCCTGGAATCACGAGAACGTCAAACTCTTTCATAGACGGTGTCGAAAGCGTCTTTCAGTGGATTCCTGCCATGGCTGAGTGCATTCGCGCTGGCGAATCGTACGGGGCGTTGCGCATGATGTATGCGAAGCACTCGCGCGTTGTCGCCCCCATTCCAAACACCTTTTTGGTTGTTCCGAACGAGCTCGAGCTCGCAGTTGGATTTAAAGGTATGGAAGTCCACGATGGTTTCGAACTCACGTCGTTCGCTTTGAGATGTTCAAACAATGGGGTGAAATTCGCTTGGTTGGATGCCGGCGTTCACGTGCCGATCGTCTCAAACATTTGGAAGTTATTCAAAGTTCGCGCGAGAGATCACCATAGCGCTTTGGTTCTCATGCGTGACGACTCAGCCCTAGATCCAACGCATCGCGCTAGTTTAACTTTGGCTTGCGTGAGCACTGGATTCTCTACAATTGCCCCCGTCGTCAGCGCCTTTGCGCCGTGGTGCATTCGGAGAAGCGGCGTCGACATGTTTGCAGTCTCTTGCATAGTTGGTTTCATCACGGCGTGTGTCACATTCAAGTACGCCGTAGGATATTACAAGAGCGCTTCTGTCGCCGACCTCTCAAACGGTGCAGTTTCGGGAACCGTCTACTACAACATTCTCTTCCTGCTCACCATCGTTCTCACGCCAGTGTTTTGCGTTTTCGAATTCATCGCTCTTTGCACGTCAATCTTCTACGACCCAGCCTATTTCGGGGGCGAGACAGAGAAGAGTAGAGGTCCTATCGTTAAGATACTTGAAGATGAAGACGATGATTATGACTGGCTCGAGCGAGGTCAAGCGAGGAATATCGAGAGAGAGGTGCTCTTGCCGGCGAAGGAGGAACAAGAAACTGTCGTGCAATCGAGAGGCGACCCCGGGAAGGCGTCACCGCGAGTTTGGAGACGCGGTGGTCGACAGTAGGATGACGAAACAACAAAGTCATCGACATCATCATCGAAAAGAATAGTTAGATTTAGTCTGGTTCAGTAGCTTGTTTTATTACAGTAAATACATTTCAAGGACACAACAACATCTTCGACGCTCGCGCCGTGCATTTTTTATTGAACACGCTCACAGAGAGACTTGTGAGCTCGGGATACACAGCGTGCTAATAGGTGAGCTTTCGTGTGCTACCTTGTCAGATTTTTTTAGGGCCATCGCTCCGAGCGTCTCGCCTAACGTTTCGACGTGAGAGTCGGCTGTGTGCGCCGTTTGGCTGACAAGCTTGGACGTTTTACAGATGTCATACATGTACTGGCCATACAGCATGAGAGCGGCTTCGTGGCGGCGTCTGCTTCGATCTCCACAAGCGTCTTCGACGACAACTACCCTAAATCCAGCGTTGAATGCACCAAAGACGGAGTGTTGAACGCAGACGGACGTTATCAGTCCGGCGACGACGATAGTCTTCACACCAGCGGCGCGCAGCATTGGCGCCAAGTCTGGGGCATGGATGAAAGCTCCAAACGTATCCTTATCGACAACCGTTTCGCCTTCCAGTGGAGCCGCGAAAGGCTCCGTCTCATTCGGATCAATCTCGTAGGCGCGACGACCTGGATTCAGACGTTCAAAATTCTCAAGCCATGGACATTTTTCGTAGGTGTACGATGCCCTCACATGGACGATTTTCGATCCCGCGTTTCGGGCGCACTCGAGAACACGCTTCACGTTTGACTCAAATTCAGGGAACGCTTCCATTATTTCGGGTGCCTTGGACCAGTACACCGGCTGTATATCGATCAGCATCAGCGCCACGTCCTCGCCAAAGGCGAGCGGATCGGGCGCGACGGAGAGCGCGCTCAAGTCTCCTTCCGAAGCGGCGACGCGCATGCCCGATCGAACTCCTCTGGGATTCTCACGGACGTAGGCGGAAATCGGCTCGGTTCTACCGAGCGGAGACGGCTCGTAGATCGCTCGGCGCAGCATGACAGGTTCGTCCTCGTCGTCCACGTCCACGTCGAAATCTTTCGTCTCGACGGAGCGCGAGAAGAGCTCTAATCGATTCAGCTCGGCAGCCGACATGCACCGCTGCGCGGGCCATCGCTGAAACACTTCTCTTCGAGAGAGCAGTTCTAGTCTATTCTTTTCAGGCGACGAGTGCCGCGGTGGAAGCTCCTGCGCGCTCTGCTCCTCATCGCTCGGCAAGGGCACGAGTTCGTTGTGAACCGTCGCGGCACGCTTGATTTCGGCATGACGTCGCATTTCCGCGCGCAAAAGCGCGGTGTCGCGCTTCTCTTCGCTCAGGAGCGCCGACAACATCGCGAGTAATTTAAACGACTCGGAGGATGCGTTTCGTTCTCTCCCGTCGGCGGAGACGGAGACGTCGACGCGCGCGTGCCCGACTGACGCTTCGCGCGGACACGCTGGCAACCAACCATCGCTTCGTGTGTCGACCGCGAAACGTCGCGAAATGCACTAGTGTTCTATTTCTCGAATCATGAACGGTCGGGTTAGGGTTTAGAGTGGGCACACCCGGGACCCCATCGTCATCGCGATCGCGTCCGTTCGTTTCGTTTCGTTTCGTTTCGTTTCGTTTCGTTTCGTTTCGCGTCAGAGGAATTTGAAAACGAGGAAACGGTGTCGTCGTTCGTTCGTTCGTTCGTTCGCTCGTTCGCGCGTGCACCGTGAAACTTCGTCGGGCGCCGACGAACGAGCGGACGAACGAGGAGAGGATGGGGAACGATGAGCGTTTTAGACGAACGCTGGGCGGTGAACGACGCGGATGCGCGTCGACGTCGACGGCGAGACCGACGACGAGACCGACGTGGATTAGCGACGTCAATGCGGACGAGCGGCGACGCGAGTACGCGTTGACGCCCGAAGAGTACGAGGCGAAGAGGGCGAGCAGGGTGTCGAAACACTTGGAAGAAGTTCGCTTGGAAAAGTATGCGCAGTTTGAAGACGAATTGAACCTTTCAGAGACGGTGTACGGTGGCTACGAAGAAGGTGAAGATGAGGAGGAGGAAGACGAAGACGCGTCGGAGCGGGCAGAGCCGCTCGACCTCGATATGGCGTTGTTTTGGGCGAGACGACGAGCTGATGCCGCGCGAGCGAGCGCTCACAGAGGACAGACCGCATTGGCTGGAGCGCGGCATCGACTGAGCGCCAAGTCTCAAGTGCGAGAAGTTGACGAGCTCAAGCGAGTCGTGTGCGAGGAGCGCCAACAAAGAGAAGCTTGCGAACGCGCGTTGGAGAAGAAGCAAAAGGAGATTGAGCGTTTGAGGTCACAATTAGCGAAATATAAGCTTCAGAGTGATGAAGCATCCAATCGTGATTTCAACTCCGGTGAAGATTACGTTCTAGTGCGAAGAGGTGGCAAATCGCGCGCGATGAAGATTTACGAAGACGAACTACCCTTGTATTCGCAGCTGCGCGAGCGCCGAGCGACGTGGTTGAGAGATTTGTCGAACTGATATTTCTCCCAATTACAACATAATATATCCTTGTAAAGTATGTAATAGACGCGCAATCGGATAGGTTGCATCAAGCGTATATGTAGTCAACAGATATCATAAGAAGCAAGTTTCCTCACTTTTGTTGCGAAGCGTTCGCTGAACGCTGACTTAATATTTCAGAGTCAATCGAATCTCGGACGATGAACCTCCAGATTCGTACCTCGCGCTGTTGGCCGTAGCGGCGAATACGACCAATAGCTTGAGTTTCGCTGGCAATGTACTCTTGAGCGGTGTTTGTGAGCAACGGGTGAACAAAGATGGCGTGGTTCGCCGTCGTCAAGTTGGCCCCGGAAGCGCTTTCGTCACGACTGAGAAGCAAGAGTACTCTTGCGTCATTCTGCTTCAAGTCTTCCTTTTGGAACTCATCGAGCGCAGCGGTTTGTTGGTGTACAGAGCCCTTGAGTTTGAGCGTCTTGATGCCAGCCTCGTTCAGCGCTGAACTGACTTGCTGCATCAAATCAGTAAACTGAACAAAGACCAACACGCGCTCATCCTCTGGGATGGACTTGATATGCGCAACCAGGTCGATAATTTTCGAACCATGGACACCAACGCCACCGTCAGTCTTACCGTTGTTCTTGCCCTTGCTGGCACCTTCGGTACCGAGCGAGTCAGCGGTGACAACAGAGCTATCGCGCGTCGCGCAGTCACAGCCTTCAACACCACACTCTTGGTTCTCGGCGTTTGTCTTCAGGCATTCGAGGCAACCGACGTGACCGCACGTGGATAACACACCAGAAAGCGATTTAGCGCTCACAGCCTTCGCCGCCTTCTTCGACTGGACGCACACTTGGCATGTGATAGAATCAGAAAGCTTGGCTTGCTGCAAGTCACGAACGGACTGGAAGAAGCGGAGAGAACGCACGCGTCCGACGAGCTCTTTTTGCAATTTACGAAGACCGTGAGTGTGCTCACGCAATTCCCAAAGCTTGTCCTCGTACGAAGCGTTCTTTTGCTTCTTCGAGACGTTAGATTTGGTCGTCACAGAACTCGGTGTTTCCGGCGCAGCTTGAAGGACCTTCCAGTTAACCTTGGTCAAGTCTTCCTCGCGGCGATCCCCATCGTCGTAAAACATCAGCGCTTTTTGCTTCCACTGTCCACTGTATCCGCGCACTTCGCCTTCGAACCACTTGTTTTCTTCAGGCCAAAGTACACTGACACGGCTGCCAACGGGAGGACGAGTCTGCAAGAGATGAGCAGTCTGTTGCGCCTTTTCATCGGTCTGTTCCTTGAGCACCGCGCGCAGGAGATCGGTAGCCGTGGGATCACCAATACCTTCGCCTTGAACGCCTTCCTCCCAGCGAACGAAAGAGTTGACCTTCTTCTCTTCGTCATCGAAACCATCCATACTGGCAACTTGAGCGTACATGGCGCGTGCCTTGAGAACCGCCTCACCAAACTCGACAAGGCAAGCGTCTTGTTGGCTCTTGCGGACGTTGACAATGTCCTGGCACGTACGCAAAGCCGTGCCAGATTCATCGTCAAGCTCGAAATGAGCCACGCGCTTCAAAAGTGCCTCTTCCGCGGTGGACGATCCGCTCAGAACAGCAGCCAATCGGGCGTCACGATCGCCTTCAGAGCCACCTCTCTTCTTCTTCTTTGCCTTCATGTCCATCGACTGCAAGTAGTGATCGAGTTCGAGGTAGATGGCACGCTCAGCCGGACGCAAGTTGACATCGACAACATCTTCCTTGAACTTGATTTCGTCAATCTCAGCGATGTTTTGACGCATGTACCTGTTCAAGAATTGCTGAGCAACTTCCCAGCGACGTTTGTGCCATTGTTGCGTTGGCTTCTCCTTGAAGAACTGGAAAGTTTCAACCTTTGTGATTTCCGCCTTGCTGTAGCGCGGGACCTCATCGCTTCCCAAGTTGATACCGAGCAACGCGGCAGTTCCCTTGATGTCAGCAAATTCTCCAACCGGCGGAGTACCCGAAAGACACCAACGCGATTCAGATTGCAGACCGAGCACCACAGCCTTGTCAGACGGCTTCAAGTAGGTGAACTCATCGACAATGACACGACGCCAGTGGAAAAGTTCAACCGGAACCGACTTGATGTCGCGCCAATCGTACTCAACCTGTGCGCTTTCCAAACCCCAGTGATCTTTGTTGCCGTCGGCATCAACTTCAACGCTGCTCGTGCGCTTGATCACTCGCTTGCGTTTCGGCGTCGCTTTCTGAGCAAAATCCTCACTGTCACTCTCGTCTGATTCGTCCCAATCTGAAATTTCATCATCTGTTTCAAACTCATCCTCGACGTACGACTTGCGTGGAGTATTACGAGCAGAGGTACGGATGGGAGACTTGATTGGCGTCTTCTTGGTCGGCGTCTTCTTGGTCGGCGTCTTCTTGGTCGGCGTCTTCTTGGTCGGCGTCTTCTTGGTCGGTGTCTTCTTGGTCGGTGTCTTCTTCGGCTTGCTGGGAGTCGACGGCAAGCTCGAATGAGGGACGTTGAGCGGACGTGAGGCATTCTCCTTGTCTGTCGTCTCTTGCTTTTCGTTATGCATCGCTTCGATGTACTCAAAGCCTTCACCTCCAGCCTTGACGGTAGCCTCGATGAGCTTGGCACCCTTGAGACGTTTCGGAGCAGCGGCGACTGCCACATCCGTCAAAGACGAGACGCCGTGACGCACATGCTTCGCAACCTCGCGAATGCCTTGATTCTTGTCAGTCAAGCGCATCACTTGATCCTCCAAAGCTGTGATGGTATCTCTGTACACACTCGAGAAATGACGTGCTTGGTTGGTCGACTTCGGATCGGGCAAAGATGGTCGGCCGGCAAGCTGTGCGAGGCGTTCAAAATACAAGGATGAACGGAACAGAGTAGTGGCGACGATGACAACATCGGCTTCCATGACGTCTCGCGCAGTCAACGAGTTCAAGTCAGACATGGTCTTGAGAACGACAGTGTTCAGAGAGCCGCGCGCACTGAATTTCTCAACCTCCCGCGGCCACTGGCGAAGCAGCTGAGACGGAGCAATTACAAGAGTTGCCTTTGTCGGAATCGCTTTGACAGGGGCCTCCACCTTGGCTTGATTTGGCGTGGGGAACTTGAGCTGGTTCGCCAAGATGACGCCGATCGAGATGGCGGTTTTCCCATAGCCAACTTGATCAGCGACAATGCCACCACGCACAACTTTTGAGACTTGCGCCATACCATCCATGCGAAGGCCAAGAGCTGGGAGGACGTTTTCACAAACCTCTTCTTCAAGGAATGGTTCTTCACACATTTCTTGTTGAATCATCCAGCCGAGCGAACGCAGCTGCTCAGGACGCAGCGGATACTTCTTGCTCCAGTTGGGCGGTTGCGACACCATCTTGTCATGTCTGTTACTCTTGAGCTCAAACTCGCCAAAGTTATCCATGGGACGATCATCATGACGCACAATTCTCCAGGACATTTTAGGTTCAGTCGACTTGATACCGCGGACGCTAGACGGAGCAACCAGCGCTAGCGCGCGGTGAACGAGCGTGGCGGGGTTCGCCGCAATCATCAAGTTGCCGACGAGCTTCTCACGCGTCCATTGGACGACGAATGGTGCCGGACGGCACTTGAGCGCTTGTTCGTACTGGGCAGCTTGCTGAGGATCTTCCCGAGCTTGAACCTTTTGCGAGCCGACTTGTCGGCTCCATTGTAGCGACGGAGGCGCGGGAGCGCAGCGCGGGCAAGAGTAGTCGGAGCAAACTGCCTTGTGATCACTAAGCTCGTTCCACTTCTCCACAACCTTCGGAAGCTCCATGCGAGAAGTAAACCACTCAAGGCGCTGGAAAGTCGCGTGGCTCTTATCCAGACGCAGAGTCGTGTATTCATCCTTGGGCCAGAATTCAGCGTCAACCTCGGCAATCGGAACAGAACAGCGCATGATGGCGACAGCCTTCGAGCATGCGTCGTCTCCTTGCGTCGGGACCGAGTTGACCGGCGGCGTAAGAACGACAGCACCATCAGCGACAGCTGGCATGAGAACAACCTTCGGCGACAAAGACGTCCAAGTGCCAAACGTCTTCACAAAGAGTTCGTGAATTTCCTCTTCATCCGGACGGAAGAAGGGATCGACGTGAGCGGTCTCCATGCGATCTTCACCGTACATCAAGCGGCGGTGGTTGTCTGCGAAAACAAAGTAATCGCAGTCGCCTCGCTGGTTTCGTCTCGGGTCCATGAAGAAGTACATTTCTCGACCATCCTTCGCCGGCCCGCCGACTCGCTTGTGCAGCGAGCTTTGGGCGGCGTCGCACTTGTCGTGCAGCTGATACGTACCGCTGATGTCACGATCGAGCTTCTTGGCGTCTTCCTTCGAGATTTTGACTTCATACTGACTCCAACGCTTGAGTGCCCAAGGCTTGGCGCCCACACTCGGCGCTTGCATGCCGAGCTTGACCTGCCACGAATCTTCAAGAGTCCCCGAACCGCGGATAGTGACGGGCACAGCTTGAGTCTCCGGATGGAAAACTTCCCAAACGCCGTCCAACGCGCTCTTTCCAGATGAATCGAGGCGCATTCTCATTAAGGGTCGCAGGAACATGTCGTGCGGCTTACCCTTCTTGATGGATGGATCGACGAAAATTAACCATTCGGCGGCGTTCGGCGCGATTCGCAACTCCAGACGGACTTGATCCTCCGAAGAGCACGAATAGAACACTCTCCACACATTCGTTCGCTTCATACCTCGGAACAAGAAGTCTGCTTCGCCAACAGTCTTCAACGCTTGCTGCCAGTCGTCCCAGACAGCTGGAAGAACATCGATGGGCTTGTCAAACTTGACTGTCTTCATGTCAATTTTCATGTGCATCGGGAGGGAATTCTTCAGTTCTTCCTTGAAATCTTCCGGCAAAATGCGCTTGACGGCGTGCTTGGCGTAGTTATGTTCCGGACGACCGCAACACTTGATGCAGCAAGTGTGGTAGCAGTCACCGCACATGACCAAAGCGTCGTTTGCCACGGTGCCAGTTTCGCCCTCGCAAACGCACAAGCGCGCGGAGCGGTTCGCCTTGTCAAGCAAATGCTTCATCGCCATGGGCTTCATGCCAAGATCCAAAGGACGCTTCACAAGCTTCTCTTGTCCGACAACGTTTGCCTTTTGAGCAGCAGCGGCTTGGACAACGGTGAGAGTACCCTTGACAGTTTGCGTGCTCGCAGACGAGTCCTCAAGCTTCAAGGCACGACGAACCGTCTTGTGCTTCTTCGCGACGAGGTTGTCCGTCATCAACGTCAACGCCGCGAGCATGCAAGCGCCAACGACTGTCGTCGTCATCGCGTTACCCGCAAGATCGCTCATCTGATTTTCAGTTTCGCGCGTCAGGAGCAAGTCGTCAACGGGGATTCCCTGCAGACTGAGTGCTTCGATGCCAACCAGCGGACCACCTCTGTTGGTGACGAACGGCACCATAGACGGTGTCAAGCATGGGCAAATACCAGGCGCGACAGAGCCAGTGGTGCGATCCACGTTTTGCGAGAGGTTCCAAACGAGCGTCTTGTGCATAGAGTCAATGTCCAACTGAGCCAATCTCAAGTAATCAATGTCCATCAAGTCGAGCACTCGGTCAGTCTGCGCCTTGCCCCAGTCATTCCACGCATAGTCTGGCATCGTGCAGCCACCATCCCAGTGCGTGAACGGGCGTCGCTGACCCAAGCCCTCATCCAATCGGGCGCGCTGATGGCGCGATTCGCATCGACCCCAGTCAGTGTTCGCTCGAGTGGAATCTTCACCCGGACGCGCCAACATGCGTCGACCCTCGTGGACGCGATGATCATCCGAGTCGAAGAGGAAGGCTTCAAGCGTCGCACTCGCTGGTCGCTCGAGAGCTTTGACGTTCGCCTTCCACTGCTCGACGAGCGTAGCATCATCAGCCTTGCAAGCAAACAAGTAGACTCTCGTTCGAGTGTGCGGAATGTAGAAACGCTTTGTATCGACTCTCATAAACTGCGCGTGGTAACCCTCATCATTGAATCGCTTCGCAACTTGGTCCCAAGGCGCGTTGCACACGTTCTCCAAGATGACGATCGGCGGCTGGCTCTTTCTGATCCAGTTCATCATCCCTCTGAACGTTTGCCCGGATTCACCTTGCGCGTCCAATCCCTTGCGTTCGTTGTTCAAGTTGGAGTAATCAACGCACGAAGTACCCGCCACCAACATGTCGACGTCGTGGGGCACATCAATCTTGGCGCCGTAAGCTGTGGTCGCTTGATCACCACCCAATTCACGAATGTCTCGGAAGAGGATGGGCGGCGCAAAGTTTCTCTCAATGTACGCTTGCTTGAACGGTTCGATTTCGCAAGAGAACACGTGGTCGACCGGCAACCGAGTGCCATAGAGCTTCTCGGTGGCGTCACCAATCTTGTCGAGCGCGAGAAGCGGCGACTCGGTGCCGGAGCACATCGTCGCGACGCGAATCGGTCTCTTCATGGCTGTCAAGAAGGTTTCCATACCGGGAACGCGAGATACGAGATCGACAAACATCTCACCAATATCCCCGATAACCGGCAAGTCCTCAGCGAGTTGGATTCTCGAAGACGTATTACTGTCGCCACTGATGTCACTCGCCGTGTCAGACTCGCGCTTCAACTTTCGCGGAGTGCCCTTGCCCGGAGATCTGTAAGTAAGTTGGCGCGAAGCGGCGTCGCGGTCTTTCGTCAGTTTCTTCTTCGAGATCTACTAATCTTGTTCCTCGCCCTCGGCGTCGTCGATGATCTCTCGTCGCGCGCGGTTCGTGGGCGTCGGACTATTTCGAGTTGAGACAAAAATACGCACCTTCTGCTGGTCGGCGTCGTGGGCGCAGAGCGCACGCGAGCTCGATAAGTCTTGCGCGGCGTCGACGCCTTTGAGCCGGTGCCCGTCGGCGCCCGATCGTAATCTTCGTCACCATCGAACGCTTCATCCATCTCCGTATCTGTATCCTCCGTCTTAACCGCCATCTTCTTCATCCGTTCCACCGCTCCCGAAGCCGCGGCGCGTCTCGGCGTTCCGCGTCCTCCAACCGGCGAGCACGGCGTCGAGCCCGCGGCGTCTCTCGGCTTCTTCAGCGGCGTCCGCTTCACCGGCGTCGACTTGGCGCTCCTCTTCCCCCCGTTTCCGTTCGTCTTGCCCGCCATCTCGACGATTCGAATTCAACCGCGCGCGCCTTCGTTCGCCACACCCGCTCGTCGTTCCCGATCGTCCCCGGATCTCGTCGTCGCCGTCGCCGCGATCTCCCTCCTCTTCGTTCCGTCGTTTTGCCGACACCAACGAATCGTCAACGTTCCCCCGCGATCGATCTCGATTCGGTGCCGTCGAGCGTCTCTTCGTACAACGTCCGTCCGTCCGTCCGTCCGTCTCCGATCGTGTGAAAAACAAACCGAACCGGCGCGCGTCGTCGTCGTCGTCGTCGTCGTCGTCGACCGCGTCGTCGACGAGTGTCGGCACGAACGTCCCGCATCCGTCGCGCATCTTCTTCGAAACCATCTTTCATTCATCCATTCATCATCATCTTGTATCTCGTCGTCGTCTTTTTCCGAAACGTCACCCCGCTCGTGGTCTATTCAATTCCGCCGTTCCCGACTCGTCGTTCGAGATACACACATACACACGCACGGATGATAACCATAACTAACCAAGTACTGTGTAGGGATTCGATCCGTCGACGCGATCGCGCGCGAAAATTCAATCGGGACGAACGAACGAAGGATGGAAGAAAAAAAAGGCGGGAAAAAAAATCGACG
>Ga0181588_10001351_pt1 | contig 21906 bp, 21 predicted proteins | sample 071ome_26_FD_148607 | JGI IMG/M metagenome (GOLD analysis project Ga0181588, IMG submission 148607) | Coastal salt marsh microbial communities from the Groves Creek Marsh, Skidaway Island, Georgia - 071409BT metaG (spades assembly) | ecosystem: Environmental > Aquatic > Marine > Intertidal zone...
CACTTTAAATCAGAGCGAGGCCATCCGGTCGGAAAAGGTCTTCGAGCGGTTGAGTTACGCCCACCCTATCTTTGACGCCCCGGCGTTGGCGGCCCAGGGGCGCTTTTCCGAAATCAATGGCCAGCGCCAAACCTACTATTGCGGAGCCTACTGGCGCTACGGATTTCATGAGGACGGCTGCGCCTCGGCGCTGCGCGCCCTAAGTGTCTTGGGCTGGGATTGGTAATGGGACACAGGCTAGGAGAGGGGCGCCTCGCCCACCGACGCCTGAAACCCTTTCCTCATGAGTTTTCCTACCCTGTGCACATGCTGTGCTTGGACCTCGATGCTCTTCCGGAAGCCTTTCCCCCGCGCGAGGGCTGGGGCTTAAACCGCCCCGCGCTGGCGTCTTTTCAGGAAACGGATTATCTGCGAGAGGTGGCCGGCGGTCGCCTTGCCGATCGCCTCCGGCAGCTGGTTTTCCAGCGCCTCGCCTTCGCGCCCTCTCCTGGGGCATGGCTTCTCACCCAGCCCCGTTATTTTGGCCTGGGTTTCAATCCCGTCAGCGTGCTTTGGGTGGGCCCCCGGGAGGCGCCAGAGGCCTTGGTCCTCGAGGTCACCAATACGCCCTGGAACGAACGTTACTGCTATGTACTCGATGCCCGGGGGCAGACGGGAACGCTTCGCTTTAGGGAGCCGAAGGCCTTTCACGTTTCGCCCTTCATGCCCATGGAGCAAAGCTACGAGTTCACCTTCGCTTTCACCAAAGATGCCCTTAGGGTGTCTAAGCACAACCTTGAAGCTGGAGGGCGGGTTTTCTCGGCCCACCTGGCCCTGAGCTTGGTCCCCCTGGACCGTTCGGCCCGCCGGCGTGCCCTGTGGGGCTCGCCCTTGATGACGGCTCGCGTGCTTGGAGCAATTTACTGGCAAGCCCTGTGGTTATGGTTGAAAGGGGCTCGCTATTATGGGCATCCGGGAAAGGGCGGGGCGCAGTCCTAGGAGGGGCTATGGGCGAAGGGATAGCTGGGGAGCTAGAGCGTGCGGGGGTTTCCTATCCCCGGTGGCTAACGGGGGTATTGAAGCGCGCGGTGCTTCGGAAGCTCGCAACGCTTCGGGCGGGGGCCCTCACCTTGGTGGATGAGCAGGGCGCGGTGCATCGCTTCGGAGATCCCACAGGGGAGCTGAAGGCAACGCTCACCGTTCGCGACCCAAGTTTCTATGGCGCGCTCGGCCTCGGTGGTAGCGTGGGCGCCGGAGAAAGCTACTTCCGCGGTGCTTGGGACACCGATGGGCTCGTAGATCTTGTTCGGCTCATGGCGCGAAACAGCGATGTGCTTTCAAAGCTCGATGGCGGCTTGGCGCGGCTTGGGCGCCTGCTTTACAACGCCTTTCATTGGCGCCGTGCCAATACGGTCTCTGGAAGCCGGGCCAACATCCTTGCCCACTACGACCTGGGCAATGATTTTTTTGAGCTCATGCTCGATGACAGCATGATGTACTCCTCCGCGATCTATGCGGATGAAGCCATGGCCCTGCCAGCGGCGCAGGCCCATAAGCTCAAGATTATTTGCGAAAAGCTACGCCTAGATAGCAGTCACCATCTGCTGGAAATTGGCACGGGGTGGGGCGGCCTCGCCTGCTTTGCCGCACAGGCGACGGGGTGTCGGGTCACCACCACTACCATTTCCGACGCCCAATTTGCCTACGCGACGGCCCGGGTCCGAGCCGCCGGGCTAGAGGACCGGGTGACCGTGCTGAAGCAGGATTACCGGGCGCTTACGGGACGTTTCGATCGCATTGTGTCCATCGAGATGATCGAGGCCGTGGGCGATCAGTATTTCACCACCTATTTCCGCAAGCTCGATAGCCTGCTGGCGGAGGATGGGCTCCTGCTGATTCAGGGGATCACCATCGCTGATCAACGCTACGAGCGCTATCGACGCTCCGTGGATTTCATTAAACGGTTTGTCTTCCCCGGCGGTTGCCTCCCCTCCTTGACCGCCATCACTCAATGCATGACCCAGGTGACCTCCCTGCGCCTCAGGCATCTTGATGATATTGGGGAGCACTACGCGCGAACCCTGAGGGACTGGCGAGAGCGCTTCGAGGCGGCGGGTGACGTGCTAAGGGCCCGGGGCTATGACACCCCCTTTCTTCGCCTATGGCGCTTTTACCTAGCGTATTGTGAGGGAGGATTTCGGGAGCGCACCATCGGCGATCTTCAATTGCTGTTCGAAAAGCCCGATAGCCGGGCTCTCGCGCCCATTTACGGAGTGAAGGGGGACTTTCGCCCATGCTAGATCTTGCTGCGCTTTGCGAGGCCGGGTGGATCCCCGATCCCCTGGCGCGCTTTGGCATGCGACGACTGATTCGTCAGCGCCTGCGGGAGATCCACCAGGACGGTCCTGTGGCGGCGGAGGCGCGGCAGGCCGCGTTCCTCACCAGCCTTCGCGAAGGACCTATCGCGGAAGCCACAGAGGCCGCCAATGCTCAGCACTACGAAGTGCCCGCGGCCTTCTTTGAACGGGTTCTGGGTCCCGAACTGAAGTACAGCTGCGCCCTTTTCGACCCCGGGGTCGAGCGCCTTGGGGATGCCGAGGCCGCCATGCTGGCCCTGACCTGCCAGCGGGCGGGGCTAGAGGATGGCATGCGGATTCTGGAGCTCGGCTGCGGCTGGGGATCGCTGACGCTGTGGATGGCCCGCCACTTCCCGGCGGCGGAAATCGTCGCGCTCTCCAATTCCGCCAGCCAGCGCGCTCATATAGAGGCGCGCGCCGCGGCCGCGGGGCTGACGAATCTTCGCATCGAAACGGCCAACGTCGGGGCTTGGGATACGGAGGCCCGGTTCGATCGCGTTGTCTCGGTTGAGATGTTTGAGCACATGCGGAATTACGAGGCGCTGCTCGGAAACTGCGCGCGCTGGCTCGCCCCCGGCGGCAAGCTCTTTACCCACGTCTTTTGCCACCGCAGCTTGGCCTACCCCTACGCCGACGGGGATGGCTGGATGGAGCGCTACTTCTTCACCGGCGGCATCATGCCCCGGGAGGATCTCTTCGAGCAGTTTCCTGAGGTGATGACCGTGGAGCAGCGTTGGTGGGTAGACGGCACCCACTACGAGCGCACCAGCAATGCCTGGCTGGCTAATCTCGATGCGCAGCGGGACGCGGTGGAAGCGCTATGCCACGAAGCCTACGGTCCCGCGGAGGGGACCCTATGGGTGCAGCGCTGGCGCATGTTCTTCATGGCCTGCGCGGAGCTCTTTGGCATCGACCGCGGTCAGACCTACGGCGTAGTGCACAGCCTCATGCGCCCCGCCGCCGATCCGGCGCTGTAAGCGCGTCTTACTAGGCGTTATCGGTGCGCGCAGCCCGGCCCAGGTAGCCGCCGTGGTGACGCAAGCCATAGTCCATCTTGCTCACGCCCTTCAGCTCCATGAGCGTTAAGGCGAGGGCATCGCTAATGGCCAGCATGGCCGCGATGCTTGCGCTGGGGGTGAGACCCAGGGGGCAGGGCTCTTCAATGATGCCCATGTCGAGCACGATGTCCGAGAGATCCCGGAGGGGAGAGTCCGCGTGGGAGGTCACGCCGATGATGGTGGCCATGCCCAGGTGGCGGGACAGCTCAAGCATCTCCAGCACTTCCCGGCTTTTGCCCGAGGTGGAGAAGGCAATGATGCAGTCCCGATCCCCGACAATGCCCAGATCGCCGTGGGCAGCCTCCGCCGGATGGACGAAATGGGCGGGCGTTGCCGTGGAGCACAGGGTGGCGGCAAACTTGCTCGCCATGTACCCCGCCTTCCCGATGCCCGTGGTGAGCACCTTGCCTTCGCACGCGGCCATGGCGCGGACCGCGGCCTCAAACGCATCGTCCACCGCGATCGCGGAAATGGCCTTGGCCTCGGCGGCGATGATGGCGCGCATGCGCCCCTGGATGTCTAGGTCGCTCATGATGAGGTCTCCACAGCGGTTCGAGCGCAAGCATCGCCCAAGAAGGCCGCGAAGTCTTCCAGATCGCACCACGCCCCTCAAGCGCGCCGTCCGCCTGAGCTGTGCTCCATGCTGATGCCGAAACCTCGAAGCTGCGTCCCGGGTCCCGAAACCCTGCCCCTGGCCCAGGGGGTGATTTTGCATCTTGGGTCGGCGGCGCCGGCCCGGGACGCCCTAGGCCTTGAGCACTGGCAGGGTCGCCTCGACGCGGTCCTTGGCCGAGGGGAGCGCCCCTATCCCCTAGTGCTTGGGGTAACGCGCTCCAGGGCCGGGGAAGGGGCGGAGGCCTTTGTCCTTGAGTTGGCCCGAGAGGGCGGGCGCCTTCAGGCCGGCGCTGCCGCAGGGCTGCGTCAGGGGCTGACCCGGGCCCTTCAGTGGCTTGCGGCGCCGGGGCCCGTGCGGTCCGTGGTGATCGAGGATGAGCCCGCGCTGCCCTGGCGCGGGCTTCTGCTCGACCCGGCGCGCCACCCCCTGGGAGAGGGCGCGCTGCATCGGACTCTCGATGCCATGGCGACCCTGGGCCTGAACGTTTTGCATCTTCATTTATCGGACGATCAGGGCGTGGCCTTTGAAAGCCGGCGTCGCCCTAGGCTTCATCAAGCAAGTGGCCGGGAAGGCTACCTGTCCTTCGACGCCCTTCATCGTCTTGGGGAGGCGGCGGCGCAGCGGGGGATTCGGATCGTTCCCGAGCTTGACCTTCCTGGCCACGCCGGGGGGCTGCTCTTCGCCTACCCGGAATGCGCGGCAGGGGCGGCGCCCGCCCAGCTGCCCCGGGCCTTTGGTCCCTCGCCCTACGCCCTGGACCCCACCCGGGAGGAGAGCTGGGCGCTGATTCACGATCTCCTCGATGATCTTGCGGAGTGCTTTCCCGATCCCTATCTCCATTTAGGGGGAGATGAGGTGCCGGCCTCCGTTTACGCCTTTGAGGATCGGCGTCGCGTCGCCTGGTGCGCGGAGCGCGGCCTTACCCCGGGCCCCGAGGTGCAGCAGTGGTTTAGCCGCGCCCTTGCGGAACTTTGCGCTCAGCGGAGGAAGCGCCTGATTTTGTGGGATGAAGCCCTCCACCCGGCCCTTCCGCGAGAGGTGACGGTGCAGGTGTGGCGGCGGGTGGAGACGCTTGAAGCCGCCCTGGCTCAGGGCCACGACGCGCTGCTGTCTTCGCCCTATTACCTGGATCTTGCCCTGCCTGCCGTACGGCACCTGGCCTTCAGCCCCGGGGCGGGGGCCAACGCCCTGGTCGCGGCCCAGGACACGCTGCTCGCGGCGCCGGAGCTCGCTGACGTGCAGCCCGGGCCCGCCCGGGTGATGGCGCTCGCAGATGGGGTTGAAACGGTGCCGGGTCCGGTGCGGGGCCAGCTCCTCGGCGGGGAAGCCTGCCTGTGGGGGGAGCTCGTGGATGATGCGGTGCTCGATGGGCGCCTCCATGACCGTTTGCCCGCCGTGGCGGAGGCGCTTTGGTGCGAGGCGTCCCCGGCGCCGGAGGATCACCGGGCGCGCTTAGGGGCCTTCCTCCCCGTGCTTGCGCGCACGACGGCCTGCGAGCCCCTTCCCGGGGCTCGAGCCTGCGGCGCCCTGGGTTTGGACCCTCGGCACGCGGGGGCGCTCCAAATCTTCTACTCGGCCCTGGTCCCCCTGCGCTGGTACAAGCGGCTTCTGGGCCAGGGGCTTGATGGGCGCCTCCGCGGCGCCGTCGCCGTGCCCCGGCCGCGCGATGCCCGAACTTCGCTGACCACCCCGGTGGATTTCCTGCCGGCGGAGAACCTCGTGCTCCCCGCCCTCGCCGCAAAGCCTGCCCACGATCCGGCTTGGGTAGCACAGGCCCGGGCCTGGTTGGTGTCTCTCGAGGTGCTCGCACCGGCCCTCGCGGAGGGCGGCTCCCTCGCGGTCTTTGCGCCCCATGGGGTGGCGCTTTCGGCGCTCGCGTCGGCCTTGGTAGCCGAGGATCCCGAGCTCCCGGCGCTGGCGGAGCGCTATCTCACGCTGGAGGCCGGGGAGGCGCGCTTTGCGCTACCTGCGGCGCTCCTGGGAAGGCCCCTGCCATGACCCTCGAGGCGCGCTTTGGCGAGGTTGGAAGGGTTTTCGGTATCCCGGAAAGGGCGCGGTGGTCCGTTTTGCCTGGAGGGCATATCAATGCCACGCGCCGGGCCCAGTGGGCCGGGGGCGATGTGCTCCTGCAGCGGGTGAACCCCGCCGTGTTTCCTGATCCCGAAATACCCTGCCGCAATGGGGCTCGAGTGCTGGCCCATCTCGCGGGGAAGGGCGTTCCCATCCCCCAAGCCATGCCCGTCCCGGGGGGCGCATCCTGGCTCAAGGAAGACGATGGCTGCTGGCGCGCCTTTGCCTTTCTCGGGACCCATGGCGGCGCGGAACGGATGCCGGAGCGCGCGCCGGAGGCGGGCCGGGCCCTGGGCGCCGTGCTGGCGGCGCTCGAAGATTTCCCTGCGAGTCAGCTTGCCCCGGCGCTTCCGGGCTACCACGCGCTGGATCACCATCGAGCCCGCTTTTCGACGCATCGCAAGGCGGAACACGCCCTGGGCCCGGAGGCCTGGGCCCAGCATGGCGAGCTCGAAGCGGCCCTGGGCTCGGATCCCTTGGGCGGACCGACCCGGGTGATCCACGGCGATACCAAGCTGGCCAATGTGCTGTTGCCCTTGGCGCCGGGCCTCGCGCCCGTGGTGGTCGATTTCGATACCGTGCTCCCGGGAACCCTGGCCATGGATTTTGGGGATTTCCTTCGTTCCGTTGCTTCCCCTAAGGAGCAGCGGGAGACCGAGGAGGCGGGGGCCCTGCTTGCCCGCCTCGGCACCGCCGGCGCCGCCTTTCTCGAACCCCTCGGGCCCTTCCCGGAGGAATCCTTGCCTGCGCTGGCTCGAGCGCCGGCGGCCATGGCCTGGATGCTGGCGCAGCGCTTCCTCACCGATCATCTTGAGGGCGATCGTTACTTTGCCGTGGCCACCCGCGGGGACAACCTCCAGCGGGGCCTTGCGACCCTGGCCCTCGCTCATCGCCTGCTCCGGCTGGCGCCGGGGCTTGCGCAGGCATTGGCAAGGCCCTAGGCAGGTCGCAAGATGGGCGCCTGCTTCTTCATAAGGGTTGCCCCATGAGCCGTCCCCGTTTTCACCTGGCCATTCCCGTGCAAGATCTTGCCGCCGCACACCGCTTTTATGCGGGGGTGCTGGGCTGTGGCCTCGGCCGGGAGAGTGATCGCTGGATTGATTTCGATTTTTTTGGGCACCAGGTGACTGTGCATTTAGCGGAGGAGGCCGGCGAGGCGGTGCCCACCAATCCCGTGGATGGTCACGCGGTGCCAGCGCGGCACTTTGGGCTGATCCTCGATTTAGGCACCTGGGAGACGCTGCGGGATCGCCTCAAGGCCGCTGAGACCCCCTTTTTAATCGAACCGCACGAGCGTTTTCCCGGCACCCGGGGCGCCCAGCACACCCTTTTCGTCCTGGACCCCTCGGGCAATGGGCTCGAGTTCAAGGCCTTCGCCGACGAGGCCATGATTTTTGATCGCACGGGTTTTGAAGGCGCCCATGGTTAGGGCAGCGGCGGGCCCTCGGCCGGGCTTTTCCGCCGCGGGCCGCGCGCTCTGGCGCGACCCGGAAGCGGTCGCCGACGGGCGCTTACCCATGAGGGCTGTGGTGGGCGCCTCGCCTACCGTGGAGGCGGCCCGGGCCTGGGTCGAGGGCGGTGCCGCTGATCCCCTGCGCGGCCCGGAGGCCCCGGCTCTTGGGCCCTGGACCCTGCGCCTTGATGGGCGCTGGCGCTTTGCCCGCTACGGACGCCCTGAGGCCGTGCCGCAGGCGGTGCTCTCGGCCGCCTATGACGATAAGGGCTGGACCGCCCTCACGGTTCCAGGGGCCTGGCCCCTTCAGGGCTTCGATGCTCCGCATTACACGAACGTGCAAATGCCCTTCCCGGAGGCGCCTCCGGAGGTCCCGGAGGACAATGCGACGGGGGTCTATCGTCGGCGCTTCCGTTGCCCCCGGGCCTGGCGCGGGGGGCAGGTCACGCTGGAGCTGGGCTCGGCGGAAAGCGTGGTTTTTGTTTATCTGAACGGGACCTACCTTGGGTTTTCCAAGGACTCTCGCCTTCCGGCGCATTTCGATCTCACCTCCCAGCTGCAGCCCGGGGAAAACGTGCTCGCGCTCATGGTGGTGCGCTACAGCGATGGCAGCTGGCTGGAGGATCAGGACCACTGGTGGTTGGCGGGGCTCCATCGCAGCGTACGCCTATACCATCGGCCGGCGATTCATCTGGCAGATTTCACGCTTCGCGCGGAGGCGGGCGGGGCCTGGTCCGTGGAGGCTGAGCTCAGTGCGGCGGTTCCCGGCTATCGCTTGCGGGCCCACCTTGAAACCCTTTCCGGTCGCCCCCTGGGGCGGGGGGTAGAGGGTGGCTTCAGGGTATCGGCGGAGCCGACCGTATGGTCCACGCTGACCAGCGAGGGGCCCCGGGTCCGCCTGAGCGGGCGCTACGGTCGCGCCAAGTCCTGGTCCCCGGAAGCCCCCACGCTCTATCGCCTGGTACTCGAGCTTTTTGATCCCGCGGGCGCATTGGTGGAGGCGATCGCGCCGCGTCTGGGCTTTCGCACCGTGGCCATCGACCAAGGAAAGCTCTGCGTCAACGGCGTTCCCATTACGGTGCGCGGGGTGAACCGCCATGAGCACCATCCGGAACGGGGCAAGACCCTTAGCACGGCGGAGCAGCGCGCGGACCTTCTGCAGATCAAGCGCTTTGGCTTTAACGCGGTACGCACGGCGCACTACCCGAATGACCCGGTGTTTTATCACCTGTGCGACGAGATCGGACTCTTCGTTTTTGATGAGGCGAACGTTGAGTGCCACGCGCGGCAGCACAGCCTGGCCGCGGACCCCCGGTTTGAGGCGGCCATCTCTGCACGCATCCGCCGCATGGCCCAGCGGGATCGCAATCACCCCTGCATTATTGCCTGGTCCCTCGGCAATGAAGCGGGCTACGCGCCGGTGCACGATGCAGAGGCGGCCTGGCTTCGGGCCTTTGATCCCACGCGCGTGATTCATTACGAAGGCGCCATTCAAAGGCCTTGGGACGCACTGGAAGGGGGCCCCCTGGCGCGGCGCCTCGGCGCCGGGCGGGGCTTTGCGGTGCCCGCCACGGATCTGATCTGCCCCATGTATCCGAGCCACGAGGGGCTGGTGCGGTTTGCCGAGGCGCCGCCCGTGGACGCTCCCGTTATCCTCTGCGAGTACAGCCACGCCATGGGCAACGCGAACGGTGGGCTGGCCGATTACTGGGCCCTTTTCGACCGCTATCCCCAGCTTCAGGGGGGCTTTATCTGGGATTGGGTCGACCAGGGACTCACCCTGCCGGGGAAGGGCCCGGAGGCCCGGGCCTATGGCTATGGCGGGGACTTTGGGGATGTTCCCAACGATCGAAACTTCTGTCTGAACGGCTTGGTCGACCCCGACCGCCGCCCCCACCCGGGGCTTTGGGAGCATCTGGCCCTGGCTTCGCCCCTGCAGCTGGAGGGCTTTGACGTCCGCCGCGGGGTCCTGAAGCTGCGCAGCCAGCACGATTTCACGGAGACGAAGGGCCTGGTGCTTCGCTGGGCTTTGGAGCGCGATGGCGTGCCCGTTCAGCGGGGACGGCTTTCCGCGCCCCTTCTTCTCCCGGGGCAAAGAGGCCGCTTAGCCATGCCGTTCAAAACGCCGGCCCTTTCACCGGGGAGCCAGCTTTGCCTTCGGGTGCGCGTTGAGCAGGGCCCGGGCACGGAGGCCGTGCCGAAGGGGTGGGTGTTTCGGGAGGCGAGCTTCCCCGTGGCCACGGGGCCGAAGCCCAAGCCATCCCGGAGGCCTCGCCGGCCCTGGACAGACGGTCCCCGGGGCCCGGCGCTGGTTCTTGAGGACGGGCTCACGGCGCGCTTTGACGGCGTGACCGGTGCGCTCCAAGCCCTGGGTCCGGGCGAGGGTGCACCCTGGCTAACGGCGCTCGCCCCATCCCTGTGGCGTGCCCCCTTGGATAACGACGGCATCCCCCGGGGCAGCTTGCCCCAAGGCCCCCTTCGCCGCTGGCGAGGGCAGGGCCTGGCGGCCCTCACCGCGCGCCTCGAGGCCGTGGAGTGGCAAGGGGATGGGGTGCTGCGTCGCGGGTCCCTGGTTACCGCTACCGGGCTTTCCCTGCCCTATGCGCAGCGCTGCTATGCCACCGCTTCGGGCTGGCTTGTTTTTGAGGAGGGGCTCGTACTGGAAGAGGCGCTGGCCGACGTGCCTCGGGTGGGGGTGTGTTGCACTCTGCCGAAGCGCTTTGATCAGGCCACCTACCTGGGCCTTGGTCCCCGGGAAAATTACCGGGATCGGCGCTTTGCCAGCGCCTTCGGCCGCTACAGCGCTTCCATCGATGCCCTCTCGGAAACCTATCTTGCCCCCCAGGCAGCGGGGAACCGCGGTGACGTGCACTGGTGGGCGCAGCGGAACGCGGGGGGCGAAGGCCTCCTCTTCCTCGCGCCGCCGGGGGGAGAGCTCAGCGTGTCCCACTTCAGCGATGCGCAGCTGGAAGCGGTGGATCATCGCCATGCGCTCCGGCCCGAGCCCCGGCTGACGCTGCACCTGGATCTGCAGCAGCGCGGCGTGGGGACGGGCGCCTGCGGGCCCGACGTCCGGCCGAAGGATCGCATCCCCGCCGGCACCCATTGCTGGCGCTGGGCGCTTCGGCCCTTAGGGGCGGGGGCGAAGCTCGAACGGGCGCTGGAGGAGGCGCCAGCGCTCCGGGCCCTGCCCAAGCCGAGATTGCCCCTATGACTCGCCCTTTCAGTTTGCTCCTGGCCCTGGTTTTGCTGGGGGGCTGCGCCGCGCCAACGGGCGATGGGGTGCCCCCGCTACGTTTTGTGCAGGGGGCCATGCCCACCTATCCCGCCGCAGCCAAGGCCGCCGGTCTTGAGGGGTGGGTGCGGGTGCGCTATGCCGTTGGGGCCGACGGCGCCGTCGGGAACCCGCAAGTGGTCGAGGCGGCTCCGGAGGGGGTCTTTGACGCGGCGGCCCGGGCCGCCGTTGCGCGCTGGCGCTATGCCCCGGACCCCCGGGGCCTGGGCTGGGAAGGCGTGGAAAGCGTGGTGCGCTTCGAGCTGGGGGAGCGGGTGTTGCCTTAGGGCGGGCGTTTAGCTCCGCAGCTTCACTGCGTAAACCCCTTCAAAGCGGGCGCAGCTCTCCGCTTCCGTGCCGTTGACGAAGACCGCTAGGGTCAGCCGGGCCCGGCCCTCGGCACGAAGGGTGTCGCAGAAGGCCTCGCGCTCCGCAGTGCCTAGCGTGGTGTGGATCGCCAAGGCCTCCGTCACCGGGCGGCGATAGCGAATCGTCCCCTCCGCAATCACCAGTTCCCCGTCGAGCCCTGCGGCCTCCAGGGTGAGCGCAACCCGGCCCCAGCCGCAGAGCGCGGCGGCGGCGTAGAGACTGCCGGCGAAGCCCGTGCCGTGCACGTTCCGATTCGGCTCAAGGGGCGCCTTTAGGGTGAGGGCGCCGTCATCGCCATCCACAATTCTCAGCCCCATGGCGGCGCTTAAGGGAATTTCTTCATGCCATCGGCGTTCGAGGGCGGTGAGGGCAGGGCTTAGCATGGTGCGCTCCTTTTCAGGGGGCAGTCTGCCCCCTTTCGCCGAGGAGGGCTATGGCGTGCCGTAAGCCTCTTCCGGGTGGGGCGCGGTGGCGGGGAAGGTCAGCACCTTCAGCACCAGCGCAGCTCGAGGACCGGCCTCTAGGGTGTCCAGGGCGCGCTCTAGCTGCTCCCAAAGCACAGTCCTTGGCCCTTCGATGCGCGTACTCATGGGGCCCACGGTAACCGTGAGCTCAGGGTGCGCCAGGGCCGCGATGAACCCCTCGATCGCCGGAATGTACTGGCGATCGAGGGGGTAGAGGGTCGCTTCTACGGACCAGAGGCTCATGGGCTTACCACGTTAGGGACAGGCGCGCGCCGACTTCCCGAGGCGCACCCAGCTGGAGATATTCCCCTACCGCGTAGCCGTTGCGGGGGTCGTTGCCGAAGCCGCCGAAGCCGCGCGTACCAAAACGCTCGTCCGTGAGGTTGCGCCCGTAGAGGGCGAGAGTTGCCGGCCCCAGGGGCAGGGTCAGCTGAGCGTTCAAGCGATACAGGCTCCGAGCCCGGGCATCGTGGGAGTCGGACCAGTAGAAGCCATCCCGGCCGAAGGCTGCGATTTCGAGGGTGCTGTTCCCCGGCAGCGATTGCCGCGCCTGGAGGGAGAACTGGTAGCGGGGGGCATGGGCCTGGTCGCGCCCCGTGAGCGTATCGCCGGCACCGTTTTTATAGCGATCAAAGCGGGTGGCCAGTAGGCCGACGGTGCCCTGGAGGCTCAGCCCTTCCGTTGCTTGCCAGCGCCCCTCCGCTTCGAGGCCGTAGTTGCGCCCCTCCGCCGCATTGCCCGTGAAGTCGACGAATTCAGCGCTGCCGTCGTCCCGGATGCGAACGATGGAAGTGCTGATCTGCTGATCCTCCCGCTGCATCCAGAACAGGGTGAGGGCGCCGGCCAAGGTGCCATCGGCGGTGCGGCTTCGGAGTCCGATTTCCCCGTTCCAAAGCCCCTCGCTGCGGAAGCTGCGGAGATCCTCTGGGAGCGTGCCATCGCTATTGAAGCCGCCGGCTTTGTAACCCCGGCTGAGCGCGAGGTAGGCCGTCCACCCCTCGCTGCCGTCAAAAAGCAGGGCGGCGCGACCGCCGAGGAGCGTCTCCTGGGGGCGGAAGCGCACGGCGGCGCTGTCGTCGTAGCGGTCCCGGCGCTGCTCGAGGCGCAGTCCCCCCTCTAAGCCCCAGGGGCCGGCCAGCGCCTGACCAAGCTCCCCGTAAAGCGCGCGGCGCTCCGTCTCGAATTGGCTCGTGAAAGGGCCCGGGGCGAAGGTGTAATCCCGAAGCAGGTCGACCGTCCGCTGGTGTCGGTACAGGCCGAGGGTCCAGGGTCGATCCCCCTCTAGCTGCTGCAGGCGCAGCTCGGCGGTGGTGGTTTGCCGATCCCGGCGGTAGCGATCCTCGGAGCTATACCCGTCGGGGTGGAAACCCTCAAAGGTCCAGTCTTCGTCGTACCCGTAATCGCTATGACCCTCGCTTCCGCCGATGAGGAGCGTAGCTTGGAGACCGCCAGGAAGATCGGTTCGCGTCAGGCGTAGGTTAGCGAGCGTGCTGTCGAGGGCGTCTTGCCCCGGCGCATCGGCGAGGCTGCGCCGGCTGTTATCGAAGGTGAAGCCGTCGTAACCGTTGCTCAATTCCAGGCGGCTTAGGCTGAGATCGAGGTCCCACGAGGGGGCGAGGGCGTAGGCCAGGCGGAGCCGGGCGCCGCGCTCGTCGTAGTTGCCCGTGTCGTCCTTGCCCAGGGTTTGGTTCCGCATCCAGCCATCGCTTTGCCGATCAAAGGCGGCGACGCGCACCCCCAGCCGGTCGGAAAGGCGCGTTCCGAAGGCGCCCACGAGACCGTAGGTGCCCAGATTGCCGCCCTCCGCCGTGAGCGTTCCCGTGCTTGGGGCTCCGGGCGCCGGGGGCGCAACGCTCTCTAGCACCATGAGCCCCGCGAGGGCGTTCGCGCCATAGCGTCCCGGTTGGGGGCCGCGGAACAGGTTCACCGCTTCCAGATCAAAAAGCTGGGCGGCGCCGCCGGCCCCGGACAGGTCGACGCCGTCGAGAATCAAGCCCACGGAAGGGTTAAGCGGTTCGCTGAACTGACCCCGCTCTCCGATGCCGCGCATTTGGAAAAAGCGCGCCCGCCCTCCGCCGTTGGCGGCGTTGACGTTGGGGCTTTCGGCAAGAAGGCCCTCAAGGTGGCTCTGGCCCCGAGCTTCCAGGTCGGCCTGCGTAAAGACCGTGACGGCCGTTGGCAGTTCCTGCAGGGTTCGGGGCTGGAGGGCGCCGGTAACGACAATTTCCTCCAGGGGCGCGGGGCTAGCCAGGAGGGCCAGGGGGCTCAGGCCCAGAAGTAAGGGGCTTGCGCGAAAAAACGTAGACAGCATGACAGTCTCCTTCTCTCGAGAGATGAAGACCCGGAAGCGGTGAGGTGAGGGGCATAGCGAAAATGGCCACCTATCCCTACGCCGGTGCTAACCGGATCAGGTTCAAAGGGTCCGTTTCCGCGGAAAACGTCTCAGGCCTGCGATCGCTCAGGCCACCCCTTAGGCGTTGCGAAGCGAATCTTAGGTAGGCCCCGCCCGCCACGCAAGGGCGAGGGCGCCCCGACCCCTTGCCCTGGGCCCCCGGGGGGCGAAGAATGGAGGCCTCTATTCCGGAGCGGGCGCCATGACCGAGGGCAATCAACCCTTTTCCCTTCGCCGCTGCGATCCACGGCAGGAGCGTGCGGTGCTCGTCGAGGCGGTGACGGCGCTCCAGGATTTCGAGCGCGCGGTGGAGCCGCGCCTTCCCGAGGGCGCCGCGGTGGCGGCACGCTACGTGGACGCCATGGTGCAGCGCTGCATGGCGTTTCGCGGGGCGATCTTTCTTGCGGAGCGAAAGGGCCAGGTGGCGGGGTTCTGTTGCGTGCTGGCTCGGGTCACCGATAGCGCCCTGGCGGAGGGGCAGCGCACCTACGCCAGCCTCGGGGAGCTCTTCGTCTACCCCGCCTTTCGGGGCCAGGGCGCAGCCCGGGCGCTCCTGTCCGTGGCCCAAGCCTTTGCTCGGGAAGGGGGCAGTGCCACCCTGCGGGTTCAGGTTCTCGCGGCCAACGAGGGGGCGCGGGCCACCTACGATCAGCTGGGGTTTCGGCCCCGCCTTCTTGAGCTCGAAAAGCCCCTCACCCCGTGACCGTACTGATTCGCAGTGCGCTGGCCTTCGATCTTCCGGAAATCCCCGCCCTGGAGCGCGCAGCAGCGGAGCGATTTTTAGAGACTGCCCACCCTGAACTGACCGCCGCGCCGCCCTCCATGACCGACGCCGTGCTTGAGCTTGCGTTGCGGGAGGACCGGCTCGTCGTCGCTGAGCAGGACGATGCGCTCTGCGGCTTCGCCTTGCTTGATCAGCGCGGCGAAGACGGTTGGCTTCGGGAGTTCGACGTGCCCCCCGCCTTCGGGGGGCGGGGCGTGGGGCGGGCCCTGTTAGCGTTCAGCTGCGCCTGGGCCCGAGGGCGCAGCTGCACCCGGCTCACCCTCACAACCTTCCGTAGCGTGCCCTTTAATGGGCCGTTCTACGCGCGCTTTGGCTTTTGTTTCCTAGATGATGCCACCCTGCCGCCTCACCTTGCGGAGGCCCTCGCCGCGGAACGGGACGCCGGCCTTCGGGACCGCTGCGCCATGGCCATGGCGCTCTAGCGGCCTCCGAGGGGCGTGCGCCGGGCATGGCGCTCCCGGTTGTCCTGCCGCTTTTCCGCATTTTTTCGCAGCAGCACATAGCAGGCGCCATAGCCGCCGTGGTGGCGCTGGGCGCTGTGAAAGGCGAGCACCAGGGGAAGGGTCGGTAACCAGTGGGCGACGTAGCTTTTGAGCCGCCCGGGGGTCTCACTCCGGTCCCCCCGGCCATGGGTGATAATGACGCTGCGAAGCCCTGCGCGCTGGGCGTCGTGCACAAAGCGCCACACCGCCTCTCGAGCTTCCCGGACCGTCATGCGGTGGAGATCAAGGGTCGCCTCCTGGGGATAGCGGCCGAGGCGAAGCTTGCGATACACCCCGGTCTGCACCCCGTCCCGCTTAAAGGCGATTTCATCGAAGGGATCGACGGGGGGGACTTCCCCGAGGGTGAGGGTGTTGTTGTCCTTCGCCGTGTTCGCGGCCGCCTGGCGCCGCGCCAGCTGGGCCAGGGAGGGGGCTTCGGGGCTTTCCGCCCGCACCCGCAGGTGGCTCTCCGCGAGGGGTGCCACGCCGTCCATTTCAGCGAGGAAGAGGGCGTCATCTGAGGTCATGGGTGTCCTCCAAAGCGGCCCGGGATGCGGACGCATGCCCGCAGCGCAAGGGTCGCCGAGGTGCCTCGCCATTTCAAGCGTTCAGGGAGGGCTTTTTCCTCGGCGGGAGAGGAAGGCCCGCTCTTCCGCCGTTGAGTGGCGATCCAGGGCCGCGTTGCGCGAGGGGTCGCGCCCAAAGCGGCGGAGGCGATCCTCGAGGCTGGCCGCGCTTCGATCAAAGTCGAGGATGAGCGGCGCCTGGGCATGGCCTTCCCAGCGGCGCAGCCAGGTGCGGTAGCGCTGGCGTAGCGCGCAGACCGTGGCCAGGGCTTCGCTGTGGCGAAAGGGCATGGTTAAAAACAGCAGCTGGGCCGGAGCGTGGTGGGCCTCATCGCCCCGGGCGAGGGCAGCCTTCGCCTCGGTGCGGCCCAGGGCATCGAAGGCGAAGGCCCGGGCCATGCCGCGAAAGCAGTGGCGGGGGAGCTGATCCAACAGAATCACCCGGGCGAGCCGTTCCCGAGGGGTATTTCTCGGCCAGCCCTCGACCGTGGCCGCGGCCTCCAGCGCCGGGAGGAACAGGCCTCGGAGTCGGGCGTCCTCGGCTTCGCTGGCGCGGAACCAACGCCTTCTGACGTCGGGAGGGGGAAGGCCGGCGGGCGCTGGCCCGAACCAGAGGGCCAGGAGCGCCTCCGGATTAGGGAAGGGGCGGCCAGTGATCACGATCGCCGCCCTGGCCGTCGGTCAGCGCGGCGAGGGCCTCTGCGCCTCGTCCGCGGAGGGCCTTCGCGAGGCGCGCTTGCGTCGCCGGTGTCTTGTTTTGCCCTAGCTTAAAGGTTCGGCGGAGGCTCAAACTGCCCAGGCGAAAGACCACGATGCCCGGCAGAAGCTGGGTGATGAGGGTCTCGCTCACCGCGGGCGCGTGGGGTCCCTCCAGCGCCTGAAGCTGAGCGGCGAGGGCTGCGCGCCGGGCCGCTTCGTCCTCAAGGATGGTCAGGGTGCCCTCGACCTCAAGGCGTGCCGTATTCCAGGTGGGAACGGCAGGTTCGGGGGCATAGTCCTGGGCGCTGATATAGCCGTGGGGTCCCTGAAAAATCGCCAGGAGCAGCGCCCCCTCGCTTAGCCCGAGGCGGCGCCCCGTGGCCCGGGCCAGGTGGCCCTCAAGCAGGCCCTCCCCGGCCACCCGCAGCGGCGCGGCGGCTACCTGAAGCTCCGGGGTAACCAGCGTGGCGAAGGGATAGGCCGCGAGGAAGGGGCGGTCCCGATCCTCCAAGGCACTCATCCTAGGGTTCCCAGCATTCCAGGTCGTTGGCGAAGAGCACCGCCCCCTTGAAGAGCGTGCCGATTTCCCGCCGGCTTTGAAGCTCCCGGCCCCGGGTGCGGGGCGTGCGATGGGAGAGGATTAGCAGGGTGGCGTCGGCCTCCTCGGCGAGCTTGGCGAGCTGGGAGGGGGGCATGTGCTCGTCGCGGGCGAAGCCCCGGACATTTTCGGGTACGGCGTGGTGCCCGACGATGATGGTTGAGCCCTCCGCTAGGGTCTTCACCGTTTGGCGCCGGTTCCCCGTGTCCCCGGTAAAGGTGATACCGACGTCGCCCACGTCCACGCGCCAGGCGAGGCTGGTGCCCGGGCCATGATCCGTGGCGATGGCGGAAAGCGCGATGCCATCGCGGCGAAAGCCCCGCCAGGGCTTGCGCCCCGTGCTGTCGACCTCCTCCTGGAGCACCTCGAAGCCGCCCTGGGAGAAGGGCGAGAAGAAATCGGCCAGGTGGGGGTAGGCCCCGTTCGGCCCGAGGAGCCGGCGCGTCCAGGTTTTCAGCCCGAGGGTTTTCTCGCCGTCGCTGGGGCCAAAGATCGGGAGGTCTTCCTTGCGATGGAGAAGCGCTGCGCCTTGGAGGAAGGCGGGCAAATCAGCGCTGTGCTCGACGTGGAGCTGGCTAAAGGCCACGGCGATCAGGTCCTTAAAGTCGGCGCCGGACTCTTCGAAGCGGAGCGCCGAGCCGGGGCCCGTGTCGATGAGGACCCGAGCCTTCCCATCGACCCAGACCAAATAGCCCGAGCCCGCTTGGGCGTCTTCGAGGTCGTCTGCGCCAGCCCCTAGGACCTGAACGTAGACCCCGCGGGTACCGCAGGCCCGGCGATCGATCATGACCTCGAAGGGGCGTTCCGTGACCGTCCGAGCCAGCCGAGGATCGTCAACGTTCATGCCCCCGCTCTGGGCGTTGGCCGGGGCGCCACCTATCAGCAGCAGCGCTGCCCCGAGCCCCTGGAGTCTGCGAAGAAAGCTCGCCATCTCACCCTTTCCCTGTGCGTCGTCAAACGGCGTCGAGCTTACCATCTCGAGGTTAAGGAAAGGGTCATCTTGGCGGCGTATAGTCACGGCTTCAAAAGTGATTGAGCGTCTCTGTGAGCCGACTGTTCTCCCGCCGATCCGCGCCGCGCTTGCGTACCGCCCGCTGCATCCTTCGCTCCGGGGATGACTTCCTCATGGTGGTCCATTCCGGCGTGCGCAACTTTAAGCGCACCCATTGGGGCCTTCCCGGGGGACACATCGAATACGGCGAGGCCCCCGAGGATGCGGTGCGCCGGGAGCTCCAGGAAGAGCTGCGCATTGCTGTGCCTTCCCTCGGGGAGGTCGGCGATTACCGCTACAAGGGGGCCTTTCATCGGGTCTACACGGCGGTGATCGATCGCACCATTGAATGGTTCGACCGGGGCGAGCTTCTCGAGGTGGCCTGGCATCCCTTGGAAGCCATCGAAGGCTTCGCCCGAGAGCAGCGCCTCCACGCCGGCTATGAGCTCGAAGCCATTCGCCTTCTCGCCCTCGACACGCGCCGGACGGCTGCTCGGTTTTAGAGGCCTTTCCCCCTCGGGCGATTTCCCCCACCATCACCCCTCCCGGTTTTGGAGGGTTGTCCATGCGCTTAAGGTTTATTGGGGTTTTGGGGTCCCTGGCCCTGTCCACAGCGGCGTTTTCTGCCCCGGCAATTGAGCCTGCGCCCCCGGCGCTCGACGCCCGCCTCTACGCCCTCGCGGAAGCCCCGTCGCCAGCGCGCATGGAGGCGGATATCCGGCAGCTGGTGGCCTTTGGTACGCGAAACACCCTGTCCGATACCGCGTCCGAATCGCGGGGCATCGGCGCCGCCCGGCGCTTCGTGCGCGATGAGTTCGAGCGTATGAGCGCAGCCTGCGGCGGGTGCCTAGAGGTGCGCATGCAGCGCACCCTCGTCCCCGGGGATCCGGCCACGCGCATTCCCGTGGATACCGAAGTGGTAAACGTCTTCGCCATTCTTCGCGGTCGCGACCCGTCACGTTACGTGCTGATGGCCGGGGACATCGATTCCCGGGCGTCGAACCCCAGCGATGGGCAGACGGACGCCCCGGGCGCCAACGATAACGCTTCGGGCCTTGCGGGCGTGCTAGAAGCGGCCCGGGTACTGTCCCAGGCGGGGCCGCGCTCGGCGTCCATGGTCTTCGCGGCGCTATCCGGGGAGGAACAGGGGCTCTACGGCGGCGCCCATTTGGCCGCGCTGGCCCGGGAGGAAGGCTGGGGCCTAGAGGCGGTCCTGAACAACGACATGATCGGCAACATCGCTGGCATCGACGGGATCATCAGCAACGCGGAATTCCGCGTGTTCTCGGAAGCGATTCCCGTGCCCGAGTATCGCCCGGAAGGGTGGAACTATCGTCGCTACGGGGGCGAAGTGGACGGCCCCTCGCGGCAGCTGGCCCGGCGCGTCTCGACGCTCACGGAGCTGTTTTTCCCCAAGCTGAAGGCGCGCATGGTCTATCGCCTGGACCGCTTTGGTCGGGGTGGCCATCACACGCCCTTCAACAACGCAGGCTTTCCCGGGGTACGGATCATGGAAAGCCACGAGCACTACGATCGTCAGCACCAGGATCTGCGCACGGAGAACGGGGTGTTCTACGGCGACACCATCGACTTCGTGGACTTTAAGCATGCCGCGGCGCTTACCGCAGTTAATGTGGTGACCCTGGCCAGTCTGGCCTCGGCGCCCCCGGCCCCGACGGACGTGAAGATTGGGGGGGTCGTGGCGCCCGATACCTGGCTTAGCTGGACCGCCACGGAGGACCCGGAGCTCGCCGGCTACAAGCTGCTGTGGCGGGAAACGGACGCACCGCAATGGACCCATGCGCGCTGGCTGGGCAAGGTGGATCACGTCACCCTGGAAGGCATGGTGATTGATAACTATCTCTTCGCCGTGGCCGCCGTGGCCAAGGATGGCAACGAAAGCGTGGCCGCCTTCCCCACCGCCGTGCTCCGAAGCCGGCCATGAAGATTCTTGGCCTCCTAGGGGGCATGAGCTGGGAATCGACCCAGCCCTATTACGCCCGCATCAACCAGCAGGTGCAGGCGCGCCTCGGGGGCGGCGCCTCCGCGGAACTGCTGCTCTGGAGCGCGAACTTCGCTGAGATCGAAGCGCTGCAGCACGCCGATGCCTGGGATGCGCTCGGGGAGAAGCTGGGCGCTGCGGCCCGGGGCCTCGCCGCCGCCGGGGCGGAGCACCTCGTGCTGTGTACGAACACCATGCACTGCCTGGCCGACGCCATTACGGCGGCCAGCGGCCTGCCCCTTTTGCACATTGCTGAACCCACGGGGCAGGCGCTCCGGGCGCGGGGGGTGCGTCGCGTTGGCCTTTTGGGCACCCGTTTCACCATGGAGCAGCCCTTCTACCGAACTTACCTTGAGGACCGCTTCGGGCTAGAGGTCCTAACCCCCGATGCTGAGGCGCGCCGTGCCGTGCATGCGGTGATCTACCAGGAGCTGGTGCGGGGTGTGCTGCGAGAGGACAGCCGAAGGGTGCTGGCCGATGCGGTGGCAGCGCTGGCGGCGGAGGGCGCGGAGGCGGTGATTTTGGGGTGCACGGAGCTGGGCCTGCTGTTGAAGGACGGCGATGGGGCCGTGCCGCTTTTAGATACGACCCAGCTTCACGCCGATGCGGCGGCGGCGCTGGCTTTGGGTGACGAACCGGAAAGGGGGGCGTAGGAACAATGGAACAGGGACTGCTAAAGCCCGAGCTGGGCTACTACACGCTGGCGGGGCATACCAATAATCCTCGGGATTTGGTGCAGGAGGCGCTGGATGCGGAGCGCCTGGGGCTCGGCTCGGCCTTCATCTCTGAGCGCTTTAACCTAAAGGACGCCTCCACGCTCTCCGGCGCCGTGGGGGCCGTTTCCGAGCGCATCGGCATTGCCACCGGCGCGACCAACCACAACACCCGACACCCGCTGGTCACCGCGACCTACGCCACCACCATGCATCGCCTCACCGGCGGTCGCTTCGCCCTGGGCCTGGGCCGGGGCTTCGATGGGCTCTTTGATGCCATGGGGCTTCCGCGCATCACCATGAAGGGCATGGAAGATTTCTGCGGCATCATGCGCCGCCTCTGGCAGGGGGAAACGGTGCTCGGGCACGACGGTCCGGCGGGCAAGTATCCCTGGTTGGCCCAGGATCCGGCCTTCAAGGAGGACATTCCCTTGATGCTTTGCGCCCTGGGCCCGAAAACCCTGGAGTTTGCCGGCCGGGTCTTCGACGGGGTCATCCTCCACACCTTCTTCACCGATGAAACGCTGGCGGAATGCGTTCGCCTCGTGCGCAAGGGGGCCGCGGACGCGGGCAAGGACCCCGCCTCCGTGCGCGTCTGGTCCGTGCTCGCCACCATCGGCGACCATCTCAGTTATGACCTCACCATGAAGAAAACGGTCGGGCGCATGGCCACCTACCTTCAGGCTTACGGGGACATCCTCGTTTCCGTGAATGGCTGGGATAAGGCGGTGCTCGAGCGGTTCCGCGCCGATCCCTTCGTGGCGAACTTCAAGGGCGCCCTCGATGCGAAGGCGTCCACGGAAGAGCTGGAGCGGGTCGCGCCCCTAATCCCGGAAGCCTGGCTGGCCGCCAGCGCCATGGGGTCCCCGGAGCAATGCGCCAAGCGCGTGGTCGATCAGTTCGACTGCGGCGCCGATGGGGTCATCCTCCATGGGGCGTCCCCCGCCGAGCTCGAGCCCATCGTGAAGGCCTACGAGGCGATTCGCCCTTCCGCGCGCTTTGAAGGCCGTGTTGCCAACCCCGGCAGCGTTAACGGACG
>Ga0181588_10001364_pt1 | contig 21767 bp, 22 predicted proteins | sample 071ome_26_FD_148607 | JGI IMG/M metagenome (GOLD analysis project Ga0181588, IMG submission 148607) | Coastal salt marsh microbial communities from the Groves Creek Marsh, Skidaway Island, Georgia - 071409BT metaG (spades assembly) | ecosystem: Environmental > Aquatic > Marine > Intertidal zone...
GGACTCGAACTCATCTCGTGGACCAACCAGGAGGGGATCGAGAAGGGCATCAACCCCTTCGACCACGGCTCCAAGAACTACACCGACATCATGAAGACCCAGGCGCTCAAGCAGGCGCTCGACGCCGGGGGCTACGACGCCGCATTCGGCGGCGCTCGACGCGACGAGGAGAAGTCAAGAGCAAAGGAGCGGGTCTTCAGCTTCCGCGACAAATTCCACCGCTGGGACCCAAAGAACCAGCGCCCCGAGCTCTGGAGCCTCTACAACGGCCGGGTCAACAAGGGCGAGAGCATCCGTGTCTTCCCCATCTCGAACTGGACCGAGCTCGACATCTGGCAGTACATCCACCTGGAGAACATCGACATCGTCCCGCTGTACTTCTCGGCGCCCCGCCCGGTCGTGACGCGAGACGGCGTGACGATCATGGTCGACGACGACCGCTTTCAGTTCGAACCTGGCGAAGAGGCCGAGGAGAAGTGGGTGCGCTTCCGAACGTTGGGTTGCTATCCGCTGTCGGGCGGTGTCGAGTCCACCGCGACGACACTCCCGGAGATCATCCAGGAGATGCTGCTCGCCACGCGTTCCGAACGGGAGGGCCGCGTGATCGATTACGACCAGTCCGGCTCGATGGAGGAGAAGAAGCGGGAGGGCTACTTCTGATGCATCCCCTCGTCACGCAGGCACGCACCGACGGTGGTGCGGCATGAGCCATCAGTCGGATCTCATCGCCACCGACATCGAGGCCTATCTCGCCGAGCACGAGCGCAAGGACCTCCTTCGGTTTCTCACCTGCGGATCGGTCGACGACGGCAAATCAACCCTGATCGGCCGTCTTCTGCACGACTCGCACATGATCTATGAAGATCAACTCGCCAGTCTCGAGGCCGACTCCACCACCCAGGGCAGCGCTGGCGACCAGGTCGACCTTGCCCTCCTTACGGACGGCCTCAAGGCCGAACGGGAGCAGGGCATCACGATCGACGTCGCCTATCGCTACTTCTCCACGGCGAAACGCAAGTTCATCATTGCCGACACCCCAGGCCACGAGCAGTACACACGCAACATGGTCACGGGCGCGTCGACCTGTCAGCTTGCGATCATCCTGATCGACGCGCGCCATGGGGTCATCACCCAGACCAAACGGCATAGCTACATCGCCAACCTGCTCGGTATTCGCAACGTCGCCGTTGCGATCAACAAGATGGATCTCGTCGATTGGAGCCAGGAGCGCTTCGACGAAATTCGCGAGCAGTACCTCGAGTTCGCGAAACCGCTCGACCTGATCGACCCGGTGTTCTTGCCCATGTCGGCTCTGCTCGGCGACAACGTCGTCGAAAAGGGTGACAACCTGGCGTGGTTCGACGGGCCGACGATGATGGCGCATCTTGAGACCGTCGATGTCGAGGCCGGGATCGACCTCGAGACGTTCCGCCTGCCTGTTCAGATGGTCACCCGGCCTGATCTCGACTTTCGGGGCTTCGCCGGCACCATCGCTTCGGGCGTCGTCCGGCCCGGCGACAAGGTGATCAGCCTGCCATCGGGCGTGTCATCGACCGTCGACCGCATTGTCACGATGGATGGCGATCTTCCGATGGCCGGTCCCGGCCGCGCCATCACCCTCACGCTCACCGATGAGATCGATGTCAGCCGCGGCGACATCCTCGTGTCCGAAGGACACGAGCCGCTTCGCGCTCACGATGTCGACGCCATGGTCGTCTGGATGACCGACGAGGCCATGAGCCCCGGTCGTCAGTACCTCCTGCAGCATGCGAACGGTCTGTCGAACGCCACAGTCACGACGATTCATCATCGCGTCGACATCAACACGCTCGAGCAGCAGTCCGCTGACGAACTCGCGCTCAACGACATCGCCTGGGTACAGGTGAGCACCGATCGCGAGTTGCTCTTCGATCGCTATGCGGAGAACCGCCAGACCGGCGCCTTCATCCTCGTCGATCGGCTCACCAACGCAACGGTCGGCGCCGGGATGATCACGGGTGCCGGGTCTTCGTGGGATCGGGCGCCGGAGGATTCCTTGCAGCGGCAGGTTTCGATGGTTTCGGCGGCCGAGCGTGCCGTGCGATTCGGTCAGCAACCGGCCACGGTGCTCCTCACGGGGCTTACTGCCGCCGGCAAGTCGACCATCGCCACGGCCCTCGAACGGCAACTGTTCGATCGCGGGAAGGTCGCCGTTCGACTCGACGGGGAGAACATCCGGCTCGGCATCAGCCGCGACCTCGGCTTCACGGCGGCGGATCGTTCCGAGAATCTCCGGCGCGCCGCCGAGATCGCCCGCTTGCTTAACAACCAGGGCATCACCGTGATTGCCGCGTTCGTTTCGCCCGACGCCACCGTTCGTTCGCGTTTCAAAGAACTTGTTGGTGACGAGCGCTCCCTCGAGGTGTTCGTCGACACACCGATCGAGGTGTGCCGTGAGCGTGACACCAGTGGACTCTATGAGCGCGCCGATGCCGGCGAGATCGCGGACTTTCCCGGCGTCTCGGCACCCTACGACGACGCCGAGACATTCGACCTCCGCCTTGACGCATCGGTTCTGAGCATCGAAGAAAGCGTCGCTGCCATCGTCGAGATGCTCGGCGACCGCGGCCACCTCCGTGGCTGACGACCCGGTAAGCCGCAACATCGTCCGTGCTGACGGACACGTGAGCGGTGACGATCGAGCTGCCCTCTACGGCCACAGCTCCCGAACCGTCTGGTTCACCGGTCTGTCGGGATCGGGCAAGTCCACACTCGCCTTCGCGGTCGAGCGGGCGCTCATCGACAAGGGTGTCGCGTGCTACGTGCTCGATGGAGACAACGTTCGATTCGGCCTCAACCGTGATCTCGGTTTCTCGCCGCAAGACCGCACCGAGAACATCCGGCGTATCGGGGAGGTCTGTCGCCTCTTTCAGGACGCAGGGCTGGTCGTGCTCACGGCATTCATCTCGCCGTACCAAACCGACCGGGACCAGGTTCGGGCGATGCACGGCCCGGGGCAGTTCGTCGAGGTGTTCGTCGACACACCGATCGAGGTGTGTGAGGCCCGAGATGTCAAGGGTCTCTATGCGAAGGCTCGAGCCGGCGATATCCCGGAATTCAGCGGAATCTCGGCGCCGTACGAGGCGCCAGCGACACCGGAGATCCAGGTCGACACGAGCCGGCCGATCGACGAGTGCGTCGAACACATCCTGGAGCAGCTCGGGCTCTGAGGTCCGCTCGAAACGGTCATTGAACGAGCGTTCAGCGTGGCGGTAGCGTCCTGGCCGTGACGAAGCGACCGAACATCGTGGTGATCATGGCCGACCAGCTCGCGCCGCAGTTCACCAGCACCTACGGCCACCCGATCGTGCAAACCCCGAACCTTGATGCGCTCGCTGCAAGGGGAATGCGCTTTGACGCTGCGTACTGCAACTCGCCGCTTTGTGCCCCTGCACGGTTTGCGTTCATGGCCGGCCAGCTCGTCACCAAGATCGGTGCGTATGACAACGCTGCGGAGTTCCCGGCCTCCATTCCCACATTCGCCCACTATCTCCGCCAGCTCGGCTACCGCACGTGTCTCACCGGCAAAATGCACTTCGTCGGACCCGACCAACTTCACGGGTTCGAAGAACGCCTCACCACCGACGTCTACCCCAGCGATCACGCCTGGACCCCCAACTGGGACGACCCTCATGAGCGGATCGACAAGTGGTACCACAACATGGATTCGGTGAAGGAGGCCGGCTCAGCGGCGACGACCTTCCAGCTCGAATACGACGAGGAGGTCGCCTTCACCGCGAAGCGGCGGATCTTCGATTTCGCCAAGTATCGAGACCTGCCGTTTGCGATGACGGTCAGCTTCATCCACCCTCATGACCCGTATGTCGCCCGACCCGAGTTCTGGGACCGCTACGAGGGTGTCGAGATTGACCTCCCGACGTCTCCGGTCGCGGAGGATCCGCATTCCCTGCGGCTGCGCAGTGCTATTGAGGCCACCGACGTCTCTGTGACCGACGAGCAGACCGCGAATGCGCGGCGGGCCTACTACGCGAACACCACCTACGTCGACAGCAAGATCGGCGAGATCGTCCAGACCCTCGAGGAGGCAGAGCTCCTCGACGACACGATCGTGGTCTTCACCGGCGATCACGGCGACATGCTCGGGGAACGCGGTCTCTGGTACAAGATGTCGACGTTGGAGCATTCGATGCGGGTACCACTCGTGATGGCCGGACCGGGCATCGTGCACGGGATCTCACCGGAGCCCTGCTCGTTGGTCGACATGCTCCCGACCATGCTCGATTGGGCGGCACCGGGCGACTGGCCCACGTTGGGCATGGACCTTGACGGCCGCTCGCTGGTCGCCGCAGCAGCAGGCGCTGAGCCCGACCCTGGTGCTACGGCGCTCGGCGAATACTGCGCAGAGGGCTCGGCGCACCCGATCTTCATGATTCGGCGTGGCCGGTGGAAGTACGTCCACTGCGACATTGACCCTCCGATGCTGTTCGACATGGACGCCGACCCCGACGAGCTGCAGAATCTTGCTGCGGATCCGTCCTACGCCGAAGTCGAAGCTGCCTTCGCCTCCGAGGTCCGCGAGCGCTGGGACAGTGCCCAGATTCGTGCAGACGTCCTCGCTTCCCAGCGGATGCGCCGCGCCGTGCACGCCGGAATGTCGGCCGGCCGGCGGGTCGACTGGGACTATCAGCCGAGGCGCGATGCCTCCGAGGAGTATGTCCGCAACCACATGGATTGGACCGTGGCGGCGGCGACCACCCGGTTCCCGCCGATCGCCGGCGCGTCTGGCCGGAGCTGACCGCGGCCTCTGAACGGGGCGTCTAGTTCAGGAACTCGGGTTCGTCGCGGCAGAGTTCGTCCCACCACGGCTGGAACTGGAACCAGCCGGCCAGATCGTGGCCCTGAGCGTCGTAGCCGCTCTGGCAGAGATCCTCAGGAATCTCGATGGGAGTCCCCGCTGCCTCGGCCACCAACTGGCTTTGGCAGCAGCGCTCGAGGGCCACGAACCACCACACGGCGGCATCGACGGAACCACCTGCGGTGATGATCCCGTGGTTCTGGTGGATGAGTGCCTTGCGGGCACCAAGTGCCTCGGCCATCGCTGCGCCGACTGCGGTATCGAGCACGACGGCGCCGGACCCTGCGTCGCACAACGCAACGTCGTTGTAAAACATTGTGGAGTCCTGGCTGATCATCTTCAGGGGCTTCCCCAGCGTCGAAAACGTCTTGCCGTACATCGAGTGCGAGTGGGCTGCCGCGATGACGTCGGGCCGGGCAGCGTGGAGTTGGGAGTGAATGGCGAACGCGGCGGCGTTGACGGGCCTGTCACCCTCGACGACCGTGCCCTCATGATCGACACAGATGAGATCGGACACGGTCATCAGCTTGAAGTTGAGGCCAAACGGATTCACCCAGAAGCGGTCGGGATACTCGGGATCACGGACCGTGACATGGCCGGCGACTCCCTCGGCGAGTCGGAGGCGTCCCATGATCCGTAGACCCGCAGCGAGCCGCTGTTTTCGGTTGAGGCGCTCAGCCGCAAGGTCGACCTGCGTTTCGGGGCGATCGAGCGTGATGCCCTCTTGGTCGGGCTCGAACGCGCCGAGATCGGGTTCCTGGGTGTCGGTCATGGCGCCAGGCTACGTGTCGGAGTGGTCATGAAGCGAGTCATCTGACCCGAGAAGAGCGCGGACGTGAGCGATCCTGGCCTCGTTCACTGCGAACCACGCCCACTTGCCTCGCTGCTCGCGCTCGAGGATGCCTGCTTTCACCAACTGCGACAGGTGATGGCTGACCGTCGGTTGCGTTCTGCCGACGAGTGCCGGCAGGTCGCAGGCGCACGCCTCGCCCCTGGCCGCAACGACGCTGACGAGGCGCAGCCGAATCGGGTCTGCGAGTGCCTTCAGCACCACTGTCACCTCGGCTGCCTCGCGTTCGCTGATCGGGGCCGAGAGGATGGGCGCGCAGCAGAGGTCATCCATATCAGACACCCTCAGGAGAGCTCGGCGTGAAGAAACTCGATGACCTCCGGCCAGAGCTGGGCGGCGAGTTCTGCGTCGTGAACGCCGAACGGGTCGGTCTCGTTCATGAAGGCGTGCCCTGCGGGATGGAAGCTGATCTGCACATCCTTGCCCATGCCCTGAAGGCGAGCCTCGAGGTCCCGTGCACCGTCAGCCGGGAAGAAGTCGTCATGCTCACAGAAGTGCCCGCGAACCGTGGCCTGAAGGCCGGTCCAGTCGGGTTCGTCGCTGGTCGGATACCCGTAGAACGGCACCGCTGCACCGATAGCGTCGCCTCGCAGCGCTGCGACCAGCAGGCTCAGCATCCCTCCCATGCAAAAGCCGATCGCTCCGATCGTGCTCCCGGTCGTGGACCCGTGATCACGCAAGGCGTCGACCGCAAGGCTCATGTCGGCGGCCGCCCGATCGGCCGGGAGCGTGCTCATCAGGTGACCCGCCTTGTCCATTTCGTCATGGCCGGCAAGCTCTCCTCGGTAGAGATCAGGGGCAAGGGCGACAAAGCCGTTCTCGGCGAGATGGTCGGCCGTGCCTTTCATCTGGGGATTCAGACCCCACCACTCCTGGATCACCAGGACGCCGGGTCCCGAACCGCTGTCGGGCAACGCGAGATACGCGCGTGCATGGTCGTCCAATTCGATCATCTGTCCCATGCATGGGACCCTATCCTCCCGCCCCGGCGCAGTACCGAAGGCCCCAACGACCATCGACATGGACATGCTCGACACGATCCGGAACGACGCAACCGCCACGGAAGCCGCCGGCCGTCTCGCGCCCAGCACGGTCGCCGCGCTCGTCGAGGCTGGCTCGTTCAAACTGTGGGTGCCTGAGGACTACAGCGGCGGCGGCACGTCGTTGTAGGCCGGTCTCGATGCAATCGCGGAGATCGCTCGTGCGGATGGCGCTGCCGGCTGGTGTGTGATGATCGCCAACACGACCGGGCTCCTTGCGGCGCGTCTCGATCGTGAGGTCGCACACGAGATCTTCGGCCGCACCGATGCCGTAGCGGGCGGGTTCGCCGCCCCGATGGGTGTCGCAACCCTGGGTGATGGAGCGGCCCATGTGAGCGGTGAGTGGGCATGGGGGAGCGGCTCCAGCCATGCGAGCACGATGGGCGGTGGTGTCCGTATCGTCGATACCAATGGCTCGCCCGCTGCACTCCCTGATGGCGGACGGGTCGGCTTTTCCTTCTTTACGGAGGTCGAGGAACTCGATACCTGGCATGTCAGTGGCCTTCAGGGCACACATTCGACCGATTACCGAGTCGAAAATGCGCGGGTGCCGCTCGAGCGGATGGTCTCGATGGATCGTCGGTCACTCGTCGTCGACGAGCCGCTCTATCGATTCTCGACCTTCGGCGCGCTTGCCCTTGGCGTTGCCATGACCATGGTCGGTCTCGCCGAGCGGGCGATCGAGGAACTGACGCTGCTCGCTGAGAAGATCCCGCAGGGATCGAGTAAGGGCCTTGCTCATCGCGCCCCGGTGCAGGCCGACCTCGCTCGGTCGGTCGCTGCGGTGCGCGGCGCCCGTGCCTATGTCGCCGATGAAGTCGGCCGCTCGTGGGACGAGGTCGTTTCCAGCGGACGGGTCACCGATGAACGCAAGGTTGCCCTCCGGTTGGCCGCGAACGCAGCAGCCGAGAGCGCGCTCGGCGCAGTCGATCGCTGCTACACGTCCGCCGGGGGAGAAGCGGTCTACCGCCGCTCGCCGCTCCAGCGTGTCTTCCGGGACATCCATGTGGCATCGCAACATGCGATGGTTGCCGCTCGGGTGTACGAGCCGCTCGGCCGTTTCGGGTTCGGACTCGAAACCGAAACCGGCGGGCTCTAGTTTCCGACCATTGCTCGCAGCGCCGCCTTGTCGACCTTTCCATTGGCGTTGCGGGGGAGCGTGTCGACACGAATCCAGTGTTCCGGCACCTTGTAGCCGCTGAGCGTCGAGCGAAGCGCGGTGCCGAGGGCCTCGACGTCGGCATTGCCGACCACAGCTGCCGCCACGATGTCTCCGAGGCGTTCGTCAGGGACGCCGAAGACTGCAGCGTCCGCGACGCCATCGAGAGCGAGGAGCGCCGCCTCGACTTCGGCAGGGGCAATGCTCGCACCGCCCCGATTGATCATCTCGCTGAGACGGCCGCGGACGAGGAGACGCCCGTCCGCTCCGAGCGAGCCGGCATCACCGGTGTGGAGTCGGCCGCCGCGCCAGAGTTCTGAGGTTGCTGCTGGATCTCCCCAGTAGCCCAGCGTTCCCTGCCAGCATCCGGCCCACGGACCCTCGGTGACGCTCGACAGCGTGATCTCGCCGTCGTGTTCGACACGGATATCGACCCCGGGAAGCGGGCTGGCCCCACCATCGCCAACCCGCATCCGAGCAACGCCGGTGGGTGCCTCCGACAGTCCATAGCTGGCCACCAGGGGCACCCCGAGAATGTCCTGCGCGGCTGTCGCTCGACCGTGGTCGTAGCCGGCACCGCCGACGATCAGGCGCTGAACGGCCTGGAGTTGCGCTGGCGAGACGCCCTGCGAGACGAGGTCGTGCACGATGGTGGGCACGAGAAGCGCACGCGTCACCGAATATCGCGCAAGGTCCTCCGCGACTTCGGAGCCGCTGGTGCGCTTCATCATCACGGCAACGCCACCGCACGCAAGGGCAGTAAGGGGACCGAGCAGAAGAATGTTGAGCGTCGACAGTGGCAGGGGAGTGCCGATACGGGCGTTTTCGTCGAGGCCCTCCGTGGCGATCGCCGCAGCGGCGGGATACAGCAGCTGTTGCTGTGTGTGGACGGCACCTTTCGGGCGCCCAGTGGTGCCCGAGGTGTAGGCGATAGCGGCTGGCGCAGTCGGCGCCGGCGGCTCCGGCAGATCGACGGCGGGGGTAGCGTCCGGAAGTGCCTCGAGGACTGCATCGGGATGCGCGTCGGCGAGCACCACGTCTCGTTCGGCCTTCGTTGCCCGACTGCTCAGGCCGATCCACACTGCCCCGACGCGGACGGTGGCGAGTAGAGAGATCAGGCTGCCGACGTCGTTCCCGAGTATCCAGGCCAGCCGACGTCCACCACCGTGTCCCGCTGCCGTCAGTGCCCGAGCGACGCGTTCGACCTCGTTGTGCAACTCACGCGTGGTCCATACGCGGTCAGCGTCAAGGACGGCAATCGAGTTGTCGGCGCGCCGGCTCCAGACATCCTCGAAGGTCGACGGTCCGACCGGGAACGGCACGGCTCGCTCGAGGCGGCGCAGGCCGCTGGATCGGTTGATCTCGACGGCGTCGTCCACGCCGGTGAGTCTCGCAGGTGGTGACTGCGTCTGCCCACTACCCTCCCCACGATGAGCCTCGATCCCCACGACCTTGATCCGGCGACCTGGTTGATCGCTGCCGGTCGCCCCGAGGGGCCGGGCGATGCGCTGAACCACCCGATCATCGCGACCTCGACATTCGAACACGGGGGCCAGCGGATCTACAGCCGTGGCGAAGCCACCGAGGCCTGGGAGGCATTGGAGCTCGTCGTCGGCGGACTCGAGCGGGCGCACGGCGTCGCGTACGCATCGGGAATGGCGGCCGTATCGGCCGTCTTCGATCAGCTGAGCGTCGGTGCCACGGTGGTCATTCCCGACGACTGCTATCACGGGGTGAGCCAGGTCGCCGCGACGGGCGAAAAACTCGGCCGCTGGGCCGTTACGTCGCTGCCCATGGACGACACGGCCCGATGGGTGGAAGCCCGGGCTACGGCCGATCTCGTATGGGCGGAAAGCCCCACGAATCCCATGCTGATCGTGGGTGATCTCGAGGCGATCGGTGGAGCGGCTCACCCGCAGCACGCAAGGTTCGTCGTCGACAACACGTTCGCAACGGCCCTACGGCAGCAACCACTCGACCTCGGTGCCGACGCCGTGATGCAGTCGAGCACGAAGTTCATCGGTGGCCACAGCGACCTTCTCGGCGGCATCGTCACGACCCGAGACTCGGAGTACGCCGACACCCTTCGGTCCGCTCGAACGCTCGCCGGGTCGGTTCCCGGCACCCTTGAGACCTTCCTTGCACTGCGAGGGGTACGAACCCTCACCATGCGGCTTGCGACCGCTGAGGCGAGCGCAGCCACGATAGCCGAGCGCCTCGCCGAGCATGCCGCGGTCGATGTCGTGCGGTATCCGGGCTTCGGTGCGATGGTCAGCTTCGATGTCGCGGACGCTGTGACAGCCGATCGCATCTGTCAGTCGCTTCAGGTGATTCGTCACGCAACCAGCCTCGGCGGCGTCGAGTCCCTGATTGAGCGCCGAAGCCGATACTCGGCCACGGTTCCGCCCGGCCTCGTTCGCCTCAGTGTCGGCTGTGAGGGCACGGAGGATCTCTGGGCGGATCTCGCCCGCGCGCTCGATCAGTAACCGAGTGTCGTGGCGGCGACCACGGCGCCGAGTTCTCGACAATCGTCAAGCCGCTCCTCCACGGAGCCGATCACCGATACCGGCTCGGCCACGGCGCGCCAGGCGAGGCCGGTGACGATCTTCTGGATACCGAGCAACGCTCCCTCGGTATCGGATTCTCCGTGGACGAGCACGCCGTAGGGTCGGCCCTGCGTTTTCTCGAGCGCGTCGTTGTACGTCGTGTCGAAGGCGTGCTTCAGTGCGCCGCTCATGTAGCCCAGGTTTGCAGGTGTTGCGAGCAGGTAGCCCGCCGCGCCCAACACGTCAGCTGAGGTCACCTCCAGTGCGGATACAACCGCCACCCGGAGAGGCTCGAGCCCGTCGGAGCGGGCACCGGCTACCGCTGCGTCGACCATTGCAGGCAGCGCTGTGCCAGGGGAGTGATGCACGACCAGAAGCGTCGCGCCCCCGGATCCGGCCGACGTGGCCGACATGTCAGTCGAACGGGAGGTTGAACAGCTTGATGGCGTTGCCGCGGGCGATCTTGTGCACGACCTCGGGGTCGAGGTGGCCGAACAGTTCGTGCGCGACCTCTTTGGAGCGTGGGAAGGTCCCGTCGCTATGGGGGTAGTCGGTCTCAAAGAGCACATTGTCGACGCCGACCTCGTCGAGCAGCTTCATGCCAGCCGAGTCTTTGAAGAAGCAGCTGTAGATCTGGCGGTGGTAGTAGTACGACGGCGGCTCGGGCAGACGCTCCTCGCCCTGCGCCCACATGTGCGTCTTGTAGTTGTCGTCCGCGCGTTCGAGGTAATACGGAATCCAGCCGATCTGGCTCTCCGCGTACATCAGCTTCAGGTTCGGGTAGCGCACCAGCACCCCCGAGAAGAGGAAGTCGATCATCGAGGCAGCCGAGTTCGCCGAGATCATGGCGGCGGTGACGATTGTGGGGCAGTCGTCGGCCGGACGCACGGTGCGTGTGCCAGAGCCGATGTGCATCGTGATGACGGTGCCGGTCTCTTCACAGGCCTGGAAGAAGGGGTCCCAATGGCCTGAGTGGATCGACGGCAATCCAAGCCAGGCCGGCAGCTCCGACCAGGCAACCGCGTTGACGCCCCGAGCGGCATTGCGGCGAATCTCGGCCGCAGCGAGTTCCGCATCCCAGAGGGGCACGAGGCAGAGCGGAATCAGGCGGCCTCCCGAATCACCACACCACTCGTCGACCATCCAGTCGTTGTACGCCTCCACACAGAGCTTCGAGAGCTCCTTGTCCTTGCGCTCTGCGAACAACTGGCCGCAGAAGCGGGGGTAATTCGGGAAGCAGATGGAGGCTTCGACATGGTTGTCGTCCATGTCCTCCAGCCTCGCCTTGGGTTCGTAGCACCCGGGCCGGATGTCGTCGTAGGTGACACCTTGCATCGTGACGGTCTTCGGGTCGCGGCCAGCGCAGGCGATCATTTCCTTGATCTGGTAGCGGTGATCTTCGTAGTGCCACCAGGCCGCGAGCTTGTCGCCGTCGCCAGGCGTCTCGACCCAAGACCCGTCGACCAGCGTCATCTCGCCCTGGGGGGCAAGCACGATGCGCGGCCCTGCGTCCTTGTACTTCTCCGGCAGACGGTCCTGCCAGACGTGTGGCGGTTCGACGACATGGTCGTCGACGCTGATGATCTTTGGGAAGTCCTCAAGCGACACCGGCATGCCGTCACCATACCTGACACACCGTCAGGTCCTGGAATCCGCAACCCCGCATCCTGCGGGAATGTCCCGACAAGTATCGACACCTCTTCCGTTGGTCGGTACCTTTCGCGCCATGAGCGAGAAGCCCGAGACCTACGACGCCATCATCATCGGAGCCGGTGTGATCGGCGCGGCGATCGCCCACGAACTCGCTGGCCGCGGCTGGAAGACACTCACCGTCGACAAGGCGGCGTCTGCCGGCGCCGGTTCGACGATCAACTCGTGCGCCATTGTGCGCTTCAGCTACTCGAGCGTCGAGGGGACCAACCTCGCGTGGGAGGGTATGCATTACTGGAAAGACTGGCCAGCGCACATCGGTACCGAAGACGAACTCGGGCTGATCGAGTACCACATGACCGGCCAAATCGTCTTTCAGCCACCCGGTGAGGGCACCCACGCCGCTCGGGTCAAGGCTCTGTGGGACGAGATGAACATCCCGCACGAGACATGGGATGCCGACACGATCACGGAACGACTCCCGTACCTCGACCCGGGCCTCTTCGGCCCGCCGACCCGTCCCGACGATGATGCGTTCTGGAAGGAGGCGCAGGGTGCGATCGAGCGCGCCTATTTCGCTCCCGATGCTGGCTATGTGAGCGATCCTCAACTCTCCTGCCACAACCTCCAACGCGGAGCGGAAGCGAACGGTGCCGAGTTCTGGTTCGGTGCCAAGGTTGTCTCTGTCGATCGCGCCGATGGTCGAGTCGCCGGGGTCACACTCGCCGACGGGCGGTCCCCGCGAGCCCAGGTCGTCGTCAACGTCGCCGGCCCCCACAGCTACATCATCAACGAGATGGCCGGGGTCTACGAGTCGATGAACATCAAGACCAGGGCACTGCGTCACGAGGTGCACCACGCCCCGGCGCCTCAGGGCGTCGACTTCGAAGCCGACGGGGTTACCGCCGCAGACGATGACCTCGGCATCTATTTCCGGCCCGAGGTCGGCAATCACATCCTCATCGGCTCGGGCGATCCGGTGTGCGACGAACGCGAGTACGTCGATCCCGACGATTATGACCAGACCATCAACGCAGAGCAGTGGGAGGTCCAGATGCTGCGGGCCAACCGTCGCCTGCCGGCCCTCGGAATGCCACACGAGAAGAAGGGGATCGTCGACCTGTACGACGTCAGCGACGACTGGATCCCGATCTATGATCGAACCGATCTCGATGGCTTCTATGTCGCGATCGGTACGAGCGGGAACCAGTACAAGAACGCTGGTTCGGCAGCGCAGATGATGGGTGACCTCATCGAGGCGGTCGAGGCCGGACACGACCACGATCGCGATCCTCTCGTCGTGGAAGGTCGCTACTCCGGTGTGGATCTCGACATCGGCTTCTTCAGCCGCAACCGGGAGATCAACCCGAACTCGTCGATGTCGGTTCATGGTTGAGCAGGCCGCCCATGGGTGAACGGGCCGTCGGTCTGATTCTGGCTGCGCTCGACGTCGATGTCGACAACGGGGCACGCTGGAACCGTTGGTACGACCTTGAGCACCTCGCGCCGAACCTCGCCCTCCCGGATGTCGTGGCGGGTCATCGCTACGTGGCGCCGCCCGACCTCCACGACTCCCGCGTTGCTGCCGACGGAGACACGGTCTGGGGTCGCGGGCGGAGCGTCTACCTCACCTGGTATGCAACTTCGGTCGATCCAGCCGCTGCGATTGCGACGATGAGTACACGACGCGATGAGCTCGAAGCGGCCGGTCGCATGGACGGCGCCGGCGCACGGGTCGTCCGGAGCGGCGACGCCCTGACGCTTTTGTCGACCGCATCGGATGCCGACTTGCGCCTCGACGAGCACGACCTCGTCCATGTCGGCCACGTCGGGCTTCGCCTCGTGATCGATCGCGAGGAGCGGGTTGCCTCACTCGGTCCGGGTGTCGCAGCATCACTTCGATTTGGCTCGGCCTTCGCGCCCGGTCGCTTCGCCGAGCTGCAGTTGCTCACCGACGATCCTCGCTCGGTGCTCGCTGCGCTTCGCTCACGAGAAGGAGGACGGGGGGTTGAGGTCGACGCCGCGTTCGATCGCATCGAGCCACTCCGGTACCCCTTCCTCGCCGCGATCGAGAACAGCAGCCTTCCTCGGCGGGTCGACGACAACTGAGCTTCTCGCAACCGTGAGCCGGTCAGCGCAGGAGGAGTGGCACTCCGGTCGCGACAAGTCCGCAGGCGACGAGAACGAGCACCGTCCGCGGCCGAAGACGGCCCGCGCGACCGGCGCCAAACGTCGAACCGATCGCGGCACCGACGACGAGCACGGCCGCATGGGACCACCGCACGTTTCCAACGATGGCATGACCAGAAGATGACGCCAACGAACTGAGCATGGCCGTGGCTGCTGTGGTCGCGGCCGCCCGGTGCGGGTCGAGGCGCCGAAGCCGGGCAAGGAAGGGCAGCGTGATGAGCCCACCCCCAACGGCGAACGTTCCGCCGAGGAATCCGACCAGGACACCGCCGGCGGGTAAGGCACGCAGGGAGCGCAGATCAGGTTCGCCCTGCTCTTCGAACGTCGTCGGCATCACAACGACGAACACAGCGAGCGCCAAGAGCAGGAGGCCAAGGAGGTCCAGGAAGACGGCACTATCGATGCGATCCGCGACCACAGCTGCGAAGAAGATGGCCGAGGGGATCGCGCCCGCCGCAAACCAACATGCTCCCCGCCGGTCGACCAGGCCCTGTTGGTCATAGGTTCGGGCACCGCCGATGCCGATGGCGGCCAGCGCAACCGCCCCTGTACCCACCGCCTCGACTCCCTCCAGGTCGAACAGCAGGACGAGGCCCGGGATCAGGACGAAGCCACCGCCAGCGCCGATCACCGAGCCGTAGACGCCGACAACGCCAGCAAAGACGAGCAGGGCGGCAATCGTGAGCGGATCCACGGGCCGGAGTCTGGCACGCGAGTTCTAGCTCAACGCGGTGCGCGCTCGCCTGAAGGGGTCATACTTGCTGTCATGAGCGCAGAGTCTCCCGCTGCTGTCCGCCCCGCCGTGTCCCAGTTGCCCGCCTATCGACCTGGGAAGGGTGCGGCACAGGCCGAGGCCGAGCACGGCATTACCGACGCGATCAAGTTGGCGTCGAACGAGAACCCCTATGCGCCGATCCCCCAGGTTGTCGACGCGATTGCCGCCGCGGCGGTCGAGGTGAACCGCTACAGCGACCATCGCGCCAGCGAGCTGCGTTCCGCCATCGCCGATTGGCACGGCGTTGGCGATGATCACGTCGCCGTAGGGTGTGGCTCGGTCGGGCTCATCCAGCAGCTCTTCTTGACCTATGTCGACCCGGGTGACGACGTCGTCTCACCTTGGCGGTCGTTCGAGGTGTACCCGATCGACACGATGCTGATGGGCGCGCACCTCGTTTCGGTGCCCCTTGTCGACGGCGCGTTTGATCTCGATGCCGTGGCGGACGCCGTCACCGAACGCACGAAGCTCGTGCTCCTCGCGACCCCGAACAACCCCACCGGTCCGGCGGTGAGCACCACTGCCCTTCGTGCGATGCTGGAAAGGATCCCTCCCCGGGTGATCGTCCTCATCGACGAGGCCTATCGGGAGTTCGTCGACCCATCTTTCGGGGACCCAGTTCGTGACCTCCTTCCCGACTTTCCGAACGTTGTCGTCAGCCGGTCGATGTCCAAGGCCTACGGCCTCGCCGGACTCCGCGTCGGCTACCTCATCGCCGATCCGGCCGTTGTCACCGAGGTCGACAAGACCTTGCTGCCGTTCGCCGTCAGCCTCGTAGCGCAAGCGGGTGCGCTCGCCGCCGTCCTGCATCGTGCGGAATACCAGCCGAAGATCGACATGATCATCAGCGAGCGCGAGCGGGTCGTATCGGAACTGGAGGCGGCCGGCTGGCAACTCTTTCCGACGCAGGCCAACTTCGTGTACCTGGAACTCGGCGACCGGACTGACGGGATGTATGTGGAGCTCGAGCGTCGTGGCGTCGTGACTCGCCCGTTCGCGGGCGAAGGCATCCGGATCACCATCGGCACGCCAGCGGAAAACGACCGATTTCTTGCTGCCCTCGCCGACGTCATCAGCTAAGCGCTGCGACCGGTCTCGAAGCCTGAGAGCACGGACGCCACGTTCTGGCCGAGTTGCTCCGTGGCATAACCGCCCTCCATCACCAGCACCGTCGGCAGATCGATTGCGGCCAGACGCTGGCCGAGCCGGATGAAGTCCGGCTGCTGGAGCCGAAAGTGGGAGATCGGATCGTCGACGAAGGTGTCGAGTCCGAGCGAAACGACGAGTGCCGTGGGGGAGGAGTCGCTCAGCCAGCCGATGGCCTGCTCGAGCGTGTCGAACCACGTCTCGGCCGCGGTTCCCCGAGGGAGCGGGAGGTTGCGGTTGTGTCCGGTGCCCCGACCGGTGCCGTGCTCGTCTGCGTGGCCCAAGAAGTAGGGGAACTCCTCCGAAGGATCGCCGTGGATGCTGCAGAACCGCACGTCGTCGCGCTCATAGAAGATGTCCTGCGTTCCGTTCCCATGGTGGTAGTCGACGTCGAGCAGCGCGACGTCCTCATGTCCGCCAGAACGCAGTCGCTGTGCCGCGATGGCGGCGTTGTTGAGATAGCAATACCCCCCGAATTGGTCCTTCATGGCGTGGTGGCCCGGCGGCCGACAGCGAGCGAAGACCACCGGCGCACCGTCGAGGACCCGCTGGGCCGCGGTGTCGGCGATCGCAGCGCTGTCGCGCGCAGCCTCCCAGGTGCCGGCGCTGATCGAACAATCTGCGGCAAACGAGTAGTAGCCGAGTTGGGCTTCGAGGGTGGCGGGGCGCACGTCGCGGAACCGACGAGCGGGCCAACCGAACGCCATCGCCCCCGCCGCTTCGTGCCCCTCGGCCTGCCAGCGAGCCCATGCGTCGGTGAGGAAGCGAACGTAGTCGGGGTCATGGACCTCATCGACAAGCCCCGCGTCGAAGGCGTCGGGTCCGATCGTCTCGTGCGTCCCTTGCTCGTCAAGTGCCCGGTCAACATGCTCGGCTCGGTCCGGGGCCTCCCACGAGGGCACGATCGTTGCACCGTCGAGTTCAAGGCTGTGGTGACGGTGGTGTGTCTCGGAGCGAACAACGATCATGACGGCATCCTCGCGAAGCGCTCAGCCAAGAGCCACCCGAGCACCATGTGAAGGGCGTACCGTTCGAGCTATGACCCACGACCTCAAGTTTGGCTGGCTGTCACCGGTGATCGGCAACGCTGGCAGCGACCACCAAGCGATCGTCCTGTACCAGCAGGAGCACATTCTCCCGACCGCCCTTCCATACTTCGACAGCCTGTGGATCGCTGACCACTTCTACGGCTTTGACGCTCGTACCGACCCCTTCCTCGAAGCGTGGACCACGCTCACCTGGTTGGGCGCCAAGTTCCCCGACGTCACCCTGTGTCACCACGTTCTCGGCCACGGCTACCGACCACCTGCCCTCACCGCGAAGATGGCGGCAACGCTGCAGACCTTGACCGGCGGTCGGTTCGTGCTCGGCATCGGAGCCGGGTGGCGCGCCGACGAGTACGCGGCCTACGGGTACGACTTCCCGAAGCCATCCGTGCGTTTTGCACAGCTCGAAGAACTCATCCAGATCTGCCGGTTGATGTGGACCGAAGATCACCCGAGCTTCGACGGTGTGCACTACTCGATCGCCGACGCAAGTGCCCCGCCGTTGCCCGATCCGGTACCGCGAATTTGTCTCGGCGCATTTGGCCCCAAGGTGGGCCTGCCGCTCGTCGGACGCCAGGCCGATCAGTGGAATTGCTTCTTCCTCGGTGACGACGACTGGCGTATGCGGCTTGGCATTGTTCGCGAGGCTGCCGAGAAAGCGGGCCGCGATCCTCTGGCGATCGAGGTTGGCACCACGATCGAACGTCCGCTGCCGACGACCGACGCCGAAAGCGAGGCGCTTCTCGAGCACCTCGCACATCTGCGGGAACTTGAGATCACCCACTTCACCATGGACTTTGGCCACCCGTTGACGCCCGAGCACGTACTCCGGTTTGCTGAGCAGGTGATCGACGTCATGCGAGCGTCGTAGACCTCAGCCGTGAGGCAGGAGCACCGTGCGGGCCTCGGTTCCGGCCCGCATGGCATCGAATGCTCCGATGAGTCCGTCGAGGCCTGCCGTGTTCGAGATCATCTCGTCGAGTTTGAGCTGACCGCTCATGTACAGATTGGTGAGCGTGCGGAAGTCCTTGCGCGGCTTGGCGCCTCCCGCACGGATACCCATCAGGTTCTTGTTCTGGTGCAGCGACTGGAAGTTGTAGGTGACGGTTGCGGTGAGGTCGGGCACGCCCACTGCGCAGACGTTCCCGCCGGCGCGGGTCATGTTGATCGCGTCCGCGAGTAGCCCGGTGTGGCCGACCACCTCGAACGCATGATGGACCCCGCCGCCACTCAGCTGCTTCACAGCGTTGACCATGTCGAGATCGTCTTCGGCCAGGATGAAGTCGGTGGCGCCGAATTCGGTCGCGAGCCCTTCCTTTTCGGGAATCCGGTCTATGGCGATGATCTGACGTGCGCCAACAAGCTTCGCTGCCTGGATGACGTTGAGACCGACGCCGCCGGCACCAATCACGACACAGGTGTCGCCCAGCTGTACCTGTGCACGGTTGAAGACTGCGCCGGTGCCCGTCATCACACCGCAGCCGATGAGCGCCGCGCTGGTCAGCGGCATCTCCTTCGGGATCGGAATGCATTGGTTCTCGGCGACGATCGTCTCCTGCACGAACGCGCCGATGTTGGCGAAGTTGTAGAGGGGTTGATCTCCCTCGGCGTAGGGCTGCGAGAGGCCGCCCATGCCGACCGCGCAGTTGCCCGGATCGCCGACCTCGCAGTCCGAGCAGTGGCCGCAGTTGCCGAACGTGGAAAGGATGACGTGGTCGCCGACCTCGCAGTAGGTGACGGCCGAGCCGACCTCGACAACCTTGCCAGCGGCCTCATGGCCGGGAATCAGCGGCGTCGGCATGTAGTACTTGCCGTGGATACAGCTCATGTCACTGCCGCAGACACCGGCAGCGTGGATCTCGACTCGAACCTGTCGTGGCGAGAGGTCGCCGACAAGTCGAATGTCATCAGACAGTCGAACGCTGTCTTCGGTCGTCCCTTCGCAGATGAGTCCCTGCACGTTGTCCCCCTGTCACGAGTAGCTCTCGTAGTCTGGCCGTTCGGCGGGGCCAACGCTGCATTGGTGGCCCTGTCTGGTCAACAGCTCGCACGAAGAGCACGGCGGGCGAGATCAGTCCGACCGGACGTGCCTGCCCGTAGCCTGCGCCCGTGGCCATCACCCTCGCACTGCTTACCGCCGCCCTTTTCGGGACGGGGGATTTCCTCGGAGGCTTGGCAGGGAAGCGAATGAGTGTCCTTCGCGTGCTGGCGATCTCCCACACGATCGGACTCGTGCTGATCACGATCGGTGCCGTTGTCATCGCAGACGAGTTCCTTCTCCGCGATCTTGCCTGGGGTGCGCTGGCGGGGATCGCCGGGTTCATCGGGCTCGCGCTCTTGTATCGGGGCCTCGCCCGCGGTCCGATGGGGGTTGTCGCGCCCCTCACGGCGATCACATCAGCCGCAGTACCCGCCGGTTGGGGGCTCCTCATCGACGACGAGTCGCTCGCCGGCACCGCATGGATTGGTGTCGTCGTGGCGTTGCTCGCGATCGGCCTGGCGAGTGCCTCGCCGATCGAGCAGTCGTCGGTCAGCCTCGCCGCCATTGTGGAGGCGTTGCTTGCCGGCGTTGGCTTCGGTCTGATGTTCGTGGGGCTGGATCAGACGGTCGAGGCCTCCGCGCCTTGGCCGGTCGTGGGTGGTCGCCTGATGACCGTGAGTGCGATGGCCGTCTTCTTCTTCATCGTGAAGCGAGAGTCGCCGCTTCCGTCGGTTCGTGCCGATATCCGACTCCCTGCCATTGCCGGACTCGTGGACACGTTCTCGAACGCGCTGTTCCTCTACGCCACCCTCGAAGGGGATCTGGCGATCGTCGCCGTGCTCTCGTCGCTCTACCCGATCGCCACGGTGATACTCGCCCGACTCGTGCTCGGCGAGCGCCTCACCCGTCTCCAGCAGAGCGGATTCGTCGCCGCGATGGTCGCTACGACGTTGATCGCGATCTGAGTGGCAGGCTCGCCGAGATGGACCCCGTTCTCGCGGCGCTGCGTGCGACCGACTACCCGTACGACATCGTCGACTGCGACCCAGACCTCGCAGATACGGCGGCCTTTTGCCAGCACTACGGCTACGCACTTGACGACAGCGCCAACGCGATTCTTGTCGCCGGGAAATCCGAGGAGCGGCCGGTGGCGTGCTGTGTCGTTCTGGCGTCGTCCCGGCTCGACGTCAACGGTGTGGTTCGAAAGCGCCTCGGGACCCGAAAGGCGTCCTTTGCCTCGCCTGACGAGACGATGGAGCGCTCCGGCGGGATGATGATCGGGGGCGTCACGCCCTTCGGGCTTCCGGGCGATCTGCCCGTCTGGATCGATGCTCTGGTGATGGAGCGGACGCAAGTGATTGTCGGTGGAGGAAGTCGAGACCGAAAGATTCTGTGCCCGCCCCAGGCACTCGCTGCACTTCCCACCGCTGAGGTGGTCGGGTCGCTCGCCAAGGCGAACGGCTAGCCGACGCTCGTTCATCTCATCTGTGGGTGTGATCTGTGCCGCCGAGGGCGACACGCGCCTCGATCGTTCCTCGTTCGACCACTGCCCGGAGCGCGAAACTCGATCGGACGTTGGCGACATGCGGGAGGCGAGCCATCTGGGTGCGGTGGATTCGCTCATAATCGCTGACATCGGCTGCAACGACATGGACGAGATAGTCGAAGTCGCCGGCCATGAGATGACAGCCGATGACTTCGGGTACCGCTGCGACCGCCGCCTCAAATTCGTCGAGATGATCCTCGTGCTGACTGTCGAGCGAGATCTCGACGAAGATCGTGGTGCCGAGCCCGACCCGCTCGCGGTCGATTGCGGCGTGGTAGCCACTGATGACGCCGGTGGCCTCAAGTCGGCGAACGCGGCGCAAACAGGCGCTGGCGGAGAGGTGGATCCGTTCGGCAATGGCGGCGTGTGTCATGCGCCCGTCGCTCTGGAGTAAGGCGATGATCTGCTGGTCAGTTGCATCAAGCGCGAGCATGCACGAAGCATACGGCAATCGGGTAATGGACGCAGGAAACATGCATTGAACTAGTCGTCAGCACACGATCTTTCAGGGATTCGGCCCGCCAAAAAGCATATGTTGCAGAGAGGACATCGATGCCAGGGGAGAAAGCCGATGCATGTTGGCGTGCCGAAGGAAGTCAAGGTCGCTGAGCGACGGGTCGGGCTGACACCCGCAAGTGTGCGCGAGCTTGTCGCCCACGGCCACGAGGTGACGATCGAGGCCGGCGCCGGCAACGGCATTGGTGCCCCCGACGAGGTGTACGTCACCGCAGGCGCCACCGTTGCCGTTGACGCCGAGGCGGTTTGGAGCGAGGCGGACTTGGTCGTGAAGGTCAAGGAGCCCCAGGAAAGCGAACGCGGAAAGCTCCGCGAGGGCCAGCTTCTTTTCACGTACCTGCACCTTGCACCAGATGTCCCCCAGACCGAGGAACTACTCGACAGTGGTGCCACCTGCATCGCCTATGAAACCGTCACAGATACCAACGGCGGCCTGCCGCTTCTTGCCCCAATGAGCAAGGTCGCCG
>Ga0181588_10001366_pt1 | contig 21751 bp, 20 predicted proteins | sample 071ome_26_FD_148607 | JGI IMG/M metagenome (GOLD analysis project Ga0181588, IMG submission 148607) | Coastal salt marsh microbial communities from the Groves Creek Marsh, Skidaway Island, Georgia - 071409BT metaG (spades assembly) | ecosystem: Environmental > Aquatic > Marine > Intertidal zone...
TCGAATGATTAAAGGATACGGATCAACACGACACAGGACCACGACTCGCTTGATGAGAATTGTTGATGGCGTTAAATCGTCCGAGATTGTCTCGGCAGAGACGGTGAGCGAGCTTCGATCCGCTGCGATGCAGGGTGAAGAAGAGGAACCTTTCCAAGCCGCGCTGACAGCACTTAACCACTGATTATGATTCCTGCTGTTATCGAGCGCTGGCAACGGTTTTCACCTGGTGTTGGCGTGGCGGCTGTCGTTGCTCTAGCGGCATCGTTTCTTGCTAATCGGTATGGGGCCCCGGCGATGCTCCTTGGCCTCCTTCTTGGCATGGCGTTCAATTTTCTTGCTGAGACGCCAAAACTTCTGCCAGGCATTGATTTTTCTGCGACTCAGATCCTGCGACTTGGCGTGGCACTACTGGGGTTGCGATTGACGATGGATGACCTTACGGCCTTGGGCTGGGGCCCGGTAGTGATGGTTTTTACGGTAGTCATTGCCACGATGCTGGTGGGAGTCCTTTTGGCGCGTATGCTAAACGTTGACTCAAAAGTAGGGATCTTGACGGGCGGTGCAGTGGGTATCTGTGGGGCCTCAGCTGCCATGGCAATCAGCAGCGCTTTGCCCCAAGGACCGGAGACCAAACGCCAAACGCTGTTTACGGTGATTGGCGTTACTGCCTTGAGCACTATTGCGATGGTGCTGTATCCCGTTATTGGGGGATTACTTCAATTCAGTGATGCCGACATGGGGTTGTTTATTGGAGCGACCATCCATGACGTGGCACAAGTGGTTGGTGCTGGGTACTCGGTTTCGACAGAAACAGGTGATCTGGGAACCTTTGTAAAACTGCTTCGGGTTGCGATGCTGGTGCCCGTCGTTCTGGTTATCGGTATAGTCATTCGATCTGGCGCCCAGGGGACATCTACGACGGGAACATCGGCACCGGTGCCGTGGTTTCTCGTGATGTTTGTATTGCTTTTCGTGATGAATAGCGCGGGTTACATGCCCCCCGCGGTGGCCCGACCGCTCGCTGATTCAGCCTCGCTGTTGTTGTTATTGGCTATCGCAGCGCTCGGTATCCGTACGTCGTTGAAAGAGGTGATGACTATTGGCTTCAGACCTGTGATCTTGCTGCTGGGTGAGACCTTATTTTTAGCGGCAGTGGTTGTTGCCTATCTCATGTGGTTAACATAATTAGCCTACAGAGAGCCTCGATGCGGAAAACACTGGTATAGCAGCCTGCGATCTCAGGGGCCACGATCTCAAAGGTCACGATCTAAACGGTCGCTTTGGTTAGTCGATGTGGTGCCGTCTACTAAAATGTCTGACTACCGAGAAGGAGTGAGAAGTGAGAGCCATCTATTATTCAAACCACGGTGACGCCGCCGTACTCACCGAAGGCGACCTGCCTGTTCCAGCCTGCGCGCCACATCAGGTGCTCGTGCGGGTGTCGGCCGCGGGCGTTAATCCGATTGATCGGCGACTGCGAGCAGGCGAACTTCAGGAGTACATTAGTCGGACTTTCCCTGTGGTACCGGGCTGGGATTTTTCGGGTGTTATCGAGACAGTAGGTAGTGACGTCGATGGCTGGCGTGTTGGTGATGAGGTGGTGGGACTGGCCTTCACGTGGTCAGTGCAACACGGCACTTATGCCGAGTATGTTCCTGTCGATGCGACGGCGATCGCCCAAAAGCCCCCATCGATCTCCTTTACCGATGCCGCAGCGCTACCTTTGGTCTCGCTCACTGCATGGCAATCGCTGTCAGAGTTTGGTGCTTTGCAGGCGGGTCAATCGGCTTTTATTCAGGCTGGTGCCGGCGGCATCGGTAGCGTGGCGATTCCAATGGCCAAGCATTTGGGTTGTTGGGTCTATACAACCTGTAGTGCTGCCAATGCCGAATATGTGGCAGAGCTTGGTGCCGATGTCGTTATTGATTACACCCGACAGAGCTATGTTGATGTGATTAAACAGGAGCGACCGACGGGAGTCGATGCAGTGCTCGAGACTCTTTACGGCGATGATATTTCTAGAAGTGCCATCAGTCTCGCAGCGGACGGTGGCGCGGTTGTCTTTATGAACAATGAGCCTCCGGAACTGGCAGAGATCGAGGAGCGTGAACTGAGGAGTATTTTTTTGCATCATCGTCCGGATGGGAAGATGCTCGACGAGTTGATGAAAAAGTACGAGGTAGGGCAGTTACCAATACCTCCAGTCGAGGTGATGCCCCTCTCCGAAGCCGCCGAAGCCCACAGGCGGTCCGAAACCGGCCGGACTCGAGGCAAGCTTGTCTTACAGGTGCAAGCTACTGAGTAACGGGGTGGAAGACTCTGTGGTGTCGTCCGGCGGTCTAGTCTGAGCCCCTCTCAGCCAGGATGTCGATTTCAAAGGATAGGACTTTGGCACCATTCTGATTGAATGCCTCGTTACGGCTGCGGATCACTCCCCACTTATCCCGAATAACCTTGTCTGATTTTGCGATTATTTCGTATGTATAGGTCAGGGTGTGTCCTGGCCGGACTGGTTCAAGCCAGATCATCGACTGAACTGAGATCCCTGCGCCATTTCGGCGCCCGTCATTAACCCCCTGAGCGTAGACCTCCATGTAATCGACCATCTTGCGCATCCACATAGCGCATATATGCCAAGGGGCCGCTACTAAGCCGCCCCAACGCAGGGCTCGAGCTGCTTCCGGATCGGTGTACTCGGGAGCCTTGGAATACAGTCGGGCGAACTCAATCATTTCGAGCTCTGAAAACGTGTGGCTTCCAAAAACATGAAACTCTCCAACTGGAAGATCTTCAAACCACCGATTGCGAAGGTAGAGATTGCTCATTGACTCGTGTCCACAGCGAAGATCGCGGAAATTTCGGCCACTAGGACCGCTTCCGGTCCAAAGACAGAAATCTCGACTCCCTGACTTTCGCATCCCGGTACCATAGAACTCGGTTGACGCTCGCCCAGCTGGAGTTCAGTGGTTAGTGATTGATCGACAAACGTGGGTTTGCGCCACTTCATCTCGCTAACCTCGGTTAGCATGACGGGGTTATAACCCTCCGCTGCGAGTGTGTCACTGGCGAGTTGGGTCGCCACAGCGGCAACTTGCCAGCCGCTGGCACATAGGCCGCCGAATATTGAAGCGTCGCCCGCGGCGGCGTCCATATGATAGGGCTGCGGATCAAAGGCTTGGGCGAAGTCAATGATCTCCTCCTGAGATAGAGACCGTTGATGGCTTTTCATAGGGCGTTAACTCGTCTTTTGTTGCAGCCATTGGGTGAACAGGGATAGTGTACCTCGAATTAACAATCATCGCGGATTCACCCTCGATGTGTCTTCTGGCCGGGAGAAGGATGCGGGTCGGCGGTAGCCAGCACCCGTCGACCATAAATATATAAACCAGTATTGGGAGAGCAACATGAGTCTGAGTTTTTACGATTGTAGCGTTGCAAGTTTTTTACAAACCTTGGGCGGCGTTAAAAACGCGATGGAGCGGGGCGCGGCTACTGCTGCGGACTCAGCTCTTGATTTGGAGGCGCTGGTTAACTTTCGCCTGCACGAGGATATGCTGCCCTTCTCCTTTCAGGTGGTATCGGTATGGCACCATTCGCTGGGCGCGATGAAGGGTTTATCTGCTGGCCTGTTTGAACCTCCACCGAAGCTTGGAGAGCTGAGCTATAGCGATTTGTTGGGGCTGGTCGACGAGGCCATCGCCTACTGCGCTGAATTGGAGGAAACCACGGCAAACGAACTGGGCGGGCGGCCCATGCTGTTTAAAATGGGCAAAATAGAACTACCCTTTACAACCGAGAGCTTCCTGCTGTCGTTTTCACTCCCGAATTTTTACTTTCACGCCACAACGACCTACAGCATGTTGCGACACCACGGAGTACCGCTAGGCAAGATGGATTACCTGGGAAGCCTGAGAATGACGTCCTGATTTATTGTCGATCCGTGTTCAGGCGCCTGTATGATTTAGGCGGGTCTGCCGCGCAATGATGGTGGTTTGTACCTCGCTGGCACCCTCGTAGATCCGTAGCGCGCGAACGTCGCGGTATAGAGATTCAACGATATAACCCTTGGTCACGCCTTTGCCGCCATGCAGTTGAACCGCGGTGTCAACTACCTGCTGGGCAGTTTCTGTGGCGTGATATTTGGCCATAGCCGCTTCACGGGTGACTCGGTCTGCGGCGCAGTCTTTGGTCCAGGCGGCGCGGTAAACAAGGAGGGCGCTGGCGTCAACACCCAGCGCCATTTCACCAATTTTGGCCTGCACGAGCTGCAGGTCGTCTAATTTACCGCCAAAAATCTCTCGCGAAGCGGTGTAGTCCAAGGTTTCGTCTAGGGCTCTGCGAGCCATCCCCAAAGCCGCGGCTGCCACGGTTGAGCGGAAAACATCCAAAGTAGCCATGGCAATGCCAAAGCCCCGACCTTCGTCCCCAACTCGCTGAGCATCGCTTATGCGGCAGTCGTTAAACTCGAGGGTGCCAAGAGGGTGGGGGGCGACGAGATCGATGCGTTCGGTAACCTCCAGTCCAGCTGTGTCGGCGTCCACAATGAAGCAGCTGATGCCCTTGGCGCCGCCACTGGCATCGGTGCGCGCGAACACCGTGTAAAAATCCGCTATGCCCGCATTCGAAATCCAGGTCTTGCACCCATTCAGAATCCAGTCATCACCGTCTCGAACGGCGCTACATTTCATAGCCGCCACATCCGATCCCGCATTTGGTTCAGAAAGCCCGAAGGCGCTCATCTTTTCACCCGCCGCGACAGCCTGCAGATACTTTTCCTGTTGTTGTGCTGTTCCAAAGAGCGATATCGGCCCGCTACCCAGCCCTTGCATGGCAAACGCAAAGTCAGCAAGCGCATTATGCCGCGCTAGCGTCTCTCGAATGATACAAAGACTTCGCACATCGAGCTTTTCGAGATTCCCGCCGCCGCTTGCAGGCACTGCATAGCCGGCGAAACCCGAGCTCCCTAACGCCCTGACTAGTTTGACGCAGGTACCGTCGAGATCCTCGTGTTCATGCTCTGTGAGAACCTCCATGTACTCCTGAGCCCACTGATCAAGGGTTTCAGCCAAGTGGCGGTGGTGGTCCTCAAAGAATGGCCACCCTAAAAAGCTCTTATCACTCACCGTTGTCGTTTCCTCAAGATAGCGCTTGGTTCACGTGCCCCGTTAATTACCCTCGAAGACAGGTGATTTTTTGTCAACAAAAGCCTCATAAGCTCTGTTGAAGTCCTCGGTCTGCATGCAAATCGCCTGTGCCTGTGCTTCACACTCGATGGCCTGATCGACCGACATATTCCACTGTTGATGGAGCTGCGTCTTGGTAATCCCATTAGCAAAAGTGGGTCCGGCTACTATCCGATCAGCCGCTCCCTTAGCGTCGTTGAGCGGGTCCTCGCTGACACCATTGAAAAACCCCCAGTGTTCGCCCTCATCGGCCGACATTGATCGTCCGAAATACAAGAGCTCACTGGCCCGACCTTGGCCAATAATCCTGGGGAGAATAGAGCAGGCCCCCATGTCACAGCCGGCGAGACCCACGCGATTAAAAAGAAAAGCCACTTTGGCGGATGGGGCCCCATAGCGAAGGTCGCTGGCCATGGCGATGATGGCGCCGGCGCCGGCGCAAATTCCTTCCACAGCAGACACCACAGGCTGCGGGCAAGCCCGCATGGCTTTGACGAGGTCACCGGTCATGCGGGTGAAATCGAGTAGCTCGCTCATGGACATTTTAGTCAGCGGGCCGATGATTTCATGGACATCACCGCCCGAGCAAAAGTTACCGCCTGCACCGGTGATGACAACAGCGTGGATGTCATCTGCGTAAGTCAGCGCACGAAATAAATCCCGCAATTCAGCATAAGATTCAAAGGTCAGGGGATTTTTTCTATCGGGTCGATTGAGCGTGATCAGCGCAACGCCGTCGGTTGCTTCCCAAAGAAAATGGGTAGCCTCGTAATTTGCCAGCTTGGTTTTTTGCATAAGCCTTCCTTATTAAGACGTTTCTCCGCCGTCGAGTGCGATCGCCTGTCCGTTGACAGCGCCTCCGGCGTCGCTCGCGAGCCATTGTACCGCGGCCGCGACTTCTGCGGGTTCAATCAGCCGTCCCATGGGATTGCAATCGGTAAAGTGTGTAAGCGCCTCAGCCTCAGTACGGCCGGTCTTACTGGCGATAGTCTTAATCGATTGCTGAATGATGTCCGTGTTGGTATAGCCCGGACACACGGCGTTTACGGTAATGCCAGTATCCGCGACTTCAAGCGCAAGGGATCGAGTGAGTCCCAACACCGCATGTTTTGATGCGACATAGGCCGCGACGTACTTGTAGCCTTTAAGGGAGCCTGTGCTGGCAATATTGATGATGCGGCCCCATCCTCGCTCCCGCATTCCCGCCAATACATGCTGCGTGCAGTGGAAAACCCCGTTGAGGTTTAAATCCAGAGTGGCCTGCCAGTTCGGGAACTCAATTTTGTGAAAGGGAGCAGTGGGTGCCATGCCGGCGCAGTTAACCAAAATATCGACGGGACCATGACTGTCGCAGGCGACCTCGAAGGAAGAAGTCACCTGATCTCGGTCAGTCACATCCGTGGGTTGCGCCAGGCAGTGGTCCCCAAGCGACTCTGCCAGAGCCTGCAGCGGTTCCTTTCTTCGACCCACCAAGGTCAGATTGCACCCCGAGGCATGCAGGGTGGACGCGATAGCGGCGCCGATACCTGTCCCGGCGCCGGTCACCAACGCGTGGCGCGGCATCAGCCTGTCTCTCTCTCTCGCTCGGCGAGGACGTGAGCCTGACGGTAACCCAAGAAATATTGATGGGGTTCATTCACCCCGGGTCCGCTGTAACCGAGCTGTGCCGCTGCATGAAGCGTCCAGTTGGGATCCGCGAGATGGGGTCGCGCCAGACATACCAGATCTGCTCGCCCAGCTGCGATGATACTGTTGACATGATCTATTTCATAGATATTGCCAACGGCTATAGTGGGTATGTTGCCCTCGTTACGGATGAGATCAGACAGAGGGGTTTGAAACATCCTGCCCGGTTGTGGCTTTGCCTTGTGCGTCGTTTGCCCGGTGGAGACGTTGATGATGTCAGCCCCGGCATCTGAGAACGCTTGTGCAATGAGTAGAGCCTCTGCTTCGGTAACGCCATCGCTACCCACCCAGTCATGAGCCGAGATTCTGACCGACATGGGCTTGTCCTCAGGCCAGGCTGCGCGCATTGCACGGCACACTTCCAGCGGATAACGCAATCGGTTGTCGAGACTGCCGCCATAGTCATCGTCCCGGTGATTAAGCACAGGGGTGATAAATGATGACAGTAAATAACCATGGGCTGCATGCATCTCGATCATGTCAAAGCCCGCTTCGTCGGCTCGGCGGACGGCATCCACATGAAGTTGCATGATGTGATCCATGTCGTCTCGGGTCATCGCTTTGGGCACGGGACTGTAGCTGTCGAAGGGCACGGCGCTTGCGGAGAGAAGGGGCCACTGCTGGTCCTCTGGCAGGGGCTCATCCAATATCTTGGGATCCCATTTCCAAGGCTCAAGCGTCGCCCCTTTGGGCCCTGCGTGGCCTATCTGGATGGCCATTTTCGCTTTGGTGTGCCCGTGGATGAAGGAGACAACGCGCTTCCAGGCCTGGGTATGTTCTTCACTCCAGATGCCAGTACACCCGGGCGTAATGCGTCCTTCAGCGCTCACATTGGTCATTTCCGTGTAGATGAGACCGGCGCCACCCTTGGCAAGGGCGCCGTAGTGAACGAGATGCCAGTCATCGGGAAGTCCATCGGTTGCGCTATACATGCACATGGGTGAGACGCAAACACGATTTGCCAGCTCCATGTTGCCCAACTGATATGGGAGGAATAGTGGGGGGATAGGATCGTTCGCTGCCTCACCAAGAGACTGCGTTGTCAGGTGTGCCTCCATGGTTGCTAGCCAAACGGGGTCACGCAGACGCAGGTTTTCGTGGCTCACCCGTTGGCTCCGGGTGAGCATGGAGTAGTTAAACTGCTTCAAATCAAACGCGTTGATGTATCTCGGGACGTTCTCGAACCAGACCATTGCATTGCGAGCACTGTTCTGAAGTCTAAGCACGTCGATCTTCCGCTCTTCCTGATAGGCTCTCAACGCCTCAGGGACCGGCATGCCGCTGTTCAGGTGTCCGGCAAGCGAGATAGCGTCCTCAAGACCGAGCTTGGTTCCCGAGCCAATAGAAAAGTGAGCAGTGTGCGCGGCGTCACCGATCAGGACAATGCGATCGTCTTTGATCCAGTTATCGCAGTACACCGCCGGGAAGTTGATCCAGGCAGATCCCCTGATATGCGCGGAGTTGGTGAGCAGTTCGTGGCCACCGAGGTAGTTTTCAAATATTTTCCGGCAGGTCTCGGCACTCTCTGCGTGTGTCATGTGCTCAAAGCCGATAGCGTCGTAAACCTCTGGGGTTGTTTCTACAATGAACGTCGAGGTTGAGTCATCGAATTGGTAGGCGTGCGCCCATATCCAGCCATGTTCAGTTTTTTCAAAAATAAAGGTGAATGCATCTCGAAAGGTTTGATGGGTGCCGAGCCAGACAAATTTGTTGGGGCGCGTCTCGATGGTGCACTCAAAGGTTTCTTTGTGGGCGTTGCGAATCTTTGAATTGAGACCATCACTAGCGACGATAAGATCCGCATCGGCGAAGCGTTCGTCGATGTCGGATAACTCAAATTCTTGCTCGAAAAAGAGCTCGACTCCCACCTCGCGCGCGCGGGCATGGAGAAGCTGAAGAAAACGCTTGCGCCCCAAGCCGATGAATCCATGCCCACCCGACCGCTCGACTTCCCCATTAACGTGACAGTCAATCAGATCCCAATGAATGAATTCATCTACGATAGTTTTGGCACTGACAGGATCATTGGCGGTGATGTTTTCAACGGTTTGATCCGAGAACACGATCCCCCATCCAAAGGTATCGTCTGGCTTATTCCTCTCGTAGACCTCGATTTGGTGTTCGGGATTTCGCAGCTTCATGCTGATGCCCAGGTAGAGTCCTGCGGGACCACCGCCAATACAAACCACTTTCATGTCAGTCTGACCTTTGTTAACCGTTTGTCGTGTTGCGCCCGTTCGCCTTTCGTCGGTGCCATTCGGCAAAGGGACAAGGCCTCGGCTCGGTTGGATCCGTAGCAAACGTTTTAAGTTTAAAATATTGAGGGTGGCTGTTCAAACATTTTAGATATAAAATGTTTGTAGCACGCCGTATGATGTGGGCGTTAGTTACGATGGACCGACATCTCTTAATAGGTCGGTTAGGTGGGGAGTGCTTGTAATTGAAAAGTAACGAGAAAATCCTCCCGTTGGATCACGAGTCCCGACTGGTTGAGGACGATCATCACAGCATCAGGCTGTGGTTGCGTTTGTTGGCCTGTACCAACATGATCGAGGCCGCACTGAGAACCCGCCTCAGAGAGTCCTTTGGCACCACACTTCCACGTTTCGACTTTATGGCGCAGCTTGCCAAGGTGTCAGAGGGCCTAACGATGGGCGAGCTGTCCAAGCAAATGATGGTTTCCGGGGGCAATGTTTCCGGTATCGCCAGTCAGCTGGAGAGCGAGGGATTGATTGATCGCGCGCCGGTGCCAAATAACCGCCGGACCTTTTGCGTCAAATTGACCGAGGAGGGAAAGCAGCGTTTTTCAGAGATGGCTGAGGCCCATGAGCAATGGGTCATTGAATTGCTGGGCCATTTATCCAGTGACGATCAGCAGCGGCTGATGGCGACCCTCAAACGCGTCAAGTTAGGCATCGCGGATTCACTTGATTAACCAGTGGGAAGATAGCCATGTGGAAGCCTGCCGAGCGCATTAAGTATCAAACTGAGGTAGAGACCTGGCCAAACGTCGAGCGGGCCGCCTCAAGTCGTCTTTTTTCGCCGATCGGTATCGGCGGCATGACCCTTGAACAGCGGACTTGGATCCCTGCGATGGTCCCGTGGCGGTCCAATGAAGAGGGTGAGGTGACACAGGATGTCATCGATTGGTATAGCCGTTTTGCCGAGGGTAAGCCCGGCGCGATCGTCATCGAGGCGACTGGTATTCGAGATATACCGAGTGGCCCTTTGCTGCGTATCTCCAACGACAGTTATGTGCCAGGTCTGAAGCGTCTTGTTGACGCGGTTCGCGAGGCGAGCGGAGGCCATACCCGCTTGTTGATTCAACTTATCGATTTCTTGGGTATCCGCCGAAGGCCAGACCCTCAAAAGTACTTTGACCGGTTCCTCGTGGTGACCGATCAGCACCGGTCCTTGCTCGGGATGGAGAGTGAGGATGAGCTAACAATCCGCGCCAAGCTGAGCCAACTGAGCGACGATGAACTTGAATCCGTGTTGTCCCCAACGGAGCTAGAGGCGCTCAGGTTTGGCTACCGTGAGCGGGTGACCGACATGCACATTCCTGCGATCGCGCAGCTTCCGCAAACCCTTCCCGGGCTATTCGCGCAAGCTGGCGTTCGTGCGAAACAGGCGGGGTTTGACGGCATCGAGCTGCACTATGCCCACGCTTACACCATGTCTTCTTTTTTATCTGCCACGAACACCCGGACTGATGGTTACGGTGGTAGTGCAGAGGAACGGCTTCGTCTGCCCCTTGAGGTGTTTGCGCGGGTCAGAGATAGCGTTGGCTCTGATTTGCCCGTGGGCTGCCGGTTCCTGAGCGATGAGATTATAGAGGGTGGCAGTGGCCTGGATGATGCTCGCTTTTTCGCGACAGAATTTGCCCGAGCGGGGATGGATTTTTTGAGTCTCTCTCGGGGGGGGAAATTTGATGATGCCAAGCAGCCCAAGGTCGGCTGGGCGGCCTACCCCTATACCGGACGCAGTGGCTACGAGTGTATGCCATCTTATATCTCCGATGCGCAGGGACCATGGGAGCGAAATGTCGAGCCCGTGGCAGCGATTAGAACGTCGATTAGACAAGCAGGCTGTTCGACTCCAATTATTACTGCTGGCGGGATTTACAGTTTTGAGCAGGCGGAACGACTTCTGGCCGAGGAGAAGGCGGATGTTGTTGGATTTGCGCGCCAGGCTCTCGCGGATCCCGATTGGTTTGAAAAGGTCAGGCAGGGCAGAGGGGATGAAGTGATGCTGTGTCGTTACAGCAATTACTGTGAAGGCCTTGATCAAAAACACAAGCAAGTGACCTGCGAGCTCTGGGATCGAGAAGAGTTGGAGCAACCGGACACGGTTCTGGCGACCGACGGCAAGCGTCGTTTGACCGCGCCTCGCTGGCGCCCCGATTTGCGATAGACGAAGCGAGTCGGCAGGAGCAGTATGATGAGCAGCTCATTGATTCAACCTAGAACCTTCATATTCTGGGATCCAGGTGTCGTTTAGAGCTCAAGGGGGGCGAAAAAGCGCGCCCGTTGCTTGGGTTAAGGCCTATGTCGGTCCGCAAATCCGGTACAATGCCCGAGGAAGCCGCGGCTGTTGGATCGGCGCGGAAGCTAACTCGCGGTGAACACACTAAATCTCCGAATGCTAAGGTGACTTCTTGTTAGGTTCTTCTCTCTCTGTCTGCATTGTTGTCTGTCTGCTCCTCGGCATGTCGGAACAGGTGATGGCGGACCCCTCCTCGAGATTCAACAGCCTTCTCAGCGAGACAGAAAAAGTCCGTGGACAAAATAATGAGACTGAACCCGAACCCGAACCCGAACCCGAACCCGAACCCGAGCCTGCGGTTTGTGGTGAAGAGGGTAAAAAGGATTTCGTCCGTTTGGTCGCCGACCTATACTATCTTTGGTATCGGGAGCTGGCCCCAGTTTCCCCCAACGATTATGCGACCGCGCAAGCATATCTCGACGCGTTAACAGCTCCCCTTGCCGCAGACCGCCGGGACCCCGGTTTTTCTTATCTGACAACCAAAGCTGCAGACGATTCCCGAGGTGCAACTGGCGCCTATGTTGGGTTTGGGTTCAGGTATCGATGTGACAACACCGCCTGTTTCTTCTTTTCCGATGTGTTGCAGGATGGCCCGGCGGGTGATGCCGGGTTTCTACGTGGCGACGAAGTGATTGCCATTGATACAGGCAATGGCTTCGAGACAATTAGGCAGCTAGCTGACCGCAATGCCAGCACCTTAGAGTTGTTTGGGCCCTCTGAGGCCGGGGTGTCCAGGGGCTTCCGCGTCCGCAAGCGTACCGGCGAGATTGTCGAGGCCGATCTGGTTAAGCGAGAGCTGGATACGCCTCCGCTCGCGGTTGAGCCAATCCTGTTGAATCGCGCGGGCCTGTCTCCAATCGGTTATTTAAACCTTCGATCTTTTATTACCTCAGCTAACGACGCGCTTGATGACGCGGTTTCCTATTTCCGTGACAATAACGTAACGGATCTTGTTATTGATCTCCGCTATAACGGCGGAGGGTATCTGAGTGTTGCTGATCGTATGCTGGATCTCTTGGGGGGGTTGGCGGCTGAGGGGGAGCGCAGCTTCTGGATTAGCCACAATGACAAACAAGCCGATCTTGATCAGGGCGCGATATTCGCGCCTTTGCCACAGAGCATGTCGCCACTTCGCATTGCTTTTATTACGACAGGCGGCACCGCATCGGCGAGTGAGCTTGTGATCAACGGATTGTCGCCATATATCGACGTCGTCCTCATTGGCGAGGATACGCTCGGCAAGGCTGTAGGACAGTATGCCTTTGATCAGAGTCAGCTGAGTGCTTATGCCGAATGCGACACTCGCTTGAGGCTGGTGGCTTTTGAAATCGTCAATGGGGAAGGAAACGGTGGCTATTACACCGGCCTCGTTGATTCAGGGCGCTTCACATTATGCCCCGCGGAGGATGACGTAACCCGTAATTGGGGCGACCCTCTTGAGGCATCACTCACCACTGCTCTTGGTTGGCTCAATCAGGGTATATGTAGTGCAACAACATCTGCCCAACGTCGGGAAGTCACCCGCCAGCGACGTTTAATTCCCTCTGAATGGAAATTGATGACCCTCCCCGACGCACCTTTCGGTCGCTCTCCCTTTATCCAGTAAAGCACGCTATTGGTAACAAGTAGCTGAGTTCGTTGACGGAACTACTGGATGCCTATTTATCCATACCTATCATTGGTGTTGGATCAGCGAGGCGAAGCGTAGACAGCATATATGAGGGCGAGGCAACTTCTCTTTCACTTCAACTTTAAATGTTTGGCGTGAAAGTTGAGGTGGTCGTCCATGAAGCTGGCAATGAAAAAGTAGCTGTGGTCGTAGCCCGGCTGCATTCTTAGCTCTAACGGATAGCCTGTTTCTTCAGCAACGAGAACCAGCTTTTCTGGTGTCAGTTGCTCTTCAAGAAAATTATCAGCATCCCCCTGATCAATAAGCATTGGGGTTTGGGTAGTGCTGTGCCGCATCAAGTGACAGCTGTCGTGAGCGAGCCACGCTTCCCGTTCCGGGCCTAGATAGCGACTGAAGGCTTTCTCCCCCCAGGGGCACTCACTGGGAGCAACAATAGGCGAAAACGCAGAGACTGAGCAAAATCGCCCGGGATGCCTGAGGGCGATGGTCAGCGCACCGTGACCTCCCATAGAGTGTCCCATGATGCTTGTTCGCTCCGCTGAGACTGGTAGCTCTTGATTCACCACATTTGGCAGTTCATCCACCACATAGTCGTACATGTGGTAATGCTGGCTCCAAGGGGCTTGAGTAGCGTTTATGTAAAAACCCGCTCCCAAGCCAAAATCCCAGGCTTCTTCTGGGTCATCGGGAACTCCGTCACCACGAGGGCTGGTGTCGGGGGCGACAATCGCGAGTCCCAGCTCCGCGGCGCGGCGTTGGGCACCCGCTTTGGAGACAAAATTTTCATCGGTGCAGGTTAGTCCTGAGAGGTAATAGACGGCGGGCACCTGGGTCTCGCTGGCTTGCGGGGGCAGGAACACCGAGAAGACCATGTCGCAACCTAGACTCTGAGCGTGATGTTTGTAGCGGCGTTGCTCTCCACCGAAGCATCGCTGTGTGCTTAACAGCTCGAGCATTGTCAAAATACCACCACCGAGCGAATACTCTCGCCCTTGTGCATCAGATCAAACGCATTGTTGATGTCATCGAGCGGCATTGTGTGGGTAATCATATCGTCAATATTGATCTTCCCCTCCATGTACCAGTCCACAATCTTTGGTACATCAGTGCGACCACGAGCCCCCCCAAACGCCGTGCCACGCCATGACCTGCCGGTGACGAGCTGGAAGGGGCGGGTGGATATTTCCTGGCCTGCCCCTGCCACGCCGATAATGCAGCTTTGCCCCCAGCCCTTATGGCAGCATTCCAGCGCCTGGCGCATGACATTAACGTTGCCGATGCATTCAAAGCTGTAATCGACACCACCGCCGGTCATTTGAATCAGATGATCCACGACATTCTCGACTTCGCTTGGGTTGACGAAATCAGTCATACCAAAATGCTTGCCCAGCTTCGCTTTCTCAGGGTTGAGATCGACACCAATAATACGGGTCGCGCCAACCATGCGCGCGCCTTGAATGACATTCAGGCCAATGCCTCCCAGGCCAAACACGGCGACCGTCGAGCCCGCCTCAACCCTCATGGTGAAGGCAACCGCGCCAATGCCGGTTGTGACGCCGCAGCCGATATAGCAAATCTTATCGAAGGGTGCATCCTCGCGTACCTTGGCGACAGCTATTTCGGGCAGTACCGTGAAGTTCGAAAAGGTTGAGCAGCCCATATAGTGGAGCAGGGGCTCGCCGTCGAGAGAAAACCGGCTGGTGTTGTCGGGCATCACGCCCTTGCCCTGAGTCTCCCGAATGGCCTGACACAGATTTGTTTTGGGATGCAGGCAGAAGTCACATTCACGACACTCCGGTGTATAAAGGGGAATGACGTGATCCCCGGGTTTGACGCTCGTTACGCCACTACCAACCTCCACCACCACGCCCGCACCCTCATGACCGAGAATCGCAGGAAAGGCGCCCTCCGGATCATCGCCTGAAAGCGTAAAAGCGTCAGTGTGGCAGACCCCGGTTGCTTTGATCTCCACCATGACCTCACCAGCTTGGGGTCCTTGCAGGTCGACCTCCGCAATTTCCAGGGGCTTACCTGCTTGAAAGGCAACAGCTGCTCTACTTTTCATAGTGTTCTCCAGAGGATGTTGATAAGCCGGGACAATTGGCGTACCGGTTTTTATTTTGGGAGACCTTCGCAGGTCTTGGGTCTACCGGTCAAGACCCGATTCGGCGGACTGATTTGCCTAGTGCAACAGTTGCATGTGAGCCAGACTGTGACGTGCAGTTGTGATCAGAAATAACTGACGCTAGATTCAGATGCAGTTCCCTCATCTAGGCCTCCATGTCGAGGGTAAGCTGATCTTTTTGCTCTGGAGTCAGCCGCACGCCCAGTCCCATCAGGCGCACTGGCAGGGCCTTTCTCTCCAAACCTTCCAGCAGCAGCAGCTTGTAATCATCCTCAATAAGGCGTGTCCCCATTTTTTCGACGGTTGTGGTCGAAAAATCGTTGAATTTAATTTTCACAAAGGCTTTTTGTACGCGCTCTGCAACATCGGCACGCATGATTCGAGCCTCGAGGTCATCAAGAAGCTTGGGTAGTGGCTCGAGACAATCTTTGCCATTGGCGACGTCGGTGGCAAAGGTGGTCTCCACGCTCACCGACTTACGTTCCCGATTGGGGTTAACTAAGCGGTCATCCCGCCCGTGGGCCCGTTCGTAAAGTGTCAGGCCAAATTTTCCAAAAAGCTGGGCGAGCTTAATTGGCTCTAGCTTTCTTATATCGGCGCATGTCTGGAGCCCCATTGCGTTTAACTTTCCCGCCGTGACCCGCCCTACGCCGGGAACATGCTTTACCGGCAAAGCCGCACTGAATTGGTCAACGTCCTCTGGTGCGATCACCGTGATACCGTCTGGCTTCTGCCAATCTGATGCTACTTTGGCGATGAACTTGTTTACCGACACGCCTGCAGACACGGTAATCTCAAGTTCGCGTGCGACATCTTGACGGATTGCCTCGGCGACGCGGGTTGCGCTTCCCCCAAACTTTTCGTTGTCGCTAACATCGAGGTAGGCTTCATCCAGCGAAAGGGGTTCGATGAGAGTGGTATAACGGTGGAAGATGGCATGCATCCCTCTGGAGACTTCGCGATATTTCTCCATATTGACCGGGCCGACTTGAAGGTCAGGGCATAATCTCAGGGCATGGCTCGTGGGCATCGCAGAGCGGATGCCAAAGGCTCGGGCAGGGTAGTTGCAGGTGGTAAGGACACCTCTGCCTGTTGAGCTACCCCCAACGGCAAAGGGGATATCTTTAAGGGCGGGGTTGTCACGCATCTCGATCGCCGCGTAGAAGCAATCGGCGTCGATATGGATAATTTTTTTGGCGTCTTCTATCGCTGGCGGATACACAGGCTGTCTTGCCACGCATATCTAGACAGGTATTTGAATTCTTTGCTTCCCATTGGCGCTGAGTCTAGTTTCCAGTCGGCACCTCATTGAAGGGAATGCCTTTGTCCAGTCGCGGATCCTGAGGCAAGCCCAGAACGCGCTCGGCAATAATGTTGGTCATGATTTCATCTGTGCCCCCCGCGATACGAAGCCCGGGTGCTCCCATGTAAGAACGTTGAGCCAGCGAGGTCAACAGGTCTCCGTCTGACCAGACGATTCCACTCTCCTCAAGGAGGTCCATGCAAAAAGAAGCAACAGCCTGAAGCTTCGGCGCACCCACGAGTTTGCCAATAGAGTTTTCAGGGCCTGGCAGCTCACCCCTTGATAGCGCTGTTATCGCTCGGTACCCGTTATATTCAAGCCCGGCCTCAAGCACATGAAAATCAGCTATCTTGGCGCGCACAGCGCTGTCCTCAATGGCAGGTTTGCCGTCGATCTCAACAAGTGTTGCGATCTCCAGTGCGAGTTTGACATCGGCACCGGGGCCGCCCCCTCCAATGGCAAGACGTTCATTCATCAAGGTAGTTAACGCCGCAGTCCAGCCCTGCCCAACGTCTCCCAAGCGGTAGTGATCTGGGATGCGCACGTCGGTGAAGTAAACCTCGTTGAAATCCGATTCCCCAGTGAGTTGCTTGATTGGTTTTATATCAATGCCCGGAGCCTTCATGTCGACGATAAACATGGTCAGGCCTTTGTGTTTGGCGACTGTGGGATCTGTGCGCGTAACGATGATGCCGTAATCCGCATAGTGAGCCTGGGAGGTCCAAATTTTTTGGCCATTGATCACCCACTCATCCCCGTCCTTTTCTGCCTTCGTCCGCAGAGCCGCGAGATCCGACCCCCCGGCGGGCTCCGAGAACAGTTGGCACCATATTTCCTCACCACTGGCGAGCTTGGGTAAGAAGTTTTCCTTGTGTTGAGGCTGCGCCCATACCATGAGCGTTGGCGCGATCATGCCTTGGCCAATGACAAAAAAGCGACTGGGAACATCGTATTTGCTTTCTTCCTGGTCCCAGATTACCCGCTCGATAGGAGAGGCTCCGCGACCACCGTACTCGGTATCCCAGCCAATGCAGGCCCATCCTCCGTCGTATTTTCGCTGCTGCCAGAGTTTGGCGATCTCGAGGGGGGTTTTGCCTTCGCGATCCCCGTCCGTCAGCTGATTGTTAGCCAGCCAATTAGCCGCGTCGGCGCGGAACTCGGCTTCCTGTGGCGTGTCATTGAAGTCCATGTGGTATTCCTAAAAGAAATTGGTTACGCGGCGTTGGCATAACTTTCTTGCAGTGCCGAGACAAGTCGGTTTTGCCAGTGTCGCTCGGATCCAAGTGCCAGGCTCAGCATCTTCGCTCGCCGATAGTAAAACTGGCAGTCGAATTCCCAGGTGAACCCCATGCCCCCGTGGGTTTGAATGTTTTCTTGAGCAGCGAAAAGTGATGCCTGAGTGGAAGCGACTCGAGCGGTCGATGCGGCCAGTTGCAGCGAGTCGCTGTCGCTCGCAAGCGCCCATACCCCATGATAAGCATTGCTGCGCGCCAGACTGTTCTTGACGTACATGCCAGCGAGCTTGTGTTTGATCGCCTGAAAGGAGCCAATTGCTCGACCAAATGCAAATCGTTGTTTTGCGTAATCACAGGCCTGTTCCAGTGCCATGTCGGCAATACCCAATTGTTCCCAGGCCATTAGCACGGCAGCACGATCAAGAAGGGCCTCGAAAGCGGACCAACTTACCTCGCCTTGGCCAAGAGGCTCCGCGGAGGTTTTTGCGAGGGAGATGCTTGCATGGCCTCGGCTTGGATCGAGTGTTGTTACCGTTTTTCGATCTACGGAGTCCTGCGCGAGGTCTACCAATGCGAGTTGAACATGACCAGCAGACCCTCGGCATGCGACCACAGCAATGTTGGCGATCATGCCATCAGCAACTGGCGTTTTGGTTCCAGAGACTCCGCCATTTTCCAAAGTGACTGAAAGGTTTTCAGCAGTAGTCCTGCCCGAGCGTTCGCTGAGCGCAAGTGTTCCGATAACTTCACCCGAGGCAAGTCCGGGCAGCCATTTGTTTTTCTGTGCGGAACTCCCAAAGGCCATGATTGCCTCTGTTGCTAGATACACCGAAGACGAAAAAGGGATGGGCGCGACTGATCGTCCCAACTCTTCGGCAATAATGGCCAGTTCGTAATACCCGAGGCCGAGGCCCCCGTATTCCTCAGGAATGGTGGTCGCGGTCCAGCCCATCTCGGCCACTTTCTGCCACAGGTTGGCATCAAAATGCGTATCACCATCGAGCACTGAGCGGGTTACCGAGGGAGGACTTTCTTGGCTAAGAAAGCCTCGCGCCTGTTCCCGAAGCATGAGTTGTTCTTCAGAGAATTCGAAATTCATTGAGACCTCTGCTGATGGGTTGCTGGAAGGACACGTTGCCGGCCAATTAACGGGCAGTATGCATATATTTTGAGGGTCGGCCAGTTATAAGAGTTATGCGTCAACTATACAAGCATCCCAGACGCTTGCTGCCGCTATCGGTGTTTTTCAGACAGAGCTCTGAGTGCCCCGCCAAGGGCCACTGTATCCACACCCACGCCAATGAAATCCGCACCGGCATCGACGCTCTTTCGGATCAATGTGTCGTTCAAACTCAGAATGCCGGCGATTTTGCCTGACGCCTTGATGGTGGTGATGGCATTGGTACAGGCCTCGTGCAATTCAGGATCGTCTGCTTGACCGATTTTGCCCATCGAGGCGGCTAGATCAGAGGGCCCGAGAAAAACGCCGTGTACCGAATCCAGCGCCAGTATCGACTCAAGGTTATCGAGGGCCGTTAGCGTCTCTGCTTGCACAATCAGACAGATTTCATCGTTTGCGTTGTGAAGGTAGCCCGGCACTTGATTCCAGCGAGCGGCCCTCGCGAGGGATGTGCCGACGCCTCGACTGCCTGTGGGTGGATAGAAAAGTGCATCGGCGCAGGCGCTCGCTTGCTCGGCGGTTTCGATCATGGGGATAACGAAGGTTTGGACCCCCATCTCCAAAAACTTTTTAAGCAACGAGGGATCGGCGCTTACGGGGCGAACCAAGGTAGCAACAGGGTAGGGCTCTATTGCACGCAAATGCGCCATGACATCAGTAAGTTCGAAGGGGGCATGCTCGTGGTCGATAAGGAGCCAGTCAAAACCTGATCCCGCCGCAATTTCTGCCACGTTAGGGTCCGGCAGCCCCAACCAGCAACCCCAGAGGACGCTTTGATCCTTGAGCGCGGCGAGAAATTTGTTTTTGGGGAGATCCATGGGTGCTCCTTAGGTGAAATCCACAGTGACCTTACCGAGAGGGCCGTAGTCGGCAACCATCTTGTCACCCGGTTGAGCAATGATTGGTCGGGTAAAGGAACCGCTGAGAATAAACTGGCCTGGCTCCAAGCCGATCTTGTGGGTGGCAAATCGCTTGCAGACCCATGAAATGCCTTTGGCTGGGTGGTCCTGTACTCCTGCCGCAAGACCGGTCTCTTCAACCTCTCCATTGAGGTAAAGAATTGCCCCGGTCCAGCGCATGTCGATGGTGGTGGGGTCGGCCTGATGTTCCCCGACAATGTAACCGGCATTGGCAGCATTGTCCGAAATGGTATCAAACACCTTTCGGGTATAACCGGTCTCCGGGTCCGTCCGGAAGCTTCGTGCGGCGATTAGCTCCAAGGCCGGCACCACATAATCGGTGGCGTCGATGACTTCATCGACGGTCACATCGGTTCCATATAGCGGCTTTTTCAAAACGAAGCCAAGCTCTACTTCAATTCGCGGATCACAGAACAGGCCGGTTTCAATCTGACAGCCCGTCTCAAAGGCCATGCTTTCAAGCAATATGCCGAAGTCTGGTGTCGTGATATTCATCGCCTGCTGCATGGCCCTGGAGGTCAGGCCAATTTTGTAGCCTGTAATGCGATCACCGGCGGCTATTTTTCGATCGACCCATGCACGCTGAACCGCATAAGCGTCCTCCATTGTCATATCTGGATAGCGAAGCGTTAAAGGTTTTATCTGGCAGCAGTTACGCTCAGCATCGTAGAGCGCGTTTGCCGCTTGGGTAATAGCTTCGTCGTTGAGCATAGGGCCTAGAAGTTCCGATAATTGAATTTCACGTCGTCGATTTCACGCATCTCAAATGACAGGGAGACCGATCGGCGCGTCATCAGGGGCGCAAGGTATGCTTTCAGTGCGTCAAAAAGTGTTTCTCCGGCCTGTTGCCTGATGCTGAGCTCGCGTCCTTTACCCACGTTCATCGAAAGATGAATAAAAGCTAGATCCGAATCGCCGCTTGCCACCCGTTGGTGGTTCGCTCGGTAAGCTCTCGCTCTCAGCCCCGCCTCGGGAAAGATGCCGGTTTCTATTGCAGTGCGCGTTAGTAATTCCAGTAAATCAGGGACATTCAGCTCACTGTCATCAAGATTGTTTGCGTATTCGAGGATAAGGTGAGGCATGAGAAAATACCGACCCCTCAGACCGGGAACACGGCGTTGATTTGTCCGGTTCCCGAGCTGCCAAAATAGGGCGTGATGACTTCAACCTTTTCCCTGTAGTCATCCCAGCCCAGCGCGCCCAGCAGCATGGCGGTGTCGTGCATGAATCCCTCCCCGTGACACTTGTCAGCATACTCCGGCAGCATGGCAATGAACTCTTGCCATTCTCCCTGCTCCCACATGCGAACCACTTCGCGGTCCATGTGTTCGAGCATTGGCGACCAAACTTTGTGGAGGTAGTGTTCGGATACACCGTTTTGCGCAAACCGGTGAGACAGGGAGCCTGATGCCAGAATCGCCACGTTGCCCTCGTAGTCGCGCTCGATGACTGAGCGCAGGGCCGTTCCGAGTCGACCACTATCGCCTAGATCATGAACCTGGCACATGGCGGAAATGGATATTACCTTGAAGTGCCTGTCTTCATTCATGTATCGCATGGGCACAAGGGTTCCGTATTCGAGGGCGAGGGTCGTATCGGGGTGGGCTCGCGCGTTCACCTCGTGACTGACACACTCTTGAGCGATCATCTCGCCGAGTTCGGGGTTGCCTTCATACTCATAGGGCATGTTCTTGATGAAGTGGGGCAGTTCGTTACTGGTATATACGCCCTTGAAGTGCTTGGCATTGTTAATGTGATAGCCGGAGTTCACCAACCAGTGAGTATCGAAGACGATGATGGTATCCACGCCGAGAGCGCGGCACCGACGGGATATTTCGTGGTGACCATCAATGGCGGCTTGTCGACATCCCTTGTGAGGTCCGTCTAGCTCCGATAGATACATTGACGGCACGTGGGTGATTTTGGCGGCAAAAGACAGCT
>Ga0181588_10001373_pt1 | contig 21692 bp, 20 predicted proteins | sample 071ome_26_FD_148607 | JGI IMG/M metagenome (GOLD analysis project Ga0181588, IMG submission 148607) | Coastal salt marsh microbial communities from the Groves Creek Marsh, Skidaway Island, Georgia - 071409BT metaG (spades assembly) | ecosystem: Environmental > Aquatic > Marine > Intertidal zone...
GCATCATGAATGCAGATGATAAGGAAAAGGCGGGGTCGGCGCCCAACACTGGTACACAGAAAAAGATGAGGTTTTCCTGAAGAGGCCGTCATCGAGCAAACGAAGAAAGCGAGTTCAAGAAATGCACACAAAAATGTACACAAAAATGTGCACAAATGAGTTGATAATCGGAGAACACTGTCATCGCGCTCGTCGATTTAACGCAAAGAAATTGCAAAGTGCGTTACGGTATTCCGATTAGAGCGCATAAAAATAGAGCACGAAGAGCCGGGCAAATAGAAGAGGGCAAAGAGAAAAGAACGCCAAGAAAAGAGCGCCAAGAATAGATTTAAAATAAAAGCGTCCTGAGAAGAAAGCTCAGGACTAAGAATTAGCTAGCGTGGCAGACACGCTGGCAAGCGCCATTCAAAACCATGTCTCAGCGCTCGTTGAATCGACGCTGTCAGCGCTGAGGGAAATGAGCGGCATGTCTACCATCATGTGGCAGACAAAAAATAAGAGCGGTACAAGTATCCTTTCAAAACCATTGAGAAAGCATGAGGGTTCCTATGGATCAACAATCAGAACAGAAGAATGGCGACGCCACGGCTGATGCCCTGTCGGCAGTCGCGATCGTTTTGATCCCCGTGGTTGGGGTCATCTACTGGCTGTCGGGGATGCCGTCTTAATTTGAGGCTCACGATGCATTTAAGGCGGGTCCCTGTTTTGGCGACCTGGTTCAGCGCTAGGTGGCATGTGACACCTCGCGTGCGCCACTGACGCAGGACTCATGGCTCTGCGCGGCACCCTCTTGTCTAGTGCAAGCTGCTGCTTGGGCGCAAATATTTTCTTGATGCGACGCATCACTTGAGGGTCTTAAAAAAGTTGCTGGGCGCAGCGCGATGCTCGCGAGGGATTCTCTCGGCTAACAGCAACGCCCGCTGGGAGCGCTTGTTTATTTTGAGCCACAGGCGCCTTTTAGGTTTGCTCGCCGATTGCTCAGAACGGTTGTTGATTTGAAAGGCAGATCATAGAGGGAGGTTGCGCCACGATCGCTCGATCAAATAATCCAACTTACCACCGCGATTAAGGCGCTAACAAACAGAACGGTAAATAAAATGCCCGCGGCGATAAATGGAAGCGGGCTTTTGGCGTTGAAGTCTCTTTCTCGCACCGCTTGGTTCTGAATCCCTATGGCCGCGGCCATAACGCTTAAAACGACTTGGAGAAAATTGGGGTTTTTGGGCTCGGCCTGCGCCGGTCGCGCATCAGGGTTGGTATTGGATTCATCGGCCATGGCTGATCCTCTCAGGTAAAGGTCAAGTTTAACAGTTTCGTGGCTCCCTTGAGGTTGATGGGGTGCTTTTAAGGCCTTGCCCTTGCCAGCGAGTCGATGGATCGGGGGCAACGGACGGGACCGCCCCGTAATGCCAAGATCAGGCGTCTAGCAAGTTGGGGGATAACCACCGTTTTGCCGTGTCGAGAGACCAATCTTTTCGATCTGCATAATCGCTGAGCTGCGTGTGATCAATCTTCCCAAGCCCAAAGTAACGGGATTCAGGGTGAGAGAAGTAAAAGCCGCTGACGGAGGCTGCGGGACTCATTGCAAAATGCTCGGTCAGCTCTACGCCCAATGAGGCCTCGGCCTTGAGAAGTCGAAATAACGTTTCCTTTTCGGTATGGTCAGGGCAGGCGGGATAACCCGGCGCAGGGCGGATGCCCTGGTATCGTTCTTTGATTAAATCCTCGTTGTTAAGTCGTTCGTCCGGTGCGTAACCCCACAATTTATGTCTGACTTGCTCGTGGAGGTACTCTGCTGCTGCCTCAGCGAAGCGGTCGGCAATGGCTTTGACCAAAATCGAATTATAGTCATCGCCGGCCAGCTCATAATCTTTTGCCAGTGCTTCGAGCGGAGCCCCTGCAGTCACGACAAACCCGCCGATGTAATCCACACTCTGACTTTGAGGCGCAACCCAATCACTTAAACAAAAATTCGGTCCGTCATTGGGTTTGTCTGTTTGTTGCCTCAGGTGGTGTAAACGGCAACGGATGCCGCTTCGCTCCTCGTCTGTGTAGATCAGAATGTCATCATTGTCCGAATTGGCCGGCCAAAAACCCAGAACGGCAGAGGCATGTAGCGCGGGATCGGATTTGATGGTTTCGATCATCTCCATCGCATCTTTGAAGAGCTCTCGAGCCGACTCGCCCACGATTTCATCTTCTAGAATATTTGGGTATTTCCCTGCCAATTCCCAGGCAATGAAAAAGGGCGTCCAATCAATGTATGGTTCCAGGGTGGCAAAGTCGATCGATGCTATGACCTCTTCTCCCAAATTGGTTGGCCGATAGGGTTGAAAGCCGGTCCAATCGATGGCGGGGCGATTTGCCCTTGCTTCGCCAATGGTGAGCAGCTTCCTCCCAGCGGATCTACCCGCATTTCTTGCCCGGATCGTCTCGTATTCTGCGCGCGTTGCCGCTCGGATAGTCTGTTGCTCAGACTGAGACAAGAGTTGTGTTGCGACACCTACTGCTTTGGATGCGTCGGTGACGTAAATCGTCGCCTCGTTTTGATAGGCGGGCTCAATCTTGACGGCTGTGTGTGCTTTCGAGGTGGTCGCGCCGCCAATCATTAAAGGAACTTCAAAGTTCAGGCGCTGCATTTCCCGGGCGACATGAACCATTTCGTCGAGAGAGGGTGTGATTAGTCCGCTAAGGCCGATGATATCAACGTCATGCTCGGTTGCGGCTTTCAAGATCTTGTCGGCGGGTACCATCACCCCAAGATCGATGACGTCATAGTTGTTGCACTGGAGAACAACGCCGACGATATTTTTGCCGATATCATGCACGTCCCCTTTAACCGTGGCCATCAGTATCTTGCCCTTTTTGCCACTTGCCGCATCTTGTTCAGCTTCGATAAACGGTACCAGGTGGGCAACGGCTTGCTTCATCACGCGGGCACTTTTGACGACCTGGGGCAGGAACATCTTTCCTGCGCCGAAGAGGTCGCCCACTCGATTCATGCCCTCCATCAAGGGGCCTTCGATGACATCAATAGGTTTCGCGGCTTGCTGCCTCGCTTCTTCGGTATCGGCAACAACATACTGGCTGATGCCTTTGACCAGAGCATGGGCGAGTCTCTCGTCAACGCTTTGGTCCCGCCAGGCCAGATCCGTTTCCTTTTGTTTTGCGCCTTGTCCAGAAAATTGTTGCGCGATCTCGATTAAGGCCTCAGTCGCCTCTGGGTGGCGATTGAAGATAACGTCTTCGATGCGAGATCTGAGGTCGGCTGGGATTTCTTCGTAGATCGCCAACTGGCCAGCATTGACGATGCCCATGGTCAGACCCGCTTTGATCGCGTGATACAAGAAGACCGCGTGAATGGCCTCACGAACCGCGTTATTGCCGCGGAAAGAAAAAGACACGTTGGAAAGGCCGCCTGAGATTGATGCATGAGGCAAGTTGTTCTTGATGAAACGACAGGCTTCGATGAAATCAACCCCGTAGGTCGCGTGCTCCTCGATCCCAGTTGCGACAGCGAATATGTTGGGATCAAAAATGATGTCCTCGGGCGGAAACCCCACCACCTCTGTGAGGATTGAATAGCTTCTTGAACAGATTTCATTTTTGCGGGCGAGTGTGTCGGCTTGCCCGGTCTCGTCAAAAGCCATAACGACCACAGCGGCACCGAATTTCTTGCAGATCTTTGCTTGCTCGATGAATTCTTCTTCGCCTGCTTTCAAGCTAATCGAATTCACGATGCACTTACCTTGCATGCACTTCAGGCCGGATTCGATGATGTTCCACTTGGAGGAATCGATCATGACTGGAACCCGAGAGATCTCAGGTTCGCTCGCAACCAGATTCAAAAATGTAATCATCGCACCCTCGGAATCGAGCATGCCCTCATCCATGTTGATGTCGATGATTTGAGCGCCATTATCAACCTGCTGCTGAGCGACAGCGAGTGCTTCAAGGTACTTGGATTCTTGAATGAGTTTCGAAAATTTAGCTGAACCCGTGACGTTGGTTCGCTCACCCACGTTCACGAAGAGGCTGTCCGGGCTGATGTTGAGCGATTCTAATCCAGACAGTGACATGTGCCTGGCCCTGGTTCGTGCCTCGCGAGGTGCTCGTCCTTTCACGAGTTCCGAGAAGGCCGCGATGTGTGCGGGTGTGGTCCCGCAACAGCCCCCTATGAGGTTGACCATCCCTTCGTCGAGGTACTCCTCGATCGCGGCCGCCATCTCTTCAATGGTCTCATCGTACTCGCCAAATTCGTTGGGTAGCCCGCGGTTTGGGTAGGCACTCACGAAACAATCTGCAAGTTCGCTGATCTCTTGGGTGTACGCCCGAAGTTCGCGGGCACCCAGTGCGCAGTTGAACCCGACCGAAAGCGGTTCAGCGTGACGAATCGAGTTCCAAAATGCGCCCACGGTTTGTCCCGAGAGAAGCCTGCCACTGGCATCCGTGATCGTGCCAGATATCATGATAGGCAACCGATGGGTTGTTTGCTCAAAGTAGCTAAGCGCAGCGTAGATCGCGGCTTTAGCATTAAGAACATCGAAGATGGTTTCGATGAGCAGGAGGTCGCTGCCCCCTTTTACAAGACCATCGATGGCTAGCGTGTAGTCTTGGACCAATTGGTCAAAGGTGACGTTTCGAAAGCCTGGGTCATTCACATCAGGCGAGATGCTTGCTGAACGTGTGGTTGGGCCGAGAGCCCCGGCAACAAAGCATTGTCTGGAGGCGTCGGCCTTCATCGTGTCGAGTGCGGCGGATTTCGCAAGTCGGGCAGCTTCTAGATTGAGTTCATGAACCAGGGCTTCGGTTCGGTAATCTGCCTGCGAGATCCCATTCGCCGTGAAGGTGTTGGTCTCGATGATGTCTGCGCCGGCATTGAGATAGCTGAGGTGAATGTCTTTGATTAAACCCGGCTGCGTTAGGGTTAAAAGTTCGTTATTGCCCTTCAGATCCATGGGATGGTCGCCAAAGCGCGATCCTCTGAAATCGGACTCGGATAAGTGATACCCCTGGATAGCAGTACCCATCGCACCGTCCATGACCATGATCTCTTCTCTCAGACGACGGGCAAGGGGTGACTGTGTATCTTTGGTATTCATCTTGGTTTGGGCCTTGGAGACGCTGCGCAGTCTAGCAAATGCGGATCGATACCCGTTTGAAGATGTTTGACCTCGCGCTTGAAAGGCTCTCATGATGTGGACCGAAGTCTTTTCATATGAAAGCTCGTCCAGTGATGCGCTTCCTCGTATAATTGACTGTTAGATCCAAACAAAATCTTCAGTGAGACCCTAATGGTTGAAATCAAGGAAGGCGCCCAGCGCTATCTCGAGCAGTTGTTGGAAAAGCAAGAAGCCAGTGATGTCGGTGTCAGGATCTTCATCACGGAACCTGGCACGCCCATGGCTGAAACCTGTCTGGCGTATTGTCGACCCAGCGAGGCGCAGCCAACAGATATCAAGATCGAGTACCCAGGGTTCGTAGCGTGGATTGATCAGAGCAGTGAGCGTTTCCTCTTGGACGCGGTGGTGGATTTTTCTGAGGACCGCATGGGTGGTCAACTGACGATAAAGGCCCCAAACGCGAAGGTCCCGAGCGTCACCGAAGACAGTCCCATCGAGGAGCGTATTAACTACGTGCTACACACCGAAGTGAATCCCTCTCTTGCGAGCCATGGAGGGATGGTGAGTCTTGTCGAGGTGGTTGATGAGTCGATCGCGGTGCTGCAATTTGGCGGTGGGTGCCAAGGTTGCGGCATGGTGGATTTGACCCTCAAAGACGGCGTTGAGAAGACGTTGCTGGAGCAGCTCCCGCAATTGACTGCAGTGCGCGACGTGACCGATCACACGCAAAAAGAGAATGCCTACTACTAAAGTCCGAGCAGACTGCGGAGCGAGTCTCTAGAGCCTTGCTCAGCCATTCCCGAATGACGGGTTAAAAGTCAAAAAACGCAAGGGGGAGAGGCGCTTCGCTAAGCAGTCTGCTCCAGAGGTAATAGCCGGTCTGATAGGGCGCCGCCAATATCGTTCGCCAATTGAGACAGCGCCTGCTCTGTGGTGCGCCAATCGATGCAGGCATCCGTTACCGAAACACCATATTTGAGCTCTGATAGATCTTGGGGGATCGATTGGTTGCCCCACTCCAAATGAGACTCAATCATGAGGCCTATAATGGAACGATTGCCGTCATTGATCTGCGTGGCGACGTCTTCAATGACTCGCGTTTGATTGGCTGGGTCCTTGCTTGAGTTTGCGTGTGAGCAATCGATCATGATGGCGGGCCTAATGCCCGCCTTAATGAGCTGTTGTTCGCAGTCTTGGACCGCAGCAGCGTCATAGTTTGGTCCTTGAGTTCCTCCTCTAAGGACGACGTGCGCGTGTCGGTTGCCGCGTGTTTCGATGATTGAGACCAGCCCGTCGTGGTTGATGCCTAAGAACCGATGAGGCGTCGAGACTGATTTAAGCGCGTTGATCGCGACGTCCAGGCCACCGTCGGTGCCATTTTTGAATCCCACTGCGGACGAGAGACCGCTTGCCATTTCACGGTGCGTCTGCGATTCCGCCGTCCTTGCGCCGATGGCGCTCCAGCTGATCAAGTCTTGAAGGTATTGAGGTGAAACAGGGTCGAGGGCCTCGGTAGCTGTCGGAATGCCCATTTCAGCTAAAGAGACCAAAAGCTCGCGACCGAGCCGCAAGCCTTCTTCGATTTGAAATGAGTCATCGAGACGGGGATCGTTAATAAATCCTTTCCAACCAACCGTTGTTCGTGGCTTCTCGAAGTAAACTCGCATGACCAAGAAGAGATGTTCTTTGACCGACTCAGACAGCGTTTTTAAGCGTGACGCGTAGTCGAGGGCAGCCTTCGGATCATGAATTGAACAGGGTCCAACCACTACCAGCAGTCGTGGGTCGGTACCCGAGAGAATCGAACGAATCGTCTTCCGCGCCTCTATAATCGTCTTCTCTGCACCTTCACTGAGCGGAAATTGCGCCTTGAGCGTTGCGGGGGTCAAGAGTGGTTGTTCCTCAAGTACATTGAGATCGTCGATGGGCGTCTCTGTCATGTTGGCATCCTTAGAGCCGGAGTGGCTTTGGTTGGCTTGCTGATGGCGCGCACCACCGAGAACCAATCTGCTTACGCATTCTCTGTATCGCACGCCAAACACAAGCCCTTCTCACGGTCCAGATCATGTGTCTTACCCGCAAATTATTGCTTGGTGTCTTAGTCTGAGCTGCGCGGGGCTTGTGGCCTGCGGGCGTGGGGCCTGATTTTTGGGCCACGCTAATTTCGCGAGGGTGGTATGATATCGGCCCTCGAGCGAAAAGCAAGAAACAAGGCAGATCCTGTCCTTTTCGATGCCTGTGGCGCTCGATTAATCCTGATCTATCATCCATCGAGTCGTTATGCGTTGGAAAACCACTTTCATTCTGTTGCTGCTCGCGTCCGGGGCTGCATCACAGGACCGTCTCGGTGGCGATGCTGCTGGGATAACCTTTTCTGTGACGCGCGAGACTTCGATTGGAAACGCTCAGCTTTCCGAGTTGAGCGGTCTTGTTAAGAGTCAGCTGTTTAATGAAGTTTATTGGGCGCACAACGACAGTGGCGATTCGCCGCGCGTTTTCGCTCTGGATCGCGAGGGTCGGAGTCTCTGTCCTCAATTTTTGAAATCCTGCAGGACACAGGACACAGGCAAGCGAGACTGGCCAGGACAGGCCGTTGAGCTCGCCATGAATTATGACTGGGAAGATATTGCCATCCTTCAAGGTGATTTGCTGATCGCCGATATTGGCAACAATGGGAATGCGAGGAGAGACCTCGGCATCTATCGAGTCCCCGAATTCAACCCAGAGGCGGTAGAGCGAACGAGAGCGCTGACCTTTTATCCCATTCGCTACCCGGAGCAACGCAAGTTCCCCGCAGCGCGATGGGAGTTCGACGCGGAGGCGCTCTTTACCGACGGCGCCGAGGTTTTTCTGATCACCAAACATCGAGAGTCGGGCCAGATCAGTCAGTTCAAGCGCGGTGCCAAGCTCTATCGCGTGCCACTGCGATCAAGCATAGAGCCCAATGTGCTCGAATGGGTCGCCGAACGCGACGATTTGGCCGTTGTCACGGCGGCAGATGTCAGCTCGGACGGCCTATATTTAGCTGTTTTAGGCTATCAAACCCTGTGGCTTTTCGGTCGACCTGAGCAGTCAGAAGATCACTGGTTTTCTAGCCTTCGTGGTCAGCTGGACTTGAGATCCTTTGGCATGGGTCAGGTTGAAGCGCTCACGTTTTTGGGTCCATCGAGCCTGATGGTCGCCAACGAAGGGGGCGATCGATTCCGAGTCGATTTCGTTAATGCGCTTCCACTGGAGCAAGCTCGCGATGAGTGAACTCGGGATTGATCTAGGGTTAGGGTTGGGGCTTTTGTTAGTAGCCACTGGCGTCGTCAGCGGCTTTATCAACACGCTCGCAGGTGGAGGCTCGATGCTTACGCTGCCCATACTGATGATTTTCGGGATGCCTGCAGACATTGCCAATGGTACCAATCGACTCGCGGTGCTAGCACAATCCGCGACGGGCGCGTTTGAGTTCAATCGTGCCGGTCGCTTGGATCGAAACGCGTGGGCTCGTGTCTTGGTACCGACGATTCTCGGCGCGGCCATCGGTGCCATAGCAGCGTCCGTCATGCCGGTTGTTTACTTAAAGCCAGTTTTGCTCTGCGTCATGATGACGATGGCGGCTCTAATGCTCATTAACCCCGCCTTCATGCAGCCCGGTGAGGATCAAACGGTTAATCAGGGTGGGTTGGGGCTCGTCGCGCTTTTTGGCGCGGGACTCTACGGGGGGTTTATTCAAGCCGGCGTAGGATTCATCTTGCTCGCCGCCTTGTCTGGTGTGATGCAGTATGATTTGGTTCGAGGCAATGCATTAAAAACCCTGTGCACAGGTATTTTTAGTCTCGTCGCGCTGGTGGTTTTTGCGTGGCAAGAGCAAGTTCACTGGATGTGGGGCCTCGCCTTGGCGGCTGGCTCAGCCGTCGGCGCTTACCTCAGCGTCAAGGTCACTTTAACGCTGTCTGCCAGGGTACTGAAAACGATTCTGTTTATAATGGTGTCCCTGTCGTGTGTGGCCGCCTTTCTGGAAGTTTGAAATCATGGTCGATAGAGAAGACGCTCGCTACCCCTCTAACTTTATCAGCAACATAATGACGGCAGATCAAGCGTCGGGAAAGCACGAGGGGCGTGTTAAAACTCGATTCCCCCCTGAACCCAATGGCTATTTGCACATCGGTCACGCTAAGGCGATCTGCTTGAATTTTGGCTTGGCGAGTGAATTCGGCGGGACGACCAATCTACGGTTCGACGATACCAACCCAGAGAAGGAAGACGAGCATTTCATGACGGCGATGCGTCGAGACATTGAATGGCTCGGCTTTCGCTGGGAAGAAGAACACAATGCGTCGGACTATTTTGAAGCTCTGCACGATTTCGCAGTCAAACTGATTAAAGACGGCAAAGCGTACGTTTGCTCGTTGTCGGCGGAAGAGATTCGTTTGTATCGAGGCTCGCTTACCGAACCAGGCAAAGACAGTCCGTATCGTTCACGGTCGGTCGAAGAGAATTTGGATTTATTCGCTCGGATGAGAGCGGGTGAGTTCGAAGATGGCGCGCATGTCTTGCGTCTGAAGATTGACATGGCTTCGGGAAATATGAATTTGCGCGACCCCAGCATCTACCGTATTAGACATGTCGCTCATCACCAAACCGGCGAAGCCTGGTGCATCTATCCACTTTACGATTACACCCACTGTATCTCAGATGCGCTTGAGCGGATCACGCACTCGCTTTGCGACACAGGCTTTGAAGATCATCGACCGCTCTACGACTGGGTGCTTGATCAACTCGACGTGCCCGGAAACCCGCAGCAGATTGAATTTTCACGTTTAAACTTACAGTACACGGTGACCAGCAAGCGAAAATTAAAGCAACTCATTGACGAGAAGTTTGTTCGTGGTTGGGACGATCCCAGAATGCCAACCCTTGCGGGTATGCGTCGTCGCGGCTACACGCCTTTCGCGCTGAGAGACTTCTGCCGTCGAATCGGCATCACCAAGAGCGACAATAACGTCGAACTTGCGCTCCTTGAAAGTTGTATTCGTGAGGATTTAGAAGCGAGTGCGCCGAGAGCCATGGCGGTTATCAATCCGCTCAAGGTCACATTAGTCAACTTCGAAAAAGAACAATCTGAAATCCTGCAGCTACCTAATCATCCGAAAGATCCGGACATGGGTTCTCGAGAGGTGCCGTTAACACGCAGTCTTTACATTGATCAGTCAGACTTCCGGCTCGAAGCTAATAAAAAGTACAAGCGGTTGGTTCTCGGTCAGGAAGTTAGACTACGAGGCGCTTACGTAATTCGTGCTGTGGATGTCCTAAAGGACGACGATGGCAATATTGAGGAGGTGCTCTGCGAGTACGATCCAGACACGCTGGGGGTCAATCCTGAGGGCCGCAAGGTCCGAGGGGTGATTCACTGGGTTTCGGCTGAGGATTGCGTTTCCGCAGAATTCAGGCGGTTTGAGCCGCTCTTCACGGTACCATTCCCCGATGCGGAAGAGGCCGACTACCGTGACCTCATCAACCCGAGCTCAGAGCAACGATGGCATGGCTTTGTTGAAAAAAGCATTCTCCAGCAATCGAGGGCGCAGCGCTTTCAATTCGAGCGAGAAGGCTATTTTATCCAAGATGATATAGATGCCAATTCGTCAGGCGCGTTGGTTTTCAATGAGATCGTTGGTCTGAAAGACTCGGCCGACAAAATGCGCGCCGCGCTCGAGAGCGACTAGCGGCACGCCGCTCCTTTTGATGGGATGCCCCTGTGGGTTGTTTCAGTGCGGGGTCAAAATGCATGCCTGGCGCATGGCGATACCGAGTGAAGTCCCATGAGCGCAAGATTGAATCGATACGCATGAGGCCGTATTGAAGAATCTCGAATCAGAGGCTAACGCCGTATGGCTGACATAGATCAAGGTTTCAATGAGTTTGCCATCAATCGAACCGATGTTTTGGCTGCCCGGGACCGATTACGGTCAAGGGTCCATGCGACGCCGATTCTGAGGTCTGACTACCTTGATCGACGGCTAAAATTGTCGATGCATTTTAAAGCGGAGCACCTTCAGCATACGGGATCCTTTAAGTTTCGCGGTGCGATGAATGCGGTCAGGCTCCTTAAGAAATCGGGGTTTGAGGGCACGATTTGTACCCATTCCTCGGGTAATCATGGCGCCGCGCTTGCTCGAGCGGGTCGACTCGAAGGCTATGCCGTCACTGTGGTCATGCCCGAGGGTGCGAATCGACTGAAAGCGCAGTCCGTTGTTGATGAAGGCGGTGAGATTATCTGGTGTGCCGCTACTAATTCGGCCAGGCTGGAAGCGGTGGAGTCTTTACAGAAATCTTCTGGTGCGCATCTGGTGCCGCCTTTCGATGATGACCGAATCATTGCCGGTCAGGGCTCTGCAGCCCTTGAATTGCTCGAAGTCTGTGCCGATCTCGACGTGCTGTTGGTGCCCGTGGGCGGCGGCGGGTTGCTTGCGGGTTCGCTGCTAGCGGCTGAGGGTGTGCGCGTCTATGGCGTAGAGCCTCTGCTCGCAGACGATACTGCGAGATCATTTGAGTCCGGTATCCGTTGCGGATTTGATCAATCCTTGACGATCTGTGATGGTCTTCGAGCATCGGTCGGCATGCGTACGTTTAAGATTATTCAAAGAGACGTCGCAGGTATTCTCACAGTCACTGAAGAGGCCGTGACCAGAGCGACCGCGCAACTCTGGCGCGATCTAAAGTCATGGGTAGAACCCAGTGCGGCCACGGTGCTCGCAGCAGCGAATACCTATCGGAGCAAGTTTGAGGGGCTGAAAGTTGGCGCAATTTTGTCAGGTGGTAACGTTGACTTCAGCGCGCTTCAAAAAGCGCCCTATCAACGTTGGTTGTCCGACGAATTGTCGTTGCGTGCCTGAAACGGGTGGCGGATCAAGGTCTGTTTTGGTGGTTAGCAGCTCTGGGATAATAAAAGGAAGCACATGAACGAAACCCACGATTGGACAGGCGCGCATTTAGAACTCGCGAAGTGCTCTTGTCCGTATTGCGGCGAGCCGATCCAGTTGGTGATTGACCCTCAGCAAGTAGGCGCACAGTACGTCGAAGACTGCGAAGTGTGCTGTAGACCGATGCTCGTGACGGCTTTGAGTGAATCTGAGGCTATTTGCGAGATCGAGGGGTAACTGTACCGAAAGGTTTCAGATCATTGAATTCGTTGACCCATGGTGAATGCGATTGTGTGACGACTTTGGCAAGCATGAAATCGCAATCACCTGCGAATACATAAAAAGTGCCGCCGTATGACAAGCTGACTCGACGTTGTCTACATCCCAGATAGGGCGATGTTCGCCGCCCATAGATGGTTTAAGGCGCGTCGAGTTCGTCAATGAGGGCGTCATTAGGAGCGGTAGTTTCCTGAAGTCTAGCCGCGACGCTTTCCGCTTTTTCGAGCACACGTAATACGTTCTCACCAGCGATCTTGGCAATATCACGATCGGAATAGCCTCGAATCAGCAACTCCTTTAACAGCGCGGGGTAGGTTGAAACATCCTCGAGCCCAGTCGGGCCCGGCGGCATGCCATCGTAGTCGGCACCCAGCCCGATCGCGTCAATGCCGGCAATTGTGCGGATATGGTCGATGTGATCTGCAACGTCGAAGAGTGTCGCCTCGGGCGCCGGGTGCGCTTCTCGGTAATCGTTCACTGCGGCGCGCACAGCGTCCTCCGAGAGGGTTTGATCTAAAGAGTTCCTGTAATTTGTGACTTCAACTTCATAAAGCCGTCTTGGTTCTGAGACATAGGAGGTTAAGTAGTTCACCATGACCACGCCTTCGTTCTCGCGGACCATGCGGAGCACATCGTCGGGCACGTTCCTATCGTGTTGCGTAACTGCATAAGCGGAGGAATGAGAGAAAATAATCGGTGCTTTCGAGACCGCCAGCGTATCACGCATGGTGTCTGCAGAAACATGAGACAAGTCGACTAACATGCCCAGTCGGTTCATTTCGAGTACCACCGCCTCGCCAAAGCGGGTGAGTCCGCCGTGGCGCGCCTCATCTGTGGCCGAGTCTGCCCACAGCAGGCCCTTCGAGTGGGTGAGCGTCATATAGCGCGCGCCCAAATCATAAAGCCCTCTGAGGGTCGCTAGAGAGTTGTTCATCGAGTGTCCACCCTCCATACCAATGAGGCTGGCGATTCGACCGGACGCATGAATCTTTCTTACGTCGCTCGCGGTCAATGCAAGTCCAAAATCATCGCCGTAATAATTCACCAAGCGCTTCACCAGGTCGATTTGCTCGATGACCTTTTGAACGTCGACGGGCGCTCCACCGTAGGTCGTTACGGGAACGTAGACAGAGAAGAAGAGGCCGCCAACGCCGCCGCGGCGTAGCCTAGGAATATCTGTGTGGGTGGGATTCTCCAAGGTGGTGAGGTCGGAGGCCAGATCGAGCGCCGCAAGGTGATTGTTAACCCTTTGTCGGTATTGCCAGGGAATGTCGTTATGGCCGTCAATCAGTGGCGTCTCCTTGAGCACTCGCGCGACCCGCCCGTCCAAGTCATCGGCATTCGCGATGGGTAAGAGATTCAGTAAGAGCGAGAGACAGAGTGTGCCTCGTGTCAGGTGTTTCGCTGAGCGGATTGAAGGGTGTAATCGCATGGTAGAAGTCCTCCGGGGCTCTTTGATCACTCAAGCAGAGTTGTGGCGAGCCAAGTACTGGCGTTGATAATCCGCACTGTAACGATATTTCTGAGTCGGGTCATCCATTGTCTGGTAACGCTGACTGCGGGGTTTTCATAGGGCAAGTGAGACGAATTCAAGGGCTAACGCATATCATTGCGAAGTGAGTCGCGTTAAAATGCGCGAGCGCATGACTGGCGATGAGAGGTGGATGACCACCGGGAAGTGCGCGAAGCTCGACAACTGAATAAGAGTTCGAAAGCGATTACAAGCCGCTCGCCTGGGCATAGTCACTATCCGTCTAATTTGGAGACCAGCCTATGTCCTCGTCTGTTGACGCGTCCGCGCAACTTGCAAACCTTGAGCAGCTCGCCATCAATGATCCAGCCGTTTATGCGGCGCTCCGCGGTGAAGAAGCTCGTGAGCGCAGTGGTATCGAACTGATTCCCTCAGAAAATTACGCCTTCCCGGAAGTGCTTGCCGTCTTAGGCAGCGTGTTTACCAACAAATATTCTGAAGGTTACCCCGGGCGACGATACTACGGGGGGCAAAAGTTTACCGACGAGATCGAAAATCTGGCCCGTGAACGAGCCAAAGAGGTGTTCCGCTGCGAACATGCCAATGTGCAGCCGCTCTCTGGGTCTGCGATGAATCAAGCGGTGTATCTCGGGCTACTTGAGCCTGGAGATACCATCATGGCGATGGATCTTTCCCATGGCGGCCACCTGACCCACGGTGCGCCGGTCTCGCATATGGGCCGACTGTTTAATTTTGTTCGCTACGTAACCAACCCAGTCGACGGAGCCATCGATTTTGATCAGGTTCGCAGGGACGCACTGGCCACCAAACCTAAAATGCTGCTTTGCGGTTATACATCCTACCCACGCGATATCGACTATGCAGCCTTCAAAGCTATTGCTGATGAGGTCGGCGCAATTTCGATGACAGACGCTTCCCATTTCGGAGGGTTGGTGGCCGGGGACGCCATGCGTAATCCGTTCGATTATGGGTTCGACATTGTAACCACCACCACGCACAAGTCGCTGCGCGGCCCGAGAGGTGGGATGGTGCTGTGCCGCAAAAAGTTTGCCAAGGATATCGATAAATCGGTTTTTCCCGGGCTTCAGGGTGGTCCTCACATGAATGCCGTCGGCGCGATAGCCGTCACGCTTGAAAAAGCCAAGACTGCGGAATTCAAAGCCTACGCTCAAGGCGTGCTAGACAACGCACAAGTTTTAGCCGCGCGTCTCATGGGGCAGGGAGGACAACTGGTCACCGGCGGAACGAGCAACCACATGATCGTGATGGACACCATGGCATCGTTCGGGCTTGATGGTCGTGTGGCGGAGGAGACGCTGGATAAAGCGGATATCACCACGAATAAGCAGATTATCCCTGACGATCCAAATCCGCCCTTACGACCCAGCGGGATTCGGCTGGGAACGCCGGCGGCGACTGCGCGAGGGATGGGTGAGTCTGAGATGAATCAACTGGCCGATTGGATGGTCAGGGCGCTGTCAGCGCCAGATGATGAATCCTTACTCGAATCCATACGGTCTGAAGTTCACGCCCTTTGTCAGCAGTTCCCAGTCCCCGGTATTTGATTCGCTTTAGACGTTGAGACCGATCTCGCCACACGCTGGCGTGTTGCGAGGGGAGCGGCGCTCGCTGCTGTGCCGTTTGATTCACCTAATCGAGGTTTGTCGGTCTAGCTAAGTGGCTGCTCGAGTGTTTTTAGGAAAGCGCTCACAGCCATGGTAGCCGTGGCGTAAGCCTCCGCGTCTTGGCGGTATTTGGCTAATTGCCCAAAGCCGTGATCGGTTCCCGTGAGCACTGTGAGTGTATTCAGTGGATTGTGCATTCGGGCCATGAGCGTGCCGAGCTGGGCGGGTTCCGCCAAAGCATCTCTTTCACCAGACACCAAACAGACCGGCAGTGCCAGATCGCTCGCGTGGTCCCATCTTTTAAGATGTGGATTTTTGGCGGGGTGAACGGGTAACGAGAAGGCGATGATGGAGCGAAGGCGCCCTGCAAGCTTATCGCCTGACGTGACGAGTTTTGCCGCAACATGGGTTGCAATCCGCGCCCCGTAGCTATGCCCACCGAGGTGCAGACGAGCAGTTGGGAACTGCTTGGCGGCGCTGCGTAGCTGAAGTTCATACTCGTTGATCGTGACGTTGATATCTTTTGGCGGGAACGGCCGCCCCTCGTCACGGTAGAGAAATTGAAATCGCCAAGTGCTGAGTTCCAGCGCTTCGCACAAGGCAGCGAGGCGTGCCAAGTGCGGGTGGTCAAGATCCATGTTTGATCCGGGAGCGAGAACGATGAGGTCTTGAACCTGACCGGTGGTCTGAATGATGGGGTCCTTCATGAGGTCAGCGTGGATTCACCTGTGGGTTGTGGAAATACTTGGGCCATGGCTAAACATAGATCGCGAGTCATCTTCTGTCACCCTTAGCACTTAAGAGGAACAGCTTGCCCCTTTGCTGCTCACACGTAATCCCCGTCAATCGGTGGGCACTTTATTGGGCATTCTGTCGCCAGTCAGCCGGGGCCGGAAGAGCTGAGCGTTTGGCGATGTGCTTGAACAAGATGTTAAGCTTGAGGGGGTAGAACTTAGAATAAAAGAGGGTGTTCAGTGGCGCACGCAGGCTCGCCAGAAAAAGCAATTCTTTACGCCTTTTTGGCCAATTTTGGTATTGCAATCAGTAAAGGTGTCGCCGCGATCTACACCAATTCAGGAAGTATGGCCGCAGAGGCGATTCATTCGGTCGCGGATACGTGTAATCAAGTCCTCTTATACATTGGCCTGAGAAGCAGCAAGCGAGGAGCTGATGAAGAGCATCCGCTTGGTTACGGCAAGCTGAGCTACTTCTGGAGTTTCATCGTTGCATTGATTTTGTTCAGCCTGGGCGGCATTTATTCCCTCGTCGAAGGTTGGCACAAGCTCACTGAGCCCGAGCCCTTAAATGAGGTGTGGGTGGGTTTGCTGGTGCTTGGCGGCGCTATTTTGCTCGAAGGGGGCAGTCTTTACGGCGCGGTCACCGAAGCGAAAAAAATGGCGGGCGAAAAGCCGTTTTGGCAATGGCTTAAGACCACGCGCAGCGCTGAGATTGTGGTGGTCCTCGGTGAAGATGTTGCTGCGATTCTTGGCCTTTTGATGGCCTGGTGTGCGTTGCTTGCGGCCTGGTGGCTGGACGACGTTCGCTACGATGCGTTTGGATCTATCGCGATCGGTGTGTTGCTCATTGTAGTCGCCGCCGGTTTAGCAAATCGGCTGCAAGGCCTTTTAGTCGGCCGCTCAGCCGAGCCCGATTTACGAGATACCATCGAGGAATTGATACAAAACCACGTCTCTGTTTCAGATATTCACAGTGTGGTGACGCTGCAAATGGGGCCTAAGGTACTGCTTGCGGCGAAGGTGAGTCTTGATCCAACGCTCGTGGTGTCTGATGCGGCGCAAATTCTCGACCACATTGAATCAGCGATAAAAAGTCGATTTCAAGAAATAGAGTGGTGTTTCATCGAAATTGAAAAATCCAATTTGTCGTTGCCCTAACGATACAAGGCAAGCTTACATGCGATGGCTTTGGCGCTTGCGCCCTCCTTGCTTCGAGTCATTCAGGAGAGAACTATGACGATTCGATTTGACGAGAGGTTTTCGGTGCCTGCTGCCGATTTGTGGGCGATTATTGGCACGGTCGACCGTGTCGATTGGGTTCCAGGCGTCACGCACTGCATGTTTGATGGCCGCGTGCGACGTTTGCAACTCCCTGGTGCCGGTGACATCGCAGAGGAGATTGTCATTCGTGATGAGGATTTGATGCGACTTGTTTACCGCTGCATTGAATCGCCACAACCCATGGAGTTCCATGAAGCGCGAGTTAGTATTGAAGCCTTGAGTGAGACCGAATGTCGTTTCGTTTGGGAGGCTGATATTGAGCCCGCCGCGTTTGTGCCTTTTTTGAGGGGCAGTATGCAAGGTGCGCTTGAGCAGTTACGGGTCGTGGCAGCCCAAGCGAAATGAGCTGAAGTCTCTACCGTCGTTCGCCGAGCGCTAGTGATGTTTTCAGCTTTTTCGATCGATTAAGGCTTGCCATTCGGATTGCCGAGCGAAGCCCTTCTGCCAAAGATCAAAGCTGGGGCTTGCTTCTTGCGGCGGCGCCACCTCGCAAGCTGTTTGCGCGCTAAGGTCCACGAGGTAAAAGGCTGAACGCTCTGATCGCAACTGAAACAGCGCGACTAGCTCGTCATGTGCGCGGCTCACTTGGCATGATCCGTTGGCCTGATTCTTCAAATAATGATCAAAGACCAAGCCCGAGCAAGGTGTCAGCCAGTAAACGCGTTTGGCGAGCTTGTAACCGCCCCAAGCCTGGGTCCAAATAAGGCCTCTCGTTTCGCATCGACGACAGGTTAGCGCAGCCACCACAGGGCCTTGCCAATACTCGATGTCGGATCTCGGATTCAACGAATCAAAATTAAACCAATCCCAGGCGTGATCAGATCCACAGGTCTCGCTTTGACCACTCAAGATTGCCGGCCGCGAGAGAAATGGCTGAACGACGCTGCCAGCTGTTGGGCTCTAATCGCCATCGGATGATCCTCCGCGAGTGCGCTCTCTGAAAAAACATTGAATCCTTGCGGCACAATAAAAAATTCTGGGTAAATGAGAGCGCCAATGCCTCTCAGGTAGTTGGCGAGTTCTGCGGCGGCTCTTATGCCCCCTAGTCCGCCTGGTGAACTGCTGCAGATTAAAATGGGTTTTAACCTGAAGCCGCTGAGATCAGGGTCAGCTGACTCACTTCGAGTGAGCCAAGTTAAGGCGTTGAGTAGGAGTGGCGTGATGAGCCCATTGTATTCGGGGCAGCCGATCACCAGCCCTTCGGCGGCCGTCAGCTGTCCTCGAAAAGTTTTGAGGGACGCAGGGTACCCTTGTGAGTGTTCGGTCACTTGGGAATACAACGGGAGGTTAAAGGCTTCAAGCTCGCACTCAACAATCTCTAGGCCTTCTAGGCGCATCGCGTTAAGAACGAGCGAGACCGCACGACGATTAATGGAGGCAGCGCGGTCGCTGCCGGTGAAACTGAGATACGCCATAGTGAGATTCCTAATGAGGTTGGGTCATAAACCGGAGTGATTTGCTTGAATCTTATCGATCACTCAGTTTAATCTTCAACGGCTTTTCAGTGGAATAGAGGAAACTATGTCCGACGACAATCAAGTCAAAGGGCCGCTCCCAGCAGTGCCCTACATCAAGGGTGCTGGGACGGATGATCCTTACCTTGAAGGGATGGCCTGCGGGGGATGCGGTGCCGTATTTTTAGGTGAGCGTACGACCTGTTCGAAATGCGGTGGTCGAGACACGTTGGCCGCAAAGAGGCTCGGCAATACTGGCAAGTTGTACTCTTACAGTATCGTTTTCAGGAGTTTTCCTGGCATTGAGGTACCCTATATTTCGGCCATTGTGGATCTGGATGGGGGTGGAACCGTTAAAGGGAACCTAATTGGGATTGAGCCGGATCCCGCGAACTTGTCTTTTGACATGCCAGTGGACGTTATCTTTGATGACGCGCTGGGTCGTAAAGACAGAGAAGGCAACAGTTATATTAGTTATTTTTTCAAACCCGCCGCTTAGGTGGGTTAACCGCCCTAGAGGCAAAGGAGTCGCTCATGAGTGATGTATATGTGGTTGGTGTCGATATGATCAAATTTGGCCGTTTTCCAGATAAAACGGTTCCCCAGCTGGGTGCTCAGGCCGCCCTTATGGCGCTGGATGACGCCGGTCTGCAAATCCAAGACATGCAGGCACTGTACTGCGGCAATCTGGGCCAGGCTTCAGGCATGGTTGGGCAGCGGGTGTTACAGGAGATTGGTCAAACGGGTATGGCGGTGGTGAACTGCGCCAATGCCTGTGCGACAGGCGCAACTGCGTTCCGCGAGGCTTGGATGTCCATCAAAGCGGGTGTTTTTGACTGCGTTCTCGCCGTGGGTGTTGAACAGATGGGTAAAGGTCTGCTTGGAGGGGCGGGTGGCGCAACGGGTATTCCAAAAGAAGGCTTGCTGGGCTCGGGTACGATGCCGGCAGTGTTCGCTGAGGCAGGTATGGAGCACGCTCGACATCACGGGACGACTTTTGAGCAGTTCGCGAAGGTCAGCGTAAAGAATCATCACCATTCCACGATGAACCCGAAGGCGATGTATCAAATCGAGACGCCGCTTGAAACGGTGATGAACGCTGAAATGATTTCCTACCCCAACACGAAGTTGATGTGCTCAGTGAACGTGGATGGTTCAGCTGCGGCCGTTCTCGTTTCTGAGAAAAAAGCGAAGGAGCTGGGTATGAAACGGGCGGTAAGGGTAAAAGCCTCAGTCCTAACCAGTGACCCGTACAGTGATCGTGATCTGGTCATGCCTGATGTGAACTCTGTGACGCGAATTGCTGCAAAGCAGGCCTATGAGATGGCTGGCATTGGGCCGAGTGACCTCAATTTGGTTGAGCTTCACGACTGTTTCGCCACCGCCGAGATCCTTCATTACGAAAATCTTGGTTTGTGTGCGGACGGCGAAGCGGGGCGCATGATTGATGAAGGTGAAACCGCTCTCGGCGGACGGATTCCCGTGAATGTTAGCGGCGGGCTGCTCTCCAAGGGGCATCCATTAGGCGCAACTGGCATAGCCAACATTTACGAGCTGTGCACCCATTTGAGGGGTGAGGCGGGTGCCCGCTAGGTTGAAAACGCGCGTTTTGGCCTCGCTCACGTCATTGGGTTAGGCTCTGCATGTGGCATCCACATCCTAGAAAAAGTCGCTTAACACACGAGCGATCATTGCAAAGGGGCCAGTGATTCACTGGCCTTTTTTGTTGGGGAATTCTATGCGCATCGGCGTCGTCAGTGACACGCATAACAATATGTCGAACTGTCGGCAGATTGTTCAGCTCTTTAATGAGGCCGCGGTTGACTGCGTGATTCATACGGGTGACATCACGCAAGCGAAAACGATTGACGTATTCTCTCGGCTAGATATGCCGATGGTCGGTGTCTTTGGCAACAATGATCTAGAGCGGGATACGCTAGAGCCCGCCATCGCCCAAGCGGGCTTTCAGTTTTTCGAGCCGCCTTATTCATTGATGCTTGCGGGGCGATCCATCTGCATTGTTCATGACCCGCTCGAATTTCCGAGCGACCATGAAGCGACCTTCGATATCAGCCTTCATGGCCATACGCATCGGTTTCATCAAGAGCAATCAGAATTCCATCTGGGATTCAACCCCGGCGAGTGTGCCGGCATGATGAAAGGCTTCAATGCCATCGGGATTGTTGATCTCTTAGCGTTGAAGGCGGAGGTGCTCAAGTTTTGAGTCTCGATCAAGCGCTTCATTACGGGCTGTTTAAGGAGCTTGCGAGGTACGAGGTTGGCTCTCGACCGCCGATTGACCAATGGCATCCTGACCGAGTGATCGACATTGACATGGTCATCGATCGCGAGGGTAACTGGCTCTTTGAGGGCACGCCGATCCTGCGGCCTCGATTAGTCAGATTGTTCGCAAGTATCTTACGTCGATCTGGAGACGAATTTCATTTGGTGACACCGGTTGAGGCCTGTCGAATCTCGGTTGAGGAGGCGCCTTTTATGGTGGTGCTTGCTGAAATCCAGGAGAATTCGGGGGCACAGAAGATCTTGCTGACAACCAATGTGGGGGACGTCTGTGTGCTGGGCCCTCAGCATGGGTTACGAGTTGGCGTGACCGCAGAGTGCCGCGGCATGCTGTACCTGGATGTTCGCGATGGGCTTGAGGCGAAACTCAATCGAAGCAGTTATTACGCCGTGATGGACGCGGTTGAGACGCATCCGCGGTCTGGCGCGCTGGTTGTAAAAAGCGAGAATCTATTTTTCGATGTGGATGTAACCGACAGCGTTTGACGGAGG
>Ga0181588_10001377_pt1 | contig 21681 bp, 16 predicted proteins | sample 071ome_26_FD_148607 | JGI IMG/M metagenome (GOLD analysis project Ga0181588, IMG submission 148607) | Coastal salt marsh microbial communities from the Groves Creek Marsh, Skidaway Island, Georgia - 071409BT metaG (spades assembly) | ecosystem: Environmental > Aquatic > Marine > Intertidal zone...
AGTTGTTAATCAGCCGTAACGACTGCACCGTCTTTGCCAATCGCCCAAGATCCGGTCGAGCGACCAACTGACGCGCGAGATGTCAGCACTCTCACAAAAGGCTTGGTCTGCTCGTTGGCATCAAAGTACTCGACGTAGGCCATAATCAACGCACCTAAGTTGGACTTCTCAAAGATGATCTGCTCTGCGTAGCCCACCCCATAGTCGCCGGGTCGGGACATAACGGCTTCGGCATAGAAGGCCTTGAGATCTTCAAGAGCGAACTTCAATTCCGTGAGATCCGGCAGTGCCTCTGCCGGGTGATCTGGCCAGCGCGTGACAAAAGGAATGAGTTCACCTAGCTCCCTACCACTCACGCCAACTGTCGTCCGCCCCCGGCGCTGCAGTCCCAGTTCATACCATGGTGCGAGAGACGCAACCTCCTCAGCGATACGGCTTTGCCAGGTATTCGTGTCCTGATTTCGCTTGAAACTGACCGGGCATGGAGGGGGTAGCTCGCCGCTATCGGGCAGTTCGACGGGGTAATCCTTCAGCACCGGCCCGGAGTCCGCATCAAGCAATGCCAGAGAAGACATAATGACATCGCGTTGAAAACCAGCATCGTTGGGCCGGCCCAACGGGCGGCCCAGTGGAAAGCTCACCCAGGAGATTCGCGGTGGTTGCATGGTCTGAGCGATTTCTCGAAAGAGCGCAAGACCCACGGTCTGTATCCCCTCCGACTCGAGGTAGTGGCAAATACTACAAACCGTCCGAGAGCAGTTCGGACACACTGGCAACACCATTACCGCATCTACCTGATCGTCCTTCAGGTACTGAGCGAGTTCTCGAACCGATCCTTCATAGGCTTCAGGTAGCAATCCGCCACCCATAAAACTGTAGTGAACGGCCGCCGATGACCCAATGACGCCCCGAGCCTCGAGCTCGTTGTAGCGCTCAATCGGGAAGACTACGTTAATATCTTCCTGAAAGCCGCTGCGGTCGAAATTCACCGACACGTGGGTCATCACAAGCTCATTGATATCGATATCGCGGGGAATGGCGCGGTAGCTTGCATCCGCGAGTTCAAAGCGAGCTCCACTCCGGTAACTCAATCCTGCCGTTGTAATAATGGCTATCCGCTTCTCAGAAAGCGGTTTATCAGACGTCACCCACGGGAATGGACCGAGTGGCGGTCGCAACTTACTCAGCAAATGCTCCCGCTCATACGCGGGCATATCCGCCAGCTTAGCCACGCGAGGGCCTCGCTAACACCTGGCAACGTAAGAGCAGGCGTCGATGGGATGGGTCAATCGATGAGCGCCTGTGCAGACACCGGCGGTTATCCCAGATGATCACATCACCGGGCAACCAATTCTGCTCGACGACTGCGTGCGCCGGTACGGCATAGCGCCATAGCTCATCGAGCAATGCCTCACTGTCTTCCAGTGAGAGACCGGGGATATACGCCCAGTCACGACGCCCTAAATACAGGCACTCGTCCCCCGTCTCATCATGCTTCAAGACAATGGGGTGCTCGGCACCCGGTGCATCCCTGGGGTCATCGAAAGCATCAAAGCCCTGGCGCAACATCCCCACACTGTCGTGCGCCGCATCGTGCTTGATGGTCAGATCAGCAATACGGGCGCGCAGGGAATCAGGTAGCAACGCCAATGCCTCGCGCTGATCCGCAAAAAAAGTATCGCCACCCACGGGAGGGATCTCGACACCAAGCAGTACACTGGCAGGCGGTGGCCTCTCCACATAGGTCATATCCGAGTGCCAACTTGCCTCAGCATCACCGAGACCACCAATCGGTTTGCCATCGACAAGGATGTTAGAGATCGGCGTCACGAATGGGTTATCTATCCTGGCTCTCTGCGCTCGACTCAAGCGCCCTAACGGCATCTCCTCGAGCGGGCCAAAACGGCGACTGAAGGCCTGAAGATCATCTTTGCTCAATGACTGCTCGCGAAAACGCAGTACACCGTACTTCAGCCAAGCGCCATAAATATCTTCAAACGAAGCATCACACAGCGACCCCAGTCTGACACCGGTAATATCAGCACCAAATGTCCCAGCAATAGGTATTACCTGCATCGATTATTCGCCCTTATCAGTGTTAAATCGAGAGCGGGATTGTTAGCCCGATAAAACGACATTCCTGACCAGCCGAAGCCGAGCAAGCCTGGTCATTGGTCTGGCAACCCGGGCGAGATTTCAATAGGTCCATTTTGATAACTTCAAAACGCTTGCTCAGGCAACGACATCAGATTTTCCGCACCAGAGCGAATAGCGGCTTCGCAGGTAAGGGTCCGTGGCAATATTCGCTCGTAATAAAACCGCGCAGTCGCGAGTTTTGCTTCGTAGAATTCCGGCTCCGTAGAGCCCTTATTGAGCGCCGCATAAGCTGTGACCGCTGCTTTTCCCCAGAAGAAAGCGAGACAAGCGTAGCCCGAGAACATGAGGTAATCCACAGAGGCGGCGCCAGCCTCATCCGCGTTTTCAATTGCCTTCGTACCGACGTAGATGGTGAGATCTCCCCACTGTTTATTAAGAGCGTCCAACTGCGAAATAAAATCCTGCACTGATTCTGTCTCGGCGTGCGCCTTACAAAATCGATCCACCTCTTTGGTAAAGTTTTGGAGAAGCGCGCCACCGGAGCCAAGGACCTTACGACCGATGAAGTCTAGGGCCTGAATACCAGTGGTACCCTCATAAATCATGGCGATACGAGCGTCTCTGACGTTTTGCTCAACACCCCACTCACGAATGTAACCATGACCGCCAAAGCACTGAAGAGCCAAGTTTGCAGCTTCAAAACCTGTCTCGGTCAAAAATGCTTTTGCAATCGGCGTCATGAAAGAGAGCATGTCCTCGGCAGTCTTCTTCTCCTCTGCATCAGCGCTGTGATCAATCACGTCCACAAAGCGGCCAATATAGGCAATCATCATTCTGCCACCCTCTGACAGCGCCTTTTGTGTAAGCAACATCCGGCGCACATCCGGATGCACAATAATGGAGTCGGCGGCACCGTCAGGGTTTTTGGGGCCAGTAAGCGAACGCATTTGCAGCCGGTCTTTAGCGTAGGCCAATGATTTTTGGTAACCGAGCTCCATATGCGCAATACCCTGCAGGGCGGTACCAATTCTTGCTGTGTTCATGAAGGTGAACATTGCCTGCAGACCCTGATTCGGCTTGCCCAGCAGGTAGCCTTTGGCGCCCTCAAAGTTCATTACACAAGTAGCATTGCCATGGATGCCCATTTTGTCCTCGATGGCACCACAGAAAACCCGATTGCGACTGCCCAAAGAGCCATCCTCGTGAACATCAAACTTGGGAATCACAAATAGAGAGATGCCTTTGACACCCACCGGCGCATCGGGCAGTCGAGCCAAGACAATATGAACGATATTTTCTGTCAGATCGTGCTCGCCGGAGGAAATAAATATTTTGGTACCGGTAATGGCGTAACTGCCATCGGCAGCGAGTTCGGCTTTGGTCCGCAGCAAACCGAGATCAGTGCCACAATGCTCCTCGGTCAGGCACATGGTGCCTGTCCAGACCCCTGTTACCAACTTTGGAAGGAAGAGAAGTTTCTGCTGCTCTGTGCCGTGCAGTCGGATCGTGTTCACCGCACCATGAGACAGGCCGGGATACATACCCCATGCCCAGTTCGCCGTGCCGCGCATCTCAGCAAGAACAATCGACAGTGATTCGGGCAAACCTTGGCCCCCGTAAACGGGATCATTCGCCAAAGCCGGCCAGCCGCCTTCAACATACTGTTGATAGGCCTCCCTGAAACCGGAGGGTGTGATCACGACGCCATCTTGTAGAGTGCAACCCTCCCGATCGCCGGTGGCGTTCAGCGGAGAGAGGACGTTTTGACAGAACTTATCGAACTCATTGAGGATGGTGTTAATCAGCTCAGCGTTAATCTCATCGCCGTCGAACACTGCTTTATAGTGCGCCTGATAATCAAATACTTCGAACAGGTTGAACTGCATATCTCTTAGGGGAGCTCGGTATTGTGTCATGTGCCGTTACTCAATTGTCTTGCGAAGACTTCACCTAGAGCACAAATCGAACGATCAGCCAACAATGGCTAAACGCCCCGACCAGTACGAAGCAATGCCAGATCGCATGGTTGAAAAGAATCTTTTGAACCAGATAAAAACCCGCTCCGACGGTGTAAGCAACACCCCCCGCGAGGAGCAGCGCGAAGCCGCTGGGAGACAGAGCCAAGTAAAGGGGATAACTGACTAGCAGTAAAAGCGCGCCCATCAACAGATAGGTTGCGGTCGATAGCAATTTAAATCGTCCTGCAAAAAATAACTTGAAACTAATGCCCACAGCCGCCATCGACCATATAACTGTTAACAGGATGCTCGCAGCCCGATTTTGCACGGCAAGGGTCAGTAACGGCGTTGCTGTACCCGCGATCAACAGATAAATAGCACAATGATCACAACGCTTTAGAATTTGCTTCGCCCTGATCTGAGATACCGCGTGATATAGCGTGGATGCCAAAAACATGAGCACGAGACTGATGCTATAAGTGAGAACACCTGTGGCTTGGCGCACGGTGAGCTGCGGAGGCAATATATGTAAGATATGGGTGAGCGCCGCCACAGCCAACAGTAAGCCAGCGCCATGCGTCAGCGCATTGGCGGCCTCTTCCGAGGGCGAATAGGACGCCACCAACGACATCATTGCCGCCCCGTCCAGAGATACCGAGTACCCAACCGCCCGTGCATATCGGCACTATTTTTCATCTCTTTGGAAAATTGCATGGCGCCACCAGTTTTGCTTACACGTGAGACCATAAGCCTCAAACAAACGGAGATGGGAGACATATTCGGCCACCTTGGCCACCCACGCCGCAGGCATGGGAAACTCAAGCCGACAAAAGGGAAAAGTGCTTTTTTCGATACTCGCTTGGGGTCAGCCTGTTCCAACGCGCAAAAGCTCGGCGAAAGCTCACTGTTTCGGCATAATCAAGAAGGTAAGCAATATCGGCTATGGTTAGCTCGGTTTTGGTCAAATAGTCTCTGGCAAGCAAATCTCTGATTTCATCAACAATCGCTCTGAAGCTGGTCGATTCGTTATTCAGTCTCCGCCTCAGGGTACGCTCGCTAATATGCAGGCAGTCAGCAACCTCTGAGATACCGGGAAATCTGCCCGCTGACTGAATCAGCAGCTGGCGCACGGCAGCGGTGGTTTTATCAACAGCGACAAGGCCACGTAGCATCTCCTCACACTGCTGCTGAAAAACAACATGTTCTTTTCGGTTTGCCGTACGCACGGGTACGTCTAAAACTTCGGCGGGAATGGATAATTCGTTGCGCTCAGCGTCGAATGTAATCGGCGTCTTAAACGCCTTCCGATAGCAGTCTGAATGGTCTGGCCGAGGGTAATTCAGATATAACCTCACACCACTGATCTCTACTCTAGCCATCGCCGATCCATACAACGATCTTGCAATCGCCATAAGATTTGAGAAAGCCACCTCGGCTAGAAGTTGCCGCTGCTTAGACGTGCCCACCGATATCTCAGGACGTATCAATAAAGCACCTTCGTGTTCACTGGAGCTCCAGATTGGTCTTATCAAGACCTTCCCATAACGGAGCAGAAGCTGGATCGATTCGCGCACATTTTCGCAACTCATCAGCGCAAAACCAAAACTGCCGTAGGCTGCAATTCCAAGTTGTTGGCCCAAGCGAATCATGAGGCAAGGGTCTTGGGAGAGGTGAACCGCGGTCTCGAGAAGCTTCATTGCGTCAGCACCCTCTACCTCAAGAGGATTGGTGATGCCGCGACGGGCAAGTTCATCGAACAGTTGTTGTTCACTGACCCCTGCCTCCTCAAGCAAGCTGGTCAGCTTATAAAAAAAGGCGTGCTGAACTTGATTGATCTTCATAAAGCCTTGTCCGCTATCGACGCTGCCTGACCACACAGAAAAAGCTAAGAGCAAGCGAGGCTCATCATTCGATTGGCCGAATATGTATCCACATATGGCTCTAAGTTCACCATAATGCAAATCGCCGTATTTGCGAAGTGGCATGAACAACTTGAGAGGGCTTGATCTACGATGAAGTTTTTTAAAGCGCTCAAGCTGGTAGCCAACCCGAAGCTTTTGTTAAAAATCATTCGCTCGCAGGAGCACGACAAGGCAAATGGTTTTGTAAAGAGCTACAAAGGACTGATGGCACGAGGCAAACCAACCGCCGACTTTACAGATGCTGAGATGCTTTGGCTGGTCTGGGAAACAACCTCGGAGGCTGTTGCAATGCTCCTTCCGCCCCCACTCAAACCAGCGTCAAAACCTATAGCGGTGGCGTTTCTCGCCGATTACCCCTCGACAAATTTTAGCGTTCCTTACAAAGAGTCAGCTCTGCTGATACGAGCAAGCTACAAGGGATCTGAGGGTTACTACTGCTTGTCCATGCCGGTCACCAATGACATGGCGATGGCAGGTGGTCGAGAGGGGTGGGGCTACCCGAAAAAAATGGCCAATATCGCATTTTCTCGTCACGGTGATTCGGTGGAGGGTTTCACAGAGCGCCACGGAATAAAATTTATGCAAGTCACAGCGAAGCTGACAAACAAAGTCAACAATGAAAACGCGGCGCTAGACGAGTTGCTTGCCTTGGGCATTAATCCAGACGGCGAATTTTCAGACAGAAGCTTTCTTTTCAAACACTCTCCGTCACCGGCGGCAGATGGCATTTTTGACTACCCGCCGCTACTGGTTGAAGGTTTCACGCGCATGAGACCGAAAACATTCGTATGGGCAGAGACAGAAATTGAGATCACGCCATCGAAATATGACCCCTGGGGTGAAGTTCCGGTAGAGCGCATGTTGGGTGGCTTCTACTGCGTGGGTGACAACTCGATGCTGCATGGACGAGTGCTACAGAAAGTCAATGCCCTTGAATTCATGCCCTATGCTTTTCTGAAATGGGAGTTCGACCAACACAGACCTAAAACCGAGGGACGCACTGCATAATTTAAAGACTCTAAGTTTAGTAACGCCACATTAGCACCGAGGCGAAAAAGATCGGTGCAAAAATAGCTACCAATAAAATGTTCAATGGCAGGAGCGCCAAGAGTGACCACATGATCAAACTCAACAAGAAAGCCTCTATCAGTCTACTCGCCATAGCGGGTGCTGGTATTGCTTGGACGCTACTAAATAGCCCAACAACTCATGATCCACGGGAGTTCGGACCGCCTGCAAAAACACAGTGGAAACCGGTTGGAGCACGTTCGGCTGGAGAATATAGCTACGATGTCATCCCCGAGCCCACTACCTGGCACGCAATTCACGTTGATGTTGCCAACGCCGACAGTGTCTGGGGTGTGGCTGCCCCTATGTTCGAGCTCGACTGGGTGGCGGAGCCAGCCTATTTCATTGGTAGTGGCCCGCTATTAGATAATCAGGGAAATCTATATTTCAGCTCAAACTTTTATCACGGTGAGCGTGTGGACCTGGTTTCAATTGACGCCAAGACTGGAAAAAGGCGCTGGGCAATTCCCGAGACAGGCGCTATGTCGGCAGGTGGTCCAATCATCTTGAACGACCCGCAAAATCCAGGATCGCAAATCATCTACCTCTCTGGGCCCGAGCGCATCATGGCTATTCGTCAAGACGGCACAACCCTCTGGGACAAGGCCACTGGTATTACAGTTTCCGACACCGTGGACACGGACGCGGTCAGATTCCAAAACTTTAATTACCATCCGGCAACAGATTCTCTGATTACCGTCACCAAGGCGGGAGGGCTGTTTGCCTACAGTCGCGAAACGGGTGAGCTGGTGGCGCCGGTTGGGCAGCTACCCGGGGCGCCCGCCATAAGCGGGAAGGGCACCAAGGTACCCGGCTTTATTGCCAATAAAGTCGATCCTCTGTTGGACGACGCCTTTGGAAAAACCGCCGGCGGTTTAAGCATATTCTCCTCTGCGGTGAACTATCTCTATGGCGGTGGCGGCGTCGTCACCAACTATTTCAGCATCGATCCCGATACCAGCCGCATCTATATCGCAGCCACGGCACCCGATGAGGAAGATGGCAATGCAGACGGTCGATCCGAAATTGGCGCGATTTACGCGCTAGGCCTGGAGGCTGACGAAACTGGCGGCCTTGAGTTTAAACTGCTGGATCGCATGACGTTTCAGGGCGGCACTGGCTCTACACCGGCACTCAGTGCGGATGGCAGCCGAGTTTACATATCTGATAACGATGGGCATGTCATTGCGCTCGACCACAAGTTGATCGAGATGTGGCGTGTAAATGTAGGCGAACCCCTGGTGGGCTCCATTACCGTCGCGTCGGACAATAACGAGATTTATGCTGTTACCGCCAAGGACGTATTTCAGCTAATTGATCACGGCGATCATGGCAGCTTGAACTGGACTGCGGAGCTAAATGGCTTTGACGGATACGCCAACGTCGATGCGCAATCCAATGGCTTGACAGCAACCGTAACCGCAAACGGCGTGGTAGTGATGATTGGCGGCGGCAAAGAAATTTTGGGCCGGACAATTATGTTGCACGTGGGCATGGGGCTATTAGATCGTCAGACGGGCAAGTTACGCTACTTTGCCGAAGGCCGCGAAGATTCGCTGGCAATGAGCGTCGTCGCAGCCGACGGCAGTATTTATGTGGGTCATTCTCCACTCAGACGCGCTGTAGGCAAAGCCCTATATCCAGACCTAACCGCGGAGGTCACCGGCGGTGTTGCCCGCTTTAAACCTATTAGGCTCGATCTGCTGGCGCGTGATGCGATCTGCGCTGCTGGGGCCCGTGCTGCCAATGCCAACACGCTGGATCGGAGCACACAGCTCGCCGCGATCAACAACGATAATCGCCAGATCAATTTTCTTGTCACTCAGGCTGAAAGTGCTATCGAGAAAGCGCTCCGTGATGGCGACTTGACGGCGGAGGACGCTAAGTCCTTGCGAGAGCTACAGGCGCAAAGCATCGCCAGCCTGGCCGCGGGTAACCTCGCGGAAACAGCCATGTCGCTTGGCTCAGCATGCGCGCTATTTCCCTGACTTTCGGGCGTCGCACACCCCTCGGTCGTGACGTTCATAAGTATGGCCGCAAGTCAGGAATGCCAGAAGATGCTTGTTCATCGGCAGGCAGGACTCGAGCATCAATTATTGGTGGAGTGTTGAGGCAAGGCACCATCACTTAATGCGCTTATATCATTCGACAGCCCAATACACTTTAGGACCTGCGCTTTGACGGATCGGATCCAGACAGGAAACGAGGGCCGCGGGGTGGCGCCAAGCGGCCTAGCACCAGTTACTGGCTACCGGAAGACCCTATTGTTGCTGGTGCTGGCCTATACCCTCTCGATGTGTGATCGAATGATCCTGTCGATTCTGTTCCCGCAGATCAAAGCCGAATTTGGCATCACCGATACACAACTCGGCCTGCTCGGAGGGCTCTCCTTCGCCCTTTTCTACGCCATCATGGGACTACCCATTGCCAAGCTGTCTGATCAGTACAACCGCAAATGGATCATTATCATTAGCCTAACCGTATTCTCCTTGATGACAGCCCTGAGCGGGTTTGCAGGGGGTTTTATTAGCCTGCTTATTCTTCGGGTAGGTGTAGGTATTGGCGAAGCAGGCGTGAACCCGGCGAGTCATTCCATAATCGCTGACTATTTTCCGCCGCAGCGTCGCGCATTTGCCATGGCCACGCTGATGGTGGGTGCCAGTCTCGGCATGATGTTTGGGTTCATGGGGGGTGGTGCGATCGCCGACGCCTATGGATGGCGGGTTGCGATGATCTCCGTGGGGCTTCCCGGATTGCTACTCGCGGCGGTCATGAGTGCCGCTTTGCGAGAACCACAGAGAGGTCGCCACGAAGAGGCGCAACCTCCCCCACCTCCGCCAATTGCTCACACCGCAGCCACAATGTGGGCAAATAGAGCGATGCGCCACCTGCTTGCCGGATCCGTGATTGCCGGCCTCGTAGGCTACGGGCTGACCCAGTGGCTACCGACTTTTTTCATGCGTACTCATGATCTCACCCAAACCCAAACGGGCCTGCTGATGGCCGGTGTGTTTGGCATCTCGGGTGCGATAGGTGCGCTAGCGGCAGGTAAATGGTTTGATCGGCTCTCGACCCGCGGCTTCCAGTATGGCATGTGGATGCTCGCTGCTGTTCCGTTTGTCACTCTGCCGCTGTTTATTTTGGGGCTACTAGCCGGGGATCTCTCGACTGCGATCGCGCTTTTTATCATTCCAGGATTCGCAGCCAATTACGCGATTGGGCCAACGATCGCGATGATCCAGACTCTATCCCCCCCCCACATGCGCGCAGTGTCTGCGGCCATCAAGATGTTGCTGCTAAACCTTATTGGAATGGGTTTGGGCCCACTCTTGGTGGGGGTTATCAGTGACCTGCTGGCACCGACACACCCTGATAACACCCTTGGAGTGGCGCTTGCATATTTCAGTATCGTGGGACTGTGGGGATCGGTTCACTTTTGGTTGTGTGGTCGCGAGCTAGAGCGAGGAAATCAGATTTGAGCTACTTTAAAAAGCGATGACGACTAACGAGAGATCGGGGCCTCATTACCTCTTGTACGGGTCGCGCGCGTCTTACTACACCATGAAGGTGTTTGCTTATCTGCGCTATAAAGGGCTTCCCTTTGATCTGGTTAAAGTCACTGATCAGATTGCCAAAGATGTAATCAAACCCTTTACCGGTGGGTGGCGCGTAGTTCCGATCATCTATGGCCCCGATTCAGGCTATATTCAGGACAGTAGCTTGATTCTAGATCGACTGGAATCATTGCACAGTGACCGTTCTATCCTACCTACAGGCCTGAAACAGCGGGTTGTGGCGGCGTTATTTGAACTCTTAGGCGATGATTGGATGGTCTTTCCGGCAATGCATTACCGCTGGAATTTTAAACGCTATAACTTGCCCTACATTCTCAAGACATTTGGTCAAAGCCGCACCCCGCATTGGCCCTCTGGACTTCATTGGATAGGAGGTATCAAGACAGCCCAACGCTTTGCGCCGATCGCTCGCAAGATGTTAGGTATTAATAGAACAAATATTAAAGCCCTAGAGCATTGGACACAGGCTTTCTTGAACCAGCTCAACGAGCACTTTGCAGAACACGACTATCTGCTGGGTGGACGCGCGTGTCACGGAGATTTTGCACTCTTTGGTCCACTGAAAGCACATCTGGCATCTGACCCCTACCCCAGAACGCAGTTAATCAAACATAAATTTCATTTACTTGATTGGCTTTACAGAATGGAGCAAACGCCCCGCGACACTCGCGATTGGCTCGCCAACGATGAAATCCCTGAGTCATTGATTCCAATTCTGCGGTGGCAATTTCGTGATCAAATTCCATACGTTCGTAACGTCATATCAATGACATCGGAGTGGCTCGCAGGACACCCCGACACTTCAGAATTACCACGATTTATTGGCAAGGCGCGCTTTAACATCGGCGAGGCATCGGGGCGGCGTATGTGCGCGCCCTATACGCAATGGATGTACCAGCGCGTCACAGAACCTCTCAAGCACGCGACCGAGTCAGACCATACAGCGCTGGCGCAATGGCTCGCGCGACATCGCCTCCAGCACGATCTTTCTCCACCGGATAATCTCATTTACTTTTATGACTCACGTGTATGGCGTCGAAAAAAGTGAGTCCGCGAATGAAGACGACACGACACAGGATGCTCGGCGTCTACCCCCGCAGATCACGTTCAACGTCTGGCGATTGCGGCCTGAACCTCACCTCTCCACTGTACCAAGCACACCGACAAGGAACATCCTACATGCCATATCGCTATTTAAAGACTGAACGCACGGATAATATTGTCACCTGTGTGCTGAGCAACCCCCCACGACACACTCTCACTTCAGAGGGCGCGAGCGAAATCAATCGCATGCTTGATGAAGTGGAGGAAGATGACTCGGTCAGAGTCCTCGTGTTCACCAGTGATGCCGAGGACGTTTTTATAGCCCACTATGAGGTGACAGAATTGGCCAGCAGGGCGGGAGACATCTCAAAAACCCTGATTAACCCAAAACCTGTAGATAGTCAGCCGAGGGGACTATCTCCAATGCATAAGCTCTGCCTGAGACTTGAGAACATGTCCGCTATCACCATCGCCGCCATCAACGGCTCGACTACCGGCGGTGGGTTTGAGCTCAGCTTGGCCTGCGACTTCCGTCTTCTGGCATCGGGGCGATCCCGAGTGGGTCTCCCTGAGACCTCAATTGGCATCATTCCAGGCGCAGGCGGCACACAGCGCTACGCGCGACTTCTGGGCACAGCCAAAGCACTCGATTTAATCATGCATGCAAAACTGCTCACGCCTGAGCAAGCCCTTGATATCGGATTGGTACACCGTATTTTTCCAAAGGCCACATTTCATGAGGAGGCAAAAGCGTTCGCAGAAAATATCGCGAGCCGCTCTCCTGTTGCTCTGTCAGCCGCCAAGCGCGCCATACAAATCGGTTCTCGTATGACGCTTGAAGATGCGCTATTGCTCGAGCAGGAGTGTTTTGAAAAAACAATGCACTCAAACGATGCGGCTGCGGCAATGGAGGCATACCTTGGCGGATCAAGGACACCATACAAATGGCAGGGGCACTAATGGATAGATTGGGGAACTAGGGCTGGCCTTCAAAATAGGCACCAACAGCGCGATAAAAGATAATCTCTTCCTTGCGACTCACACTACCTAACCCAGAGAACTGCGCCACCACATAGTTCAGCTTTTTGTTGACATAGAGATATTGTTGCCCTGCACCGCGGGCAATGAACTCCTGATCATAGCCAACAGGAAGCCACCACTGCAGGCTATAGCCATCAACGTATGTGCCGTCCTCAGAGATGCGCGGTTCCTGAAACGGTGCTTGCGCTCTTTGCACCATGGGCAACCAGTCGGCCCCGACAACCTGCCGCCCTTCGAGCACAAGATCCTCCAGATGAAGCTGCCCAAAGTGCGCAAAGTCCTGAAGCGTCACGGACAGACCCATTTGACCAAAAGCATTACCAGCACCGTCGATACTCCATTGAGCATCTGCGGAGAACCCTCCTGGGCCCCACAATTTTTCTTGGACCAAGTCGAGAAAGGGCCTTTTATAGGCGCCCTCTACGACTCTTGAGAGTACGTGCGTATCGGTAGCCAAATAAATAAACTCTTGCCCGGATTCCGCGCGTCTCTCCAACTCAGCGGTTTTCAGATCAAAACTTTGTCTGCGAATCCACAGGTCGAAATAAAGGTCTCTGCGATTCGGGGTCATGCTACTGGGGTGATAAAAGGCAATGCCTGAGGACATCATTAAGAGATGCTTTATCGGTGTGTCCCCATACGCCGTGCCTTCATACTGCGGCGCATACTTTTCAACTTTGTCGTACAGATCTTCAATCACGCCATCCTTGTGCGCCATGCCCACCATAGTCGCTGTAAAGCTCTTGGTGGAGGACATCACCATGTAGGTCGTATCTTTGCTCACGCCCTGATCATATTTTTCGGTAACAACCTTGCCGTCATACAACACCATCAACCCTACTAGATTCGCCCTGGCGAAGTAGTCAGCCGCGGTGTAAACGTTGCCGCCGAATTCATAAGTAATCTCGGTCAAGTCGGCGAGCGCGCGCTTATAGTCACGAGGTCGCTCTGATGCGGTCAATGTCCTGTAGGGAGACACCAGATCCCAGTTACTGTGAGTGTGCACCCTAGTAATAAATGGATTGGCTTGATGGAACAGACGCCAGCCCTGATGGTCTGCCCAGGGCCTAAAGACATAGAGGCCCATCCCGATCACAATCAGCGCCATTAACAGAGATGAAATAAAAATAGCTTTCTTGAACATCGCCCGTGCCGGAATGCCAACTTGCGCTGCCATAGCAAGAGACACGCGCTAGGTGTCATCACGCTGTGTAGTGGCCGTTGTAGACACCGTATTATCACGAACAAATTCCGCTCACTGGGGATCATTTCCGGCCAGTGTGGTCAAGCCGGCGCGTGCTGCGGGCAGCAGGAAGACTGGGAAATCGCGTCCAGTGATCGTTACACAGTCCTTGATCGCCGAGCGATCACACTATTTTTAATGCGTCCACGCGTGTCTTGGTGCGGCCAATCGGCCTTGACATGGTAGAGGTCGGCGGTTCGAATCCGCCTGGTCCTACCAAAATCAAAAACCCGCCTTTAGGTGGGTTTTTTGGTTTTGGAGGGGTAGGTTTAGATGAGAGCTGCTGTTCGACAAACGCGACCAAAGGAGCGTTTGGTCCGCCGCCGCAAAGCGGAGGCGCCCGCAGGGTTCAATCGCCAGAGGCAATGGCGATTGAAGACAATCCGCCTGGTCCTACCATCTGATAACCCGGCGCTGTCGGCGGGGGACTGAAGAACCAAGTTGTCTGTGCAAAAAGATTATGGCGAGAGACGATTTAGCGATGCGCCGATGCCGCCAGGTCCCTTGGAGAGAAGCGATACCCAGTGCCACGCACGGTTTGAATAAGATCGCTGTAAGAAGGATTTTCGACCTCGAGAATTTTTCTCAGGCGTCGAATGTGAACGTCCACCGTTCGCTCCTGTACATATATATCTCCGCCCCAAATGCGGTCCAGTATTTGAGCGCGCGTAAAAGCCCGCTCGGGATACGTCATGAAAAGATGCAGTAACCTGAATTCAGTAGGTCCTAATTCGAGGACTTTTGAAGCCAGCATGACACGACGACTATCAACCTCCAATATCAAATCACCGACGCTGCATTCAGACCGACCCTCCCGGCTCTCCCGATTCCGTAATACACCACTTATGCGAGCGATTAATTCCCTAGCCGAAAACGGTTTTGTAATGTAATCGTGGGCCCCCATATCGAGACCCTGAATAATGTTGTCTTCATGGACCTTAGCCGTGAGCATTATGACGGGCAACGATTTAGTCGCCTCGTCTCTCCGGATTTTCTGAAGAAGTTCAATACCACTGCCGCCTGGTAGCATCCAGTCGAGTAATACGATGTCGGGCAGATCATCCGTAATCTGCCAATAAGCCTCTTGAATATCCCCAGCACCCAAGTACTCGAATTCAGCCGCTTCGAGGACGAACCTGAGCATATCTTGGATACCGGCATCATCTTCGACCACCAATACCCGCTTCACAAAGCCGCCTCCCCGAAGCGGATACGGGATGTCTGCCGCAGTCCGGCACACCAGGCCATAGTCAGAGTGACCCAGGGACCGTCCATCCAGCCCACCATGGATCCGTCCCATCAGGATTAACCGCGCCAATGTAGTCGGTTGAATCGAGGAACTCCCCATCCGCCAGTGACTCAGGGTAAGCGCCATTGATAGCATTCCAATCTAGAGGCTCTAAGCCAGCTGCCTCTGGCGCCGATGAGCTCAGCAAGGCGTCTAAAGCTGCATCTGTTGTAGTGACGGACGTTGAGTCGAAGTTTACGTTTACCCCAGATAGGGTGCCGTGAAAACCTTCACCCTGACCACAGTCCTGGATCCAATTGTTGATGACCAAAGCGGTGCCAACGAGCGCCTCTGACCCAGCACCATCCACGTTGATACATGTATCTACTGCCGTTTCTGACGAATCTGCGACGGTGACAATCGTATTGTGGAAGAACCCGCCAGAGCGCTTCTTGAAGTTCAGGCTATAAGTAGCGCGATCTGCGACTTTGTCATTGATTATGGTGACATTTGCCAAAGTCGGCTTTGACAGAAATCCGTCAGAGGACCCTTCGGTATCCATTTCAAAGGCCTCACCTTTTGAGGCGCCTTGCTTAACAATGATGTATTGCAAGTTACCTTGGTAGCCCTCATCCCAATCTACGGAGTCATCATTATTACGGGTAAAGACACCGTGCTTTACGTTAACCGTACCGCCGTAAAACTCGATACCGTCATCTGAGTTACCGTGAACTTGAATGTAATCAATCTCTGTGCCGCGACCGACTGCCACCAATGAAATACCATTAATCTCGTTGCCGGTGGAGAACTCATAACCTCCCTCTGCGACCACCACGTACCTCAACACACCGCTGCTGTCGTCTGGGTCGTAACCCCCTGCAAAACCAGATTCGCCCTCCGAATCAATATCGCAGTACGCTCCGCCCTCTGCGCATTCGTTATGCGGCGCAAAGCCGTGCATTATTAACCCACCCCACTCTCCCGAGCCGTCGAGGCCCTCGTCATCTGATGAGAAGACAATGGGAGCAGATTTAGTGCCGACTGCCATCAGCCTACTGCCGCGGGTAATCACCAGATTTGCGAAGGTTCCCGACTTGCCGAACACATTGACGCCCGCTTCGATTGTTAGCGTGACGTTGCGCAAAGATGATCCGTCAGATAGCGTTCCATCACCGTTGGTTTCAAGCTGACCATTTCCATTGCCCACCGTAACCCGACCCTCCATCAAGTAATCGACGCCAGCGGTTAAAGTCATATCGGCGGATACGGTGGGAGGGAGCAAGCACAGTCCGGGATCGATTTCATCAGTGCCGTCAGGGCAAGTGGCTTCGGGCAAAGTCGGGTTACCCAACGAACCTTCGATGGTCCAGCCAGCCCACCAGACGTCACTTCCGTCTGGATTTACTGCGCCTATGTAGCTCGTGGCATCGAGATAGTCGGCATCCGCAACCGACTCAGGGTAAGCGCTGCTCACCGCATCCCAGTCGATGGCATTGGGCAGTATCGCCTCGAGGGCCTGTGATGCGAAGTTGTTGTCCAATTCTGAGGGGACCGCTGCAATCGTGCCGTTGTCCAGGCCTGTAACATTGGAAAGTGTGCCCTGGTCACCCGAGCCAGAAGCACAGTCTTGAATCCAGTTGTTCAGCACCAATGCCTCGCCCACCAAAGCTTGTGAGCCGGAACCATCGACATTCACGCAGGTTGAGAGTGAGGTCTCAGAGTCTGGTGATACCGCCACAACTGTATTGTGAAAAAAACCGCCTGAGCGCTTCTTGAAATTCAAACTGTAGGTAGCGCGATCCGCAACTTTATCCGCAATAACAGTGACGTTTGCCAGAGTGGGTTTTGATAAGAAGCCATCCGCTGACCCCTCGGTGTCCATCTCGAATGCCTCACCTTTCGAGGCACCCTGCTTGACGATGATGTACTGCAGGTTACCCTGGTAGCCCTCGTCCCAGTCAACGGAGTCGTCGTTGTTGTTGGTAAACACACCGTGCTTCAGGTTGACGTTGCCGCCGTAAAACTCGATACCGTCATCAGAGTTGCCGTGCACCTGAATGTAATCCATCTCTGTGCCACTACCGACACCTACCAGCGAAATGCCGTTGATCTCGTTACCAGTAGAAAACTCGTAACCGCCTTCCGCGACCACCACGTAACGCAGCACGCCGCTGCTATCATCTGCGTCATAGCCCCCTGCAAAACCCGATTCACCCTCAGAATCGATATCGCAGTAGCTTCCACCAATGGCGCATTCATTGTGAGGCGCATAGCCGTGGATGATCAGGCCGCCCCACTCACCCGCACCGTCGTAACCGGCATCGTCAGAAGAAAAAACAATAGGCGCATCCGCAGTGCCCGTTGCCAAGATCTTACTGCCCCGTGTGACCAACAGATTGGCAAAGGTGCCGGTCTGACCAAAGATTTCAACGCCTGCTTCAATCTTCAGCGTTACTGCTTGCACCGCACTACCATCAGCCAACGTGCCATCGCCGTTGGCCTCCAGCTGGCCGTTACCGTTGCCAACCGTGACTCGGCCTGTCATCAGATAATCCACACCGGCCGAGAGCGTCATATCAGCAGAGATAGTGGCGGGTAGTTCACACAACCCATCGCTGACTTCAGAAGTCCCGTCGGGACAAGTCGCTGAACCACCGGAGCCCGAGTCTCCGCTCCCTGAGTCACCACCACCCGAACCCCCGTTATTTGACGGAGCTTCAATATTAATGGTGGTGCTGTCATCACCTGAACAAGCGGCCAACAACGCCAAAAAAATTGTCAAAAAAAACGGCTTCATCATCGATTTCCTAGAATTAATAACGGTGGAAATAGTTGGGTGCAATCGAGTTAAAACTGCCAATCAAGGCCGAGCTGTATCGTCGGGCCGCGGTTATAAACTTGAAACGTCTGCCCTCCCTGCGTGTACTCGACTTCAGCGTCTAGCAGGTTCTCAAACTTGGCTTTAAAATTGAGCGCATCGGAAACGTCGAACCGGTAAACGATGTTGAGATCGAGCCTCGGCTCTAAGAGCACATCCGGTTGACCCGACACCCCGACATCGGCAATCGACTTGCCGTTTTGGTTTAGAAGCACCGTTAGCTGATGGCCGGTGCTCAGGGAGTCGTATCCAATAATCAGATTAGCCGTGTACTCAGGCTGTCCCTGCAGAGCCCGGTTAGGCTGGTTTTGAGCGGTAACCTCTGACTCGATAAAGGCTGCATTGAATGCCAGAAACAATGTTTGATCGTAGCCATCACCGAGAAGAAACTCAAAGCGACCGTCCACTTCGATACCATATAACTCGGCCGCATCAGAGTTCTGGAAAGTTCGTGAGTTCCCAGCCGTCCCCGAAGCCGCTTGAACGACCCGCTCAATCGGCTTATCCATGTCCTTGTAGAACAGCGCCACTGACAAGCTGTCCATCTCGGATAGATACCACTCCCAACGAAGGTCCGCGTTGATGATCTCTGATATCTCGAGGAACGGGTTACCTCGAACACGAAAGTTGAATTCGTTGTCATAAAATGTGGCGTTCGCTGCCTCTTTGAAATCGGGCCTTGCTACGGTCTGGGAAAGCGCGAGCCTCAGCTGATTTGTATCGGTGATGAACCAATTGACCCCGATACTCGGTAACAAACTGTCCTCATCGATCAGTGATCGCACCGGCCCTTGCTCGCCCTGCAGGGAGAAGGTGTCGGTTGTCTGCTCATAGGATTCGTACCTGGCTCCTACGATCACTTGCCACACCGAATCAAAGGTGTGGTCGTACATCAGATAAGCGCTGTTGTACTCCAACTCCGCGTCGTAACTATCAGATGCGAGCGTTTTATCGACGAATACCAAACCTGTGTTGGGGTTATTTGATATCCCGCCCTGAACACCCGAATTGCACTTCGGATTTTCTGTTGCCGTATCGCAGCTATAGATCACATCCGAGACCAACAAGTTATCTGTGCGCAGTAAGTCATCGCGCACCTGATTCACATTAAAACCGTAGGTCGAGCTATCTGAGTCGCGCTCTCTGGATATCAGCTGCAGGCCCGCGGTTAATTGGGAGAAGCTCGCGCCATCATCAAATACGTCCCACGTTATTCGACCGGACAGGTCAAGATTGTCATCAACCAGTTCGTCGTAGCGACGGGTGATCGTGCCGGGCTCCAAGATAAACCCGTGGAAAAGATCGGATTGCTCGTCATTAGCGCGCTGAAAGTCGTATTGCGCTTTCAAAGACTTGGGGTCGGTAGCACTGGATGCCGCAGTAAAATCAAATTCTCGACGGTCTGGCGCGTATCGATCAGCCTGACTGAGTGTTGCCTGCCATTCAAAAGCCACTGAGCCTGAGTCATTGATGAAATGAGAGCCAGCAATCTGAGTCGACAGGTACTGGCGCTCCTCCCACTGTATGGTTTGTCGAAGCAGCGCCTGAAACTCGTCTCCCTCTTGACCTACCGATCTCTCCAGCTGACTTTCGGTTACCCGGGAGGCAACGGTGTTCCACTCAAATGTGCTGTCACCAATATTCCATCCTACCGAGAGGAAACCATTCGCCTCTATGGTGTTGGTGTACTGGCGGTAGAGAAAATTATCGGCAACCTCCCCCTGAGACTCATAGGTATATCGCTCACCATTTTCCCGCTTACTCCATTCGTTGGAGTAATTCATCGCTGCGTAGATACCCAGCTCGGATTCATCGAACAGGAATAAGTCCCCAAAATTAACCCCGAACTTGGCGTTAGGCGAGGCCGATTCAAAAGCGGGATCAAAACCGTCCTGCATCAGCAAGGCACCTGCTCGACGCAACTCACCCGCAGTAAAATCGTCGAGTTCAAATGTCTCGCCCGTTTGACTATCAGTCGCTACCCCAGATTGAAGAAACTCGGAAATCACTGACAGCGCAGGATCTTGGCTTCGGCTACCGTCATCCCACCCAAGAACATCGAAATCCCCCCCAAGAGCATCTACAAAAACCGTCTCGCCCGTCAGACCTGTGGTGTAACCACCCTGCATGGTCATCCCCCGTACTCGCTCGTCGGGGAAGGTTTTGGTGTTGATGACAAGATTGCCGCCCGTAGATTCACCGGGCATTGAGGTCAGAAAGGTTTTCTGGATGTCTAGCTGACTAACAAAGTTTGAAGGGAAAAGATCGAGAGGAACTGTGCGTTTGGACGGGTTAGTTGAGGGCATGGTGGCGTTATTGAGAGTTGCGGAAACATATCGCCCCCCCAGGCCTCTTATAAACACATATTTATCATCCTGCACTGAGATGCCTGGCACTCTGACAATTGACGCGGCCACATCTGAGTCCGCGAACCTTGCTAGCAGTTCGACTCCAATGGTGTCGACTATGCTGTTGGTATCGCGCTCACTGAGCTCAAGGCCCGCAGGATCAAAGCTTGCAACCACAAATACCTCTTCTAGGTTGGGCGCTGCGAGTTGCATTGTTTCTCGGGTTTCGTTGATTTCGAGTTTGACTGACCGCGTCAAACCTCCCACAACTCGGAGATTCGCCGTTTGCTCAGCAACCTGTGCCCGATAGCGGCCCCGGGGGAGCGTTACGCGTGCCTCTCCTTCATTATCAGTCTGCAAGGACATTCCCAGCCCGGCGATATAAATGGATTGCTGAGTGGCAGGGCCATTACCCTGAGTAACCCGGATGTTTACGGTGCCCTCTGCCGCCGCCTTGCGATCTCCGACGCTTTCCGTTTGAGAATAGACGTCTACGAAAACGTCACCCAAATCAACATTAACGATGGCGTCGACAAGCTGGCCCGCTCCCGAAGTGAAGCGTGCACTCACAGAGCCTTGGTCTGTGTCAATCGAAAGGGTGTGTGCACCCACACCAGTGACGTTTGCAAGTAGCGACCCGTCTTTAGAGGTCCTGCCTGCGAGAACCCCATCGACCACGATCCCAGCATCGGAAACGGGAATGCCGGCCGACAATACTTGAATAAACAGTTCGTCAGTTGCCTTGGCGGGAAACACTGCAAAGGCACACAAAAGCGCTACAAATCTTGATAAGGACGATACTGCGTTAGATATACACACCATTGGTTTCTCTGGTCGCGGTTGCAAGACAACGCATACGGTAGAGCCAGAGGGTTAAATTTTTATGGCGCTATTTTTAAGGGTTATTGAATTTTTTATGACATTTGTGTGACAAAGCTCGAGAAGCTATGGGGTGACCCAGGAAAGTCAGCGCGAGACCTCGCGAAAAATCAGCGCAGTCAGGAATTGCTGAGCTCCAACTTAGTAGTTAGTCTAAAGGGGTCTACACGTGTCTTGGTGCGGCCAATCGGCCTTGACATGGTAGAGGTCGCCAGTTCGAATCTGGCTGGTCCTACCAAATACGACAGACCCGGCCTTGTGCCGGGTTTTTCTTATTTGGCCTAGCGCTAGCTGGGGGTTCGAACTGGAGGTTCGAACAAATGCGACCCTAGGAGCATTTGACACCGAGCGCCCGTGGCGCGAAGCCCACAGGGACGAAACAGGCCTGAGCCTGTTTCGG
>Ga0181588_10001396_pt1 | contig 21516 bp, 21 predicted proteins | sample 071ome_26_FD_148607 | JGI IMG/M metagenome (GOLD analysis project Ga0181588, IMG submission 148607) | Coastal salt marsh microbial communities from the Groves Creek Marsh, Skidaway Island, Georgia - 071409BT metaG (spades assembly) | ecosystem: Environmental > Aquatic > Marine > Intertidal zone...
GCGGCTCGCTCCTGACCAGATTGCTCAGCTCGAGCAGAACTCACGCGGCTATCGCTGGCCTTTGTAGAGGTTTCGCAGCACGATGAAAGAAACCCAACCGATAGCGATGGAGGCGAGAACGAGCAACCCCAGGAAGAAGATTTCGAGAGCGAGCAACATGGCTTTAGTCTACGACGCTCAGTACTTGGAAGACCACGGCAGCGAGGGCGGTTAACAGGACACTCCCGGTTATTGCCAGGGACAAGCGACTCACCAAACCTTCTCGCTGGTAGGCCACAACTTGGACAATAAAGGCCATCAGGAGCGAAGCAGCGAGCACCGCCACCATGCTCGCCACGCGACCATCGACATCCACAACAATGCCGACGACGACGACACCGACAGCGGTGACAATCCAGACCGGCACAACGTTGCTCACTACTCTCGCCACCCCTCCATGCTAGAGCCCCGTTACACTGGGAAAATCGGGTACACGAATGCGGGGAGGTGAACCAATGGCCAGCATCCTTGTGTTGAGCTCCGACGAAGGTTCGAGTGTCCTTCCTGCCCTGAGCCTGCTCTCTCATCGTGTGCGCACGATTCCCGCTGAGCCTGCTGCGTTGGTCAACGCCCCCATAGCGGACATCGTTGTGGTTGACGCACGCCACGATTTGGCTGGTGCCAAAGCTCTGTGTCGGATTCTGACGACGACCGGTCTCTCGGCAGCTTTGCTTGTGGCAGTGCATGAAGGCGGAATGCCGGCCCTCAATAGCGAGTGGGGTTTTGATGACGTTGTTCTCTCCGGTGCAGGGCCTGGTGAGGTCGACGCCCGCATTCGCCTGCTGACCACCAAGGCGAGCAAAGACTCACCAGATCAGATGATTTCAACCTCGGGCGTCACCATCGATGAAGTGAGCTACCAGGCCAAAGCCAACGGGCGCGCACTCGATCTCACGTTCAAAGAGTTTGAATTATTGCGGTTTCTCGCCGGTCACCCCCAACGCGTGTTCACCCGGGAGCAACTCCTCAGTGAAGTCTGGGGGTATGACTACTTTGGCGGTACACGCACCGTAGATGTTCACGTTCGGCGCCTTCGGGCAAAACTGGGAGATATGGAATCTTTGATAGGAACCGTTCGAAACGTGGGGTACCGCTTCACTGTGGCTGAAGCGTCCAACGAGGTTCGAGAGAAAGAAGACTCCGAAGCCCGGAAGTCCTCCGATGCCTAGGCGGTTCACCCGCAGTTAACCTTCTCGCTCCCCCGCTCGGGGCGTGGAGTGACACAATGTCACCCATGAATGAGACGAATCATCCAACCTATGACGTCAGTGCTGGAGTCGGTGGGGACTTTTCGGATGATTTTGACGACGGTCTCGCTCCCGACACGGAGGACCTCCCCTCGGAGCGCTATCTCGATCGCGAGCTCAGTTGGTTGGCCTTCAACAAGCGTGTTCTCGAGCTCGCCGAGGACCCGGATGTGCCACTGCTGGAGCGAGTGAACTTTCTTGCCATTTTTGCCAGCAATCTTGACGAGTTCTTCATGGTCCGAGTCGCTGGATTGAAGCGTCGCATCGTGACCGGAATTGCTGTGCCTACGAACACAGGTCGGTCCGCACAAACCGTTCTCGATGACATTTTTGCGATGGCTCTCGAGCTTCAAGAGCGACATGCCAGGGCTTTCCATGATCTCATCAAGCCCGCTCTGGATGCCGAAGATATTCACATCGAAAGCTGGAGCGATCTTGGCGATAACGATCGCGAACGCCTTGACGAGCTCTTCAGTGAACAGATCTTCCCTGTATTGATGCCACTCGCGGTAGACCCCGCACACCCCTTTCCCTATATTTCTGGCCTATCGCTGAACCTCTCGGTTCGGATTCGCAACCCCAAGACTGAATCCACCGAATTTGCCAGGCTCAAAGTCCCTTCCGTTCTGTCTCGATTCCTCCAGCTTCCCGATGATGGCTCGGGGAGGCTCCGCTACATCGCTATAGAAGACTTGATCTCGAACCATGTGCAGGAGTTATTTCCCGGCATGGAGGTTCTCGAGCACCACGAGTTTCGTGTCACCCGAAACGAGGACGTGGAAATCGATGAGGACGAGAGCGAGAACCTCATTCAGGCTCTGGAGCGAGAACTCCTTCGGAGGCGATTTGGGCCGCCTATCCGTTTGGAAATCACTGACGATATGGACCCGGTCACGCTGGACCTTCTGATCGGTGAGCTCGGCATTACCGAAAACGAGGTCTATCGACTCCCTGCACCCCTGGGTTTGAACGGTCTTTTTGAAATTTCCACCCTCGACCGTCCCCACCTGAAGTATCCGCCACACCTTCCCATCACCTCAACGCAGCTTCTTCCCTCTGAGCCCACCGAAGAACCGGATATTTTTCGCTCAATTCGAGCGGGAGATGTGCTCGTTCACCACCCCTATGAGTCATTTGCGACCAGCGTTCAAGCGTTTCTGGAACAAGCGGCTTCCGACCCCCATGTGCTTGCCATCAAACAGACTCTCTATCGCACCAGCGGTGACAGCCCCATTATCGAAGCCCTCATTCGAGCGGCGGAATCCGGCAAATCAGTTCTTGCCCTGGTCGAAATCAAGGCCCGCTTTGACGAACAAGCCAACATTTCGTGGGCAAAGAAACTCGAAAAATCGGGTGTCCATGTGGTTTATGGCTTGGTCGGCCTCAAGACCCACTGCAAGCTGGCGTTAGTAATCCGACAGGAATCAGATGGATCACTCGGTCACTACTCTCACGTAGGAACAGGGAATTACAACCCGAAGACCAGCCGCATCTATGAGGACTACGGGTTCTTTACGGCCGACAAGCAGGTGGGTAAGGAACTGACCCGGTTATTCAACGAGCTCTCCGGCTATGCCATCGAGAAGAAATACAAACGGATGCTGGTCGCTCCACGCTACCTCCGAAGGGGACTTCTCAAACACATCCGAGACGAAATCAAGAACCATGAGACCGGAAAACCGGCCCGTATTCGTCTCAAATTGAACTCGCTTGTCGATGAGGTCATCATCGACGCGCTCTACCGAGCGAGCAATGCGGGGGTATCCGTAGAAATTTGGGTGCGAGGGATTTGTGCCCTCATTCCAGGCCAGCCAGGCCTCAGCGAGAACATCATCGTTAGGAGCATCCTCGGTCGATACCTCGAACATTCGCGGATTTTTTGGTTTGAGAACGCGGGAAAGCCCATTGCGTACATCGGTAGCGCAGACATGATGCACAGGAATCTTGATCGGCGCATCGAAGCACTCCTCCACATCACTGGCTCCTCACATATCGATCAACTCGATCGTCAATTCTCCAGAGGAATGAGTGATGACATGCAGTCGTGGTCACTTTCTCAGGAGGGAACCTGGACCAGGCACTCACACGCCGAGGATGGGACAAGGCTTGGTGATGTCCAAAACGAGACCATGATGGAGATTATGGGAAGGAAACGCGGAGCACCAACCGCATGAGTCGCTCCCCCGAGATAGTTGTCGCTGGTGGCGCAGTCTGTTGGAAGATTGTGGACGGCGATGTCCGCATCCTCCTGGTCCACCGAACTCAGCACAAAGACGTGTCTCTTCCCAAGGGAAAATGTGATCCCGGCGAAACTGTCCCAGAAACAGCGAAGCGCGAGATTCTTGAAGAAACCGGTCTCCACATCACTCTCGGTGCTTACCTCGGGCGCGTCGACTACCTTTTGCCCAGCAAGAAACCCAAAGAAGTTCACTACTGGGCGGCGGAGGTGGATCCGGGGGAAGCAGAGCGCGCACCTTTTGAATCCAACGATGAGATTTACGCCTTGGAATGGGTATCACTGAAGAAAGCACCGAAGAAGCTCACGTATGAACACGATGCCGACATCGTCGAAAACTTCCAGTCGCTCTTCGAGAGCGGACGAGCCAAGACTTTTCCTCTGATTCTTCTTAGGCATGCCAAAGCCATGCCTGCTGAGAACTGGGATGGTCCCGATCACACCAGGCCCCTCCTTCACAAAGGTCTCACTCAAGCAAAGAACGTCGCAGGAGGCGTTCTGGCCTTTGCGCCAGAGCTCGTTGTGTCGAGCCCAGCGGCCAGGTGCCTTGCCACTATTCAGCCGCTCCTCGAATTAAACGAAATACCCATGAAGACATCTCGGAGCATCAGTCAAGACGCCTACGAGTCCACTGGAAAGAAGGCTCGCAACGCTGTGGCAAAGCGGGTATCCAAGGGGATGCCGACAGTTATGTGTTCACACGGACCAGTGCTGCCCCAACTCGTCATGGCGGCAGCAGAGACAGGCCACGGTGGCTCGAACTCGGCGCTCCAGAAGGCGGCGAATCTCTCGGTCGGAAGCTTTAGCGTCATCCACTTCTCGAGGGAGACAGAGAGCCCCCAAATCGTCGCCGTAGAGACCCACGAACCTCCCAAGACCTAAAGAGCCGGACCGCAGAACGCCTCTCGGCGCGAGGCCGCTCGAAGCGGCTAGTGATGGAGCCCGGGGTTACTGCGGCCCGGCATACCCAGTGTATCGAGCGAGTCAGACTCGAAGCTCGGTTAGCCGAGGGTCCCTTTCCGTGCACGGGCAGCACACTTCTCCAGTTCTTCGGCAACAACACTCCACCGAAGTGAGCGAGAGGTGAGATAGGAAGCTTCCCCCACATCGGCGAGAGCGAGTGAGATAGCGCCCGCCGACACCGCGCTGGCAATCGCGGCTGCCCTCTCCAACGCATGGGCAAGATCTCCCTCAAAAGCGCCACGCAGGATGTCGTCTAGCACTTGGGAAAACCCCGCTGCGGTGAGTGGGTCTGGTGCTCCGGCAACAATGGGATCGATAGTCGGAAGATTTTCAACTCCTCGCTGGAAAAGGTCAGCAGTGTCACCTGGATTGTGCTGGATCACGGCCCTCACCAGATACAAACGCCACAACGCCCCGGGAAAGCTCAACGGATGGGCTTGGGACCAGAGCTCTGCCAAGGTATCGAGACCGTGCTCATCGGAAAATCGAACGAGAGCCTCTCTGACACGAGTGTCCTCTGTTGCTTTACCCCTGGAGAGAAGAGCGAGAGCGGTGGCATGAGCGATAGCTGACACATCAGCTGGGTCTTTGACAAGGTCAGCTGGATCAGTGGCCACCGCTTCCATGCGGCTCGCACTCATGCGCACTGGTCGGGAGAAATCTCTGCTCATTCTTCCACCACGCTAGACCACCAGGTTTGTCACCAGCCCTCAGTCTCGGGGGCTAGCCTCGGGGCATGACACAAATCAACCACAACGCCAGATTCATCTTCTTTCTCATCCTCTCTGGCGTTGGGCTCATCACAGCATGCGTTTTCAACGGAATTGCCACTATCAATGGCCAAAACTACATCGATGCGTGGTTTGGGTCAGCAGTGGACTGGGTCCTCTCGCTGGACCTTCTTATTGTCGCCGCTGCGGGATCGGCATTCATGATTTTTGAGGCCCGCAGGCTCGGTATAAAGCGAGTCTGGCTTTACATTGCCCTATCGGGAGTAACGGCCTTCGCCTTTACATTCCCTCTGTTTCTCGCCATGAGGGAGAGGAAACTAGATCACACGGCAAGACGAGGTCTAGATATTCCGAACGATTAGCTCACCATCTTGTTCATATTGCAACTGGCCCGGCTTAACCCCGCCAGCAGTGGATGCCTCGCCGGGAGGAAGCAAGACATAAGTTTTACCTGGAGCCAAGAAGACCGGCTCTCCATCGGAATGCGTCAGCGTGATGGGCTTCCCACTGGCAGGCGCATCAAATCGACCCTCAACCAAATATCCACCTGTCGCCACAAAGGCACGATCTGAGAATCCAGCGACTTGGGCGGTCGGCAGCCCTTCCACGTCGACGTAGTTTGGTGACATGACAATCACATTGGTCGCAGAAATCTGGGTACCATCGGCATCCACATCTGGATTACCGTTACTCAGGAACTTCAGAAAAAGTCCCATAGATTCATCCCACACCCACCGCGAGTCAACTCCTGAGCTGAAGACCGCCGTAAGTGTTTCCACACCCTGTCCCGACGTGACCGCCGAGGACTCTGCCACATCAGATTTGTACTCAAACTGCTGGTTCGGGGCCACGACGTTCGAGTTCAGCTCGACGATTTCCTTCGCTTCGATGTGAAGATTCCACGGCGCAGGTTTTCTGGAGCTACGGAAAAAGTACTCACCCTCGGGTGTGCCTGAGGATGTGTCGTGCTCGACGGTGACAACACCGGCACCTTTAATGATTTCGCGTACGTTGGCGTTGCCCACGCCGGAAAAGACAAATATTCCGCCAATCGGTCCGACAAGGTCCGCATCTTGCGGACGCCCTGACCGCACGGGTCCCACCTCGTCCGGAATCGCGGTGTGAAATACCGCAAGATAGCGGGTAACTCCACCCTCAACGAGTTCTTCAAAAACCAAGTCCGCGGCAGCGATACCAACTTGGGGCCGCCCGGACGACGTGTTGTCAATCTTTACCGCGACACTAGGGCCCTCGACCTCTGCGGAACTGATTTCGACTCCAGTGAGAGGATGGCGGAATACCTCGTCGACGACAGCTTCCTCCTCGACAATCAGAACCTCTTCCTCAATCACCGGCTCTTCCTGCACTGCACAGCCAGCCACAATCAACGAAAAAATTCCGGCACAAACAAGGACTCCGCGAACAGGATTCTTCATAACCTCAGGTCTCGTCTCAAGGTAGGAGCAAACGATGACACTTTATTACAGTTTTGACCTCACAGGCATTGGAGAGGGGTCTGGTCGTCTTCCCCTAAACTAAGCGCGGGCCTCTAGCTCAGTTGGCAGAGCAACGGACTTTTAATCCGTGGGTCGTGGGTTCGAGCCCCACGGGGCCCACCGATTTAGCTGTCGAGACCTAACTTCTTCCTCAGCATCTCCACGTGGCCAGTTGCCTTCACGTTGTATAGAGCGTGCGCCAGCGCACTCTTTTCATCAATAACGAACGTTGAGCGAATAACTCCCATCACCTTTTTGCCGTACATCGACTTCTCTCCGTATGCGCCATAGGCATTGTGCACGGAGAGGTCCTCGTCACTGAGTAAGGGGAAACCCAGGTTCTCGTTCTCAGCAAACTTCTGAAGAGCAGGAAGCTTGTCTTTGGAGACACCGAGCACCACGTATCCGGCCGATTGCAATGAGACCATGTTGTCTCTGAAGTCGCAAGCCTGGGTAGTGCACCCGGGTGTACTGGCAGCAGGATAAAAGTACAGAATCACCTTCTGTCCTCGGTATCCAGACAAAGAGTGCAGCTTCCCGTCCTTGTCCGGTAGAGAAAAATCGGGTGCTAGTGAGCCGGACTCTAAAGGCGCGGTAGACATGAAAACTCCTCGGACAAACTGGGGACTATTGTCATCATGCTAGGGCGTCAATCTGAATTGTTCCTCCCTGAGACGACCCTCATTCCAGCCGTGAGGGAAAGTGTCGCAACTCCTTCTTCAGCGTAGGACCAGGAGGCGTCATCATCATCCTTGACCCACAGAGCCCAGTAGGCGAAAGCAGGGGGCATATCTTCACACGTTTCGAGGTGGGGTTCTTCTCCTTCAACGACAAACGGGTCGCTGGGGGAAGGTAATCCGTTGACACGACATACCCCTTGATCACCGTATGCGACTGTTCCCTCGGTGGTGACACCCGCAAAACCCAAAACCTCCTGGGCAATCGCCTCAGGACCGGAAAGCTCAACGCAGGAAACTTCTTGATCCTCGGCGAGAAGCCCGTAATTCACCACGACAGTAATCCCGTCGCAGGAATCGACGTCACCGAGAGAGAAACCACTCGAGGACTGGGAAGAACACGCAGACAGCACGAGGACTAAGAGGCGACGAGTGGACGGGCAGCAAGCCTCATGACTAATCCTCCGGAGATGGGCGTCATCCGGGGCTCCGGTTCCCCCAGCCTACTGGGCGTTCAGGGCGGTAGTGTCAGACAGCGTAGTCTTCGGCGCCTTGGGGCGCCCTGCCCTCGTCAGGAAGATGAATAGAGGCACGACTAAGAGCCCAACAATGTTGTTAGTTCCCCACTCGACGGGGCCAGCGACATAGAGAGCATCTGCTGGCAAGGCCCCTCCCTCATAGCCCACAATCAATGCCGCGAAAAGGTTATTGGACATATGGGCACCAATGGCGACTTCGAGTGAGCGATCTCGCACTGTCACCCAGGCGAGTGCAAAACCAACAGTGAAGTAGCCGAAAAACGCACCAAGGAAGTCACCCGCAACCTCGGGGTTCAGCATGTGAGGGAGGGAGAATGCTGCCCCGCTGATCACCGACAGAACAATGATGCTCCCGATCCGTTTCCCCACCCACTGGAGAATCCACCCTCTAAAGAAGAGCTCCTCGGCGGTGGTTTGGATGGGGAGAAGAAGAACTCCGACAAGGGCAAAGGGAATAAAGGTCTCCGGCTGGAAATTGAAGCGGTACTGATCAGGTGCTGCCATCAGGCTCACCACAACAGGACCACCAATGAGAATCAACCACACCCAAAAGCCCAGGCCCACACGCCACCAGCGAAAATCCTGAATCGTGGAAAACAGGTAGCGGAGCTTCACCCCGAGAATCCAGCGATAAGCGAGGAGGACTCCCAGAAACAGAGGCACAAAGGTGATTAGGGCAAAGAACAAGAAGCCCCAACCGGGCATCGCGCCGAGCACATCACCACCCTCGAGCAAGATCTCAGGCCTGACTCCGGAGTAGGGAAGAAAGACGAGGCCAAGAACGGTACCCCCCACCAGCCACAAGAACAAAATGACCAGCGTCCCCACCAGCCACCTCCAGCCTCGAACAGGCTGTGGGGTTGTGTACCGCGGGAGTGCCGATTTCTGGGGTCTCGCCATGACAACATTGTGTCAACAAACCCTGAGCAATCCGCTCGGTCTCGAGCTGCCAGCAATGTAAGCCAGAATAGAGACTTCCTGTTTCTAATTTCCCAGCGAGGTCCGTTTGTCATGAGCGACTTACGCGATGACACCCTCTCAGGTTTCCGGCAGATTTTTGGGTACGAAGCGCATGGTCTGTGGTCGGCGCCTGGAGAGTTGAGTCTTCTGGGTGATGACTCGGACTACTCCGATGGATATGTCCTCTCGATTGCCATCAATCGGCGCACCGCAGTCGCGGCAGGTGTTCGTAAGGATAGAAAGCTCAGGGTGGCAAGCACCGAGGCCGACGAAATTGCGGAAATTGCCCTCGACTCGCTCGAACCCGATGCCGTCCATGGGTGGGCTGCCTATCCGCTCGGAGTTGCTTGGACACTGGGCCAATTTGGCGCCGATATCTCGGGAGTTCCAGGTCTCGACCTCTTTGTCGACTCCGATGTGCCGGTCGGAGTAGGCCTTGGGTCGTCAGCAGCCTTGGAGACCGCTATTGCCGTTGCTCTCAATGACGCGTGGCGGCTATCACTTGACACCACCACGCTTGCTCGAGTGACGCAGAGGGCCGAAAAATCTGTGGTGGGAAGGACCACGGGCTTGGGTGACCACATACCCTCCTTTGTTGCCGAGGACGATAGTGCAATCCTTTTCGATAGCCGATCACTGGATTACGACCCAGTCAAACTCGAGCTTGCAGACCAGGATCTTGCGATTCTCGTCATTGACACCGGCGTTGAGCGCACCCAAGCACTCGATGCAGCTCGGTTTTCAGAGCGAGAACAAGCAGTGGACGCCATCGGCGTTCGTTCACTGCGGGACCTCTCGCCGAAGACTCTCCCCCAGCACAGAGAAGGACTCTCCGAGGAGGTCTATCGACGCGCTCAGCACATTGTGAACGAGAACCAACGAGTTCTCGATGCCGTCAAAGCGCTGCGGCGAGACGGTGCTTTCACGCTCGGCGACATCATCCAAGCCTCACACAGCTCCCTGCGCGATGACTACGATGCCTCCTGCCCTGAAATTGACCTTGCCATCGAGACAGCCCTGACCAACGGCGCTCTAGGAGCGCGGATGATTGGGCTTGGCAATTCGGGAACCGTTTACGCGTTGCTGGACGAAAGCGCGACCTCGAGGGTTCTCGTAGGACTCGATGGCGCATTCTCCGAACACGGATTCCAGGCACCCGCCACCTATGTGGTGGGTCCGTCACGGGGAGCACTTAGACACTAAGTCGGAGTTTTTTGGCCGTCGACTCGATGGAGCGACGAGCCTTGTCGGGATTCTCTGAGAGCACTGCTCCATAACTGGGCACAATCTTTTTCAGCGTTGCACTCCACTGAGGAATCCTTTCCGGGAAGCACGTTTCCAGCACATCGATCATGATGGGGGCTGCGGTCGAGGCTCCCGGTGAAGCGCCAAGGAGGCCAGCGATAGTGCCATCAGAGCTTGCTACAACCTCCGTTCCGAATTGAAGAACCCCACCCTTCTGGGAATCCGGTTTGATGACCTGGACTCTTTGCCCGGCCGTGAGTTCATACCAATCATCAGGATCCGCAGAAGGATAGAAGTCCCAGAGAGCCTGCAGACGTTTCGACCTCGTGGCGAGGACTTCCTTCACGAGATAGGTCACCAAAGAGAAATTGGTCACAGCAACAGCAATCAGTGGAACAATGTTGTGCCAGCGAATCGACTGGAAAAAATCCAACCATGACCCTTCCTTGAGAAATTTGGGAGTGAATCCGGCATAAGGGCCAAACAACAAGCTGGTGTGTCCATCAACGACGCGGGCATCTAGATGTGGAACGGACATCGGGGGCGCCCCCACGCTGGCTTTTCCATAGACCTTGGCCTTGTGGAGTGAGGAGACGTCTTCGTTGTCACAGCGAAGCCAAACTCCACTGACAGGGAACCCGCCATACCCTCGAATCTCCGGAATTCCCGACGCCTGCAACAGGTTCAGTGACATCCCTCCCGCCCCCACAAAGACAAAGGAGGCATCAACCCATAAAGGGGTGTTCCCTACCTCCGAGTGGACCTTGAGGGTCCAGCCATCACCACTTCGCTTCAGCGCGGCAACTCTGTGCTCTGTTAGCGACTTCAGCCCTTTGTCCTCAAGTCTCTCCACGAGTAACCGAGTGAGCGCACCAAAATCAACGTCGCTGCCTGAAAGGAACCTGGTCGCAGCAAGTGGCTCGCCTTTTTTCCGGCCATCGATCAGAAGGGGTGCCCAATGGGCAATCGTCGCGGGGTCTTCGGTGTATTCCATATTCGGAAAAAGCGGGTGATTTTTGAGCGCTTCATAGCGCTTCCTCAGATACGCGACGTTATCCTCTCCCCAGACGAAACTCATATGAGGCGAAGGGTGGATGAAGGAGCTGGGGTCAGGAACAGCCTTACTGGAGACTAGCCAGGACCAAAACTGCCTAGAGACCTGGAACTGCTCGTTGACTTTGATAGCGCTCTCGGTTGCGAGCGTCCCATCGGCACTCTCTGGTGTGTAGTTGAGTTCACACAGGGCAGAATGGCCAGTCCCTGCGTTGTTCCAGGCGTTCGAGCTCTCTTCGCCGACTCCGGAAAGCTTCTCAATCAGAAGAATTCTCCAGTCGGGCTCTAATTCGGCCAAGAGAGTGCCGAGTGTTGCGCTCATGATGCCACCGCCCACCAATACGGCATCAAAGCGTTCGTTCACACGCCCCAGTCTAGGACAGGCCGCTTGACGCTTAGACTGGGCCAGTGAGCCACCAGGAGGACTTAGCAAAGCCGTCGTGGCCGCGACTTGTCGCCGTTGGTCTCGTCGGCGGTTTCTTTGCTGGCATATTCGGCGTTGGTAGCGGACTCTTGATGGTCCCGCTCTTGCTCTGGTGGACATCGATGAATCAGCGCCAAGCAAGCGCAACGTCACTTCTCGCGATCACTCCTGCGGCCATTATTGGAGCCATCTCATATGGTGTCGGTGGGGTATTCGCCTGGTTGCCCGCAATCTTCGTTGCAGCGGGGAGCGTCACCGGAGCCCAGCTTGGTGCATGGATTCTGAAGCGCATACCCTTAGAGCCTCTTCGTTGGGCCTTTATCGCTTTTGTGCTCCTGTCGGGTGCGATGTTGTTTGTCACCGTGCCGAATCGCGATGCTCTTTTCGAGCTCGACGCCCTAGTCGCTTCGATTCTCATCGGCCTCGGTGTACTGATGGGAGTCGCTTCTGGGCTCTTTGGAATCGGGGGCGGTGTCTTGGTGATTCCTGCGCTCATGCTATTTCTTGGCCAAAGCGACTTGGTCGCGAAGAGTGTGTCTCTGCTCGCTATGGCTCCCGGTGCCATCAGCGGGAGTGTGTCTCACCTGCGAAACAAGACAACAGCCCTCCGGGATGGCATGTGGGTCTCCGTGGGCGCCATTGCCACGACACCCCTTGGCGCCGTTGTCGCTTTCGGGCTCCCTGCCCAGGCTGCAGCAATTTTGTTTGGAGCGCTGACGGTCTTCGTCTCCAGCAGCCTCGTGTATCGAGCCATCAGGGATCGACGTCGGGGCTAAAGCCTCGCTGCCACGATCTCTGCGATTTGCACGGCGTTCAACGCAGCACCTTTTCGCAAATTGTCGTTACTGATAAACATTGCGAGCCCCCTGTTTTCCGGCACGCCCTCATCCTGACGAATCCTGCCCACCAAACTCGGATCCTTGCCAGCAGCTTTGAGAGGTGTCGGGACATCAACTAGCGATACCCCTGGAGTCGATGACAAGATCTCTCTGGCCCTCTGTGCGGTCACAGGCTTCTCGAACTCTGCATTGACCTGCAGGGAGTGCCCCGTGAAAACGGGAACCCGCACGCAGGTTCCGCTCACCAGCAGGTCGGGGATACCTAGAATCTTGCGACTTTCGTTTCGAAGCTTCTTTTCCTCATCGGTTTCCCCGAGACCGTCTTCGACAAGGGTGCCAGCCATCGGGAGTACGTTGAACGCAATGGTCTCAGAAAACACCTTAGGTTCCGCCATCGAGACAGATGAACCATTGTGTACCAGGCTCATCACATCCTGGCCACTTGCAGAGTCCACCTGGCCGGCAAGCTCCTCTCCACCTTTGAGCCCCGCGCCAGAGACTGCTTGATAGGTGGACACCACCAAGCGGGTGAGCGTTGCCTCGTCATGGAGTGCTTTGAGGGCTGGCATCGCTGCCATGGTGGTGCAATTAGGGTTCGCGATGATTCCCTTCGGGGGATTCACCGTCTGCTCCGGATTAACCTCTGAAACCACCAAAGGGACTTCAGGATCCATGCGCCATCCGCTGGAGTTATCGATAACAATGACTCCCGCCCCCGCAAACCTGGGTGCCTGATCTTTGGACAACGTGGCACCCGCGCTAAAGATGGCAATGTCGAGACCTGAGGGGTCCGCGAGCGCAACGTCTTCGACAACGACCTCAGCATCACCAAAGGGAAGCCTGGTTGCTGCACTCCGTGATGACGCGAAGAAACGCACAGACTCCAGTGGAAAGTCACGATCGAGGAGAAGCTCTCGCACGACTTGGCCCACTTGACCAGTGGCACCCACCACACCAAGTGAAACCACTAGCGGCCGGTCCCTGCATACACAGTGGCGTCCACATCCCCATCAAGACCAAAGGCTGTGTGGACGGCCTTCACGGCATCAGAAAGAGTGTCTTCTCGCATAATCACGGAGATACGAATCTCACTGGTGGAAATCATCTCAATATTGATCCCAGCAGCGGACAGAGCCGTGAACAGTTGCGCAGAAACTCCTGCATTGGTCCGCATCCCGGCCCCCACAACCGAGAGGCGACCAATGTGGTCGTCATAGATCAGTGATTCGAAACCTGAATCATGTTGGGCAGCATTGAGTGCGTCAACTGCTCGCTGCCCGTCTTCCTTGGGCAACGTGAAGGAAATATCGGTGCGCCCCGTGTCCTGAACAGACACGTTTTGCACAATCATGTCGATATTGGCCCCGGCACCGGCGACGATGGTGAAAATCTCAGCAGCTTTGCCAGGAATGTCGGGAACGCCGACCACCGTAATCTTGGCCTCGCTCGTGTCGCCTGCGACTCCAGCGATAATCGGCTCTTCCACATTGATTCCTTCCTCAGGGGAACTCACCCGCGTTCCCGATTCTTCCGTAAATGATGAGCGAACGTGGAGGGTCACCCCGTGCCTTCTCGCAAACTCGACCGCCCGAATGTTGATGACTTTTGCCCCAGCAGCAGCCAACTCCAACATCTCCTCATAGGAAACTCGGTCAAGTTTGCGTGCTTTCGGGACAACACGAGGATCGGTGCTAAAGACACCATCGACGTCGGTATAGATCTCGCAGACCTCGGCGTCGAGCGCTGCAGCCAGAGCCACCGCGGTCGTGTCAGACCCGCCACGACCAAGAGTTGTGATGTCCCTGGAATCATGGTTGAAGCCCTGGAACCCAGCGACTATAGCGATCGCCCCATCATCAAGTGCCTGTCTCACCCTGGTGGGGGTGACATCAACAATTCGGGCCCGGCCGTGTTGCGCATCGGTCATCATTCCGGCCTGGCTCCCTGTAAAGGACCTTGCATCGAAGCCCAGGTCCCTAATTGCCATGGCAAGGAGCGCCATCGAGATGCGCTCACCGGTGGTGAGCAGCATGTCCATTTCCCTGGCGTGAGGCTGACCGCTCACGTGGTGGGCAAGATCAATGAGCTCATCGGTGGTATCCCCCATCGCAGATACTGTGACGACAACGTCGAACCCGGCCTCTTTGGTCTTGGCAATCTTTGAGGCAACCCGTTTGATGCTCTCAGCATCGGCGACGGACGAGCCGCCATACTTCTGCACAATCAAACTCACGGTTCACTCCAAGCCCCACGAAGACCGCGAAAGCGGTCAAGCACCAGAGGATTCTATCGCTCCCGGAACTGCGCCCGTCTAGGAGGGTTTAGGAGAAGGACCTACGGCCCTCGAACGCTCGGCCCAGCGTGACCTCATCGGCGTATTCGAGGTCGCCTCCTACAGGAAGCCCACTAGCAAGGCGTGTGACAGACAGGCCTGGCTGATGAAGAAGTCGGCTCAAGTAGGTTGCAGTTGCTTCACCCTCCAAATTGGGATCCGTCGCAATGATGACCTCAGTTACGGATGAGTTCGCCAGCCTGGAAAGCAATTCCGAAATTCGCAGGTCATCGGGACCAATTCCATCAATGGGGCTAATGGCGCCACCCAATACGTGATAAAGCCCTCTGAATTCTCTTGTGCGCTCAATCGCCAAAACATCCTTGGCTTCTTCCACCACACAAATGAGCGCCTGATTTCGCTTTGAGTCGGAGCAGAAACCACAGGTGTCACTATCGGAGATCATTCCGCAGATATGACAGAACTTCACCTTCTCTCGAACGGTGTCGAGAAGCTCAGACAGCTTTGTGGGGTCATAGGCGGCGTTTTGAATGATGAAGAACGCAATCCGCTGTGCGGATTTAGGGCCAACTCCTGGAAGCTTGCCAAACTCATCGATGAGGTCTTGAACACCACTGTCATACATCGCTAGCTCTCGCCCTCGTCACCTACAGGATGCTCCTCAACGAGCTCTCCCCCCAAGACCTCTCGAATAACTGCTTCACCAATCTGAGCCTGCGACGCCGTGGTCGTCGGAATCTCCTCGACCACTTCGCGAGCCTCAATTTCCGCTATCTGCGGGTCTTCCGAGCCCGGGGGAGTGACGGTGGGCCACGATGGTGATTCTGGCGAAGGTTCAGGCAAACTCTCAGCGGGTCTAATCTCTGATTCTGGCGATGCGATCTCTTGAACTTTGAACCTGACTCGATGACCCGTCACAGTGAGGATTGCTTCCCTCACAAGTTCAGCATTCACGGGAAGACCAGGCCCTTGTGGCTTCTTAAGCACCTCAGCGGAGCCAAGCGATGGGAACCCGATAGTCACCACATCATCAACCAACGCCAACGGCACTGTATCGAGAACAGAGGACCAGACCGCACGCTTCATGTCAGCCACTGACTCAATGACGGCTGGCCATGACTGGGTAAGGAGCTCCAGACTCAGAGGCTTTGAGCTCACTGGCACTTCCTCCTTGTCCTCTTGCGACGTATTCACCACCTGAGTAAATGCGGGTGCCTCAGACGAGTTTTTTGATTCCGGATTAACCGTCAGCACCGACGAATGGGGTGGGGAAGAAGGGGCTTGGGTACCTCGAACCAGAAGCCGGGCCATCAAGAGTTCTAGGTGGAGCCTCGGAGAGGTTGCCCCCGTCATCGACTGAAGTCCGTCACTCATATCATCCGCCATGGCGGACAACCTGCGTGGCCCAAGCCTCTCTGCCACACTCCGCATGTGATCAAGCACTGGAGCACTCACGCCGGGAAGCAGTGCTCCAGCTTCTGCCCCTGCTGCAAGAACAAGAATGAGGTCACGAATGTACTCCAAGAGGTCCTCGGCGAAACGTCTGGGGTCCTGACCTGTGTGCATGACCTTTTCCAGAGCCACAAATGACTCGTGTCCGCTTCCCTTCGAGATTGCGGAGACTACTTCGGCAAGCAGTTCCCCGTGGGTGTAGCCGAGCAATCCGATGGCTCGGTCATATGTCACGGACGAATTGCTCGAGCCCGCCATCAACTGATCTAAGACTGACAAGGTATCTCTGACTGAACCACCTCCAGCCCGGACCACTAACGGCAGGACCCCCTCCTCGACACTGACGCCTTCGCTCGCACAAACCGACTCCACGTAGGTAATGAGGTCAGCTGGGGGAACAAGTCGAAAGGGATAGTGGTGTGTCCTGGACCGAATGGTGCCGATGACCTTTTCAGGTTCCGTCGTGGCGAAGATGAACTTCACATGCTCCGGAGGCTCCTCGACAATCTTGAGAAGAGCATTAAACCCTTGTTGAGTGACCATGTGGGCTTCATCCAGAATAAAAACCTTGTAGCGATCTCTGGCTGGCGAATACACCGCCCGCTCACGCAGATCTCTCGCGTCATCAACACCGTTGTGACTCGCTGCGTCAATCTCCACGACATCGAGCGAACCACCACCATCCCTCGACAACTCAACACAGCTGGGACAGACACCACATGGTGTGTCAATGGGGCCCTGATGACAGTTCAAACACCGAGCCAAGATTCTGGCCGAAGTTGTCTTCCCACACCCTCGAGGACCGCTGAAAAGATATGCATGGTTGACGCGATCGGAAGACAAAGCCTGCATGAGTGGCTCGGTGACCTGGGATTGACCGATCAATTCAGCAAAAGCCTCAGGTCGATATCGCCTATAGAGAGCAGTCACCACGTCCCGAGCCTATCGGGCTCCACCGAATGCGAGCTGGTTTTGTTTCCCCAGTGCAATCGCCATAAGCCAGCCATTTGAGGGAAGGAAGGGCGAGAAGGAAAGACTCCCCGCGCACCCACCAGAGCCTAGGTACCCTTGCTACGTTTCCGTCCTGGGGGAGTTAGCCAAGTTAGTGCCACGCGAGGAGCCGCCCCAAGTTTATCGTTAGGATAGGGGACGCGTTGGTCGATCACTTTCCTCCATCGCATCGGAGGATTCGCCTAGTGGCCTATGGCGCACGCTTGGAAAGCGTGTTGGGTGAAAGCCCTCGGGGGTTCGAATCCCCCATCCTCCGCCAAACTCCCGCGAATTTTTCCTCGTGGAGAGGCTTCCTCCAATTCTTCACAAACACTGACGAAATGCGATTTGTGCGCAACGTGTAGCGCGCAGGGTCAATCATTCTATGAGCGAGAATATTCGTTCATAAATCCGGTTAGCTCCAAAAGTCAGGCTCTTCTGCAGCCCCCTCCTCCCCATTAATCTTGTGGACTGCGGATATTTCATGACAGATTCTGTGATTCGAAGCAGTTCCTCTGGTGTCGAATACTCGAAATAATCAATACCTGGCTCCAAACCCCAACGAGGCCACAAGTGACCGGTGATGAGGGTCTTGCCTGCGCGAAGACAGACCGCAGCCTCATAGGGAAACGTTCTGCTCACTGCTTCCCCTGGAACTATCCAATGACTTGGCCAAGTTGAGGTTAAATCTAGAACGGACTCTCCGTGAAAGGAGATGACTTCAGGTGGTAAACCCGCCACAAAGTGCCGTGTGTAAAGGGCTCCGCCCTTGTCAGCCCACACCCCTACTGTCGTCGCATCTGAGGAGCTGAAGGATGCGGCAACATCAGAGACCGGCGGCGGGCTCAGGACAACCGCCATACCCAACTCTTGACAATATGCATATGAAGCTTCGTCAGAAACAACAACAATCCGCGACTTTGTCAAATCTGTGTTGGAGAGAAAAAATCTCCTCCGCTCAAGGCTTCTAGACTCGAGGTCCAACAGCCGGGGGGACTCTTGGAGACTATAGCCAGGGTCTTGTACCAATGGCCTCAAGAACCATAACCACGTGTCTCCTCTTAGTGTGTTGATAGCTCTATTGTCATAATCTTCCGGATTCACTATCAGTGTGAGCGACCGGTCAGGTGTCCCATCCAAGAATCGAAAAACCGAATCCTCAGGCTGAGTGTGGAGAAATTCGACAGTCCTGAAGGCTGTGCAATTCGATGGAAGAAACAATTGAAAGATGCTTCGAGACCCAATGACCCTCAGATTCTGGGCACCCGACATCACATACCCTCCGCGCTTCGTGGCAATTATGTCATGAGAAACTTGCGCTATGAGAATCGGATTTGTTCTCAACGACCTCAGACTATCCGGAGGGGTCAACGTCGTTCTTCAGCATGCCTCCCGCATGGCATCACGGGGGGACGAAGTTTTCCTTTTGATCCGAGAGGAAGTCCTAGATACCCGATACAAGCCTCTACTTGGTGACGCAGTTGTCGTCCCACCGGATAAGTGGGAGGACAAGACCTACGACATCGCGATAGCAACATACTGGGAGACACTCTTACTGATGGGTAACGTGAAATCAGAGTCGTATGTCTGGTTTTGTCAATCCTATGAGGACCGCTTTTTCCCCGACCGGAATCCAAGTATCTCCAGCATGCAAATCGCTGGAGCATTGCCACTCCCCACGCTGACAGAGGCACACTGGTTACGGGACTTATTGGTGTCGGAGAATCCAGACAGATCGGTAGAGGTAGTTCTGAACGGGGTCGACAAAAAGATTTTTACCGAAGGAGAGAATCCCAACAATCCTGGAGGAGGTTTCAAAATCCTGATTGAAGGTTCATTGGACGCTATCGCCAAGAATACGACCTATGCAATTGAGGGAAGCCTAAAGTCTCAGGAAGCCACAATTATTACGCATGTCGGAAATCGACCTCACAAGACTGACGACTTGCGATACCGCTTTGTACCGAGTGGCCTAAGTTTTGACCAGATGGCCGGCCTCTACCGCACACATCACGTTCAGGTGAAGACGCCCATCGCAGAAGGGATGTTTGGCCCACCGCTAGAGGGTTTTCATTGCGGGCTACCAGCCATAGTTACACCTGTAACGGGCGCCGAGGAATACATCGAAGATGGAGTGAATGCAATTGTCGTTCTTTGGGACGATACCTTCGGGATTGGGCGAACAATTGACTCGCTGGCCCGAAACCGAGAGCTCTGGAAAGAGCTGCAGCACGGCGCCCGGAGAACTGCAAAGTTGTGGCCCGATTGGGAATCGCAAAGTGCAAAGTTTCGAGAATCTCTCATCACACTCGCAAACACTTCCAAATTTACCCAAGCCGATTTGGCGAACCTCGGACGAACAATTCAGTTTGCCGACATGATGCACTGGCTTGCTATGAGGCGACTCTCCGATAAATCAGCTGGCCCACGAACCTTGGAGGGCCTCATGTTCGGCGCATCCACCCCGGACACATCATTATTGGAGAGAGTGAAACGCAAGATGAAAACTATCCGGAGTGTCCTGTGAGTACCTTGGCCGACGTGGCGCAGCAGGCAGGGGTATCAAAGTCAACTGCATCGCGCGCGCTCTCAGGACGTGGTTCGGTATCGCTCAGAACCCAGGAGAGGGTTGCAGCAGCTGCCAAAGATTTGGGATTTGTACCCTCGAGCGCTGCGAAAAGTCTCGCGACTGGAAGATCGCGAAACATCGCGGTTGTCACACCGTTCATCAACCGCTGGTTCTATGCCGAAGTCATTGACGGCGTGGAATCTGCACTCATTGGAGCGGGCTACGATCTCACTCTTTATCGACTGACTGATGACAAGGATCAAAGGAAAGCTCTCTTCGACTACTTCTTGGTGCGAAAAGGTGTCGACGCAGTCATCGCTCTCACACTGTTTATCAGTGATGACGAGGTCCGAAGGCTACGAAAACTTGGAAAGCCAATCGTGGGAATTGGAGGTCGAATCCCGGGCGTCCCGACGTTTTCTATCGACGATATCGGTACCGCTCGAAGGGCCACGGAACACCTCATCGACTTAGGCCACACCACACTCACCCATATCGGGGGCGACCAAGAGAAGCAGTTGGACTTCGAAGTGCACTCCAACCGGCTCATAGGATTCCGCCAGGCTCTTGCGAACGCGGGGATAAGCCATGCTAACGACTTCTACGCTGACGACTTTGGCATTTCTGGTGGATATCGAAGTGCGCTCAAAGCTCTCCGTGATTCCACTACTCGACCAACCGGAATCGTTGCTGGTTCAGATGAAATTGCCGTAGGAGTGATGACAGCTGCCCGGGAACTAGGAATTCGAATCCCAGAGGAGCTCTCGGTCATCGGAATAGACGGTCATCCCCTGGCAGAGACGCTTGGGCTCACCACCATGAACCAGCATCCTTCGCGCCAGGGGAGCCTGGCTGTCTCACAGGCCCTCGCTCAGCTCGGTGGAGCCTGGGACGAAGCCGACGATTCTCATCTCGAACTCACCGTCGATCTCAAAGTAAGGACCAGCACAGCACCACCGCAGGTTTAACGACTGTGGGCACCCACGAGAGTGAGCGCCCACAGACCACAAGCAGTGACTATTTGAGGGCGACGGTTCCGCCAGCTTCCTCGAGGGCAGCCTTCGCCTTCTCGGCAGTCTCCTTGTTGGCACCTTCGAGCACAACACCGGGAGCGCCGTCAACGAGTGCCTTAGCCTCACCGAGACCGAGGTTGGTGAGTGCACGCACCTCCTTGATGACCTGGATTTTCTTGTCGCCGGCAGCTTCAAGAACGACATCAAAAGCGTCCTTCTCCTCAGCGGTTCCACCAGCGTCGCCACCATCAGCAGGTGCGGCACCTGCAGCGGCAACAGCAACGGGGGCTGCAGCGGTCACTTCGAATACCTCTTCGAACTTCTTCACGAACTCGCTGAGCTCGATCAGGGAAAGCTCCTTGAAGCCTTCAATGAGCTCATCTGTTGAGAGCTTGGCCATGATTTCTCCTTAGTTTCTTCTCTTGACTGAATTCCGCCGGGACTAACCAGCAGACTCTTGCTTCTGGCGAAGGGCGTCGACAGTGCGAGCGGCCTGCGCCACGGGGGCAGTGAACATGTATGCAGCGCCAAACAGCGAAGCCTTGAAGGCTCCTGCAAGCTTCGCGAGCAGAACCTCTCTGGTTTCGAGGTTTGCCAACTGCATCACTTCTGCTGGGGAGATAGGGGCGCCATCGAAATAGCCACCCTTGATCACCAGCGCGGGGTTGTCCTTGGCAAAGTCACGCAGACTCTTCGCAACCGTGACGGCATCGCCGTGCACGAAGGCGAGAGCAGAAGGGCCCACAAGCA
>Ga0181588_10001413_pt1 | contig 21389 bp, 24 predicted proteins | sample 071ome_26_FD_148607 | JGI IMG/M metagenome (GOLD analysis project Ga0181588, IMG submission 148607) | Coastal salt marsh microbial communities from the Groves Creek Marsh, Skidaway Island, Georgia - 071409BT metaG (spades assembly) | ecosystem: Environmental > Aquatic > Marine > Intertidal zone...
TCGAATTTTGTCTCATCTTCCTTCCCCTACGGGTCTCTACGATGAGCCAAAAATCCTCCCTTATGCAAACTCCTCAATCTGCCCCATGAGCGCTGACGTCAGACAGCCCAGAATATCGCCAATTCGGATACGCCGGGCTATCAGCCGCGCGACCTGACCAAGGAAAGTTTCCGCAAGATGCTTGAGCCGGAACGTCCCCGGATCTCTCTTGGAAGCACAAACGCCGGACACATGGCGCCGCAGATTCGGCCCTGCGCTTTCCGGAACGACGTTGCCGACGAAACCTATGGCAGCACGCTTTCCGGCAATTCCGTCGTGATCGAGGAACAGCTTATGAAAGTCTCGGAGACGCAGGGCGCCTACAAGCTTGCGACGAACCTCTACAGCAAGCATGTCGCCATGTTCAAAGCCGCGATTGGTCGCGACCGTTAGGCAGGAGTCAATCCATGGATCTGTCCAAATCGATAAAGATATCCGCGGCCGGCATGAAGGTTCAGGGTGTCCGGTTGAAGGTTATTGCCGAGAACATCGCCAACGCCGATTCGATGTCGAGCGTCAAGGGCGGCGACCCGTATCGGCGGAAAATCGTCAATTTCGAGAACGAGCTCGACAGGTCGGTTCAGGCCGAACTCGTGCGGGTCAGATCGATATCTGTAGACAAGGCGGATTTCCGCAAGGAGTACGATCCCAACCATCCCGCCGCCGACGCCACGGGCTACGTCAAGCTGCCGAATGTGAACGCGTTGGTCGAGATGATGGATATGCGGGAAGCGCAGCGGTCCTACGAGGCGAATCTGCGCGTGATCGACGTGTCCAAGAAGATGATTTCGCGCACCGTCGATCTCCTGCGTAACTGAGGCAGATAGGGAACGAATTTCATGACAATCAATGTCGGGGCCGCGGCGGCCGCCTATGCCCGCAACGCCAACGCCGGCTCGGTTCCGGCGATGGAACCGCGCTCGGGCGATCCCGCAAAAAACTTCTCCGAACTTGTGAACGATGCGGTGTCGGGCGCTATCGAGGTCGGACGCCAGGGCGAGGCCATGAGCGCCAAGGCGATCGCCGGGCAGGCAGATTTGCGCGAGGTGGTTATGGCGGTCACGAACGCCGAAATGACGCTGCATACCGCTCTCTCCATCCGCGACCGGGTCATCCAGGCCTATAAGGATGTCATCTCGATGCCGATTTGACGGGCAAGAAAGGGGGGAGCGTATGACACCGCTTGATTTTCTTGACGTCGCGCGGGATGGGCTCGTGGTTCTGATCAAGATGGGCGCACCGGTCATGCTGGTCGCGCTGCTGACAGGCCACGGTATCTCGCTGTTTCAGGCGCTGACGCAGATTCAGGAAATGACGCTCGCCTTCGTCCCGAAAATCCTCATTATCTTCGTTTCTCTCATCCTGTTCTTACCTTTCATGATGACGACGCTCACTGCTTTCTCGGAGCGCCTGTTCGACCGCATTACAGCCGGGGGAGGCTAGGCGGCTTGTTCTCGGGTCTCGTCGCGGGCGACCTGTTCGCGCTCCTCTTCGTATTTGCGCGGATCGGCGCGGCGCTGATGTTGTTGCCCGGTTTCGGCGAAGTGTTCGTCGCGATACGCGTCCGGTTGCTGATAGCCCTTGCCCTGACCATCGTCGTGACGCCGGTTGTCGCCCATCTGGTGCCGCCCAATCCCGACGGTGCGATGGCGATGCTGATAGTGCTCGGGCGCGAAATCGCCATCGGCCTGTTTCTCGGCGCACTGTCCAGGATCATCGTCGCCGCCCTGCATATGGCGGGCGTCATCATCGGCTTTCAGACCAGCCTCTCGAACGCCATGATGTTCGATCCGCTGAACGCGGGGCAGGGGTCCCTGTTCGGGAACTTCCTCAACGTGCTCGGCGTTTTCCTGATCTTCGCTGCAGACCTGCATCATTTGCTGCTGCTTGCGCTGGTCGACAGCTACGCCACATTTGCGCCGGGCGCCGTTCTGCCGGTGGGCGATTTCAGTTCCACCGTGGTGCGCCTGCTGGGCGACAGCTTTCGCCTGGCCATGCAGATATCGGCGCCCTTCATCGTCATGGGAATGCTGTTCTATCTGGGACTCGGTCTGCTGGCGCGACTGATGCCGCAGGTTCAGGTTTTCTTTATCGCCATCCCGATTCAGATCGTCATCGGCATCCTCGTGATGATCCCGGCCCTGTCGGTGGCGATGATGTGGTTTCTCGGCGGCTTCGAAAATCTTTTTCGGGGGATATTGCTGCCCTGATCGGGCGGGGACGGGACTGAATGGCCGAGGATTCCCAGGACCAATCGCAAAAGACAGAAGACCCGACGGAAAAGCGACTTCAGGATTCCCGCCAGAAGGGTCAGGTCGCGGTTTCGCGCGAGGTCAATCACTGGTTCATTATTCTGGCCAGTGCGATCAGCATCATGGCGCTGGCGCCCATGGTCATGAGTGACCTCAAGGCATTGCTTTTCAAATTTATCGAGCAGCCTCACGCCATTCCGACGGGTAGAGACGTCTTGCCCTCCGTTCTGTCCGATGTCGTCACCGGTGCGATCCTTGCGATCATGCCGGTCATGCTCGTTCTTATTCTGGCGGCGTTTGGGGCCGGAATCGTCCAGAACGGTTTTCTGTTCGCGACCGAGCAGATTATGCCGAAACTGGAGAAAATTTCTCCTGTCGCAGGTTTCAAGCGGCTGTTTTCGGTCAAATCCGTCGTGGAGTTCCTGAAAGGCGTCGCCAAGCTGGTGATCGTCACCTGTGTCGGTATCGCGGTTCTGTGGCCGCATTTTTCCGGGTTCGAGCGTATGCCGACCATGGAACTCCGCGATTCCTTCAACGTCATGCACGGCCTGGTCAATCGTCTGATGATCGGTGTGCTGGCGATCGTGTCCCTGATTGCTGCGCTCGACTTCCTGTTTCAGCGGATGCAGCACACAAAGCAGCTCCGCATGTCGCGGCAGGACATCAAGGACGAGATGAAGCAGTCGGAGGGCGATCCGCATGTGCGCGCCCGTCTGCGTCAGATCAGGCGCGAGCGGGCTCAGCAGCGCATGATGCAGGCGGTGCCCGAAGCCTCGGTCGTAATCACCAACCCGACCCATTTCGCCGTGGCACTGAAATACGAGATGGGCGATATGAATGCGCCTGTCATGCTGGCTAAGGGCGCCGACAATGTCGCCGCAAGGATCCGCGAGGTCGCCGGCGAGCACGACATACCGATCGTCAGCAACCCGCCGCTCGCCCGCGCGATTTTTGCCGGCGTTGAGATTGGCGAGGAAATCCCCGCCGAACATTACAAGGCAGTGGCCGAGATTATTGGCTATGTGTTGCGCCTGAAGCGCAAGCTTCCCGGCGCGGCGCGACCGCCCGCGGGCAGCACCCTGCAATAGTCCCCAATCAGAACTTGAAGTGGTGCTTGACCTCTTCGGGGAACAGCTCGTCCACTGTGAGGCGCCGATGCAGCGTACCCTGCTCGTAGGCGTATTGCAGGAAGGCTTCCAGCGTGATGCGGTTAGGCTCGATGCCATAGGGCCAGAAATCGTCGCCGAACACCTGGCGGTTGATTTCGAGCGCATCCGAATACAGCCACGGCACGGGGATCTGCGAGGCCGTGAAATTTTCGATCCGGCGCTGGCTGCGGAGCTTGGCTTCCTCGAAAGCGGTCATCAGGTTCATCGCCACCCAGGGATTTTCCTCGAACACGTCGCGGCGCAACGCGACCGTATGCATGATGGGGAAGATACCGGTCTGTTTGAAATGCTCGAGCTCCGCTTTGCGGAAATCGGGGATGAGCCGGACGATGCGCGGGTCGCCGTCGAGGAAAGCCTGTGGCGGACGGGCGGCGAACGCGCCGTCGATATCGCCGTCGAACATCATGTCGGTCAGGGACCGGTCCTGGACGACGGTGAGCTTCACGCCCTCGGGCAGGTCGAGATTGGCGGCTTCCACGCGGCCCGCCTGGTTGATCCCGGTCTGGAACCACTCGACATCCGTCAGCTTGACGCCGACATCATGCTCCATCCATCCGCGGATATAGACGGTCGCAGTCTGGCCCCATTCCGGGCAGCCGATCCGCTTGCCCTTGAGATCTTCGGGCTTCTTGATGGGGCCGTCCGCCAGAACGTAGATGCCGGAAAGCCGGAAAACGCGGGACGGGAAAATTGGCAGATAGACGAACGGTGCGTCGCCCTCGGAAAAGCGCGACGTGCTCATGCCCATGGAGATCTCCGAGACCTGCCATTCCTGGCCGAACATGAACCGGTGGAAGATTTCCTCCACCTCGTGATTGATGACGGTGAGGTCGATGCCCTCGGGCTTGACGCGCCCGGTCGACATGTCGCGCACGTGGTCGTAATCGTAGATCGCCATCGTCAAAGGAAGGTCGGCCATTCCTGTCTCCAGCTGTTTCTTGTGTCGGTGTTCTGCAATGGGCGCGGTTGTACGGTTCCGCTCCCGGCAGCGCAAGGGCGAGTTTTTCAGATGTCTCAGGCAGCGCTCTGGATCGCCTTCCAGACATTGTGGGGGCTCGCCGGCATTTTCAGGTCGTCCACGCCGAGCGGCGCCAGCGCATCGATGATGGCGTTGATGACGGTGGGCGTGGCGCCGACCGTGCCGCCTTCGCCGCAGCCTTTGACGCCGATCGGGTTGGTCCGGCAGGGAACCTCGTGGAATTCGGATGAGAAGGACGGCACATCGTCGGCCTTCGGCATGTTGTAATCCATGTAGCTGCCTGTCACGAGCTGCCCGTCCTCGTCGTAAATCAGTTCCTCGCAGAGGGCCTGGCCGATCCCCTGCACGATGCCGCCATGGATCTGCCCGTCGGCGAGCAGCGGGTTGAGCACGACGCCGATGTCGTCGATCACCGTATAGCGGTCGATCTCGGTTACCCCTGTTTCCGGGTCCACCTCGACCTCGCAGATGTGACAGCCGTTAGGGAAGCTAGGGCTTTCCACGCCGAACGCGCCGATGCCTTCCAGCCCGATGCCGAGCTCGATTGGAATACCCTGCGGCCGGAACGAAGCGCGGGCGACATCGGTCAGCCCCATGGCCCTGTCTGTCCCGGCGACCGTGAAGGTCCCGTCCTCGAACTCGATATCGTCGGCCGCGGCCTCCATCAGATGCGCTGCGAGCTGTTTGCCTTTCTCGATTACATCGTCGGCCGCTTTGCGGAGCGCGCTGCCGCCCACGGTCATCGAGCGGGACGCGTAGGTGCCGCGTCCGAACGCGATCTGCGCGGTGTCGCCCTGTTCGAGCCGGATTTTCTCGAAATCGACGCCCAGCCAGTCCGACACCATCTGGGCGTAGACAGTCTGATGTCCCTGGCCGTGCGAGAACGTGCCGGAATGGATTGTCACCGAACCGGACGGATCGAATTTCAGCACCATCCGTTCGTTAAAATTGCCGCTGTCCTCGATGTAGTAAGTAAGCCCGAGCCCGCGCTTCTTGCCGGCTTTTTCACTGGCCGCTTTGCGGTCCTCGAAACCGGCGACATCGGCCAGAGCGATGGTCCTGTCCATCGTCGTTTCGAATTCGCCCGAATCGTACGTGAAATGGCCCTGGGTAGTGTAGGGGAGAGCGTCCGGCTGGATGAGATTGCGCCGCCGCAGCTCGATCCGGTCATGGCCGGTTTCACGCGCCGCCTTGTCGATCAGCCGTTCGATCAGATAGATCGCCTCCGGCCTTCCTGCGCCGCGATAGGGGACGGTCGGCGGCGTGTTGGTGAAGACCATCTTCTGCAGCGCGTCGACCGCCGGTATGACATAGGCGTTTGGCGCGAGGCGAAGCGAAAAGATGATCGGTACGCAGGCGGAGCCTACGACATAGGCCCCGGCGTTGTAGAGCCCGCGCACGCGCAGCCCGACGAATTTGCCGTCCGTGTCCAGCGCAAGCTCGCCTGTTACCGTCTGGTCGCGCGCCTGATCGTCGCCGAGCAACGACATCGACCGGTCGCCGGTCCATTTTACAGGACGTCCTGTCCGCTTCGAGGCCCAGAGCACGAGCGCATCTTCCGGGTGGGTGCCGCCCTTGAGGCCGAAACCCCCGCCCACATCGCGCGCGACGACCCGGAACTTGGCCTCGGGTTCGCCGAAGATTTCCTGCGCCAGTGTGGAACGTGTGCCGTGCGGGTTCTGCAGGCTGGCGTAAAGCGTATAGCTGTCGTCGGCGACGCTGTAATGGCCGATGGAGGTCCGCGGCTCCATCGCGTTGGTGGTCAGCCGCGTATTGTAAAGCGACAGTGTCGTGACGTGGTGGGCGCCCGCGATAGCGGCGTCGGTCGCCGCTTCGTCGCCGAACCGCAGCGTAAAGGAAGTGTTGTTCTCTGCGCCGTCATGAATTTGCGCCGCCCCCGGCTCGATTGCATCTGCCGCGCGCGCTACGGCGGGCAGGTTTTCGTACTCCACAATCACGAGCTCGGCCGCTTCCGCTGCCTGTTCCGCGGTTTCCGCCACGACGACGGCGATGCGTTCGCCGAGATGGCGCACCCGATCGCGGACGATCACAGGGCGAAGGGTCCGGAAACAGGGCGGGCCGCCCATGTCTTCCGGCATAAAGAGCGGCGGCAGTCCGCCAATATGGTCCTCTTCGGCGTGTTTTCCGGTCAGGACAGCGATTACGCCGGGCGCGGCTTCGGCTTCCGCGGTGTCGATGGAGGCAATATCGGCGTGCGCCGCCGTGGCATAGACGATGGCGGCGTGGGCCATCTGCGGCAGCGTAATATCGTCCGCATAGGTGCCCCGGCCTGTGAGAAGACGGGGGTCTTCCGTCCGCGGAACCGGTTGTCCGATGCCATTGCTCATAACCGGTGAATCCTTTCTGATGTCGTCGAACCGTGTCGCATAAAAACATGAAAGACGGCTGGCTGCTATCCCGTCCTCGTCGCCGCTCAGCGTTCCAGAAACCGCTGGAATGAGGGGTTGCGGCGGACGGCTTCTTCTTCCGTAAGAAACACCGCGTCGATGATTTCCCGGTTGTCGATCCGGATGTCCGGCGGGGCGTCGAGCCGTAGCTCCATGAGATGCGTCACTCTTAGCCGCCTGACGTAAATCAGGTCTTCCGGCGCGACGGCAAGCGACAGCTCCTCGCCCAGCTCGCGAGCGGCTGCCATCGCCGGCGTCTCGTTCCTTCCTATACCGCCGCCCGGAATGTTGTATTCCGGGCGGTAGGAATGGCGCACCGCGAGCACCCTGTCGCCATGACGGATCACCACTCCCACACCGTTCCTCCTGACGCCGCGTTTTCGCCAGTAGACGCGCATCACGCGATAACCGGCGCGGATGCAGAATCGCACGATGGCGTCGGCAAATCGTTGTGCGTGTGTGGTGCGGTTTTTGGGAATACGGGTCATGCCGGCACCGTACGGGGACACACGGTGCAGGAAAAGAAAAACCGGGCCGTCTCAGGGACGGCCCGGCAGGTAATGGGGGGGTATGCAACGGACCCGAATAAAGGGTCCGGTGGGATGTTTAGCCGCCGGAGCTCTCGGAACCGCCCTCGGTGGGCGCCGGTGCCGGCTGCGGCTGTTCTGTCTCAGGCTGGGCCTGGGCGTAGGATGCGGTGGCGGCTACAACCGGGCCAAAAGCCAGGATGGAAACCATCAGCGCGGAGCGAAGAAGCTCGTTCATTGTTCCAGTTCCTTTCGAACTTGGGTCAAGGGTTCGGCACAGCCGAAAGACTGTGTCGAAGCGATCGGTTTCCGGCGCCGTCGGTAGCGTCCTGTCTGCGACGCTCCTATTTCACGGCGCTGTCATCGACCGTCCAGCGCAAAGATGGGGTGGATTCGCCCGCGGTTAAAACGAAAGTTCTTCGCTCTTGATATCGGGATCTCCGATAGCCAGTTCTCATTCGTTTCGGCGAATTCCCAGGATCGAAAATCAATGGATACCGAGCTTGCGCGCACCTTTCTTACCGTGCTCGATTGCGGCAGTTTCGTTCGTGCAGCGGGTAAGCTCTTCGTGACGCAATCGACCGTCAGCGCGCGCATTCGTCTTCTTGAAGACCAGCTGGGAACGGCGCTCTTTACGCGCAACCGCGATGGCGTTTGTCCAACGACGGCGGCCCTCCGGTTTCAGGGACCCGCGACCACCATCGTTCGTGCCTGGGCTCAGGCCCGGCAAGACGCCGCTCTGCCGAACTCGTTGTCCGTCGGGCTGACGCTGGGCGCGCAGGTTACGCACTGGGACGGGGGGCTTGTCGAATGGGTGGCCTGGTTGCGGGATGCCTGTCCCGCTGTCGCTCTTCGCGCGGAAGTCGCCGATAACGATCTCCTGCTCCGTCAGCTTGAGGACGGGTTACTGGATGCGGCCATCGTGTATCGGCCCCGCCAGGCCGATGGGCTGGTTGCGGAGGAACTGTTTAAAGACGACCTCATTCTTGTTGGGTGTGGGCCTGATGCAGGACGGCCGGGTGATCCCGGGTATGTGTTTGTCGATTGGGGCGCCGATTATCGGGCGGCCCACGCCCTGTCGTTCGGCGACAGGGAGCAGCCGTCTCTCCGGTTCTCAATCGGATCTCCCGCACTCGATGTCATCCTGAAATGCGGCGGGTCGGCCTATTTCCCTTACAGGATGGTGCAGGAACATCTTAAATCCGGAAATCTCCACCCCGTCGCGTCGGCCCCCCGCTTCGAGCGACCCGTCTACCTGTTGCGGCCCGAACAGGCTGCCGATGCCAGAATCTCCGTCGCTCTGGACGGGCTTCGCGAAATATTCGTTCCCGGGCCGGCGGTATCCATCTGACGTTTTCGCCGCAGGTTCGGGGTTGCGCCTGGGCTGACGCCATACCATCCTTCCGGTCGTCGTTCCGAGCTACGAGAGTTCATCATGGCAATTGTCGCCGCCGCGCCCGGTCCCGCACCCGGTTTCGCCAAAAATCCCGACAAGCTGCTCGATTTCGAACCCTGTCCGCGCCGGGTGCGAGTCAAGGTGGCGGGCGAGACCGTCGCGGATTCGACCGGCGTGATGCTGATGCGCGAGGGCGGCCACCTGCCGGTCTATTATTTCCCCATGGCGGACATCCGCAGGGAGCTGTTCGCGCCGACCGATCAAGAGACCCATTGCGGTTACAAGGGACACGCCTCCTACTGGACGCTTACCGTCGGCGACCGGGTCGAGGAAAACGTCATGTGGTCTTACCGCAACCCCTATGACGAGATGCTGCAGATAAAGGATTACGCCGCATTTTACTGGAACCGCGTCGACAGCTGGTGGGAAGAAGACGAGGAGATATTCAAGCACCCGCGCGATCCCAGGCACCGGGTCGACGCCATCCTGTCGCACCGTCCCGTTACGGTGACGCTGGGCGGCGACACGGTGGCGGAAACGGAAAACGCCGTGTTCGTGTTCGAAACCAACCACCCGGTCCGTTACTACATTCCGCGCGCTGACGTGCGTATGGACCTTCTGACGCCGACCGAGACGAAATCGACCTGCCCGTACAAGGGCGACGCGTCCTATTTCAGCGCGATAATCAGCGGCGAGACCTTCGAAGACATCGCCTGGTCATACGAAAACCCGGTGCCCGAATGTCCGAAAATCAAGGACCTGATCTGCTTCTTCCACGAAAACATCGACGCGATCTCGGTCGACGGCGAGGAGGCCGAGAAGCCGGTCACGAAGTGGTCGAAATAGGGACGGGAGCTACTCCTCAACTGCCACCGTCGGGTAATCGGCCGGCAGGGTAATCTCCAGCAGCTCGTAGTCGTCGGTGTACCACATCACGTTGTGCTTGATGCCCGGCGGCTGGATCCATGCGTCGCCTTCCTCGATTTCGATCTCTCCCTGGCCTTCGAACCAGACCCGCGACTTGCCTTTCAGGCAATAGACCATCTGAAAATCCAGATCGTGGTAATGCATGCCGGTGCCGCCTTCGGGCGCCGGCGCCGTTGTGCGGATGATATGGGCATGGACCTTGCCGCCCGTCGCTTCGGCGAAGCCGAAATCGCGGTATTCGCGATATGTACGCAAGCCGCCGCTCTTGAACGGGTTGTCCTTCGCCTTGTGGATGACAAAGGGGGAGTCGATCTTGTTTGCGGAACCCATTTCACCAATCCTCGTTCTGATTTTCGATCGGGCCCATATTGACAGACCGGTGCTGGACGGCAAGGAAAGGGCCTCGAAATTCCCGTTCGCTAAGCGAGTTCCTGTTCAATGCAGCCCTTTGTCTATAACGCCCTTCCGTGGCGCGTCGTCTTTGGAGCCGGCCGTGTAAGCGAGCTCGGCAACGAACTGGTAGCGTTGGGTACGGAACGCGCAATCTTCTGCGTGTCGCCCGGGAGAGCCGAAGAGGTGGGATCGATCAGCGACAGGCTCGAGGAAAAATGCGTCGGAATCGCCGCTAACGCGTTACCCTTTTCGCCCATCGAGGACGTCCGCGAAGCTTTCGATCATGCCCGCGATGTCGAGGCTGACAGCGTCGTTTCCTATGGCGGCGGCAACGCCACCGGGCTCGGCAAGATGCTGGCGGACGAGTTCGATATTCCGTTGGTTGCCATTCCAACGACCTATTCCGGTTCCGAGACCACGACGCTGCAGGCAGTCAGGGAAGACGGCAAGCGCGTGCAGCTCAAATCGCTCCGGATGTTGCCGAAATCCGTCATATACGACCCGGAGCTGACGCTTGGCCTGTCGCCGGAGATCGCGATCCCCAGCGGCTTCAACGCGATGGCGCAGGCCGTGTCGTGCTTTTTCGGCCGGGACACCAACCCGGTTTCCGCTCTGAACGCCGAGGCCGGCATCCGCGCCATGTCGTCTGCGCTGGAACGAATCTCGAAGGATCCTGCCGATATCGATGCGCGCGGCGATGCGCTTTACGGCGCATTCCTGTGCGGTTCCACCATCATGGCGTCGGGGACGACATTACAGCACCGCGTTTGCCACGTGCTGGCAGGCGATCTGGGCCTGACCCATGCAAAGGCGCACACGATCATGCTGCCGCATGTGGTGAACTATAACCGGTCCGCGCGTCCCGAGGCGGAAACCGCAATCGCCCGGGCTCTCGGTGCGAACGATGGAGACGGGGCGGGGGCGGTGTTCGATGCGCTGGTGCGCTGTGGCGCGCCGACGGCGCTTAAGGATATCGGGATGCGGGAAGACGATATCGACCGAGCCGCTGACCTGGCGATGGAAAGCACGCTGCATTTCAACACCCGCCCTCTCGACCGCGCGGCGATCGGCAAAACGATCGAAGACGCCTATTTCGGCAGACGGCCTTCCTGACGATTCCACACTGTCGCTGGCTTCTCGGTCAGACGTGCTTACCCGCGGTCCAGCCGCTTTTCGAAAGATGTTTGTCGCCGAAGGCGAGCATCCTTTGTTCCAGATCGGTCGCCATCGTGTCGTTGAACCGGTTGAGCCAGCCGAACAGGCAGATCACGCCGACGATCTCGACGATCTGATCTTCGTCGAAATGCTCTTTCAGCGTATCCATGTCCGCATCCGACACCATGTTGGGAACCTGCCCTGCGCCTTGCGCGACCGTAAGCGCCGCCTTTTCCGCGGCGCTGAACAGGTCGCTGCGTTCGTATTCGAAAATCGCTTCGATCTTTTCCGGGGCGACGCCCGCGGCGGCGGCCGCCGTGTCTCCCGTATGCGCCATGCAGTACTGGCAGCCTGCCGACCGGCTGGCTACATGGGCCACCATCCATTTCAGGTCGGGCGAGACCTGTCCCGGAACGCCGAGTACTTCGCGGGACAGGAGTGAAAATGCTTTCAGCGTGCCCGGACGGCGCGCCATGATAAAGAAGCTGTTGGGCACGAAGCCGAGCGCCTTTTCGGCGCGAAGAAACACGTCTTCCAGTTCGCCCAGCTCTTCTCGGGGTAGGGGGGTGATGCGCGACATTGTATCCTCCTGTTTGAAACGACCCTAACAGACCGCCCACCGGCGTTCTTGCACTTTCACGCCACCTCGCGACAATGCCTGCATGAAAATCCGATTCTCCTGCCCGCCCGAGCTTCGCGCGATATTGCCCGAACCCAGGCTCGCCCGGCGCACGACGCCCGACTGGTACAAGCGACTGCCGATGGAGCAGCCGACCGGCGAGGGGCCTGACGACCTGACGGTCAAGCACTGCCTGCCCTTTATCGACGCGTTGACGCTCGGTTTCGTCATCCCGCTGCAGGCTGATATCACGGTCAGAAACGGAGAGTTCACCTGGGACTGGCCGCATGATGAGAGCCCGTTGGGTTTTCATTTCCCGACCCAGGCGCCGGACGTGCCGTTTGTCGATCCGGATTCGGTAGTGATGAAGTTCCATAATTTCTGGGCGATCCATACAGAGCCCGGCTACGCCACCCTGTTTACCCACCCGCTCAACCGGCACGATTTGCCGTTTCGGACCCTGTCCGGGCTGGTCGATACGGACGGGTTCGACGCTTTGCCGGTGCATTTCCCGTCGGTCTGGATCGACCCGGATTTCGAGGGCGTGCTGGAGGCGGGAACGCCGGTGGCCCAGTGTTTTCCGATCGAGCGGGCGCGGCTGGAGCTCGATATCGCGACGATGAGCGCGGAAGAGTACGAGGCGGCGCGCGCGCTCAAGGACAAGGTTAAGGTCGAGCGCGGTTACTACAAGAACCATATCCGCCGCGACAGGCCCTGATTGAGGCTTCGATGCCATGCCGTATCTGAAGGATGAGGATATCCGCCGCCTTATGGGGCTGCGCGACAGCGCCGAGTACGAGCTCGATCTCCGCGGGCTCGATCGGCTGCATGCTGAGGCGAGCGTCGAACGCATGCTGGAACGCAGCCGGTTTCGGCCGCCGCGCTCGGTCAATATCCGGATTGACAAGGCGTCGCCGACAAGCGGAGAGACCCTGTTCCAGCCGATCGGACGCCAGCTGGTCGAGGCCATGAAGGCGGGGCTGATCCTGCGTTGCAATCCGCTGCCCGATGTCGGGGGCGGCTTCTGGGTGTCGCTCAAGGGCAATCCCGAAGCGCGCGAAGACGACGACGAAGAGGGCGAACAGGACGATGTGGGCGGCTGACACCGTAGCCATCGTCTGTCTGACCTTCCTCCTCGCAGGTGCAATCAAGGGCGTGGTCGGGCTTGGCCTGCCGTCGGTCTCGCTCGGCATCCTGACGGTGTTTTTCGGGCTCCAGCCGGCGATGGCGCTGATGCTGGTCCCTTCCATCGTTACCAATATCTGGCAGGCCTGCGTCGGCGGACGATTGATCGAGCTGCTTCGGCGTTTCCGGCTGTTTCTGCTGAGCGCGGCGGTGGGGATCTTGCTGGGCGTGGAAATTCTGGCTGGCGCCGATGCGGACCTCCTTGCACGGCTGCTCGGTCTGCTGCTGGCTGCCTATGCCGTTCTGGGTCTGACGACGCCGAAACTGTCCCTGCCGTCTTCCTGCGAAGGCTGGGCCGGGCCGGTCGCCGGCGCGGTCAATGGCGTGCTGACCGGGCTGACAGGGTCTTTTGCCGTGCCCGGCGTGCCTTATCTGCAGGCGCTCGGGCTGGGGCGCGACGCGCTGGTGCAGATGATGGGTATCCTGTTTACCGTCTCGACGCTGGCGCTCGGGATTGCGCTGGGGGGCAAGCGGTTGCTCGCCCTCGAAGAGCTGTCGCTGTCCGCCGCCGCCGTCATACCCGCCGCGTTCGGCATGGTCATCGGGCAAAAGATCAGGGGATTGCTGTCAGAGGCCGCTTTCCGCAAGACCCTGTTCCGGGCGCTGCTTCTTCTCGGGCTTTACATCATGTTCCGCTGAGATAGTTGCGGGCGGCTGAAAGCTTCAGCCATATGCGTCCCCGCCCCATGCTGGCGAGGTTGCTCGCGGCCTGACGAAAAAATTCGGGCCGGATCGCGATGGCGGCGCGGTAGTTTTCGATCGCCTCGTCCAGACGCCGCTGCTTCTGCAGCACGTTGCCGAGGTTGCCCAGCGCTTCGGCGTAGCCTGGCCGCAACTCAAGCGCCTTCCGGTACGCTCGTTCGGCGCCGTCGAGGTCTTTGGCATCCCTGAGCGAGATTCCCAGCATCAGGTGAAGTTCGGCGCTGTCGGGCAAGCGTTCTGTTGACGCCAGAAGCACCGGTGCGGCGTCCCGTTGCCGGCCGAGAGTGCTGAGCGTCCCCAGCAGGTGGTAATGCGCCTCCAGATCGTCGGGAGCGAGGGTGGCGGCTTCGCTGTATGCGTCGGCGGCCTCTTCCAGCCTGCCGCCGGCCCGCAACGCGCTTCCCAGATGGACCCGCATATTCGCATTCTTCGGATTGCGCGCGACGGCCCGGCCGATCAGATCGGCGGCCTCTTCGTTCCGGCCGGCTTCCAGCGCACAGACGCCCAGCAGGTGCAGCCCGTTCGCGTTCTCCGGCTCGGCTTCGAGCGCCCGACGGTAGAACCCTTCCGCCTCATCCCGCCGCCCGGCCCGGTGATGGGCCAGCCCCTGTTCGAGGAGGGACCGGACATTTGTCATCCGTTACGCCAGTTCGAACGGGATCTGGCGCGGGCCGTTATAGGAGGCGACGTCGCCGGTGGACGGATCGAACCGGTACTGCACGAACGTGCCCGAGCGCTGGCTGCGGACGATAAAACCGATCGTGCGGTCGTCGCCGTTCTTCTCCTGGTGGATCTGCCAGGGCGGGACCACGTCGATATAGCCCGGCGTGACGTCGAAATCGCCTTCCTTTTCGATGGTGGCCGGTTCGTCGCCCGGCGCGCCGCCATCGGTGCGGACGTAACGCTCGATATGCTCGCCGCCTTCGAGCACGCCGTACAGCGTCCAGCTCTGCCCGTGATCGTGGATATTGGTGGTCGAATGCGGCGCCTTGACCAGCGCGTTGAGGACGAACCCGTAATCCGGATCCTCGTAGAACAGCAGGTTGCCCGGCGCGCCGTCGCCCTGCTTGGTGTCGGGCCAGTTTTTCGTGTGGGCCTGAAGCTCTGGATCGGCCAACAGGTCGCGCAGCGGTTCCGCGACCTCGGGCCAGAGCGTTTCGTCCTCGCGGCCTTCGTCGCAGAGGCTGCGCACCGTGTCGACGAATTTTTGGACTGGCGGGAGAAGGGGCTGGTCGGTCATGGCATTCTTTCGATTCGGATGGTCGATGCGAGAGTCATGCGGGCGAACGGCGTTTGCGTCAAGATTCAGTCCGTTTGCGCCGCCCGGGAAAATACATAGAAATCTAAGTATTTAGCCGTCAACAATCCATTTTTTCCCGGTTTTGCAAGGGTTTTCGCCAATTTTCCGAAGAGTCCGTCTTGCATTCCCTGCGCGTTCCCCTTACATAACGCGACTAAGCAGTTAAACGAATTGATATCCGATAAACAAGGACGGTTTCAGGAGAAAGAGATGAGCACAGCCAGGAAAGAAGCGGTCGGCGACGCACAGACCGATGCGCTGCGGGACCTTCGGTCGACAATCGATTTTCTGCGCGCCGAGGGAGACCTGATTGAAACAGACGTCGAGGTGGATCCCGATCTGGAGATCACCGGCGTCCAGAAGCATCTCGACGGCGCCTGCCCGATCCTGTTCAACAACGTGAAGGGCAAACCGCACCATCGCGCGATCACCAACCTGTTCGCCGATCACGGCATCATGCACAAGCTGTTCGGCTTCAAGGATCACCGGGACCGCACGGTCAAGATCGCAGAGGCCATCCGCAACCCGCTCAAGCCGGTGGTTGTCGATTCGAAGGACGCGCCGAGCCACACGGAAATCATCGAGAACCCGTCGGAAGTCAACGAATTCATGGTGCCGATCCGGCACACGACCTACGAATCCGAGCTGACCGTCGGGTCGGGGCAGCGGCTGTTCGCCGGCGAGTATTTCGATGGCGGAACGGACATGGCCTATAACCGGATGAATTTCCGCTGGGGCAATGTCGGCACCTTCCAGATTTCGCCCGGCTCGCATGGCTGGCAGTTGATGGCCAACCATTATCGGGACGACAAGCCGATCCCGCTGACCATGAATTTCGGCATCCCGTACGGCCCCAACCTGCTGGCCGGCGCCGGTTTCGATTACGTCATTCTGCCGATGGGTTGCGATGAGCTCGGCGTGGCCGGGCGTCTGGCCGGAGAGCCGGTGCGCATGGTCGAGGCGAAGACGGTCCCCGGCGCCTACGCGCTGGCCGACGCCGAGATCACGCTGGAAGGCTATCTGCATCCCCGCGACCGTCGCTACGAGACGGCGGAGGCCGAGGAAGCTGGCGTTCAGGGCCGGTTCCACTTCCATCCCGAATGGGCCGGCTACATGGGCAAGGCGTACAAGGCGCCGACCTTCCACGTCACCGCCGTCACCATGCGCGAACGCGAGTCCAAGCCGATCGTGTTCCCGCTCGGCGTTCACACGATGGACTGCCAGAACATCGACACCACGGTGCGCGAATCCGCGATCTACGAGCTGTGCCACCGCATGCAGCCCGGCATCTGCACGGATGTGAACATTCCGTATCCGATGACCGACTGGGGCGGGGCCATCATCCAGGTCAAGAAGCGCAGCCAGATCGACGAAGGCTGGCAGCGCAACTTCCTCGCCGCGATCCTCGCCACTTCGCAGGGTTCGCGTCTCGCCATCGCGATGAGCGAGGACACCGACATCTATGACATGGACGACGTGATCTGGAACCTGACCACCCGCGTTAATCCAAAGACCGACATCCTCAACCCGCTTCCCGGCGGGCGCGGCCAGACCTTCATGCCGGCCGAGCGGATGACGGCGGGCGACCGCGAATGGACGGCGTCGAACACCGTGTTCGAGGGCGGCATGGGCATCGACGCCACCGTGCCGTTCGGCTACGAGAGCGACTTCCTGCGCCCGGTCTATCCCGTGGACCAGGTGTTTCCCGACAAGTTCTTCTCCGACGCCGATATCGAAAAGGCCAAGAAGTACATGCAGGGCAAGGGCTGGGTGCTCTCCCTCGCCGATTCCGGCCGGTAAGCCCGGGCGGCATATCTCACGCGACAGGGCGGCCTTCCGGGGCCGCCCTTTTTCTTGCCGGTTCTCCGACCTCGCGGCATCATTGGTCAAATATGTTTCAGGTCGTGGTGGAAATGTCCCCCACCTCACCCCGGCCCTCTCCGCCCCCGAGGGCGGAGAGGGTGCCATGTAGATGTTTTAGCCGCGTTCCCCTTCGCCCATTGGGGGGAGGGGACAGGGGAGGTGGGAACGCATAATGTGTCCAATAAATTCCGAGACGCGCAAAGGACGAGACAGGGAGACGCCGATGTATCTCAGAAACGCCTGGTACGTAGCCGGATGGAGCTATCATGTCGGGAACGGCATTCTGGCGCGGACCATCTGCGACGAGCCCATCGTGTTCTTCCGCACCGAGGACGGCGTGGTCGCGGCGCTGGAGGATCGCTGCTGTCATCGCAGCGCGCCGCTGTCGCTCGGTAAGCACAAGGGAAACGAGATCGAGTGCGGCTATCACGGGCTGCGCTTCGACCGCACCGGCCAGTGCACCGCGGTGCCGAGCCAGGACATGGTGCCGCCCGGCGCCTGCATCCGGTCCTATCCCACAGTGGAAAAGAACCGGCAGGTCTGGATCTGGATGGGCGAGCCGGCCAGGGTGGACGAAAGCCTGATCCCCGATTATTTCTGGCTGGACAGCGCCGACTGGACCACGATCGAGGATACCTATCACGTCAAATGCCACTACCAGTCCTATATCGATATCCAGCTCGACCAGACCCATTCTCCCTTCGTCCACCCCGACACGCTGGGTAATGCCGCCAAGCTGCGGGTCAAGCCGAAGGTCACGCGCGAGGAGCGCGCGGTGCACTGCGAACGGCTCATGCCGGATGACGACCCTCCGCCCTTGTGGGCCAAGGCGGCGAAGATCGAGGGCAAGGGCGATTCATGGAACCGCTGGGTCTACACCCCGCCGGCGACCATCATGTTCGATGTCGGCGCGGCGCAGGCAGGCACCGGCGCGTTCGAGGGCAACCGCGAATTCGGCATCACCGTCCATAACGTTCACGCCATCACGCCGGAAACCGACGGGACGCTGCATCATTTCTGGGCGAGTTCGCGCGATTTCGACGTCGGCGACGACGCGACGACCGAAAAGCTCAACATCATCCGCCGCATCTTCCGCGAGGATATCGCCATGTGCGAGGCGCAACAGGCCTGCCGCGACCGTTTCCCAGGCGCGCCCGAAATCGACGTGGCGATGGACGCGCCGTCGATCCAGGCGCGGAACCTGCTGGCCCGGATGATCGAGGAGGAGCAAGCGGGGGCGTAGGCGCCGGTTTGGCGATAATAGACTCGTCATCGCCGGGCCCACGTGCGCTTCACGCCCATGGCCGGCGATCTCCGAACCGGCCTATGCCGCCGCCGGGTTCGACTTCTTCCAGGCCTCCGTCAGGCTCTTGCGGTCGAGCTTGCCGCGCTCGGTCCTGGGCAGGCTGTCGACGAAAATCACCTGTTTCGGCGTCTTGAACGGGGCCAGTGTTTCGCCGTAATGGGCGATGACGTTCTCCGCCGTCAGCCCGATGCCTTCCTGCACCAGCAGCAGCTTCGGCGCGATGGCGGAAATGATCCCTGCGATATGGGCGCGGTTCATCTCCACATTCGCGGTGGCGATGGTGGCGCCGACACGCTGCACGGCGAGGAACTCGGCGGAGTTTTCCGACAGCATCAGGATGCGGTCGTTGGCCTTTAACCCCCGATCACGGAAGAAATGCGCCATCCGGTTGCCCAGCCGCCAGAGATTGCGGTAGCTCAGAACCTTGTCGTTCTGGTCGATGGAGATCATGTAGGGCTTGTCGCCGAACGCTTGCGCCTGATCGGCGAGGATGCGGCGAACCGGTCTGTACTCGGTTGTTTTTGCGCCTCCCATGCGGAAACGCTATCGCGCGCCGCGCAAAAACCTCACAAAAACTTCAGTTTTGCGCGCCGCGGTTGGCAGACGCGTTTTTCCCGCTACAGTGCGCGCGCCTTCATTCTGAAAGACCTGCATCTTGTCCAACCAGCCTGACGCCCGAACCGGACCGATGGGATTCATCACCTCGCCGGTTACAGCAGTGATCGCCACCACTTTCCTGTGGGCGACGACAACGGTAGTGGTGCGCTACTTCCACGAGGAGATCCCGCCGCTCAGCCTGTCTTTCTGGCGGACCACTGTGGCGTTCCTGATCCTGCTGCCGTTCGCCGCGCCGGCGCTGCGGACGCAATGGCCGCTCATCGTGGCGAACATCAAATGGCTGGCGCTGCTTGCCCTGCTGCTGTGGGTCGGCGGCAACGCCCTGCTGTTTCTGTCGCTGCAATACACCATCGCGCTCAACGCCGCGGTAATCAACTCGACCGAGCCGATCTTCATCGTGCTGTTCGCGGCGCTGATCTTCCGCGATCCGTTTACCTGGCGGCAGGGGATCGGGCTGGCGCTGTCGCTCGGCGGCGTGCTGGCGCTGATATCCGAAGGGTCGCTCGACCGACTGATGGCGCTCGACTTCAATGTCGGCGACATCATCGTCACCTGCGCGTATCTGTCCTGGGGACTTTATGTCGTGTTCCTGCGGAAGGCGCCGCGCGAGATGGATCACAAGCTGCTGCTCTGCGCGCTGCTGGGATTCGGCGCGCTGTTCATGCTGCCGCTGCACCTTGTCGAGATCGCCTTCGTGCGGCCGATGCCGGTAAACGAAATGGTCGTCGCCACCGTGATCGCGCTCGCCATCGGGCCCGGGGTCATCGCCATGCTTATGTGGAATTACGCGATCAGGGAGATGGGTCCGGCGCGGGCCGGGCAGTTTATTCACACCATCCCGGCCTTTACCGTCGTGATGGCGCTGATCTTCCTCGACGAAACGTTCCGGGCGTTTCACATCGTCGGCATTGTGCTGATCGCAATCGGACTGATCGTCGCAACCAGAAAGGAATAACGGGGCTTACCCCCCGAACTCTTCCTTCCATTCTTCCAGCAATTGAAGCCGGTGCATCTTGCCGCGTTCGGTTTTGGGCAGATGGTCGCGGACGATCACCTGTTTTGGCATGCGGAACTCGGGCAGCCTGCCTGTGCAATGCGCCATTACGGCGTCCGCCGTGGTCGACTCCCCGTCTTTCGCCGCCACGTAACAGACCACTTCCTCGCCGTAGATCGCATCCGGTACGCCGATGGTGGCGGCTTCGGCGAGGGCGGGCATCTGGAGCAGGATATTGTCGATCTCGGCCGGCGAAATATTCACCCCGCCGCGGATAATGAGGTCCTTGGCGCGGCCGGTGATCCGCACATAGCCTTCCTCGTCCATTACGCCGAGATCGCCGGTGCGCAGCCGGTTGCGGGCGTGAATCTGTACTTTGCCGGTCTCGTCGATATAGCGGTAGAGGTTGGTCTCGAACCCGCCGAGCTCGACCTCGCCCATCTCGCCGCGCGGCAGTTCGGTCCCGTTTTCGTCGACGATGGCGAGCTCCAGATAGTCGAGCGGTTTTCCGACCGTACCGAACTTCCGGCTGTGCTCGTTGGAGACGCCGATCCAGCCGATTTCCGAGCAGCCATAGCCCTGCGCGACGGGAATACTGTACTTCTCCTCGAACTGTTTCCAGGTTTCCGGCATCAGCGGCGCGGAAGACGAGGTCATGAAGCGCAGATGCGGGATATCGTCGCGGTGGATGTCGATCGGGCGGTTGAGGAACATGGCGAGCCCGGTCGGGTTGCACACGCCGATGGTCGCCTCATTGTCGCGGACCCAGTTGAAATACCGGCTCTGCGAAAAACGCCGGGCGAGGATCAGTGTCGCGCCCTTATAGAGCGAGCTCAGCCCCGACAGCACCTGCGCCGAAATCCAGTTGAAGGCCCGGAATTCGAGGATGCGGTCCTCTTCCGTCATGCCGAGCGCCTCCGCCGTCGGCGGGGTGTTGGAGATCAGCTCGCGGAAGGTGACGATCACCCCTTTGGGAGCGCTTGCCGTGCCCGATGTGTAATAGATCGAGGCGTTGTCCTCCCAGCAGCTGACCGGTTCCACCGGGTCAGGCGCAAACCGGTCTAGCTCGCCATAGAAACCGGTGCAGGCGAATTCCGCATGCCATTCGCCGAGCGGCATCCAGTCGCCCGGCGTCACGCTCGACAGCCCATCGGCGTCGATCCGGTTCTCGGAATCCTCGAACAGGGTCAGCTTAGGTTCGAGTGCGTTAAGAATCGCTTCGAAATAGACCGCGTTCATCTCCACATGGATGGTGCAGACGGTGGCGCCATAGGCCATGACGCCGATATAGACGGCCAGATGCTCGATGCAGTTGTTCGACAGCATCGCGACGCGGTCGTTGGGGCCGATTCCTTCCGCCTTGAGGAACTGCGCCATGCGGTTGGTGATCTCGCGGAACTGACCCCACGTGATCGATTTGTTCTGGTCGACGCTATGGATGAAAACCTTGTCGGGATAACGCTCCGCATTGCGTTCGATCCAGTCGCGCAGGCTGGTTTCGGGCGCGCCGACCTTTGCTGGATCGCGGTTTGGTGAATCGTCCATCTCGCCATATGC
>Ga0181588_10001429_pt1 | contig 21235 bp, 22 predicted proteins | sample 071ome_26_FD_148607 | JGI IMG/M metagenome (GOLD analysis project Ga0181588, IMG submission 148607) | Coastal salt marsh microbial communities from the Groves Creek Marsh, Skidaway Island, Georgia - 071409BT metaG (spades assembly) | ecosystem: Environmental > Aquatic > Marine > Intertidal zone...
ATTCACGGCGGCTGGCGTACGGGCGAGCACCTGCAGCCCGTTGCCAGACACCTGCAGCACGCGGGCCACGAAGCGCACACGCCCACGCTGCTCGGCCATCGCCCCGGCGACCGCAAGGATGTGAGCCTCGGCGAGGTGATCGACGACTTCGTCGAACACATTGAGCGCGCCTCGCTCAGCGACTTCATTCTGGTCGGCCACAGCTACGCGGGCATGGTCATGAGCGGCGCCGCCGGCAGGCTCGGGGCCCGTATCCGTCGCCTGGTCTACTGGAATGCTTTCGTTCCTCTGGATGGCGAATGTCTGAACGACATGGTCCCTCCGCATTATCGGGAGACATTTGATGCACTGACCGCAGCGGATGGCGGTGTCATGCTGCCTTTTCCGATCTGGCGGGAAGCGTTTATCAACGACGCCGATCTGGACCTCGCCAGGCAGACCTATGACAGCCTGAATCCACACCCGGCAAGAACGTTTAACGATCCCATCTCCCTCAAGACACCGCTGGCCGAGCTCACCGTTGGCAAGTCCTATATCAACGGCACGGAGGACACCGCTCTGCCCGGCAGTCTTGGGTGGCACCCGCGCCTGTCAGAAAGACTGGGACTGTTCCGCCTGGTCCAGATCGCGGGCAGCCATGAGGTCTGCTTTACCGATCCGGCGCGCCTCGCACGGGCAATTGAGGATGCTGGTCGGGACTGAATATGCTGAAGCCCGTGCACGCCTCCCTGTAACTGCATCAGGGCAAGCGGTACCGGATCCGCTCTGGTAGATCGGCGCCAGGACCCCATCCAAATTTGGCATGCTCAGGCGGTCTTTTTTAGAACAATTCGCCGGGGCGAGCTCAGCCTGCGTGCTGCAGGCCCTGCTGCCCGCCTGGGCCCGCGCGGCTACAGATCACCACACCACCAGCCCGACCGCTCTCACTGGGAACACTCTCGATCTCGTGGTCGAGCAGCGCCGCGCAGCGATTGCGGGTCGTGTCGCCAGGCATATCACCATCAACAATCAGTTCCCTGCCCCGTTGCTGCGTTGGCGCGAGGGAGACACGCTGCGCCTGCGGGTGCGCAACGCGCTCGAAGATTCCACTTCGATCCACTGGCACGGGATCCTTCTGCCCGCCGACATGGACGGCGTCCCCGGGGTAAGTTTCGCAGGCATCGGGCCGGGGAAGACGTTCGAATATCAATTCACACTGGGTCAATCGGGCACCTACTGGTATCACAGCCATTCAGGACTGCAGGAGCAGATCGGGCACTACGGCCCCATCATCATCGACCCCTCAGAGCCGGAGCCCTACCGGGTTGAGCGTGAGTATGTGGTCATGCTCTCGGACTGGAGCTTTGAGTCGCCGGCGCGGATCTTCGCGCGCCTTAAGAAAATGAGCGACAGCTATAACTTCCAGCGCCGCACACTGGTCGATCTGCTGCACGATATCCGGGCCCACGGCATCAGCGGTGCTTTGTCCGATCGCGAACGGTGGGGCGCCATGCGCATGGATCCGACCGATCTGGCAGACGTCACCGGCGCGACGTATACCTACCTGGTCAATGGCCACAGCCCGGAAGAGAACTGGACTGCGCTGTTTCATCCCGGCGAAACGGTGCGCCTGCGTTTCATCAACGCCGCAGCCATGAGCATCTTCAACGTTCGCATTCCCGACCTGCCCATGACCGTGATCCAGGCTGACGGCGTCCCGGTACAGCCCGTGGAGACCGACGAGTTTCAGCTCGGCACGGCGGAAACCTACGATGTGCTGGTGCGCCCTGCTGAGGCGCGTGCGTACACCATCATGGCCGAGACGAATGACTTCTTTGCCTATGCTCGGGCGACCCTGTCACCGCAGCCCGGCATGCAGGCCGAGGTACCTGCACTGCGCCAACGCCCGCTGCTGACCATGCGCGATATGGGGATGGCGCATGCTCACGAGTCGCCTCAGCCGACGCCCTCATCCGGCACAGGTATTTCACATCCGGAGCACGCTGAGCACCACGCGCGCGCCGCCCACGATCAGGTCGAGGGTGCCCCTGGGACGCTGCAGCAGAAGGATGAAACGTCTGCCGAAAGTCAGGACCAGCAGCACCCGCATCGCCATGAGGTCGGCGTCGTCACCCTGGCACAGGCACCGGCGAGCCGGCTCCACGAGCGACCGCTCGGTCTGGAGCACGAGCCGCACCGCGTCCTGGTCTATGCGGATCTCCGGTCCCTCGTTGCCTCCGCGCCCGCCCGTCCTGCGGATGAGGAACTGGAGCTGCACCTGACAGGCAACATGGCGCGCTACATGTGGTCATTCGACGGTCTCAAGTTCTCCGAGGTCGAGGCACCGATCCCGCTGCGCAAGGGCTCAAGAACCCGTCTGCACTTCGTCAACGACACGATGATGCCGCATCCGGTCCATCTTCACGGCATGTACTTCGAACTGGTCAACGGAGCCGGAGCCGCCCAGCCGCGCAAACATACGCTGGTCATCAAACCTGGCGAGAAAGTCGCAGTTGATATCAACGTCGAGGCACCCGGACGCTGGGCCTTCCACTGTCATCTGCTCTATCACATGCATGCCGGCATGATGCGGGTCTTCGAGGTCACCTGAGTCCGCAATGACCAGCGTGTCACGATGTGCGGGTCCAGCACTCGCCCTGCTGGCATGCGCGCTAAGCGCGACCTGCGCCACTGCCGACGATGACGCAGCCCAGCAAAAGACGGTTGAGGTCCTGCACGCCAGTCACGGTCAGACGCTGAACACCCTGCTGCTCGGCGAGCGTCTTGAATACGCCCCCGAAGGCGACATGCTCGGATGGGAGGTTCAGGGCTGGCTCGGCTACGACGAGGACAAGCTTTGGCTGAAGTCTGAAGGTGCTTACGAGGCCGATATCAATAACCTGTCGAACAGTGAGCTGCAGGTGCTCTACAGCCGAGCCGTTGCGCCGTTCTGGGACCTGCAGGCGGGAGCGCGTTTCGACGTCGGCGACAGCACCGACCGGGGTTATGCCGTTATCGGACTCATGGGACTTGCTCCCTACTGGTTTGAGCTCGACACCGCGCTGTTTTTGAACGATCGCGGGGATCCGAGCGCGCGCGTGGAGGCGGAATACGATCTGTTGCTGACCCAGCGGCTGATCCTCCAGCCGCGCTTCGAACTCAATCTCGGCCTCGATGACGACCGCGCGGCGGGACTCGGCGGTGGGCTGCGGTCGCTGAACGCGGGACTCCGCCTGCGCTATGAGATCCGCCGTGAGATCGCGCCCTATCTGGGTGTGGAATGGGAACACGCGCACGGCGACACGGCTGAGCTACGCCGCGCCGCAGGCGAAGCGGATTCCACCACCCGCCTGGTGCTGGGGGTCCGGCTCTGGTTCTGAAGGTCCTGCGCTTGATGCCGACTGCAGGCGCTGCTCCCGCGCCGGGTTCGCTATGATTCTTCTCCCTTTTGCAGGAACCGAGTTGCATGAGCGAAACCGCACCACCTGACTCCGATGCCCTGGCACTCGCCGCCGGCGAGAGCATGCATGCCCGTGACAGCGCTGCCCGGCGTCTCGGCATCTCGCTTGACGAGATTCGCCCCGGCTTCGCACGCATGTCGATGCGGGTCGAGGCGTGGATGCTGCAGGGTCATGCCGTGTGCCACGGCGGGCTGCTGTTCGCGCTGGCAGACACCACCATGGCGTACGCCAGTAACGCCTATAACGAGAGCCACCTCGCGCTGAACGCCAATATTGATTTTCTGCGCCCCGCACAGCTTGGCGAACTGCTGACCGCAGAAGCGCGGGAAGGAAATCGCACTCGGCGTACGGGAATGTATGACGTACTGGTGCGCAACGAGAAAGGAGAGACCTTGTGTCACTTTCGCGGGCGCACCTACGGCGTCGGCGGACCCGTCATCCGTGATTGACGCGCTCGGTCTTACCCCCGGCTCAGCGCCTGCCACGGTCAGTGGCGCAGTGCTGATCGGTATCGGCGTCGCGCTGCAGTTTGTGCCTCTTTACCGAGCACGCATCGATGCGCTCAGGCAGCGCTACCCTGCTCTGGTCCTGCTGCAGTCGCGCCTCGTCCAGCTCGGCCTCGGTTTCGGCCTGCTGACCGTGGGTATCGAGCTTATCTGAGATCCTGCGCCTCGGCGCTCACCCGGGCAGCGGTGATACGCACCGTCCGCATGGCGAGATACACCTCGTGCTGGAAAAACCCGAGCCCGACCACGAGCGCCAGGGCCGAACCCAGAAACAGGGTCCCGATGAGCCAGCGCAGGCTCGCGCTCAGCAGCGCATCAAGAAACAGCACGCACACAATTGCGCAGACCAGCAGCGCTGAAAAGGTACACATCGAAATTGCGGCATGCGCGGCGCGCAGCCGCCGGCTCAGGTTATGCAGCTCATGCCGCACATCGTTGCCTGAGAGCTGCGCGCCTGAGAGTGGGTTCTCTGTCAGGTAACGGCCGCGGTCGATAATCCGCCCCAGACGTCCGGTCATGACATTCATCAGCGCGCCAATACCGGTCAGCAGAAACACGGGCGCCAGAGCGAGCTGAATTGCATGCCCTACATCGCCTGGTGTGAACCCACCCGAAAAGATATCCATCGCGTCAGCCCCTGAATATCGGCACGAACCGCCTGTCAGCCTGCATCATTGCTGCCGCGCCGCGGCGGTCAGCAGAGTATCGAGTTTGGCGGCAAAGGCCTGGCGATCAGCAGCCCGCATCGGCGCCGCACCACCACTCTGGATTCCGCTGCCGCGCAGGGTATCCATGAAATCGCGCATGGTGCGCAGCTGGCGGATAGTGTCCGGCGAGAATAGTTCACCGCGCGGACTGAGCGCCTGAGCACCGCGTTCGATGGCCTCTGCCGCGAGCGGAATATCCGCAGTAATAACCAGGTCACCTGGCGCAGCTTCGGCGAGGATACGATCGTCTGCGGCATCAAACCCACGGGCGACTTTGCGGAAATGGATGAACGGAGAGGGAGGGACCTGCAGTAGCGAGTTAGCGACCAACGTCATGACCGTCTCGGTCCGCACGGCAGCCCGGAACAGGATCTCCCCAGATTTTCATCGTTCAGTCGTTCCCCAGTGCTGTTCAGCAAGCCGTGCCCAGCCCCGTCGGCGGCGGCGCGCAGGACCGTCTTTATAATACGCGGCGCATGAACGCTCCCTTCACCCCCCGCCGCGTCTCCGGTCGCCTGTTGCTCTTTTGCCTGCTGCTGCAGGCTGCCCTGTCCGGTGCCGCGAGCAGCACCGAGCTGCGCGTGCTTTCCTCCTGGACACCCGACTACATCGGGATCCCCCAGATCGTCGAACGCTTCGCGCGAAAAGTGGAGCCCCGCGCCGAGAGTGGGCTGCAGTTCATATTTTTCGGACCCGAGGCGGTACCCGCGTTCGACCAACTCGCAGCGGTGCAGATCGGCATCTTCGACGTGCTGTTCACCCTGGGGCTGTTTCACCTCGACATTACCGGTGTCGGTCATGCGCTCAGCGCGCTGGAGGCCGAACCTGGTGCCTTGCGCGACGGCGGCCTGTGGCAGAGCGTCGACCAGCACTACGAGAGTCTGGGACTCAAGCTGCTGGCAATTCCGACCTGGCATCCCGGACATCAGCTGCTGCTGCGCGAGCCTGTGGGCGCGGACTGTACTATCCAGGGCCGGCGGATCCGCGGCGGCGCGCTTTACCAGAGGCTGCTTGAAGACCTCGGCGCCCTCGGCAACACCCTGCCAAGGAGCGAAATTAAACGTGCGCTGGCGCTCAGGGAACTCGACGGCGTGGCGCGGCCGGTAGCCGGTTCGAGCACGACCGACTGGGCGCCACTCAACCGTTATTTCCTGCGGCCGGGGCTGGGCAGTGCCCCGCATCTGCTGCTGATGAACCTCACGACCTGGCAGTCGCTGCAGCAAAACCAGCAGCAGCTGCTGCTTGAGGAGGGTGAAGCGCTCGAAATACGCACGTGGAAACGCTCATCGCGCTTCACCGGCCTGGAAGAGGCCGGTCTCAATCAGCAGGGGCTACAGGCGACACTGCTCTGCGATGCGAGCCTGGCCGCGCTGCCGCGGCTGTGGGCCGACAATACCTGGGCCATCGCGGGGGAGAAGGATCGCGCTGCGGTGCAGGCCCTGCGCGAGCAGGCGCGCGCTGCCGGTCTCACACACTGAACAGACGGCTTCAGTGCAATCTCAGTTCCACACCCAGACCGACCGCAATCGTCTGAAGACTCGTCCTCGATCGGCGGTCAAGCATGATGGCTCGCCAGCCTCCGACATGGCTGACAGCTGGACTTACCGCACACTGCACCTGTTCGCTGTGAAAGCGGCGAGAGATCAGCCGCCGGCACTGCGTACCCACCACCTGCCACGGGGCCTGAACCACCCGACCTTTCGCCGGTCCGTTCACTATCCCTTCACCTGAGACATTTCACAGGACTGCATCGTGCCACCAGCATCAAAACAACCTGCCCTGACCGACATCAACGACTGCGCGGCGAGCCAGCGCGCCTTTTCGCCGGCCGCTCTGTGGGCTCTGTTTGATGGGAATCGCGAGCAGCTCAACCTCGCCCACGAATGCATCGACCGCCATCGCGGCAAGGGGGTCGCAGTCAGCGTTAAATGTGCTGACGGCAACCTGGAACACTACAGCTTCGACCAGTTGGCCGACGATTCAGGACGTTTCGCCAACTGGCTGGCGACGCGCGGGGTGGCGCCAGGAGAACGCGTTGCCTTGATCCTCGAGCCCGGACGTGCGTTCTACGCCTGCCTGTTCGGCGCGATCAAATACGGCGCCATTGCTGTACCTATGTTCACTCTGTTCGGACCCGACGGTCTCGCGCTGCGCATTGATGACTGCACGCCGCGGCTGGCTATCACTGACGGCCTTGGAGAGGTGCTGCGGGAACGCTTTCCAGCGCTCGAAGTGCACGAAGTCAGCGCTGACTGGTGGGACAGCATCAATGCTCAGAATGCTGCTTACGCATGGTCTACCGGCGCCAATGACCTGGCGGTATTCCAATACACATCCGGCACCACACGGGCGCTGCCGGAAGCGGTGCGCCATACCCAGCGTTCGGTCGTTACCCTTATGGTCGCTGCTCTGTACGGCTGCGGACTGCGGCCCGGCGACCGCTATTTCTGCCCCTCTTCGCCCGCATGGGGGCACGGTCTGTGGCACGGCACCATTGCGCCGCTGGCGCTCGGGATCCACACTGCGACCTACGCTGGCCGCTTTGACCCGGAGCGTATCTTCGAAGCGCTGCAGGCATTGCAAATCACCAACTTCGCTGCAGCCGCCACGGTCTATCGGATGCTGCGCCTGAGCGGTCTGGCAGAGCGCTACCCGCTGTCGCTCGCCAAGTGCTCCTTCACCGGCGAGCCTCTCGATCCGGATACCTTCGACTGGATCGCCACGACCTTCGGCACTGCACCGGGCAGCATGTACGGCACCACCGAAGTCGGCGTGATTGTTGTCGACTATCCGGGCATGTCCGGCCACAGCATCCGCCGGGGTGCACTCGGAAAACCAGCGCCCGGCAACGAGGTCGCCATCATTGACGCTGGCGACCGCCCGGTCGCGCCGGGCGTTATCGGGGAAATAGCCGTGCGGCGGAAAGCACAGTGGTTCCGGGTAAAGGACCTGGGCCGCTATGACGATGATGGCTATCTGTATCACGCCGGCCGCGCAGATGACGTCATCATCTCCGCCGGCTGGACCATGAGCGCGGTTGAGATAGAAAACACGCTGCTGTCCCATCCGGATATTGCAGAGGCCGCGGCGATCGGCGTTCCAGATACAGTGCGCGGACAGGTCGTCAAAGCGTTCGTCGTTCCCCGCCCGGGCCATACCGTTGAACCGATGGCGGTACAGACCTTCATGAAACAGCGCTTATCCCAGCACGAATATCCCCGCCACCTTGATGTGGTCGACGCGCTGCCGAAAACCCCGGCGGGTAAAATCAACCGTAAAGCGCTGCGCGATCAGATAGCGCGGCAGTCTCCCACCGATAAGGACCCCTCGCATGTCTGAATCTCTGAAGCGCGAATTCGTCGGCATTACCGACGAAGCCCTGGATAAGCTACGCCAGCGAATCGGTGTGGTGATCGAAGACACCATCGAGCCCTGGTGCTACGAAGCCACGCGCGACAATATCCGCCACTACGCGCACGGAATCGGCGACGACAACCCGCTGTGGTGCGATCCCGACTATGCCCGCGGCACACGTTACGGCACGCTGGTCGCCCCCCCTTCTTTCCTCTTTGCCTGCGACCGCGTTGTCAGCGGTTATGTCGGCGGCCTGCCGGGCGTCCACGCCATGTTCGCCGGCTGCGACATCGAGTGGATGCGCCCCATCGTGCGCAATACCGAACTCAGAACGCGCGCATGGCTCAAGGACCTGATCGAGTTCGACACCCGCTTTGCGGGGCGCTCGGTGCAGCAGATCTATCACGTCGATTTTTTTGATCAGGACAACCAGCAGCTGGCTGCAGCGGACACATGGTGTTTCCGCACCGACCGCGACGCCGCACGCGAAACGGGTTCCAAGTACAGCGATCTCAAGGGCGGCTTCCAGCGGGTTTATGACGACGAGACCCTGCGCGAGCACGCCGCGCTGTACGCGGCCGAAACGGTGCGCGGCGCCGAACCGAGGCGTTTCGCGGATATCCAGGTCGGCGAGAAGCTGCCCCGCATGGCGAAGGGTCCGATGACCGTGACCGGCTTCATCTGCTATGCCCAGGGCTGGGGCGGGCTCTATATCCGTGCCAACAAACTCGCCTGGAAGCTGCAGATGCGGCACCCCGCGGCGGGAATCAAGAACCGCTTCGGGATCCCGGACTGCCCGGAGCGGGTGCACTGGGAAGAGGAGTTCGCGCGCAAAGTGGGCGCGCCCGGCGCGTACGACTACGGCCCGGAGCGCTGCTCCTGGATGAGCCACGCCATCACCAACTGGATCGGTGACGACGCCATGCTTAGGCGCCTCTACTGCGAGGTGCGCAGGCACAACCTCGAGGGGGAACTCCTGACCATCGATGGCGCCGTCACCGGCAAACGGGAGGAGGACGGGCGTCGCCTTGTTGATTTCGAGCTCGAAGCCCGGAACCAGGACAACGAGCTCTCCGCGCGGGCGCAGGCCACAGCAGAGCTCTACTGCCCCTGACGTGCGCCGCTCGCGAACGGCCGGTGCGGCGCGCCGTTCGCGCGCCTGAGGCCCGGACTAAAGCCGCGAGAGGAAGGTCTCTATCATGGCGTTGACCTGCGCCGGCTGTTCAAAGTGAGGAAAGTGGCTTGCGCCGTAAACCTGCGCAAAACCGACCTTCTTCAGATGCCGGGCAATGTAGGACTGATCGGTCCCACCGGCGCCGAAGCCGCCGGTCACCCACAGCATCGGCTGGGCTATCCCCGCAGCAATCGCCTCGGTGTCCGCCACCATCCCGTGGAGTTCGGCAAGCTTGACCGCCTGCGGCGTCATTGCCGCCTCGGCCACAATCTTACGGGTCAGCTGACGGTCGCTGCGGGGATGGAAATAGCTGGTGTACCAGCGTTTGAACTCGGACCTGGCATTTGGTCCCTCTAACGCTCTGATCATAGGCCCGAGCAGTGCGCCGAATGCACTTTTCGGATCGTCGAGTCGCGGCAGCGGATAGAGAAAACTGTCGACGATGATCCCGGCGCGAACCAGTCTGGGATTAGCTCGGACAAACTCGAGGGTACCCGCGGCGCCGCCTGCATGCCCCACCGCGACGACGCGCTTAAGCCCCGCGGCTCTGACAACCGCGGCAATATCCTCGGCGTGCCCGGCAGCGTCATGGCCTGAACCGGAAGTACTCGACCGTCCGTGGCCGCGGCGATCAAGCAGCAGGATCGGGTGGCGTCGTCGGAAATAACGCACCTGGTGTTCCCACAGCGACTGGTTTGAACACCAGCCGTGGATCAGCACCAGCGGCGCCCCGTCGCCATCCTTCCCCGTCAAACGGTAATAAATGCGGCTACCGTCGGGGCGTTTCAGCATGGACATTGTTGGTCTCCTTGAGTCGAGTGCGGGCGCTGCGTGCTTATCTTATGCGTAGCGCTCAGCAACAGCGCTCGGCGCCAATGCTGAGTCAGGTCAGCCCGAGTGCAGTGCATCCAGAAACTCAGCACCGTAGCGCTGCAGCTTGGCCTGACCTACGCCGCCGATCGCGAGCAGGTCGACAAGCGTACCCGGCATGCGCTCGACCATCTCGCGCAGGGTGCGGTCATGGAAAATCATGTACGGCGCCACCCCCTGGTCTTCAGCCAGGCGGCGGCGACAACGACGTAAGCGCTCGTAAGCCGCCTCCTGCCCTGCGCTGAGCGCACCACCCGCGGGCTTCCGGGGCCGGCGCCCGACAGGCGCCTGCATGAGGTCTTCGCGCACCTGGAACCCCGTCTCACCGCGCAGAATCGGTCGCGCCAAGGGGCTCAGCTTGAGCGCTCCAAAACCCTCGACATCGGCAACCACCGCACCCTCAACCATGAGCTGGCGCAGCAAAGAACGCCAGTAGGTGACCGCCCGGTCAGCGCCAAGCGCGTAGGTAGAAACCTCCTCATGGCCGTGCTGCCGTACTTTTTCCGTGTCCGCACCGCGCAGGACATCAATCACGTGGCCAGCGCCAAAACGCTGGCCGGTGCGGTAGATGCACGACAGTAGCTTGCGCGCATCTTCACCGGCCTCGGTCAGGACCGGTGCCTGCAGGCAGTTATCGCAGTTGCCGCAAACGTTCACCGACTGTTCTCCGAAATACTCCAGCAGCGGCCGGCGCCGACAACCCGAGGTTTCGCACCAGCCGAGCAGCGCATCGAGCTTGTGCCGTTCGATGCGCTTGTGCTGCGGCTCGGCTTCGGATTGCTCGAGCATCTGACGCAAACGCACGACGTCTTCCAGACCGTAGATCATCCATGCTTCCGCAGAATCGCCGTCGCGGCCGGCGCGGCCGGTCTCCTGGTAGTAGGCCTCGATACTTTTCGGCAGGTCGAGATGCACCACGAAGCGCACGTCCGGCTTGTCGATCCCCATACCGAAAGCAACCGTCGCCACCATGATCACGCCGTCCTCGCGCACAAAGCGGGTCTGGTGCCGCGCACGCGTGTCGCCATCCAGCCCCGCGTGATACGCCAGCGCGTCGTATCCCTGATCGCGTAACCACGCTGCAGTGGCATCCACTTTGCGCCGCGACATGCAGTAAACAATCCCGGCGCAGCCACGTCGCTCTGACAGAAAGGCATGCAGCTGCTCGCGCTCTCCCGCCCGCGGTCGCACGGCATAACGGATGTTGGGCCGATCAAAACCACCAACGAACCACTCAGGCTCATCCAGCGCCAACCGAGCGGCTATATCCTCTCGCGTGCGCGGATCGGCCGTAGCGGTAAGCGCCATGCGCGGCACACCTGGGAAGCGCTCTCGCAGCACATCAAGCGCAAGATAGTCCTGCCGGAAATCGTGGCCCCACTGCGACACGCAATGCGCCTCATCGATAGCGATCAGGCACAGGTCAGCGCTCAAAAGCCGCGCCTGCATCGCGCCGCTGACGATGCGTTCCGGCGCTACATAGAGCACGCGCAGACTGCCGCTGTCGAGTTGGTCAACGACTGCGGCCTGCTGCCGCTGCGACTGCGTCGAATTGAGACATCCCGCCGCAATCCCGAGCTGCGCCAGCGCCTGCACCTGATCCTGCATCAGCGCGATAAGCGGAGAGATCACCAGCGTGCATTGACCGCGCACCAGCGCCGGAAGCTGATAACAGACCGATTTACCGCCACCTGTCGGCATCAACACGACCGCGTCCCGGCCACGCAGTGCACACGCAATCGCGTCCGCCTGCTGGCCGCGGAAATCGGCGAATCCGAAAACGCGCTTCAAGGCCGCGCGCGCCGCGTCTAACCCGCCCGCATCCCCCGACCGGGCACTGTCCGCACGCGAGGCGGTCAAGCTGAACCTGGCGTGGTCGCTGATGCCATCGGCCGCACCGCGTCGATGGTTTTGACCACATCAAGATACAGATGCTGCACGCAGCGGATCTCAAACCCGGCGCGCGCGACGTTATCGGTCGTCGGGCGGTTCATATCCGGTCCGATCGCCCGCGTCAGACCGGTCATGAAATTGAGCATCAGATTGAACGGAAAGAAACGACTGCCCGTATGCTCGAACATACGCAGTGCCCCGCCCGGTTTAAGTACCCGATAAAGCTGTTTCAGACCGTCCACAGGTCGTGGCACAGAGCAGAAAGTGCACGAGGTGTAGATCTGGTCAAAGACACCATCAGGAAATTCCAGCGCGTGTACGTCCATTGCCCGCGCATCGAGTTCACCGTCGTAAGCGGCAATCCGCGGCGCCGCACGCGCCAGCATGCGTGGACTGATATCAATTGCAGTGATGGACTGCCGCGGTGGAAAAAACTCGATATCGAGTCCCGTACCCAGCGCGAGGAACAGGATCCTGCCTTCCATTTGGCTGAACAGCGCGCGCTTGGCCGGTCCCCAGCGGCGATCGGGTCCGATACCTGTCATGCAGTCGAAAATGCGGGCCGTGCGGTCCCATTTTGCTCGGGTTTTCAGATCCATCTCAGAGCCCTCTCCGCGCATTTCCGGCTTGACGCAGTATGCGATCGGCCACCGTGCAGAACGCAAGACTGCCAAGCCCGGCGACGGCGCCCAGGAACAGCGCCAGTGCCGCCGGCACTGTCATCATGCCGCTCGCCATGCCCACCAGCATCCCCGCCTGCATGCCGCTGAGCATGACCGGAATCATGACTTCCATCGCGCCGAAATAGCGCATCAGCGGAAAGGCCGACAGCAGCGCCACTGCCATCCCCAGGGCCATCCCGAGCAGCATCGCAAGCAGCATGCCTCCATAGGAAACCGGTACCAGCGTGCAGACCCATCCTGCAAGCATGCCGGTGACGAGGTTCGAAGCCAGATCACCACACAGAAAATAAAGCCGGTCGGACACATCTCGCTCCTGCTGAGGTTGTGAACCCATTGAAGCCCACAGGCGAACCTGCCCGCAAGCTAGCCCGGAGCGTCGGACATCCGCGATGCGGGCAGGCTCTGCATCAGGTCCACCGTGTACACTGCGCGCAGCTAGAAACCCGCCTGCTCCCGGCATAAAGCCGCTCGTCCCGCCGCGTGTCCGGAAGCCCATCCAAGGAGCTCTATATGGACCGATTACGCGACAAAGTGACCATCCTGACCGGTGCAACCGGGGGTATCGGCGAAGCCGCTGCCCGCCTCTTTGCCGCCGAGGGCGCTCGCCTGGTGCTGGTAGATCTGGACCAGGCCCGTCTCGACGAGGTCGTAGGCCGCATCGGTGGGGAGACCATCGGCGTCGCCGCCGACGTTGCGGATGAAGCCGCAACTGCGCGCTACGTAGGTGCCGCAATGGAACGCTTCGGGCGCATTGATTGCGCATTTTTAAACGCCGGCATAGAGGGTGCCATCGCGCGCCTGGCTGACTACCCGGTCGCGGATTACGACAAGGTGATGGCAGTCAACGTACGCGGCGTCTTTCTCGGCATGAAAAGCATTCTCGGCGAAATGCACAAAGCCGGTCGCGGCAGCGTGGTGCTGACCTCATCCCTTGCCGGCCTGCGTGGCACCGCCAAGATCTCGGCCTATATAGCGTCGAAGCACGCGGTGGTTGGCCTTATGAAGGCCGCCGCACTGGAATACGCACCCGCCGGGATCCGCATCAACACGGTCAATCCTGCGCCCATTGCAACGCGCATGATTGAGGCACTGGAGGAAGGCTATGCCCCCGGTGCGGCCGAGGTCATCAAGCAGAAAATGGAGAAAGCCGTGCCCATGCGGCGCTATGGCCAGCCTGAGGAAGTTGCACGCCTGGCTCTTTTTCTCCTGAGCGACGAAGCGAGCTATATCACTGGCAATGCCTATCCGGTCGACGGTGGCATGCTCGCCGGCTGAGGCTGCGTTTATGAGCTTTACCCTCGATCCGCATCTCGAACGCGAGTGCTTCACCCTCGGCCGGCTACCGCTGTGCCACGTTCTGCTGATGGACAACGCTGCGATCCCCTGGCTCATTCTGGTGCCTGAAACGGACGTCTACGAGCTGTGCGATCTCGAACCGGCAATGCATCAGCGCTTGTTTCAGGAGGTCCATCTGCTGTCCCGGTTCACGCGCCGGTACTTTCCAACCGACAAACTGAACGTCGCCGCGATTGGCAACATCGTGCGCCAGATGCATCTTCATGTGATCAGCCGGCGCCGCGACGACTATTGCTGGCCGGGCCCGGTGTGGGGTACGACGGCGCCGTCCCGCTACGACGGCGCTCAGGTTGAGACACTGCGTCTCGCGCTCGCCAGTGAGCTGGCCGGCGCCGGCTTTGAGTGAACCCTATGGCCGAGGTGATTCCTTTCCCCTCCCCCCGCAAAAAACGCAAAGCGTCCGCCGGACAAACCTTGTGCAAAAGCGGCTTTCATAAATGGCAGATTGACCAGCGCAAACAGTTCGATGTGAAAAAGGGCCGACTGGTGACGGTGCGGCGCTGCGCCCGCTGTGGCTCTACACGCACGAGCCTGGACTGATAGCGACTTACAGGCATCGCGCCGGCTGTTAGAATCCGCGCCCTTTAAGCTAGCGATACGGGTAGATATGACGCTTCGGGTGATTGGCGCGGGGGTAGGCCGCACCGGCACGAACTCTCTACAGCTCGCGCTGGAACACCTGCTCGGCGGACGCTGTTACCACATGCTCGAGGTTTTTCCGCACCCGGAAGACATCGACGTCTGGCACCAGGCTGCACTCGGCCGTCCGCCGGACTGGCGTGTGTTCCTGCAGGACTGGGTCGCGGCAGTGGATTGGCCCGCCTCTGCGTTCTGGGAAGGCCTGGCGGAAAGCTTCCCCGATGCCCTGATCCTGCTGTCCGTACGCGATGCGGAATCCTGGTGGACCAGTGCCTCGAACACCATCCTCGGCGCCTTTGAACGAGCTCCGGAAAGTCCCTGGCGGAGCATGGTCGAGGCGATGTTCCGCCATACCTTCACCGCCGATATTTTCAATAAAGAAGCCGCCATCGCCGCCTTCGAAGGCCACAACGACTATGTGCGGATGCACGCACCGCGCGCACGCCTGCTCGAGTGGCACCCAGGAGACGGCTGGGAGCCGCTATGCCACGCGCTCGGACTGCCGGTGCCAGAGCTACCGTTTCCGCACGTCAACACGACTGAAGATTTTCAGCAGCGTGCGTCCTCCGCTTCCCGCGCAGACTGACGCCAGCAGGTAGATCTCATGCTTGACTGCAGTCCTGGCCAGCGCTGGATCAGCAGCACGGAACCCGAGCTCGGTCTCGGCATCGTGTTCGAGGTGGTCGATCGCCGAGTGGTCATGTCTTTCCCTGCGGGCGAGGAACGTCGCACCTACGCGCTGGATAATGCGCCGCTGACCCGGGTCAAGTACCGGGTGGCCGACCGCGTGCGGGCCGAGGACGGACGCGAGCTCATCGTCTCCGAGCGCGTCGAGGTCGAGGGCTGCATCGTCTACCGGGGTATCAACGCGCACGGCAGTGCGGGCGAGCTGCATGAGATCGATCTGGATAGCTATGTCCAGTTCAACCGTCCGCTGGATCGCCTTTTTACCGGCCAGATTGATAAAAACCAGCGCTTCAGCCTGCGCGCGCTGACGCTGGACAACCACCATCAGCATCAGGTGTCGTCGGTTTTCGGGCTGCTCGGGCCACGCGTCCAGCTACTCCCGCATCAGTTCTTCATTGCCAACGAAGTCTCTGCGCGGCACGCGCCGCGGGTGCTCCTCGCCGACGAGGTCGGTCTCGGCAAAACCATTGAGGCGGGGCTGATCCTGCACCGACAGCTGCTCAGCGGCCAGGCCAGCCGGGTCCTGATCCTGGTGCCTGACAACCTGATCCACCAATGGCTGGTGGAGATGCTGCGCCGTTTCAATCTCCACTTCTCCATCCTCGACGCGGATACCTGTGACGCGCTGGTCGCATCCGGGGAGCACAACCCGTTCGAATCCGCGCAGCTCGCTCTGGTACCGCTGAGCCTTCTCGCCGGCGACGAGCGCCGGCGGGATCAGGTGCTGGCGGCCAGATGGGACCTGCTGGTTGTGGACGAGGCGCATCACCTGGCCTGGAGTCCGGATGAATCGAGCGCGGAATATGCGGCGGTGGAAGCGCTTGCGGGACAGGTCTCGTCACTGCTTCTGCTGACGGCGACCCCTGAACAGCTTGGCGTCAGCGGACATTTTGCCCGTCTCGCCCTGCTCGACCCCCACCGCTATCACTCGCTGGAGGAATACCTCGAGGAAGAGCAACGCTACGGCGCCGTGAGTTCCCTGGTCAGCGCGCTGCTCGCTGAAGACGCCGCAGGAACGGTTAACGCTGCGCTTCTGACCGAGGCCGGCCGTTACCTCGGTCACGAAAGGATCACCGCATTACGCAGCCGGAGTGATGACGGTCTGGGCGGCAGGCTCGTGCGCGAGCTGCTCGACCACCACGGTACCGGCCGCGTGCTGTTCCGCAATTGCCGCGAACACATCGCGGGTTTCCCGTCGCGGCAGCTGCACACCTACCCGCTGCATCCCGGACCTGCCTATCTGGAGCGTCTGCGCGAGCTAGATCCCATAGACATGCTGACGCCGGAGCTGGCCGCCGAGGATGACTGGATCAGCCTCGATCCGCGCGCCGAATGGCTGTGCGAATGGTTGCGCGAACACCGCGGCCAGCGCGCGCTGGTGATCTGCGCGCTGGCGACAACCGCGCAGGACCTGGAAACCTGGCTGAGCACGCGCAAAGGGATCCGCGCAGCGGTATTTCATGAGGACATGGATCTGGTCCAGCGTGACCGCGCAGCGGCCTATTTCGCCGATGACGAAGACGGCGCCGACGTCCTGGTGTGCTCAGAAATCGGCAGCGAAGGACGAAATTTTCAGTTTGCGCATCAGCTGGTGCTGTTCGATCTGCCGTTGAATCCGGACCTGCTGGAGCAACGCATAGGGCGACTCGACCGCATCGGTCAAACGCATACTGTCGAAATACACGTGCCGTACTTTGTCGACTCCTCGCAAGCTGTACTGCTGACCTGGCTGCATCAGGGCATCGATGCTTTCGAGCGCATATCGGCCGTTGGCCCGGCGCTGTTCGAAGAATTCGCGCGTCCGCTGCTGCTGTGTATGGATGAGCCTGCGGCGGCCGAGCCGCTCGAGCAGTTGCTGGACGCGACCGCGGAGCGCGCGGCGCAGGTAGCGGAGCTGCTGCGTCAGGGCCGCGACCGCCTGCTCGAACTGAATTCCTTCGAACCGACCGGCGCGGCGCGGGTTATCAGCGAGGTAGAGGCCACGGCACGTATCCCTGAGCTCAGCGCTTACATGGACGAGGTCTTCGATGCTTTCGGCGTCGAGCACGAAGATGATGGCCCGGACTGTCTGGTCGTCCAGCCTGGCGACCACATGAGCTGCGAAGCGTTTCCCAGTCTGCCGGAGGGGGGACTGAGCGTCACTTTCTCACGCGCGGTCGCGCAGTCGCGCGATGAGGTGCATTTTCTAACCTGGGAACACCCCATGGTCACCGGCGCCATGGATATGGTGCTCGGAAGCGAATTTGGCAATGCCTGTCTCGCCGTCGTGAAGAGCGCCCGGCTGCCGCCCGGGAGTCTGCTGGTTGAATGCCTGTTCGTCGTCGTATGCCCCGCGCCTCGCGGGCTGCGGGTTCAGCGTTACCTGCGGAAATCGATGCTGCGCGTGGTGGTGGACGGCACCGGAGAGGACGTCAGCGAGACGCTGCAAACTGACAGGCTGAACACCATCGCGCGGGACGTGCCCCCCGCGACTGCAACAAAAGTCGTGCAACGCATGCAGGACCAGATCGAACAGCTCGTGGAGCACGCGACGCACATCGGAGAAGTCCGCCAGGAAGGCATCGTCGCTGAAGCACGTAGCGTCCTCGAAAGCCAGCTCGGCAGCGAAATTACTCGCCTGCGCCACCTAGCGAACGTCAACCCGAACGTCCGCGCCGAGGAGATCGCGGCTCTTGAAGACCAGCTGGTGACTGCGCGCCGCTTTCTCGACAGCGCCCAATTGAAACTCGACGCAGTCCGCGTCATCGTCACGACCTGAGCCGGCCGCAGCGCCGCGGCGGCGGGATTTCATCGAGGCACCAGCATGACCATCAATCGCGCAGCTACCGGTCCCCGCGTTCTGGACGACGTCCGCGTACTCGATTTCAGCGGCATCATCGCTGGAGCTTATTGCACGCGCATGATGGCGGATCTCGGCGCCGACGTGCTCAAAGTCGAAGCGCCCGGCGGGGAGTTAATGCGCCACGTGGCGCCGATGCGCGGCGATCACAGCACGGTCTTCAGTGCGCTCAACAGCGGCAAACGGTGCATCTCGCTGGATCTGAAGAAGCCCGAGGCCGTCGCGATCTGCAAACGCCTGGTCAAGCGCTACGACGTCGTCGTGGAGAATTTCAGCCCCGGCGTCATGGCGCGCCTGGGTCTCGATTTTCCGACGCTGCGGCGGGAAAACTCGGCACTGATCATGTGCTCGATTTCCGGCTACGGCCAGACCGGTCCAGGTGCCGCGCGGCCCTCGTTTGCGCCGATCGTTCAGGCCATGAGCGGCTTCGATCTGGTCACGCTCGACAATCAGCCTGACCTGAAGCGCCCGCTCAATATGGGACTGCCGGTGGCCGACACCACGGCTGCGCAGCAGGCCTTCGGTGCTACCTGCGCAGCGCTCTATTATCGCGCCCGCACGGGGATCGGGCAGCACATCGATATCGCTATGCTCGACAGCCTGCTGTCGACCATGCATCGCGATTTTCAGGCGGCTTTTCATCACGACAGCGTCGATCGACTTTACGGTCCGCTGGAAACGCAGGATGGATTCGTCATCATGCTGCCCCTGAGCCAGCGACATTTCGAAGAGCTGTGCAGCGGCATTGGTCGAAAAGACCTGCTCGAGGATCCGCGCTTCGGATCAGTGCGCTCCCGTCTCGACAATTACAACGAACTCATGGCGGAAACAGAGCGCTGGACGCGCTCCCGCTCTTCGGCCGAGGTACTGCAGGCCCTGGAAAAGGCGCACGTACCGTGCGCGCCTTACCGCAGCGTTACCGATGCGGCCAGCGATCCTCAGCTTGCTTATCGACAGATGCTGACCGAAATCCAGGATGCCGCCGGTCCAATGACGGTGCCGAACTCACCGTTCCTCTACTCCGAGACGCAGGCCGCAGTGCGGCCGGAAGTCGCGGGCATCGGGCAGCATACGGCCGCTGTTCTGCGCGACGAGCTGGACTTTTCCACCTCCGAGATCAGCGAGCTGGCCGGTCGCGGCGTCGTGACCCTCGCCGCGGACCACGCGTGACACCGCCGCCAGTTACTTCACGCTTCGACCGGCGTGGCGCACGGTAGATCCGGCGCCGCCTCATGGACACCCTGCGCGCAGCCGGTCCCGAGGACCAGAGCGCAATACTCGAAGTCATTAACGATGGCGCCAGTGCTTATCGAGGCGTGATCCCGGCCGACTGCTGGCACCAGCCGTACATGAGCGCGCGAGAATTGACTACCGAGATTACTGCCGGCGTCGCATTCACCGTGCTGGCGTCTGTCACCGGCATTACCGCCGTCATGGGGATCCAGGATCGCGTTGACGTCAGCCTGATCCGCCACGCCTATGTCGCGACCCACGCGCAGCGTCAGGGCTGCGGCTCGCAGCTGCTGCGTCATCTTCTCGCGCAGAGCGGTAAGCCGTTCCTGATCGGAACCTGGGCCGCGGCTACCTGGGCCATCGATTTCTACCTCCGGCACGGGTTCTATCTAGTCGGCCAGACTGAAAAAGACGAGCTGCTGGACCGTTACTGGAACGTCCCTCAAAGACAGGCCGCTACTTCTGTGGTCCTGGCAGAGAGTCGATTCCGGGACAGCTGAACAAGGCACTCCGCGACGCTGACTCTATCGCTACAATGCATCCCATGCTTATACGGTTTCTCATCCTGACCGCTCTGCTGCCAGCTCTTGGCGGCTGTCTGATGGGAACCGCTCAGTCCCGGGTCACCAGCGACTATGCCGCCCAGGTCAAACAGGTCGGGGTGATTTCCGTACTGAGCAGTCACCCGAATATCAGCTTTCTCTCGACCTCGGCAATGGACAGTCATTTCGCTGCGGCCATGCTTGATGGCTGGGACATTGATCGGGTGGCATACGGTCGGCTGGTGCCACGCCTTCAGCATAAGGGTTATACCGTCAAGATCCTGCCGCGCACCGGCGCGCTGGCGGCGGCCCAACAGAGCGACTGGCGCTTACCGCTGGCCGACAGCATAGAGAACGCCGCTTACGCGGCGGGTAAGGCCGCCGGCGTAGATATGGTCGTCGTGGTCGAAGCTCAGGTAGAGGACGACTTTGTCACGCACACCAATCAACGGGTACGTGGCTACGGTCTCCAGCGCGCGTTCGACACGGGCCCATTTGTTTACGCCACCGTGATGGTGGGGGCCTTCGATGTCGAGCGTGAGTTCGTTGTTGGACGGGCGGATGGCGCTATGGTGAAGGCCGCAGATGACAGCCTGTGGGACACGGATTATGAGCAGCGTGGTGGTCCCATCAAAGTGGCGCCCCCCACGGCCAGCGCTCTGCTCGAACAGCTCGAACAGGTGCTCGGCGATGTCATCGGCGTCGCCGCTCAGGAAGCCGGGCTATAAGGCCGATTCAGGCAGCAGCTGCAGCCCATGCGCACCGGCCTGTCCGATCACGAGCTGAGACGCTTCCTGGACGAAAGCTACCTCGCCACCCTGGCGACGCTGAGAAACGACGGCTCGGTGCTCCTGTCCCCGGTGTGGTACGAGTGGCAGGACGACGGCTTTAACGTTGTGATCGAGGCAGACGACATCAAATCACGCCAACTCCAGCGTGACCCGCGCGCAACCGTTATCGTCGCAGAGCAGCGCCCTCCCTACCGCTCAGTTGAAGTCCGCGGCATCGCCACGCTCGCACGAAACGCCGCGGTACCCGCACTGCTGCGGCGTATCGCAATACGTTACCTGGGTGAGACCGAAGGAAATCGTTATGCCGATGGCATGGCAGAGTTTCACGGCGAATGGCTGCGTCTGACGCCTGGCAGGCTGCGCAGCTGGGACTACGCCGATACAGAACTGCCCGAGCCCGCATGAAGATCGGCATTATCGGCGTCGGGGCGATGGGGTCGGTCTATGCCGGCCTCTTTGCTGAAGCAGGGCACGAAGTCTGGGGTGTTGATACCTGGGCGGCGCACGTGGACGCCATTAAC
>Ga0181588_10001444_pt1 | contig 21108 bp, 35 predicted proteins | sample 071ome_26_FD_148607 | JGI IMG/M metagenome (GOLD analysis project Ga0181588, IMG submission 148607) | Coastal salt marsh microbial communities from the Groves Creek Marsh, Skidaway Island, Georgia - 071409BT metaG (spades assembly) | ecosystem: Environmental > Aquatic > Marine > Intertidal zone...
TAAATAATCAAACAATGAAATACTTAAAAGGTAAAAGAGTTCGAATGATTCATATGGAGGATGTAGATCCAATCCAAGCAGGTCAATGTGGTGTAGTAGAATTCGTCGACGACCTCAACCAATTACACGTTAAGTGGGATGATGGGAGAACCCTAGCGATTATCCCAGAGAAGGATCAGTTTGAGGTTTTGGATTCGTACGAGGTAGATGAAATTTCCGACGAAGATTTAGAGGCTGCAGCAGATTTATTTGATAGGATTTCAATGAATTAATATGGAGGAGGGGAAAAAGAAATATCTCTGTAAAGAGCACGGTGAATTCTTCACAATCTTTGCGGATTCATTGCAAGATGCAAAGGACAAAGCAACGCTTTGGGGTGCTGAGGTAATAGAAGAATTATCTACATGAAAACCTAGATATGGATATGAAGAAGACTAAGCGCATGGAAGCTCTTGAAGAATGGGAGGAATTGAATGATGACCAGCGTTTAGCGCTGCTGGTCAGATTTCCACCTCAAAGACTTCAGAGTATTATCAAGGAGAAACTATTATCACACTGGCTTACTGGTCGTGAGATAGAATGTATAGTCACACAAGCACACGAATCTTTAAAATATAAAGAGATATGCCACCAACAAAGTACATAATTTATTTTCAAGGAGATAAGGTTAAAACGGTTTACACCACTAATGATGTGGATCGATGGAAATGGATAGCAGAACAAATGGGGTTTGAATTTAAAGTTGAAGAAATTTCACTCGTTTAAAAATGAAGGTTATGTCAGTAGATTTAAGAACATGTAAACCAGGAGATATTTTAATCTCAAAACATGGGATGGAGTTAACATATGTTAAGGCTCTACCTGAAGAGGATTATATGGATCATGAGGTAAAGTATCCAAACGGATCTTACGGAAGCCGTACCCATGATGGATTTGTTTTTCGGAAGAAGAGGTTAGAGATAGATCATGACATTGTTGAAATAATTCATAAGTAATTTGGCTCCCCAAGATAAGGTTCGTATATTCACGGTATTAAAGTAATAAAGGTTATGTTTTGGGTATTAGATAAATTAGAGGAAGATATTAACCAAAATATCTATAATCTAAAAAAAGCAGGTTTTAAGGATAATGCACATATAATTAAGAAATTAAAAGAGCTTAAAAAAGAGGTTGAGTCTTATACAAAAGCTAAATAAATAAATTTGGCTCCCCAAAATCCATTTCGTATATTTACAGGGTAAATGAGTAATAATAAAATAAAGGTTATGCTTACAGCAGTAGAAAGAAGTGGTCAGGATCATATGGGATTCACTTGGTTTGAGGTTTTCAAGAATGGTAAAACTACAGGTAATTCATATAATGCATTGGATAAAGAACATGCCATTGCAATGCACACACAATTTAAAAAATAAAGGTTATGGATATGAAAACCAAGTCGTGGGTTTATAACGATGGCGGTAGGTCAAACTACTTTAAAGGAAAGAATGTAGGTGACTGTGTTACCAGAGCTATAGCGATTGCATCGGGAATGGATTACAAAGAAGTCTACAGAACATTCGCTAAACTTAATGCCGAAAGAGGTGTTGCAAGAAGTGCAAGAAACGGTGTGTATACCAAAACCAAAGCCTTTAAAGACACTATGCGAGAGTGGGGTTTTAGATGGGTTGCTACTATGCAAATAGGAAGCGGCTGCCAAACACACTTAAAAGCAGATGAATTACCAAAAGGTAGAATTGTGTGTAAATTAAGTAAACACTATGTAGCCGTTATTGATGGTGTTATAAACGATACCTACGATTCAAGCCGCAACGGAAATAGATGTGTATACGGTTACTGGATTTACGAAGGTTAAAAACGAGAGAAATTATGAGTGAAGAAGTAAAGTTAAACACGGTCTTATTGACTGACGAAGAGGTATTGAAATGCCGTGAGGTAATTGCAATGGCAGCTGATGCTGGTAAATTTGCTGGAAACAAAAAACTGTTTTCGGTTATGACTAACCTATTGGATAACTTCTTAATACCAGTAGGCGATGAAGAGTGAAATGATTTTTGTAGAGGTTTCTAAAGTTGTTAAGTAAACTACACCTAACTGAATTAAAAAATACAAAGATGAAAGATTTAAAAATATTTGATGAAAACGGCAAGGCATTACATATATCTGATGTTATGGTTAGTTCTTTTGATAGGTTTAAAGCTGGTATCAAAAAATATGGATATAATTCTGAATTTAGAAAAGAATATGAATCAATGACTGCACAATTAAAACATAATGAACTTGATGTGTTTTTTAATAAATGGGAAGTCCCTAAGAATTAACCATATCCATAGGTAGTATGTTCGTAACATACTCTCGCATACGTGTGTGTTCATTTTTATTATTAGTGTATTTCGATTATATTAGCTTTATCAAACAATAACAACATGGATACACCGGAACAAATTTTCTTCCAACAAAATGGTTATAACCAGGGAGAGGTTATCAGACAGTTCATTTTGGAATTTGCAAGACAATACCCTTACATTGATGTACAGGGTGTACCAACAGATGTCATCAAAGAATTCCTTTACCAACCACATGTGGTTAATTCAGGTACTGAGAAGAAGATGGATCTGTTACAAGACTACCTTGTTTCACAAGGTTTGTGTGAAGTTACCCCTTAGTAGTCGGGGTAACTTTGTTGTAGTGGGTTACTCCTATTTTTTTTTAGGTTTAGGGAGTAACTTAGATTCCGTTTGCGGAGTCTACTTTTGGGAAAGTATAATAATCTCCGATGTCTTGGGGATTGAAGAGTAACCTGCCTCTCGAGGTCAAACCTGCCTTTCCCAGCCCTAACTCGAAAGGGGTTCATTTGCATCAGCTAAGGTTACTAAAGACACTAAGCCCAGCTAAATCTCCTCCAAGACATGCTGGGCTTTTTAGTACTTTACATTTTTTATCTTCGGGGATAAGGTCTATGTTTGTTTATTAATCAAACAAAAACAATTATAAGATAAATGGGATTTTTCAGTTGGAAAACGCAGGACACCGATCGTAGCATTGCTAATGCTTATTCCCCAAATAAGACCTTCACTGTTTACATGAAGGACAACGAGGGAAATGCTTGGAAGGAAGAAGCTTACGAAGGATACGGTGAATTCGGAGGTAAGGACTTCTATGAACTTCTTGCAGAAATGAATGGGATTCAGAACGCTGACCGTGGGGAAGGTATTGATCTATACTTCAGTGGAGAACCTTTTATTTCACCGAACTTGGTGGAGGATCCTGAAACCCCATGGGTGGATAAATCCCCAGAAAATTGTGAATTCCAAGGATATTTTTATTAATCATGAAGAACACCATTTATACAGTACTTGAGATTAACCCCGATGGGGATATGTACTCAGTCCACAAAAACCTACAGTCAGCCGAGAGTGCTTTTGAAGGGATTATGTCTAGCGGTTATAAACCAGATGCCCTGTATGTGTTAGAGGTAGAATTTGGCAAGGAGTTCGGTTTTGGTGCTTACAACGAATTCTACGGTGTACATAAGGTGCACAAGGCTTATGACGAAACAATGGTCGAATAATTCCATTCCCATTTTTTCTTAGCGACCCGATTGCCTATATTAGCTATGTAATCAAATAAAAATCACATGGCAAAATTAAAAGTAGGAGACACCGTCCTCTGGAGAGGCGGATTCGGAACAGAACCCTTCAGAAAGGCGGTAGTCGAAGGTATTGAAATCACCAACGGTGGAAAATACGGAGATGCAGTTGATGAGGTGGATTGGTCAAAAGTTAGAGATCGTAATGTGACGGTCGACCTGAACAATGACCACTGGGCTTATGCTTATCAAATTAAAAAATTGCCAAATGGATAAGGTTGATATTTTAGAAACGCTGAGGTCCCTGCTCGAGGAAGCAGGGATCATCGAGGGAAAGGATTACGTTCTCTCCCTGCAAGGTCCAACGGTCATAGGAACAGTTGGAGGGTACAAAAAGCTAACCTCCCTCGACGAAGTGGCTAAGAAGAAGATGGAAACACTGGGAGTTCAGCTCCTGGTCTGATATAGATTTGTTTGGTTGATTGAGTGCTGGGTCGGATTTTTATCCGGCCCTTCATTTTTTTATCCCGAGGGTTAAACCTATATTCACCCTGTAATCAAATTAAATATTATGCTACACGCACAGGTTTTTAAAGAATTTATTTCGATTGGAGTTACTAACCGGGTCTACAAGATAGCCCGACAGATGGTACCGAAGTATGCTAATTATGGGATGGGTGGTCACGAGATGGCCGACTTCCTGGAGGATGTTCTTTCCCAGTCCACTTTGGATGCTGTAACTATGGATCCGGAATCGGGGGAATTCTTCTGTTATTTCAAACTGGAGGAACCACGCAAGGTGACAAGAAATGATGTCCGTAAACTTAGAACTTGGCTGAACAATGTCCAAGGGGATATCACACTGGCCTACATGAAGTTCATTGAGGAATCTCAGAGATTCCTCATTGAGGAATCCATATCTAAAGCACAGCCCGAGGTGGAGTTCACGGAGGAAGCTGAAGATGTAAAGGATTTTGTTTGAATTAAAGGACTTGGAAAAACAATTGAATAATGAAACACATAAAACTATTCGAGCAGTTTATTAGTGAATCTGTAAACGTTGATGAATTAATCAAGCACCTTGAAAATGAATTTGATTGGAATCAAGGCACTGCTCAAGAAATGGAAAGTAATTTTATTTCTTATGCTTTTCCAAGAGGACCTAAAGACACAAAAAATATTTTCATAACATATAGTGGTATGAAAGGTCAATCTATCGCAAAAGATATTAGAGCGGCTATTAAAGATTTTGGTGCAAAAGCCCTACAGGTTGTTAAAGAAAATGGTGATAATGAACATTATTATAATATAGAAATTAAAAGATAAAGAGACATAATGGAATACGTTGAACTATCATTTCAGGTACCCATCCCAGATGAGGTACTAGAGTTAGCAAAAGAACTCGAGGTTTCTGAATCAGAAGCAAAGGAAGCTTACACCCTTCAAGTAGAAGGTATGATTACAAGTGAGTTGGACTTCCAACAGGAACAACTCATTGAATACACCTCTGAATACCTACAGGATTCGTAGAAGTAGGAGGGAATTGTTTGATTGCAGGAACCTGGGAGAAATCCCAGGTTTCTTTTTTTCTCCCCGAGGATAAACCTTACTTTTATAATGTTCCTAAAAAGGGGAAAGGGCCTGGACCAACAATCTGGAAGACTAGACTCCACCCTACGTGTATATTTTTTTTAGCCCCCATCCACGAAGAACCCTGTCGGAGCGATCGTTGTTTTAATGGGATTCCAAAAAATTTTAGAATTAACCACATTTAATTTTTTTATCCTCGAGGCTAACCCATATGTTAGCAATGTTATTAATCAAAAACAACAACAATGGAAAATTCAGTAAATCAAGCAGGAACAGGCTCAACTAAAATTTATGCTGTTACGTGGTTTCATCGAAACGTTGATTCAATCTATACAAACACTGAGTCGACCTACGCCTATTCAAAATACTTTCCTTCCAAAGAAGAAGCAAGTGAATTTGCTAATAATCTGAAATCTTCACCTGAATCATGGGGTGCAAATTATGATAAAGATATTGGATGGAATGGAAAGATCCTCAGTGGAATTGTCTGTGGAAAGCTAATCGAAAATCAAGATTATTATTCAGATGATGTGGAAGATTGGTTAGAGTTTGTTGTACACGAGGTTGAGGTAGGTAAATTACACAAGACTGTCGTATTTGACATCTAAGACCTCAGGATTGCCTAAAAACCATTAGAAGAAACCTGGGATTTATCCCGGGTTTCTTTTTTTATCCTCGAGGGTTATGCCTATATTAGCTAAGTAATCAAACAAACATCCTCATGATCAGATCAAACGTCAACCCACTCACTTTCCCCCAGCTCTTCACAGCTGGTCGCGCAGTCCTCACCTTCCACAACCCTGAGACCGACAACCACGTCACCATCAAGGTGAAGCAATGGAAGAAGCGCAACGAGGAGGGCAAGCTCGAGAAGCTTCCCAAGTTCACCATCAGCATCTCCCTCTTGGGCGATAAGGAGCAAGGCATGCTCCTCGGGGGTTACTACTTCCAGGACGAAAACAAATTCCGCCTCGGTAAGGGTGTGGATGCCACCAGCCAACTTGGTAAGATGATGAAGTTCATCGCTGGTGTTTATGCCAACCCAATGGCACTACGCCAAAAGGGAGTTAATCTCCTCCACGAAGGTAAGTGTTGCCGATGCGCACTCCCACTCACCAACCCTCAATCGATCGAGAGAGGTCTTGGAGATGACTGCTACGCCTACACCTACGGCACTAAGTCAGAAGCTAAAAAGAAGAAGTTGGGCCTAGCCTAACTTCTTTTCCCCCGCTTCATTTTTTATCCTCGGGGAAAAGAGTTACGTTTGCAAAATCATTATAATCGAATAAAGCATGGCAAGACAAAAATCAACCGGTATCCGCAAGCCCATGGCCGAAGAAACAAGAGCCAAGATTGCAGCAGCTGTCAAAGAAAGGGCAAGACAAAAACGCATTGAAGCGGGACTTCCCGCAGATGGTGTAACCCCACAAATTCCCGATCGCTCTCGAGAGCTAGAATTGGTACAAATGAAGCACCAAGAGTTCGACCCCGAACTTTTTGTACCAATGCCTACTGGTCGTGCCATTGACCAGTTATTTACCCTCGAGGGCGGTCTTCCTAAAGCTACCAACTATATGGTGGTGGGAGATCCAGGTGTTGGGAAATCAACGGTTACACTTGACATTATATCAGACCTCATCAAAGCCGGATACAAATGTCTTTTCATCTCGGCGGAAATGACACGCATTGATCTTTATAAGTATGTGCAACGCTACCCGAAGTTTGGCGATATCGATATCCTCTTTCTAGGTGAATACCTCGACGACAACCCAAAGCTCGTCATTGAAGAAGCACTCGCACCGGGATATGATGTGGTACTTATCGATTCATTCGTTGAGGTCCAAGAAGCGGTGAAGGAGGTCAACCGCATGACCACTTCAGGTTCAGAGAAATGGTTAATCGACCAAATGATCCGCAACAACCTTGGCAACAACTCCGCCAAGAAGCACACCACATTTCTTGCCATCCAGCAAGTTACAAAGGGTGGAGTTTTTGTCGGGTCCAACAAACTCAAGCACAACACCACCGGGATGATGGAGATTCGCTATGAAGATGAAGTTTCCGGCACCGCCTATGTGATGTTCACCAAAAACCGTCGAGGTCCGGTTAATCGCAAGATGTACTTCTCCCTCAAAGAAACCGAGAATGTGAAGTACGATCAAAAGAGATTTTCCATTGACGAGGGAGCCCGTGAAACTTACGAAGAAGAGCGCAAGCAGATCGAAGCAGAGGATGATGCCTTTGACAAGCTTCTAGGCACGGGCCAGCTTAATGTACAAATGGGTTCCGACGAGAATCCATTTGCAGGATAGGAGAACAACGGCGGGTGAGGCCTTTTGATACCCGTTGAGCCAAACCCGCCGCCCTCCATTTCATTTTTTTAGTACAATGGGTTACCTTATATTTAAAGGAAAAGTAATCAATCAGCAGATAGATCATGACCATTAAAGAACGCATCGAAGGAACAGTGGGAAACATGGAGTTTCAAAAAGGCTTTGCCATGTGGGATGACATAGAGAAACTAGAACATGTACTTGCTTTAGTTATACAGGGTAAATCCCTACAGGACGACTTTGAGTTTGTCCCAGACCACCTCTCTGTCATTCAAGACCATTTTAAAAAAATTCAGAATCAATTAAATAAACAGCAACATGCCAAAATTTAACACCATCTCCCAAGAGGAGTACACCAGGAAGAAGAATCAAGCCATCGACTTTCAACCCATTAGAAAGGAGATTGCTATGGGTGACATCGACATTCTTACTGATAATTTACTAAAAGTCAATGGTCACATGGTACCCATGACCAACGATGCCTTCAAACAGTTCGGCAAGATTGTAGGTCTACCTGTTCAATTTGACAAGAACTTCACCGACAAGTTTGGTACCAAGGCAAGACAGAAACTCGTCTCTCGACTAAAGTCTGCTACTGCAGCCCAAGGCAAACATTCGGTATCCCTCGTTCTTTCTCCGGCAGATAAAAAGATTGTTGGGGTGAACAAGGATCCGAAGGACATCATCTCCAACACTGCCTTTATGAAAACTACTGAGCAGCTCATTGACAAGTACAACTTAGAGGTCAACGACTTCACCTCAAACTCCGATGGATCTATCACCATCAACACGTCTTCTCCGAAGAACCACTGGGGTATTAAAGGTCTGAACAACGAAGACTTCTTTGGAGGAGTCACTTTCTCCAACAACCCAGAGGATGGCTTTCAGATCTCTCCCTTCCTACATCGACTGATTTGTGCCAACGGTATGATTGGGAAATCTTTCCAGGAGAATCTGAAAGTCAACTCGTTTGACACTCGACACATGGAGAAGCTCTTCCAACAGATTAACCACCTGGCTGAACGCGGCTTCCGACCGGAGAAATTCGAGGACCAAGTTAGACAAGCCATCAACACTCCAGCTTCACTGTTTGAAATGGAACAGGCTTACAACTCTATCCGAGACTTCTCCATCAACGACACTAAAGCCCTAGAGGAGTGGATACCTTACAACTCAACTCGTATGAAGTATCACGACTTCGGAACTGATACGATTACTATGAGCAAGGACAGAAAGAAGAACGCCAAGACAGGCACTTCGGTTTGGGAGGTCATCAATGGACTTACCCACTTTGCCACCCACGACAACGGTATCCGAGTCGACGAGGGTTCAAGACGTAACATTCAGGTCTTAGCAGGACAACTACTTGCCAAGCCAAGTTACGACATGCAGAATATGGTTGCTTCGCCATTCTAGAGGAAGCGTTTGATTACATGATAAGAAGCCGGGGTTATTAGTTTAGCCCCGGTTACTTTTTTTCCTAGCGGGGTTAATCCTTATATTAGCTCTGTAATCAAGCTAAGATCATGATAGGATTTACTTATACCAAAGATGAACTCGTTGAGGAGTATGAAATGTCCGTGGATGCAGCTGGAGCTTTCCTCAAACTACAAGCAGCAGGCTGTCCAGTCAAGATCTGGGACGGTCATGACCGTGGACACTTCTGGATCGATGCAGAAGAACCAGAAGCTGAGGGTTGGTTGGATTACTGGAGCACATCTATGATGTGGGGTTCTATCAAGCTTAATGATATCCTCTCGGACCACGATCTATATTTCGAGTGGTGCAACGGTGCATATGCCTGTGTCTATGACGCATAGACTCGTGACGGCTGGAGCTGATAACAAAACAAAACAATATGAACAGATTAATTACAATCGCAATCGCAATCAGCCTGGCATCCTGCTCAAAGCAGCAGGGTCCAGAGTCATGTCCAACCAAAAGACAGTATCAGGTCCTGCACAAGCTGTTTTTGTACGACAACGGGGATGTCCTGATTATCTGCCCAGAGAGCTCACCCCTGTTCGGCCAGCACGATGCTCAGATGCCTGAGACCAGGATACAGCTTACAGACACAGCGTTCATCAGCTCACAGCTCATGAGCCAGGGCTGGAAGACTGACCAGTGCCCGATGACCTGGACAGGATGCAGTCCTGCTACGGTCGGATGCCGGACCGCAGAACTGAACAGTAATCTGGAACTGTCCTGGTACCAGCACGAGACCAGCTGCACAATCATACAGTACCTAGCTGAGCTTTAGACCAAACTCCCGACCTTCTGTCCTATGGAAAACCATAGGAAAGTAGAGAATAAGCTTTAGGAATTTGGTCCCCCTTAGACCCCTGGAGGGGGGTAAAAATAGGGTCTTTTTCAGGGGGGTTCAAGGGCCCCTCGTATATAGGGACCAAATTAGGGGGTCCATACGCTAAGGGACCCCAGGTTTGTATGTATTTAGGGGACCCCAGTTGTGGGGATCTTGTGGGGCCCTCCCGTATAGGGGTAAACGCCGGGGTGCAAACGCTTTGGCGAATCCTGCCGCTAATAGGAACCTTACCTTCACCCTAAGGTATAATAAGATAAAACCTTTTTGCATGAAGTTTGCAATTTTTACATCATTTTATAATTACCTAGATGGTTTTGATGATTTGGTCGAATCAATATTTTCTCAAACTTATACTAATTGGGAATGGATAATATCGGATGATTTTAGTGAAAACTCTGATGTTATAGAAAAATTAAAACAATTATCGGACAATAATCCAAAAATTAAATTAATACTACCAACCTTTAAAAAAGAATTTTATTGGAACCCACCGACAACTGAAACAGATGCTGATATATTTTTAGTACAAGATTCAGACGATATTATGCATCCAAAATTACTTGAGGTGTATAAACACAATTTCGATAAATTTAGTAACGTACAAATGATTTCAACAAATTCTGTTTTAAGGTGGAATACAGTTAAAGGTAATGTACACTCAACCAGACTGATTAACTATAAGGATACCTGTAATTTTTATGACAGGTTAAAAAATAGGGAATTTGGTGTGTACAACATTGGTGATTGTAGGGCTTGGAGAAATAACATTATTAAATTTGATGAGCCTAATAAGTGGATGCTTTGTGCAGAAGATACTTTAAAGACTTTAGTTAATGAAGAAAAGGGTAATATATTATACTTGCCTAGAGTTTTACATACATACTCACATCGAGAAGATTCAATTTCCAAAAAGAAAACATACGATTTAACTTTACTAGATGAGTATCGTTATATGATGGAGGATGCTAATGATAGGGTTGATAGAGAAGATCTAAACTCAATAGAAGTATATTATGATGACATCTATAAGCACACAACACCCTTTTATTTTTCTAATTTAAATTTTGAAAAAAATAGTAAAATTGTAGAATACTTTCATCCGAGAGTTAACCCAAGAATTAAGGAGAGATTAAAATCATTATATTTTGACCATGATTTAAGATTTGTTGAAACTCCACGTGCTGACTATCTTTTTATTAAAATAGAAGAAGAAAAAGATTTATCATTCCTGTCAGAAAGAATAAAGAAATTTATACCAAAAATAGAGTTTAGAATAGATTGTCCTGAAGATTTGTTGGGTAATGTATCTCAAATACTTTTAGAAAACGGATATCCATATAACTGGTTTGCATTTGGTACTGTATCTGTAAATGTTGTAATTAAGAATGAATGATACCTGTATCTTAGTACAAACTTGTGATAAATATTCTCACCTGTGGGAAGGATTTCAACTTGCTTATCACTTTAACTGGTGTTGGGATTTAGGACTACCTTTTTATGTATTAACTGAGGATAAAAAATTCTCAGATGATATTAGATTTAACACACTTTCTTTTGGTATGTGTGGAGAAAGACCAAAAAACTTTTCAACCAGATTAGTTAATGCTCTTAATGAATTAAAAAAAAATGGTTATAAAAGAATACTTTATTTACAGGATGATTTTTGGCCATTATTTCCTGTTGATTCAAAAATTTTCAAATCGTCACTTGATCTATTAAATAACAATGATGTTAAATGTGTTCATGTAAATGAATACTTACCATGGTATGAATATACGCTATCAAATACAAATATTACAATCTCAGGATTAAAACTTAAAAAATTTGAAGTACCCTCAAGGTTTTACTATAATCATCAAGCAGCTTTTTGGGATATTGATGCATTATTAAGAATACAAAATAATAATGAAGATGCGTATGAAAATGAGTGTATGGGTACTGAAAGGGCTTGGCAATTAAAAGAAAATTATTATTTTATGAGTTATGGATGGTACAAGGCTGAGTTTATAAATAACAAAGGTGAATTACTACCAGTTGCTAAATCATACGTAAGAGATTGGAAATTTAGATTAGATTTTGAGAAATAATATAGAAAAAGAAATATTATGAGTAATCACTTATAGTGATAGAAGACGATAGTGTCTCCCACAGACCTAGGGGTAGGTGAGATCACCCAGTGGCCATTGGCTCTGATGTGCCATTGGTCCTTGTAGAACAGTGGTGGTGTCCCAGTTGGTTTCCGTTCAGTGTACACTGAGTCGATCACAGCATGCTGAGTGACTATGTTAGAGGGTTCAGAGACACAAGAGGTTAAGAGTAAGAGAATGACTAAGTATTTCATGGGTATCTATAGAGTCCTTGAGGAGTAATACCTCTTTCTGCTGTGATTTGTTCCCATGTCCTGTAGGTCATGAGATGTCCAGGCTGTCCTTTGAGTGTATCGAAGGTGCCAACTGCTGTAACGTCATAAGTCTGAGGGTTAACTGTAACCCAGGGGAACTCTTGTTGTAGCATAGCTTGGTATATTAAAGACCTAAGTCTTTTGGTGTGTATTTGAATTCCTGAGGATGCCCAGCTTCCCTGAATGTTTCATCAACATTGGTGAAGTGCTTATAGGCAAGATCTACAAAGTCTTTAGCATTAATCATGTACTCGTCTACCATGAGGATAAGTTCCTGAGAGGAGTCTTTGGCTTTAAAAGGACCATAGTATCCAGAGTCAATGACATATCCTTGTTCAAAGAGAAACATCATTAGATCTGTCATGGAGTCAAAGCTAAGGGTGCTATTCCTAGACACACTGTCATACCCAGAGGTAATAAAGGGATTGTCCATCTTCATAGACTCTATGAGCATCTTCACACATGTCTTTTCATCCTTTGCCTTTACCAAGAAGCCTAAGGGTCTGTCATCTCGTCTTCTAGATGTGATGCCTAGGAACATGAATCCGATAGATGGATCAAAGCCTATGTTAGATAGGTCTTTGAGCAGGTCTTCATCTTCGTATAGTCTAATGTGCTTCATAGATGACTTATATATCAAAACCGGTGGTGCAGACTTGGAGGGCGGCGGGTCTGCGACATAGGGACCAAAAATGCCCACCCCAAACTTTGCAGGACCCGGGGGATCCAACCCCATTCTTTAGGCTCCCGGGCACCGCGCAAGCTAAAGATCACAGAGAATGACTCAAGGCGCAGCATCTAAGAGGACAGAGATAGCAGAGATGAATAACAAGCCAATTGCTTGGATATATAAGTGACAAATAAGACTTTGTCTCATGCACAAGCTTTTTTCTTTTGTCGACTTTGCAGATGCTCTATATGAAAGCCGGATAGAGATCGACAGCACTATTCAAACCTCTCGTCCAGCGTCGCTCATTTACAATCTCATTAAAGATAAATTTGGGGCACAGGAAAACATTGATGACTTCTTGTTTACCAGGAATAGAAATGTGATCGAAGACTCCATGAAAGAATTAGGCATAGGGGAGAAGGAGATTTCTAGAGACAAGGTGAATGTCATTAGGAAAAAGGGTGGTGGCAAGATCTACCTCAACAACGTCATGCCTTACTATGACCCCAAGACCAAAACCATGGTGAACTTCTTGTACAGCAAAAAGGCTGACGAGATGGCAAAGGTTGTGAATGATAAGATGGAGGAGGTCAATGCCATTATAGAACCCTATAAAAAAAGAGGAAGGTTATCTCTGGGTGTAAAGGATGGACTTGCCCTCACCAAAGAAATTCTGGCCAAGGTTGATTTCTCAGACTTGAAACCTTACACCAAAGCTGCTGGCCTCAAAGACAGTGAGGTGAAAGACCTCATCTATTATACCGTGAAGGGGAAAAATGGCACTGCTGTTGGACTGGCAGTAAAAGGGGCACTAAATTTTCTAAAATTCTAAGATGAAAAATTTAAAAGCGTTTGAAGAGCATGTTGCTGGTGATAACCCAGAAGAGGTAAACGAAGCCCTCAAGATGATGATCAGTCCGCTTATGACCAAGATTATGGGCAGCATTGGTTTCAATTCAGATCCAAAGCTTAAACAAGATCTTAGAGAAGAAATTCAAAAGGCTGTGGAAGAGGTGCTTAGAAAGCACGACGTTATAGTAGAGTAGCTCATTACATTATACAGAAACAAATACCTTTGCATTGTGTAGAAGGTTTTGATATATAGATTAGAAATAATATTAGAGCATGAAAAATCTGAAGGCATTTGAAACCTACACTAGCAACCCTGAAGTAAATGCTGGCGTTGTAAACGAGGCTTCAACTTCAAGCATCATGAGTGATTGCTATAAAAAAGTTTTGGGTGAAGAAGCAATGTCACAAGAAATGGCAGACGATAGAGAAGCAGCACACGAAATATTCATGGCAATCAAAGATCAGAAATCAAAGATGTCTGACACTGTTGGCCCATCTGATAGAGAGAGGAGAATTATGAAAGCCATGGAGAGTATCAAAACACAAGACCAATTCAGAAAAACTTTTGAGCTACTACAATGTATGATTACAACAGAGGCAAAGGGATCAAGCTCTTTCCTACCGGATTGGATGAAGAGTAAGAAGAACTTTCTTGCAACGCCCAAGGAAACTTTGGATTGGTTGGATAAATTTATGTTTACCTCCTTTGGTGTACTCCCGGATTATGGTGAAGATGAAATGAGAATGAAATTCAAGAAGATCTCTGATAAATTCCCATTGTAAAAAATACACACTTTACGTGACACAAGGCTATCCACAAGGGTAGCCTTTAATTTGTAATCATTTCTTTTTTTTAGTCCGTAGCTATACCTTAGATTTGTATCATTAACTAATAAAGCGTATGCAGAGGTACAAAAGAGGAAAGGATATTCAGGACCATTCACTGAACGAGGTGTTTACACGCTATAGCGCAAAACAAGAAACAGAATTTGTTAAAACCTTCTTTGGTAAAGAAGAAGCTAATTCGATCCTTGAAACGTGTGGTGTACAACAAGTTGAAGACTTTGCACCCGAGGTTGAATATCCAGTTCATATTGGATACTCCACAAAACGTGCAGACCTAGTCTTTGAAGGTCCAGATGATACTGTTTATTACTTTGAGGTAATGAGCCAGAGTTACGATGGGAGATGGGACGACGCACATCACCAGCAATTCTATTTAAAAGCAACTAGGCTTTCTCAGATGTATGAGAATGTGTTTGCCTTTGCGGTGGCTTTCAAAGAATTTGAGCCAAAATACCTGGACGAAATCTCCAAGATGGATAACTGGTACGCAATACATCTTCGCTTCAATGATCATGGTTATTTCCCTGATGTATATGGAGCAGAGCAGAAAAGACAGAAGCAGCAGGTTAAGAATTTGGAAAAAGAGGAGATTGGCCTTCAATTGCTTCAGATTGCTGCTGGATTCGGTTGGAAAAACCGAGGAGATCGTCCGATTGCATCAAACTATTTATTTGTCGGTAAAGGATACGAAGGTAAAAAATACCGAGGTATAGAATGGGTAGTTAGCTCCAGAAAAGATCGAATTGGTATTAAGCTAAATGGAGCTATGTACAAAGAAGAACCTTGGAGAGAGATCAACATGGATCCAGATGCTATCGTTAAAACTATTGAGACTAAGGTACCTGGGGTTAAATTCTTCCCACAGACAGAGAGAAGCAAGGAAGGAGACAGGGACCGTGCGTATTATTTCGAGTTTGATAAGTATAATCTTACCGATGAGAACATCCAACAGATCAAAGAAGTCACAGAGGCCTTTGCTGAAATATTCAACCTCAGTGAACTTCTTGCTACTCCCGGTAGCAAAAATAAACCAGCTGTTGCACAAGACGTAATTACGCAAACTCTAGAAGAAGCATAATGAGTAATAGAAATATTGAAAACCAGACGGTACAAACGGTACAAGAAGAAATTGAGATTGACGTAACAGCCCCAACCCCGGTGATAGAATATAATTCACCAACAGGATATAATCAATGGGCTGTTCACCCCGGAGGTAAATTCTCACCGACGATGCCAACGGAGAAAAAAATCCTCCCCGGATTTTACGAGGTTGGTCAAGATAATCAGATTGGCTTTTATCTGCAAAGAAAGAAGATAACCATCGACGAACTTTATCACCTACCTTCCGATGAGCTTCAGGATATGATTGAGGACATTGAGAAGTTCTGGGACAGGAAAGAAAAATACAAGGAATATAATTTTGTACATAAGAGGGGTATTCTACTGTATGGTGATCCAGGAAACGGTAAATCTGGAATTATCCAACTTTGTACAAAGTACCTTATTGAAGAAATGCAAGGTATTGTCATTAACCTTTCCAACGGGGATCAGATCGATTGGTATCAGCACTTAATTGGACCATTAAGAGAAATTGAGCCAGACACTCCACTTATTGTAATCCTAGAGGATATTGATGGCATTGCTGGTGAGGGGCACTGGTCAACATCGATGCTTTTGAATCTTTTGGATGGGATAAAGCAAATAGACAATGTTGTTTATTTAGCGACCACAAACTACCCAGAAAAACTGGAAGAAAGGATAACTAATAGGCCATCAAGATTTGATCGAAGATATGAGGTAGAAATGCCAAGCGATAAAGTGAGGGAGGCTTACATTAAAAACAAACTTACTCCAGAGGAATTACTTTCCATTGATCTTGATGAGTGGATTGAAAAAACAAAGGGGCTTTCTCTAGCTCACATGAGGGAATTAGTTATCTCAGTATGTGCTATGGGAAATACCTTTGCAGATACTATGGATCGACTTAATGGACTTAAGATTAATCCCAAGATTAAATCTAAAAATAAAGGAGTTGGCTTTAATAAAAAATAAACACGTCCAAGACAGGAAGTCTTATGATCTATCTTTTGCTAGAATTGCATGGGCTCATATTAGTGAGTTAAAGAAAACTGAAGATCGTAGAATTAAAACCCAAATTTTTGGAAATCTAAATCATCTTATGAGGGTTTGGACTGGAGATAGGGCTAAGCTAGTGTCAAAGAAAGCTTTAGAGCTTTTTAAAAAAGAAAAACCAGATCAAAACCCATTTGATGTTAGATGGGAGCAGAGAGGTATATTAGGAAACCTTGCACCAAGAAAACCAAAAATAGTTTGGGAGCACACCGTTCCTGTTGGACAGTTCATAAAGGAGATGGCCAGTGAGTGCAATACTCAGGAAGAGGTGATTTCAAAAATGCTTACATATCCAGGTGCATGCTGGATAACTAGGGATGAGGATGATTCATTGAATTCCAATGGATATAAAAATATGAGACCTGGCGGATTTGAAAAATGCTACTCCGATTGTGGTATAGAAGTGATTTCCGAATCCGAATTAAATTAAAGATTAGGAAAGTAAATGGGGCTTAGCCTCATTAGCTCCTGAGTTTGTAACCGAAACATAATCTGGTGCATACCTATCCAATGAATCCGATCCTGCATAAGATAGAGCTGATTTAACCCCATCTATTAACCCCTTTATAATAAACTTCATTCCTCCTTTAAATGGAATTGTAGTAGACTCGCCTTCTACATTTCTTTGTTCCTGTCCATGAGCAGTTTTTGTTTCTAGCGAAGCTGATCCTCTATACCTTTTGTAAAGGGATCTAGATTTTTCGATAATCTTACCTGGTGCTTCTTCAGTACCTGCAAGTAAAGATCCAAGCATTACGTTATTTGCACCAACTGCTAGGGCTTTAGCAATATCCCCGGAGCTTCTAATACCTCCATCAGCCATAACTGGCACCTTAGCAACCCTTGATACTTCGGTTAGTGAAGTAACATTAGGCACACCAAATCCTGTTTTAATTCTTGTGGTACAAAGTGATCCTCCTCCAATGCCAACTCTTAGTCCATCAGCACCAGCTTCTTGGAGTCTCTCAGCAGCTTCTGCAGTTGCAATGTTTCCTGCTATGACATCAACCGTATCATCAAGATTCCCTTTACACCAACGTATCATATCAATTACGTTCTGGTGATCCCCATGGGCAACATCAATTAGAAGTACTTTTGCACCTGCTTCAACCAAAAGTCTTGCTCTTTCTTTTGATTCTCCACCAACTCCGATTGCTGCCATTATAGGGATAAGCTTTATTTCTGAATGCCAATCATCTAACATGATACCCCAATCCTCGTAAGGACCACCAAACCCATCACCATAGATTCTTTGGCCTAATGATTTAACCTGCCTTGCTTGTTCTTCCGCTGACATAAATCTATGGATGCAACCAACACCCCCAGAAAGAAACATTTTGAAAGCCATTTCTTCCTCACAAACAGTATCCATAGGGGAAGCAACCAATGGGGTTAATAACCCATATCTTCTGCTTAATAATGTATGGAGTTTGATGTTCTGTCTTGATTTAACAGAGGAAAATGCAGGGACGAGCTGGATATCGTCGTAGGTAAGAGCTTGTGACATATTTTGTAGTTTAAATCCTTCCATTATACAACATTTAACTCCTATTAGTTTCGATATATAGTTCGATGAAAAATCTAACACTCTTTGAAAATTTTAGGCTTAACGAGGAAGCAGGTAATCCAAAATATACTGAGGAAGAGATAGCTAGCGTACTTGAAAATTTTGACGGGAGCCAGTTTTTTGAGGTAGACATAGACAAAACACAAGTTCAGTTTTTCTACCCAGCCAAACTAGAGAACCGAGAGGATTTTAAGAATGGTGAAAGTGGACAATTAGAATTCTACATTTCCGATGTAATCTACAAGATAGATCCAAAGTTTATGACAGAGCTAAAAGGCAGATTCGATGCTCTAGGTAAAAGCGGTGAGGATGTAGATAATATTATGGCTGATCTAGATAAGGTCGGATTCTCAGAAGGAAACAGTGTAACCTGGTCTCAAATCAAAAGTGCAATAGATAGCAGATTTAAGGATAATTCACCGGGATTTGTTCACGTGGAAACACCAGAATTTGAATATGCATATGATGTTGAACAAGAGGGTCCATACCTAAATATTACCCTCATTATAAAAGATTTTGTCGGGGATGTCAGCTTCTACGAACAAGATTTCTCAGACGACATACTTACTGAACTTTTTTACAAAAAGTAGTTTTTTCTTTTTTTATCCCCGAGGATTAACTCTATATTGGAGATATAAAACAAGGAGATATGAAAAAGTTAATCATTCTATTAGCACTTTTACTACCCATAATATCGTTCGCTCAGATCAATATTGAGCAAATAGATGATATCAATGGATATCCAGCTTTTATTATTACTTACGACAATCACATTGTTAAGCTTAATAAAACCAGATCTCTTGTAGGGTCAAGCCCTCTTACTGAGACCCCTGAAATGATGCTCAAGTCAAAGGAGAGAGCTATTTGGGCTGCAAAAAACATAGAATCATGGAGTGTAACAAAAGACAACCCGATGGGTGGTCATTTAGGATACGATAGAAGTGGCGGTGAAAATACTAGTAGCAATAGCGGGACGTACATTAAATTGGCCAAATTAGCAGAACAAAAGAATATGGTATCTTACATATCAGGAACGGTCGTAAATCAATATGGCGGTATTTTAAAAAGCTATATTCTAAAAAGAGGGGATGGGTATAACAATTCACAGGGACACTATGAAAACAGAACCAATCAGAAATGGACGGAGTGCGGAAACACTTTCATCCTTTTCTACAAGCCAAATAGAACTATAGAAGACCGAGAAGGTAACAAGAGAAAGGCTACTGGATATGTGGTTTGGCACTACGAGCTTTTCAAATAAATGGGAGTATAAAAAAAGCAGACCTTTAGGGTCTGCTTTTTTGTTTATGAAACGTTTTTACTTTAAAATTTACCCTTAACTAAATCACTTTGCCATTTAGCTACGGTAACTGGTTTAAAACTAAAATTAAAGCTAGTGGAATATCTTTCTTTAAATTCTGGACAAGAGGTTGCTCCACTTTTTCCACCACTTCCTCGGGAAGAGTACGATTTAGTTAAAGTAGGAACTGGTATTCTAATCCTCTTGGTGCTATACCTTGCTGGAATCGCAAGTTTAACTGGGAATAAAAGATTTGATATAGATTCTTCAGAAGTAGCTCCTTCATCTTGCTCAACAAATTCATATTCAACCTCAATGTTGTTATATCTAAATTTATTGTAGTCTTCTTTACTTGCTTCGGGATCCATGCTCTTAGTTTTAGCACCATCTGCTGAATCAGCAGTAGGTGTACCCTCGTCGTCAACAGCTATCATGGTTACTGTTTTTCTGTCTTCTCCATCCACAAATTTTACTCCATTTCCGTCTTTAACGTAATAGCCGAATTTAATACCCTCTGGTGGATTTGGTCCAGATGAACCATCACCATTATCTCCCTTCGCATATATTTCTATAATCTTATGGAGTTGATCAATTATATCATCGTCTAACCCTGCACTTTTTGCTAGACCTTCGATAACTCTAGCCATAGTCAAAGCCCTAGCATATGATAATTGACCCCAAGAAAGGGATTCTGCAGATCCTGTGTTTCTATATCTGTCAGCTGAAGTTATAATCTTTATTTTCTTTAGTGAGGTAATCTCACCTGCAAGATATCTTTCAAATATAGATCCTAGGTTATCAACCATTTCTTTATAACTAGCCCCTTGGAAATCCTCTTCGCCATTTGCTCCTGTTGCATTAGGTTTAAATAGCTCTGATTCATTCTCTTCCGAGATTAAGAAGGTCTTTTTTTCCTTAGGTGGATTTGCTGGTTTCGTTTCTGCATCAAGCTCAGTTGAAATAAGGAAACCTGGGGATCTCATCCTATAACTATCATCCTTTTTATAGTCTTTAAAAGCTTTTTCCATGACAATCAAAAGAGGAGCATCAGTTTCGTAACCCCTTTTCATTGCTAATTTGGAAAACGCATCAGCAGCTTTTTGTTTATCTGCATCTGGTAATAAATCCCACAAAGCAACCCTTTTTATTGGATTTGGAATTCTTGTCTTCGGGTCCTTTAAAAGCATTTCAGCTTTATCTGCTGCATCCTGATCCGACATACTGTCAATGGATTCCATCAATTCTTTAACTTTTGGTTCGTAGAGTTTTTTAGAAGTCCTTTCTTCTTTGGATAACTTAAGATCGAAAACCTTTTCAATAGCCTGAGAATGTTCATAATCCATTCTTCTGCCTAAGAATGCGCATAACATGGCTTTTGCACCCTTTCCCTCTTTCATATACTCCAGGCATTTCTCGAAATTTTCTTTTACTCTACCAGAATCCTTTTCATCAATGTAGTTTTCAAGAAGCTGTATGTTATACTCCTGTACTTTATTTAAAAGCTCTA